>Ga0209188_1000349_pt1 | contig 47171 bp, 52 predicted proteins | sample C_130625_EF_Meta_FD_187307 | JGI IMG/M metagenome (GOLD analysis project Ga0209188, IMG submission 187307) | Freshwater microbial communities from Lake Croche, Canada to study carbon cycling - C_130625_EF_MetaG (SPAdes) (version 2) | ecosystem: Environmental > Aquatic > Freshwater > Lake...
CTCGCAGTTGTGATCGTGATTGAGCGCAGCAGGCGCGGTGCCAGACCAGAAATATCGAGTCCAGCTTGTGCCCAGTGCATGGGGCACCGCACTTTGCGAAAACACCGTTGTTGGCGACGCATTGCCGATAGACAGAGACACGTCGTAAGCCTGATCGGCCAGTTTGGTTACGTCACTTGCCTCAACAATGACCCGCACTTTGTACTTGGCAAGAGTCGGCCAAAACTGGACATGAAAGATCGGGCGCAGCGACTTGTAGGTTGCGTTAGTCCCAAAGTCATACGTCTTGCTGGTGTGATCGCACAAAATCACGGTTGTGCAGATCGGCCCTTGCGTCCAGTAGCGTGAATTAGGGCTGTCGCCGCTGGTGTTCGCTGCAAGCGAAGCGTCTGAAGTCGCGTTTAAGAGCGTGCGTGCTGCAACGGGTGCGCCGCTAATTGCCGAGCCGCTGACGGTGGCATTAACCGTGCAATTGAAATCGTAGCTCGCCAGCATATTCGCCTTCGTTTCAGGCGTGCTGTTGACCGTGGCTTGATTCTGGAAGGTAAACGTCTTGGCGGTAGTGCTGAGTGACGGGACGATCAGCGAAATGATTGCAAACTTGACGCTGCCATCCGGCCAGCGGTTTTTAACGTCGGCCTGCGTCGCCTGTGCTACGCCATCAATCAGAACCTGCGGGTAGTTGGCGATAACGCCCTGCTTAAAGACGCGCCCGAATTGGTACGGATAGCTTGTAGCCGTGCCGGTCGGCAGCGACAACGACATGGTGTTGGCGACGACCGTGCCGCCGCTTGAACTGACCGTAAGCGACAACGTAACGTCGGCAAACCCGACAGAGTTGGTCGCGCGGAAGGTGACGTAGCCGGTCAGAACCGTTGTCGGGGTGCCCGACAACAGGCCGCTTGATGACAGAGACAAGCCGGCGGTGCTCAACGTCGATGCGCCGCTCACAACCGACCAGGCGATCGGAGTCGACCCGGTGGCGGTGAGGGCCTGCGAATACGCCAGGCCGACGGTGCCGACGGCAAGCGTGCTTGTGGTGATTACGGGAGAATTCTCCCGTGCCCAGCGCAGCGTGACGTTGATCTCGCCGGCCATTGCGTCAGCTCTGCGTGATCGTCAGGATGTCGTTGGTGGCGCCCGACCAGTCAAGCGTCAACGACCCCGCAGTAATGCCTCGAGCAGTGCCCAGATCGATGTAGCCCAGCGCACGCTTGTTCGCATCGGTTGAGTTGTAAATGATTCCCCAGAGCGCGTTGGTGAACCCGGTGCTGGCGTCCTGCGACCAGGTGACGATGCCCGCTCGCAGCGTCGGGACGCCCGAGACGACCGTCCAGGTAACGCCAGTCAGCAGCTTGCCGCCCGTCGTGTAACCCGTTCCGGTCGAGACTTGGTTGCTCGCAAAGTTGGTCGTGCCCGTGCCGCCCCAGTGAGGGGCGGCGGTCGCGACCGTCGGGGTGGTGACGCTCGTCACCAAGCCGACGTAAAGCGAATCGCTCGCCAAGTTGTGCAGCTTCGACCCGAGGTCATGCAACCCTTGGGCGAACCATTTAATGTCACCAGTTGCCATTTGATCAATCCAGAGTGATGGTTAGATTTGATGCCGGGACGCGAAAGATGTCCGACGCAGAGACCGTCTTGCTCGTTGTGAGTGGCGCCCAGGCAAGCAGGTTTCCTGCAGTCACCGCGTCGTAGATACCGACGTAGGTGATCGTTCCCCAGGACGCTGTAGCGGCCGAGAATTCGATTGCCGCGGTGTTCGTTGCAGCGGTTGGAGACGTACCGCTGACTGTCCATGCAACCGACTGTCGCGCGTATCCGGTGCTGGTCGTGCTGACCTCGCTGCCTGCGTTTGCGTCGGTCGGCGAAGACGTAAACAGCGCCAGATAGCGCCCTGCCGGCTTGGCGAATGTCGTCGACCCGAACACATGCCCGAGCACCGCGTTTTCGACGTAGTCTGAGAAAGCCATGCGTCGTCCTTACAGAAGCGGCCCGCGGGCCTTCAGTGGCGAGCCGGAATACTCGGCGCGCTCGTTGGCAATCTTCAGGTCGGCCAGCAGTTGCGAGTAGATGCCACCCCAGGTGCTAATGCGCGGGTCGTCGCGCAGGTATGGCGCGGACTGCAACAAGCTTGCGTACAGATACAGATCCGGCGCGCTGCTCAGCAGCCAGTTGGTCGGCACCGTGGCACTCAGCGACGGGATCTTGCTGTAGTACATGATCTCGACCTCGGTCGAGCCGGTCGGGATCGGCACCAGCTCAAGCGTGCCGCCGACGATCGTGTAGTAGCGCGGTTCGCCGTACGGGAGCTGCCGACGGATCTTGTCCGCACGGTCGGGGGTCACATACTCAAGACTGACCACGCGCGACCCGTTGGTCTGAATGTTTTTTGCATCCAGCATGTCGGAGGGCAGCGACGTGAATTCATCAACGACCGTCGCAGTCGCCCGCTTGATCATCTGCCGCACGCGCACGTTCCGGTTCAGCCCTGCCTCGGCAAGCGTAATGAAGGTCGGGATCACGGCGACAAGATCGGCTCGGTTGAGCCAGTCGCCGATCTCTGCCTTCAGACCCGTGAACGTGTCGAGTGACACTTAGGAGGCCTCGGTGATGTACAGAGAACCCGTGGCGCTTGCTTGGATCGCTGCGATCTTGCTGCCGCCCGGGATTGACACGTACTGCACGACGCCGGCCGGCAGGTAGACGCTTGTGCTGACGACCGCGGTCGGGCTTGCGCCGATCGCAAAGAAGCACGCTTGCGTCGCCACCAGGCGCACGATGCGCGTCGTTGCAGCGACCGCGGTCGACTGCGCGCTGGTCGCGGTGAACGTCAGCGCCTGCGACGTGCCGAGGCCAAATACCCCCGTCAGCGCGCCGTTAAAATCTCGAACGATCGTTGCCATCTAGTTAGTCCTCAGACCTGGCCTTGCCAGATGCGAAATGCTTTGTGATCAGGGTTGTTTAGCCACTTTTTGATCGCCGCAGGATCGTTCCACGACCCGTCTTGCATCATTCGCTCAACCACAGCCATCGGGATCTCGGCGACGTGCTTCATGTCGCTGCCTTTGTGTGCAAGCGACTTCTCGTGGCAGTAGTCGACAATGCCCGTCACGTCTTGCGTAGTCACAAGCGTCATGCGCTCGGGGGCGTGCTCGTCCACCGCTACCTGCGACAGAATCGATCCGTACTGGTCAAGAATTGCGAGTGCCATTAGTGCAGGGACCGGGTTTCCCCGGCCCCTCCTCAGACTACGTAGATCAGGTCGTGGTCAGGTCGAAAATGGCAGCGTGAGCCGCCTCGTTCGACATCTCAAGGCCGTACTCAGCAACGATCATGCGGGTGTCGGCGTCGCCGATTTTTGCAATCTCGGTCTGCTGGAAGTTGCGGTAAAACGCGACCTTCGCGTATTCCGGGTCGAGCAAAAGAGCGGTCCGCTCGCGGTTGAAACGCGAGGGCACAACCTTGATCTCGCCGAAGTCCGACGCGTACACCGACACCGCCTGCTGGATGGTGGTGGCAGCAACTGCCTGGCGAGCCTGCGAGCGACCAGTGAAGTCCGACACTTTGACCTTGTTGACCGGACCAACCAGCAGAATCGTCGGCTCGGCGCCGGCGGTATATGCCTGCTGCAGCGCGGACTTCAGAAGCGTCTCGGTGAACGCACGCTGAGTTCCGTCGGTCATCGCAGCGGTCTCGGACGCTGCAGCGGCGCCAGAGCTACCGCGCGACACGTTGGTTGCCAGCCAATGCTCAAGGGCACGCGTGGTGCGGGCGGTGGTTGAGTTGCCACTGGTCTTTGCCTGGTTCTGGCAGAGGATCGATTCCATGTCGCGCTTGAGCGCTTTGGAAGCAATCGACATCTGACGAGCCATCTCGTCGGCCTTGCCTGCCGCATTTGCATTCTGCTGCGAGCCGGTGACGGTCGCATCGCGCTTGGAGATCTGCGCCAGGTTGGTCGGGCGGGTGGTCGCGGTCGAGGTGCTGCGCGACAGCTCGAAGCCCTCAAGCTCGGCGTTGGAGAGGTTCACGCTCGGCAGCGACTCGATCTGCCAATCAAAGGTTACGTTGCTGATATTGCGACGGCCGATCGAGCTGATGACCGGGGTCTCAGTCGGGCTGATGTTGTAGATGATGTTCGAGAGGTCTTCTCGGTTGCCTTTCGCACTGTAAGTGTCGAAGGCGTTGGTGACTTTTGCCATGGTTCTTAGTTCCTAAATGAGATGACGAAATGCAGCGGCTGCGTCTGCGACCTTTCCGGTCTGCGCGAGCCTCTGCTTTGCTTTGGTGAAATCCGAAGTCGTTCTGTTCGATGTCGAGACACCAGGCCGCATCGGTTGCGACTGAGGCGCCGGCTTGAGTTCGGCCTTGCGTGCGACCAGCTGGTCGTACATCCACGCCTTGCGCAGGGCCACGACCGCGCGGTGGTCGTAGGTCTGCGCAAGCTCATCGGCAGTGAATCCAAGCTTTTGCGCGTACGCTGCGACCGCCTGTTTCTCGGCCTGCGCACGCTTCTCGTCCTTCCACTCTGGGACCGCCTCGATGAGCGCTTTGGCTTGGTCTGCAACGACGGATGACATCCGTTGCGACTGCTCTTCGCGCGCCATTTCCTCGACCCGTTTGCGTTCGGACTGCGCCGCGGCGATCTGACGTTCGCGCTGCTGCCACTCGGCCCAGCTCGCTGCGTACTCGATCGGGTCTTCGTTGCGAAGACGCTGCCAGTCAGGCTCTTGGGGCATGCCGCCCTTGATCTGCGACTCGAACATGCGCAGGAGTTCCGCGTATTGCGCGCGTTCCTGCTTGACCTCGTTCAATTCGGCCTCGACCGCCTTGCGGGCGTTCGCGACCTGCTCGGTCTTGCGGTGATAGTCGGTGGTCCGCGAGTACCCCTGCAGCAGTTCGTTCAGCGGAACCTCTAGTACCTGCCCGTCGACCTTGACGGAGTACGTCTGTTCGCCCTCTTCCTGCTCTTCTGGGTCTTGCTCTTCATCCGACTGCGACTCTTCGCCCGACTCGTCAGGCGCCTGGTCGACTACAGGTTCATCGTCAGCCGACGCTGCGATTGGTTCTTGCTGCTCGTCCTGCTCCTGGTTGTCGTTGCCGGCCAGGAATGCAGAGAAGGCTGCGGTTGCGGTATCGAGATCAGTCCCCGAAGGGTTGCCGTCTGCCATGGGTGGTCCTAGTTACTCGACTTGCGCGGGATGCGCAGCCGATCCAAAAGTGAACGAGAAAGCTGGCCGTTCTCGGCCAGCACCTTGAGTTGCTGACGCAGCTCGGAGACGAGCTGGATCTGCAGGTACGCCCGCTCGCGCGTGGGCGAGTCAGACGGATCTGAGCGGCGCCAGGTCGACACGTAGTGGTCCTCCAGACGCGTGAACATCTCGACCAGCACCGGGTCGTCCAGCAGGCGACGGGCGTGTTCGCCGCGCATCGCCGCCTCGGCCAGATCGCGCTCGTCGGTCATAGCGGCATCTCCGGCGTCGGCGGCTCGGTCGCCTCTTCCTGCGCGTTGGCAATCGCCTGGGCCTGCATCTGCGCTTGCATCTGCGCCTCGGTCTGCATCTGCGCCTGGTTGTCGGCCTGCAGCGCTTTGATCACTTCGCGGTCACGATTGACAAGCGCCGCGATGCGGGCGGTATCGACGTTCGCCTGGTATTTCAGCTCAATCTCTCGAGCACGCAGCGCAATGTCGGCCTCGAGCTTGTCGCGCTCGCGGTCGTCTTGCGACGCCGCCTTCTGACGCTCCAGGTCAAGCTTCGCGGCGTCGGTCGCGATCTGCGCCTTGATCTTCTCGGCCTCAACTTGCGCCAGTAGCTGCGTCGGGTCGGGGGGCGGTGCGGGAGGCTGCGCGGGCGGGACTTTTGCCGGGTCGGTAAAGAACTGGGATGCGTCCTTGAACCCGGCAAGCTCGACCATCTTCGCAAGCGTGGCGCGATATTCCTGCATGCCCACAAGCTGATTCTGCGGACCCATGCTTGCGAAAATCGACTCTTGCTTTTGCGCAACAGCATTCAAAAACTGCATCCGGTCGTCGTCGGTGCCGCGGCCAAGCGCCACATTCACGACGACATCCATCTCGGTGTTCCACGAGCGCGGGTCGATCGGCACCCACTGATTGCGCAGTCGCACCATGCGCGGCTTATCTTGGTTCTCGACCACGAGCTTCAGCAGGCCGCGCATGAGCTGCTTCATGCCCGTTTCAGCAAAGACCCGTGCGATCGTCTCGATCTGCGCCTGGGCGGCGCTGATGGTCGCAGCGACCGCGGCCCTGGTGCTTGACTGCATCGCGTCGGCGTCCAAGCCAGCGCTCGCCTTGGAGATGCCCGTCCTGCTTTCTTTCAGCTCGTCCAGGTACTCGAGCATCGGGAACGCCTGCTGGCCCACGAACTGCGTCGCGAGCGGCTGAACCATCCCCGGCGCGGTGGCGCGGATGATCCCGCCGACCTCGTTGTTCAGCACGTCGGCCATGGAGACCTGACCTTCGACCACAACCGTGCGCGGGTGAATGCTTTGCGCCAGGGAGTCCAGCATGTTGCGCAGGATCGAGGTCTTGATGCGGGCGATGTCCTGCACGACATCTGCAGGGCACATACCGAATACGGTATGCGGCTCCGGGTCTGGGCAGAACAGCGCGAACGGGCGCTCGTCGACCGGCTCATTGCCGACGACCTTAAATCCAGGCCCGAGCGTGCAAACGCGCCGCAGCTCTGCAATGCCGTCTTGGTCGTAGTCGACCAGAACGTACGCCTCGACGTAAAGAATCCGGCGCATCGACTCGTCGCGTCGATCGGCGTCCAGGTAGCTCGCCATCGGGTTGCGGGCGTAGGTCTCAATGTTGGTCAGGAACTGGTCGTCCTCGCCGCCGCCGATCGTCTCAAGCGTCTCTTCGTCATAGCCCAAGGCAATCAGCTCGGAGACCGTTGCCATCGTGCGGTGGCCGCACATAGGCGTGTCGTCCAGGCTGCGCGCCTTGCGGGAGATGATGAATTCCTCAGGCGGGAGCGCCTCGAACTTCGCAACGCCGCGGGTGATACGGCGCGTGACCAGCACGTCGGAGAGCATCGGGACTTGCATCGGCTGCATCGGCATCTGCTGCGGCAGGCCGACCTGCATCTGCTCTTGCGCCCGTTGCATCTGCTCTTGCACCGCCGGGTCGGGGTACTGGCTCACGACTGACATCTCGATGTCGGGGTCGCTCATCAGCGCCATGACGCTTTGCTCGTCCAAACCCGTGTGGTGCGAGGTCTTGACCTGGGTGCTCTTGTCCCACCAGTACTTGACGATGCCCGTCTTGCGGGTCAAGGCGTCCTTGAACGCAGCGTGGAGCTGCGTAAAGCCGGAGTTGTCCTGGTTGAAGACGACCGAGTTGATGTAGTCGGTGGCCTGCTCGGCATTCTGGATGTCCTCGGGGCCGTGCGGCGCAAACTCTACCGGGCGCTCGGAAGAGAAGAAGACCCTTAGCAAAGACGGCATGAGCGCGGCGACGGTGTCGCGGACATCCATCGCGACGACCTGGCTGCGGCCGTCTTCTTCATCACCGTAGGGCTTGCCGAAGTACCGGCGCGTGGCCTCGGCACGCTTGGGGCCGATCTCGGAGTCGACGTAGTTGATCGCGTCACGGATCTTTGCCGCGACGATTGCCTCGAGTTCGGTGTCGTCCATCGATTCGACGGGCGACGCCATCTCTGCGATCTCACCGAGGTCGCCGTATTGTTGCGGCTCTTGCGACTCGTCGTCTTTGATCATTGCTTCGCCCGGACAGACCTATCCCCAGATATGGGGAAGCCTTGACACTAGGTTAGCAATGCTTTCTCTTTGAGCGCAACAAGATCAGACGATGCCGGGAATCCGTCTCAGGATCGGGGTCGACCAGTTCTGCCCGTCCTGGCGCCCGTACAGGGCCGTGGCGGCGCTGCCGGCGAAAGTCAGACAGAGCGCGTCGGCCTGGTCTGGCGAACCCAGCCCGCGGCGGCGCATCTCGTCCTTGGACTCGACCTTCATCTTGCCGTTGCTGGCAAAACTGAACCGCGGGCCGACGAGTTCGGCGAAGAGCTGCTCGTCCTTGGGGATGCGGCAATCTCGTGCCTCGAGCCACTGTTTTGCTCTAAACCACAACTCGGCGCGCAGGTTTACGTAGGTCGCGCCGAGCGCGGGCGACTCGCTGACGTTAATGCCGCGGGCCGGTAGGCCCAGCTCTTTGAGCCGGTCGACGACGCCTGCCCCCAGGCCGATCGAGTCGACCATGATTACGGTCGGGCGCACGTTGCTGGGGCTGGACTCGTACTCGGCGACTACCGCGCCCGTGAGTTGCATCAGGTCCAGGCCGGCCCACTTTCTGATTTCATGCACGACGTTGGATTGTCTCTTGCAAAGCGCGGACTTGTCGGTGCCGAACCGTGCCACGTCCAAGCCCCAGATTGTCTGCGCTGTCGGGCTGGCTCTTGTGTCTCTGTTCTGTGCGGACTCGACCAGTTCGACGGGGATGACCGTGTCGTCGTCGCTTCTGGGGAATTCACCCAGAACGCGGATTCGGAATGCGTTGCTTTCCTCGCCGTATCTTGACTTCATCTCCGACACGTAAGCGTCGGATACCCGTGGGGAGTCCAGGCAGGAGACCTTGCGTGTCCACCACTCGCTTTTTAGTCTGTGATGCGTCTCGTAGAAGTAGCCGACGGATCGGGTCGGATTGCCCAGCAGGATTGTGGTGGCGTTGTGGCCGGACATCGATCCGGCTGCGGCCTCGAAGACCGCCTCGGGCACGCCGCTGGCCTCGTCGGCGATCAGCAGGACGTGGTCGGCGTGGACGCCGGCCAGCGCCTCGGGCTGCTCGGCTCGGCTCGTCCTGGCTGATATAAACGCCTCGGTCGGGCTGGCTCGCAGCTCGATGCGGTCCTGTTTCGGCTCGAGCAGGCCGTTAAGACCGGGCGGCAGTTCTTTGATCCAGCGCTTCAGCTCGGCGAAGAGCGCGTCGAAGAGCTGCGCGCTCGTGGGGGCGGTGACGATCACCTTCACCGGGTATCTGGTGAGGATGAACCAGATCATCGCCCAGCTCGTTGTGGCGGTCTTGCCGACGCCGTGGCCGGATCTCACGCTGATCTTGCGCTCGCCCCTGGCGATTGCCTCGAGCAGGTCGGACTGCCACGGGTCGGGCTTGATGCCGAGAATTTCTTCGACGAACTTCGTCGGATGGTCGCGGTAGTCCTTGATGAACTGGATGAATGGGTTGGGTTGGTTGGCTTGGTTCATTGCGCCCTCTTCATCACTCGGCTGACCGTGGTTGCTGCCCATGTACCCGTGCGGCTGGGGGTTGGGATCTGTCTTGCGTTAAGCGCCCGGGCGATCTGCTGGTAGCTGGCATGGCCCTCTTTCACTACCTGATCGATGGCGACCCGTAGGTCTCTTGCCCTTGCGTCGGCTTGGTCGACCCGTGCGCGGGCGCCCTGCTCGATGACCTGCCTTGGTGGCTTGTGGCCGCGGTCGCCGCCTAGGGTGACGCCTCGCTGCTTGGCCTGGTAGAGCGCGGCCTTGGTCCGCTGGGAGATCAGGCCGGCCTCGAGTTCGGCGACGCTGGCAAGCTGCTGCAGGATGAAGTTCGGCACTGGGCCCGTGCCCAAGTTGGGCAGGTCAAGGAATATCACCTGGATGCCGGACTGGATGATGGTGCTCAGGAAATGCGCGTTTCTTGCAAGGCGGTCGAGCTTGGCGACGATGAGCGTGGCGTCGTGCGTGCGGCACAGTCTGAGTGCCTCCTGCAGCATTGGCCTGGTGGTGCTGCGTCCGCTTTCCACTTCCTCGAGTTCGGCGATCGGGGGCCATCCCTTGTCTTGCAGGTGCTTGCGCACCGCTTCTTTTTGGGCCTGCAGGCCGAGGCCGGATTGGCCTTGCTCTTTTGTTGAGACGCGGTAGTAGGCGACGTACTTGGTCTGGCTGGTCATAGCGTTGCTCGGTGCGGTAGCGTTGATCGCATTGTAACACTATGTGGCGGGGTAGGATTTTTTTTTGGCGGGGTGGGGTCGGGGTGTGGGGGGTAGCCGAATCCTTCTGCCCCCGCCGCTGGCGCGAAGGGGGGGGGTCGCGGCGCCGCCCGGCTGGCCGCGCCGGCTCCGCTCCCGCTTTGCGCTGGCTTGTCGCTCCTTGCCGATCGCATCCCCATCGACAGGGTGTCACGCATCGATCAACTGTCGTTGCTTGGTATGTCAATGGTGATGGTTTGCGGTGCTGCCTGCTCTACTGGCCGCACTGCGCGCAGATGCGCGCCTGCTAGATCTATCTGCACCAGCGGGCCAGTGCGCTCGCCATAGATGCCTGGGTTCCACCTAGATGCGAGCCACTTGCGTGCGTCGATGCGCAGCTTGGCAACTCGCTCAGACTCGTTCGTTGCGCCGTCGGCGATGTCGATTACCTCGTCGGCCATGCGGTTGCTGGCCTCCTCGCGCGCACGCGAGATCGTGGCGGCGCGCTCGGGGTCGGCTGCAATCCAAGCGGCCAGCGTCGAGCGACCTACCTTCAGACGCTTTGCAATCGCATTGAGGTTCGACCCATCAGCAATGGCTGCGGCAATGACATCCATGCCACCCATCTGATTGATCGTCTCGACCATCGCCTTCCGGTGCGGCCTCCCCGCCATCTACCACCCCATCTCAGTGCGCAACTCATCCACAGACATAGCCCCGTCGTCTTCCTCTTCCATGTCGCGCATATCCTCCAGGCGACGCCGAGCGTCAGCTCGTGCCTTCATGCCTGCGGTGTTGTTCAAGCTCGACGCCTTCTCAGCCTTCACTTTCGGAGCACGAGGCGCAGCATAAGAACCAACAGTCCGCGGCAAACCAACAAAGGGCGACGCCGGCGCATTAACCGGAGCCTCGACCGTATTGAATCGAAGCGCGCATGTATTGCAAATACGAACCCGCACAATCGTCTGATGCTCTGACCGACTCGACCGAGTTTCATTGACCCGTGTTATGCCACCGCATTCGCATCGGATCATCGCAATTCACGCCAAACTAAATCAGACTCATCCAAATACATCAACGGCATCCCAATTGCATATAGCCTGATTACGCCATTCACCAGCAACATAACAGAAACTTCATAGCCCAATGGCGCAATAGGCAAATACATTTAACGCTCAACCCCAGTCACCCGAATACCAACCCGGCCAATATCCGAATAGCGTTTAGACACCGACGCAATGACAACCTGCCCATCATCGATATAGACAACGCTATTCATCGCATCAAGGCAAGCCTTCAGCACGTTATCAATGTCCGGCTTGGCCCAGAACTCGCCCTGCTCAAGCGCCCTGCGCCGTCTGGAGGCAGACCACGACTTCGGAACCCCCTTGCAAGCCTCCAGAACGACGCGTAGCGGCCCCGTGGCCGGATCTTGACCCGACATAGCCACCCGAGCCGCCGATCGAACCACGGCCTCGTAATCCACAGTCTTAGCCGGCGTATAGGCCCGGGCAAACCCGCCGCGCGTCGAGATCCGCGGCCGGCCTTTGCCGACCGGATTACCAGGCACGTCGAATTCGACCGAAAACATTTAAACCGCGAACTCAGCCGACCGATCGGCAATAAACCATTTCGGCGCAATACCCCGACCTGACCATTCGGCACCCGTTGCCGGGTCGCGCCACTTAACCGGCACCTTGCGACCGGCACGCGACGGCTTGTCGAACACCTCCTCGGCCTTGAACCCGTACAGCTCGACCGTCGCCTTCATCGACGCCAGCGCCTCGGCGCGGGTCTCAGCAACCTTGCGCTCGATCGCCTCGTCCAGTTCAACCCGAGCGCGCTCGGTATCCGCCGCCGCCTTCGCCATCGCAGCGTCCAACCCGTTCCTGGCCGCGACCATCTCAGCAACCGTCATGCCGTTCATGCAAACCCCTCGAATTAATTGAGTCCAAAGCATAGCACCGCTTTACACGCCGAACGCAATGCCTGCCAACCACGCCGCACCTTGCGCCGGCTTACCCGTCCTGCTCTGCTCCGGGTAAAAATCGCCCACCAACTCTATTGCGCTCCCTTACCCCCTCCTTACAGGAGGGGGGGTAAGGTAGCGCAAGAGCTGGCGCAGTAGGTGTCGCACCTAGTCTGCTCCCGTTTTGCGCCACCTTTTTGCGCCACCTTTTGAAGCCGGCGCAGAAGCGGGCGCAAACCGCCCAGCAGCACCCCGACACACCCACAACGGGTCATCACATAACCACCAAAGAGTGAAACTTTTTCCGACTCGCCGGGTTCACCTCGGTCGTCGGCCGAACCTTACCCAGGTTGATCAGACCGCCAAGCGCACGGGCCAGGTCGGTCAGCCGGATGTCCTGCGTCATCGCGTGACGCTCCATCAGCTTCGGCAAGTACCTAGGCGAGGTCGCGCTGCCCGTCGGCCACTCGTCATAGTTCCTCGCCCGCAGCTCACCGATCGCCACGAGCACCGCCCGCTCTGCAGCCCGCCTGGCGATCGCCACGCGCTCTACCTCGACGGGTCCGGCGTGCTCCCCGTCAGTCCTGACGTATGCGCCTGCGTCATACCGCAATTGCATTTCGTCTAATTGGCTGTAATTAGCCTTTGCTTTACGCAGAATCAATCGATCCTCGTCGGTCTCATCGCGCTCCAGCATAAGCCTGGATCGAACCGCCGCATCCCATGCGGTCGAGCCACTAAACTGACTCCCAATACCTTTCGCAGGGTGCCCCAATAAAAGAATCCCAACGTCCCTGCTAATAGCCAACTGCGTCAGGACATTCACCGCCTGAGTAACAATCGGCCTTTTGTTCTCATTGACCGCCATTAGCTGCGCGATATTGTCCAATACCAAAAGAGAATATCCACCGCCCGCCAGCATCTCGTCGACCCTCCCGAAAAGCCTGCCGACCCGCACCTGGGCCGCGACATCGTCTGCCTCGACCAGCACGTTCGTCTTGCCTGCACGCGCATCAACCTGCAGCCCGGAGCACTCCACAAGATCCACCCCCATCTGGCCGGCCATGCGGCGCATGCGCAGGTGCAGCTCCGAGGCGTCGTCCTCGCAGTAGAGGCACAGCACCCTCCCACGGGTCGTCTGCCTGCCGAACATTGGCAACCCCGCAGCCACCGATATCGCCATCTGCAGCGAGATGAGCGACTTCCCGACACCGCCCGCCCCGTATAGCGATGTCACAGACCCCCGAGGCACCCAGTCGTCCCAGACCCACCGCCTCTCAGGCGGGTCGACAGACATCACCCGCGCCAGGTCAAGCGGGGCGATCGCGTCCTCGTCCAGCACTACCGCACGGGTCACATCGACCCGACTCGACGCGTCGCGCGCCGCGGCCCACTCGACCATGCCGGCCACGTTCGCCCAGTCGACTGGGTCCGACGCATCGAAGTGCTGCTCGACGTAAACCCGCACGAGCGCATCAATCTCGACCTTGCCCAGGCCACGGGCCGAGACCGACGCAATGTACGACTTGAGCGCCTCGCGCCTACCCTCCCCGGTCCGCAGCCTGGCGTCCGGCGCGACTGCCGCATGAGCCGGCACCGGCGCCGACACCCGCGCCGCGGGGAACACCGGCTCGATGTCGACCTGATCGATCCAACGGTTCATATGCAGCGTGTCGCGCGTCTCGTAGTGCGCCGCGTCATCTGCCTTGCCGTAAAAGTACGCTTGGGACAAAGTGAACGACTCGGAAGCCAGAATGCCGCCCAGCACCGCGTTCAGCTTGCCCATCAGCTCGAGGTGCTCGTCGGGTCCGCACTCTGCAGACACCGGCGCAAGCACCCGCCACCTGGGGCGCGCCTCGGTCGACGACGGCGACGTAAACAACATCGCCCGCACCGACTCGGACTTGAGCATCCCGACGGCCTCGTCGATCGACACCCTGCCGGCGTCATAGTCGCCCGTCAGGCCGGTCACCGAGACCACGTTCGCGTCGTGCCTGAGCGAGCCGCGCTCGCTGCGCACGTCGCCGAACCGGCGCAGCGCCAGCAGGCGCAGCGACTGCTTGTTCGCGGCCCGCATCGGGTTCTGGAACCAGCCCAGTAACTGCTCAGGGCTGACATCCATCGCGTCGATCTTGCCGGCCTTCAGGTCTTGGAATGTAGAGGTGTGAATCATCATTCACGCCTCACTCGGCCCGCGGATACGTATGCGGCGCCAGCACCTCACGGGACACGCCGTACAGGTCCTCGATCTGACAGGCGACGCGCGGCGACACGCGCCCCTGGCGAAGAATGTGCGCGATCGCCTGTCGGGTTATCCCCAGCTCGTCCGCAAGCGCGCTCTGGCTCCCTGCAAGCTGGATCGCCTGCCGAAATGCAATCATCGGTAAGTCAGTCATTGCCACCTCTGTGTCAAGTAATGCTTGCACTTTATCAGCACAAGGCAAAGTCCGACAGACGGTTACCGAATTAACTAGACAGGCGATGGACAAGGTGCGCTTTACAAAGTACAACGGCAACTCAGCAACTGCAGTAGAAAGACATGCCCATCTCACCTGAGTACAACGCGCAGATTTCGCTCCGTCTGAAAGAAGCGCGCCTCGACAACAAAATGAATCAGACCGAGTTCGCAAAGAAACTCGGCGTGAGCCGCGCATCGATCTCACAATGGGAGCGTGGCTTAACCAAGCCGGGCATGAGCCGCCTGCGCCAGGTAAGCGAACTCACGCGGCGACCGCTTAGTTGGTTCCTGATTGAGGACAGCGCCGCCGCTATGGCAGCGTCGAACACTCCGGACGATTCGATCGTCAATACGATCAGCGCGCTGCCGCCGATCTTGCGCGAAGTGCTGCTCGATAGCATCGACGACTTGCGCGCTTACGAGAAAACCATGCCCGCCTGGATCTGGAAGACGCTGCCCCCGGCAGGCGCCGCCCGCGACGAGTTCATCACCAAACTGAAGCGCGAGATCTGGAAGAACACGTAACTCCGCCGTGTAAGTCGTACCGATCGGAATTTTTTACATCTTTTTGATTTTGCCTAGTCCTAAATAGTTAAGTAGAAGCTAGGCACTGCGCAAGGTTTGCTTTACAGTCGTGCTTCCTGCTGCTTCGCGGCAAACCAAGGGAGACGACGGTGCAACAAAAAAGGCAGGCCCGTACGCTTAAAGAAGCGTTCGGGCCATACGCAGACTGGCCCGCGGAAAAGAAAGACGGCCCGGGCATCAAGTTCGCTCTGACTGCAGTGATCGCAGCCGGCTATACGGTCGCGATGATCGCTTTACTTACCGACTGGCAAGCAGTAACCCCCCCCGCTGCCGGTAAGCCTTCACTAACGGCCCAGGTGGTGCGCCCATGATGCGCGCCATGTTGAGTGCCCAAGAGCGGGCCGATCTGGTCGATCGACGCCGCGATGACTGGGTCGCCACGCGAACCAAAGAGATCGTCGCTGCGCTCGCTGACAATCGCGAGATGATCGTCGACATCAATCTGTCGTGGCCCGCCAAGCAGGCCACCGCCTGGCTTGAGTTCGAGTGCTGGCTGGGTGAACGGGTCGGCATGATTCACGCCGTCATCACCGGCGGCGCCCTGCCCGCGGCACGTGTCCAGTTCGCAGAAGAGCACGCGGCGATTGAGTGCGACAAGCTCCCCGACGACTTCTTTGTCGGAGACTACAGCGATGACTGACGTGTCCTGGGTTGTTCACCCCCGCGGTGCCCCGCTGACCGCCCAAGTGACGATCGTTGCGGAGAGCGAGGCCGGCGTGCGCGCCATGGCAAGCCTTGCAATGCTGCCGTGCGCCGCGACCGACGCCCTGTTCGCCGTCAGCGTTCTGCAGGCGCTGCAGGCACGCGGCATGAACGTGCATTGTTGTGCCGCCAATTGAAGACGACTGGGCCATCTTCGATGTTTATGCACGGATCGACTCCCCCTGGCTGTTCCGCAAGACGGATCAGCCGATTGACGACCTCGAGCGCACGCTTACCAAGCTGGCACTCGACCCGTCAGACAAGCAGCGCGCAACAGCACTCGCCGCAATCGCCCGCAAGGCGACAGGCATCGACCGCGCGCTTGCTTGTGCGCGCATGAACGTAAGCACCTCTAACCGAACGATAAGCAATAACCTTAAACTGCTGCCGCGGCATCTGCGCGGCCTTAACTGGAAAACAGACAATGGCATTTGATCTTTCATCCATCCAAAAGAAAGCCGCCATGCAGGCGCCGCGGATCATGCTCTACGGCGTCGAGGGCATTGGTAAAACAACGTTCGCAGCCGGCGCCCCCGCACCCATCTTCATTCAGACCGAGGACGGACTCGGGTCAATCGACGTGCCGCACTTCCCGCTGGCCTCAAGCATTGACGACGTGACGAGCGCCATCGCAGCGCTTGACGACAAGCACGACTACAGCACGGTGGTGCTCGACTCAGTCGATTGGTGCGACCAGCTCATTACCAGCGACATCGAAAAGAAGTACGAGGCGAAAGATCTGGCATACGGCAAGGGCGCCGTGCTTGCCGCCGAGAAATGGCGCGAGCTGCTCGCCGGGTTCAACCATCTGCGCACCGCCCGCGGCATGGTCGTGATCCTCATTGCGCACTCGCAGATCAAGCGCTTTGACTCGCCCGAGACCGAGCCTTTCGACCGCTACCAGCCGAAGCTCGCCGACCGCAGCTCGAGCCTGATCCGCGAGTGGGCAGACGCCGTCCTGTTTGGCAACTACCGCACGGTCGTCAAGAACAGCGATGTCGGCTTCAACAAGACCGTCGCCCGCGGCATCAGCACGGGCGAGCGCCTGCTCTACACCAGCGAGCGCCCGGCCTACATGGCGAAGAACCGCTTCTCACTTCCCGATTCAATCCCCATGACCTGGGACGCACTGCAATCCGCAATCACCTCAACCACAAAGAACTGACCATGAAACTGAACCTCGCACACATTGAAGAACAGCAGCAGACCTCATCCTACGAGCCGATCGCACCCGGCTGGCACGTCGCCGACATCACCGGCAACGACATCAAGGCGACCAAGTCCGGCAACGGCCAGTACTTGGCGCTCGAGCTGACCATTGGCGCACGACGGGTCTGGGACAACCTCAATTTTGACAACCCGAACCCTCGCGCCAGCGAGATCGCCCTGGCCCAGCTCAAGCGCATCGCCACCGCGATCGGCCAGGCGCCGGAGGATGTCGACACCGACGGGTTTCTCGGCCACCAGATCCAAGTGAAGCTCGGCATCGACACGAAAGATCCGTCCCGCAACCGCGTGCTCGACTACAAGAGCGCACGCGTTCTTGCTGCCCCGGCCGCACCGCGCACCGTCCAGGCCGCAGCGCCCGCTCCCGCCCCCGCCGCAGGAGGCAAGCCGGCATGGATGAAGTGAGATCACCAGGCGTCGACCTCGAGCGCCTGGACATCGCAGGCGCCATCTACAAGGTCCACGAGTCGCGCTCGGGTGCCGGCCGCACGTACCTGGGCGGGTCGGTCATCGGCACGCCCTGCTCGCGCGCGCTCTGGTATCAGTTCACGGGCGCCCAGGACGCAAAGTTCCCAGGCCGCATGCTGCGCCTGTTCGAGACCGGGCACCGCGAGGAGGACCGGCTGATCACTGAGCTGCGCAAAGCCGGCTACAGCGTGCTCGACCGCGTTAATGGGCAGCAGATCGCCTTCAGCGAGCTGGGCGGGCACTACAAGGGCAGCGCCGACGGCATCATCGAGATCGGCCAGCCCATGCTGCTTGAGATCAAGACGCACAACAAGTCGTCGTTTGCGGCGCTACAGAAACACGGCGTCGCAAAGCACAAGCCGCAGCACTTTGCGCAGATGCAGGTTTACATGCAGCAGTTCGATTTGCTGGGCGGCATCTATCTTGCGGTCAGCAAGGACGACGAGTCGATCTACAGCGAAATCGTCGTCGCCGACAAAGCGATCGGCGACGCACTGCTCGAAAAGGCCCGCACGATCATCACGTCGGCCGCACCGCCCGAGCGGATCAGCGAAGACCCGGCATCCTTTGCCTGCAAATTCTGCGACTACAAAGACATCTGCCACCAGGCGGTCATGCCGCGCAAGGACTGCAGGACCTGCTTCGCATCAAGCGCCGACCTGAGCGGCACCGACGGCGACTGGTCTTGTGCGAAATGGAAGGCAAGCGTGCCGAACGCGCACGTCCGCGATGCCTGCCCGAGTCACGTCTTTCTGCCGGTGTTTTTTCGTGACTCGATCGTGCTCGATGCTGGCACGAACGAGTCACCTTGGCTGCACCTCAAACACGAACCTAGCGGGCAGCAGTTTGTGCATGGCCCGCGCGAGACGGCGCCGGCCTTAGAAGGTGTCCCGGTCTACGGGTCAGACGAACTCGCAGGCCAGCCTGCGGCGCGTTACTACGACCCTGTGCGCGCGGATCTGACGCTTAATTTCGGGCCGCTGCTCGAGACCGAAGTCCCGTTCTGATCAACCAGGTAGGAGAATGCAATGAGCACACTTGAACAAGCAGCGCGGCAGGCGCTGTATACGCTGCAACGATGTGCGTTTCGATTGACCGACCCAGCTTTTGTAACCTCGGCCATCAACGTCCTCCGCGCCGCCCTCGCCCAGCAGCAGGCCGAGCCGGAGCAGGCCAACACGGATCTTGTGAGCGCATTGCGAGCAATTGCGGCGGTTTGTGAGCAGCGCGAGCTTGCGACGATTGATGTCATTTTCGACGCCGCACAGATTGCTATTGCTCAATACCAATGCACGCTAACGCAGCGGCTGTTATCGTGCAAAAAGCCAGTTAAGCAGGCCGAGCCGGTGGTTGATCTGTATGCGGTGCAGTCGGCGGTGCTGATTGAGCGTGAGGCGTGCGCGAGGCTGTGCGAAAGCACAACCGCGAGCTGGACGCAGCACCTTTACAACGAAGGCTGCATGGACTGCGCGAAAGCGATTCGCGGGCAGAGTGTCGCAAGCGAGCCGGACGACGACAACGGCAACCCGAGCTACTGATCATGAGCCTGATGCTGACATGCAAAGACATCGCGGCGCGCCTGCAGATGGCCGAGACTTATGTCCGCGACATCCTCACAAAGCGCCGCGACTTTCCGCCGGCCTACCGGCTTGGCACCGCGCTGCGATGGTCAGAGGACGATTTCGATGCTTGGCTGAAATCGAGGCAGGTCAAGCCTGCAGCGCGGCGCAAGCGTCAGCCGAGTTTGTCCGCAATCGACTCGGCAGGTTCGCGGTAATAGACCAGCAGCGAGTTGAGATCCTGGTGACCGATCATGCGCGCCAAATCGTGAATCGACAGACGGGTCGCAAGCCTGGTGACGGCGGTTGCGCGCCCGTCGTGAAATCGGAAGTCGCCCAGGCCGGCCGCTTTCCTGGCGCGACGAAAGATCGTAGACAGTTCTCCGGCGTCAATGTGGAAAACGCGCGACGAGTCGACCTCGCCACGGACGTGCAGCAGACGCTTGCGTCGCATCACATCGAGCAGTTGCTCGGCGCGCGTCGATAGCGGCACTGATCTGCTCGATCCGTTTTTTGTCTTTGCCAAACGTGCGACGCGACCGTCGATATCAGACCACTGCAGCCCCGTCAGTTCGCCGGCGCGCATGCCGGTCTCGACTGTCAGCAGCAGCGCGACCGCGACCTCGTGCGCAACGCTTTTCACCTCCCCTGCGTATTGAAGCGCCACGAGCATCGCGTCGATTTCCTGCGTCGATATCAGTCGCTCGCGATGCGGAGCGTCTGAGGGCTTCCTGACGCCCGCCAGCGGGTCTTTTGAGATCCATCCCCATTCAAGCCTGGCGCGCTTCAGCACCGACGCCAAGTAGTTCATTTCGCGACGCACGGTCGACGCTGACACTTCCTGCAGCCGCTCGTCGCGCCAGGCCGCGATCGTGGCCGGCGTGACCAGATCGAGTCGGGTATCTGCCCAGGAATATCGGCGAGCGATGCGTGCGCGCGTAGCGTCCGTCTTGTTGCGTGCATCGATCTTGTCGAGCGCGGACGCGAGCGTCTGCCTCGTGCGCTGATGCTCGCCGCTCAGGATCTCGGATTCACGCGCGATCGCCCAGTCTTCCGCTTCGCGCTTTGACTCAAATCGCTTCGATTCTCTGACGCCGGCCCGAGCAATTTCTGCGCGCCACTGATCTCCCACTCGTCTGATCGATGCCACGTTTTCCCTTTGGCGTAATGCAATTGAACGCCTGCGGGTATTGAACTGTTGTGCTTTTGTTCAAGTCCCCCGGCGTAAAAACTGGCGGAATGCCATGTTGTGCCGGATTGTATGTCCTTGTTTTATATAGCGCCAGCGTGTTACGCCGTAACTGTGCATAAGTGCTGCAAGTATTTGATTATTAAACGATAAAGCTATGCTATCTGGTACCCCGGGCGGGCAATGAATTTGCCGCCTGGCGCGGCTCTCCGGGCGTCTGGCGTAAATTCGGCGGAGTCATCTAGACACATTTTTCTGCATCCTTTCGCAAGAATATCGCACTCACCCCTTGACTTGTTACCAGTAACGGCGCAATATCTGGTCATGCGCTGCACGTCGCGGCGCCAACAAGGAGCAACAATCATGCACAAAGAGTTGACCAACACCGTAAAACGCCAGCGGGCCACCGCTTCCGTGGAACCGATTCACGCCACGCTTAAACCTGTGCAGGCTTACGTCAACTACATCAGCGACTTGGGCGTGAAGCACCGTGCATTGACCATTCCCGAAGGGAGCGCGGCACATGCCATGGGGTATCGGTTTGTGTCCGTCCCCCTTGATGAAGTCGACTACTACCTCGCCAACGGCGCAACGCTTGCAGACTGATCAACCGCGCCCGCCTCGCGCGGGCGCATGAAGGAAAGACAGACATGAAAATCCGATTTACCGAACTGCAGGCCGGCGAGATTGCTCACAAAGCCTGCATTATCCGAGACGAGACAGACCTTCAGGAGTCTTACGATCTGACCAAGAAGCAAGCCGAAATGTTTGCGGACGCATTCCTTGCCGCGCCGCGCGGCGGAGAAGTCAATGTGCAGCCAGAGTGGGTCGATGCTATTGACGGCGAGATTGACAATCTGATTGACATTGCAAAAGACAACATTCAAATCGATGGCCCGCATCCGCACATGGCCTACATTCGATCAATGCGCCAGGCCGCAAGCAAGGTGCGACAAGCCTTTACAAACTCAGCCGCCGCCGCATGAAGCCCACCCCCAGCGACTCAAAAACCCGCGTAGCCGCGCACCGCGCGCGGTTGCGTGCCGCCGGCCTGCGACCAATCGAAGTGTGGGCGCAGCCGCAGCACCATCAGCCGATTCGCGATTTTGCGGCGGCATTGGAGCGTGACAATGTACAAAAAAGACCCGACCTGGCCGTTCGGCCAGATGCGCAAGCCGGTGAAGACGCCGCGCCCGACTCAGCCGGCTGACGTGCCGGCTGCGCCGTTCTACCGGAAATCTTTATGAACACCGACGAGTTTGAGCGCCTCCCGGGCGGCGGGGTTGGCGTCGAAGAGGCGCTTGCCAGGCTAAAGCGGGAAAGTCCTGACGCCTACGCTGCGCACGTTTCGATCATGCACAGACGCCCGCGCGGCGGCGTTTCCATTCAAGAGTATTCGCCGGTGCGCGGCACGCTGGCTCACGCGGCATGGACTGCTGCGCAGGTCATGCACGGCCAGGCAGACGAGAACGACGCTCTGTGGCACCTACTCCCACCAGACTGTGATCGGCTGGCCTGGTGGGAGTGCTTTCAGGATTGTCTGAGAATGGCCCGGTACGTCGCCGTGGTCAGGGCGCAAGCAACCCAGGCGGGCGCTCCTCGGCCATCGAGTTGATGCTGTACCCAAGCGCTGCAAGAGCTGCTGCAGGCGTCGCCCCTTTGCGCATCATGTCAACCGCTCGAGGCCAGTCCGCATCGGCAAAGAACTTGCGGGTATTCTGAAGGTCGACCCGTGCCAACGGGTGCCCTTCGTCTCGGGCAATCTTTTCGCGCAGCACGTTTGTCACGTCGTCACTTGCACGGATCTTGTCTGCCACAACTGGCAAATCCTTGAACCGATCCAGTGCCTGCGATGTGTACTGCCCCGTGAACTGCTCTGGCCCAAGACCTGGGACGAACACCCCTTCGTGGCCTGCCGGAAACAATGACGCGCCCGGAAAAATGTTTTGAATCTGTTGCCCTTGCTTTTTGATCAATTTGCTTGGCGCCATTGAGTTTTCGCTTAGACCAAGCAGGTTAACCCCGCGGTCAGTAGCAGTCACATCCATGTGCGTGCCTTTCATAAGGGCATCGAGCGCGGACATCTGTGCAACGGTAGGCTGCACGCCGCCCGTATCGACAAGCACGTTCGACTTGCCTTTTCTTGACTGGGTGGTGACCGGCAAGTTGCCTGCAGAAAATTCCTGGGCGTCAAGCAGGCCGCGCAACCCTTGGACCGCTTCAAGTGCCTTTTGAGTGCCAGGCGCAACCTGATTGGTCTGTACGATGTTCGGCGACGCCGGCCCAACAAAGTCTTTCCCCGGCTTACCAGGAACGGTTTCAAAGTCAGACAAAACTCGCGAAATGGTCATCGGGTTTTGCTCAAGCAGGCCGGCCAAGTTGTAGTAGTTGCCGACTGACTCGACCGCCGGTATTTGGCGCAGACCGACCGCGTCAATCAGTACGTCACGGTTTCCTGACCCAATGCCAATCGGTGACGGCTCATTGATTGGTCGCGTCCATCGTGCGGAATCGGCGTAGGCTTTCTTCTCATCAAACGGCGCATTCAGAATGTCAGAGCGATGCCCTGTCACAAACCCTGGCACGTCCTCGTTTGTGAGGCTCATGGTGTGTTTTGGGAAATAGTCCGCGATCGTGTTGTTGGCGTCGATCAGCGCGTTACTGATTGCCTCTGCCTTGCCCCCTGCAAAATTCTTGGCGCCGTACTTGCCGGTGGCACTTGACCCTCGATCGTAGAAGTCCTGGGCTTTCATGTTTACCCATGGCAGTTCTTGAAGCTGCGACCCAGTCCAACTATCAAGCCCGCCAAAACTGCCTTCTGCGGCGCGTTTTGTGCGCAACGCCGTCTCGGCGTCCATAAACGGGTGCATTGTTGCGGTGACCCCCCCTTCCACGGGTCGCCGTTTGGAGTGGTGTACTCAAACCCTTGCGCATTTCGGAAATCATTAACGCCGAACAAGCCGCCAATCGGAACGCGAGGATCGATTTTCTCCCCATACTCCGAAACTTTGTCGGCGAGCTTAGGATAAACACCTGCAGCAGCGGCGTCATCCAGCTTGTTCATTGCGGCTGTTCGATAAGCCATGACAGGGTCGCCAATCGCGCGACTGTTGCCGTGCTTTAACGCAAACGCCAGCTCGGTTTCTGGCGACACTCCTGCGCTGTAGACACTATGCGCAGCCTTGTTGGTGTCAATCTGGCTTGGAAGGCTTGAATCTGCCATGCCCTGCTTTGCCCGCGGATACCAAGTTCCTACCCTAGCTTCGTCGCCGTAAGTTCGCTCTGCATATCCAACCGCATCTGCCGCCTCTTTGATCTGGTCGTCCATGCGCCGACGGTATGCGCCCAGGCTACTGCCGCGAGTAATGTGCCTGGGCGCACCAATTAACCCGCCAGATCCGTCGTCTCTGAGGTGCTCACCTCTTGTGGCCGCGCGCAGTACGGCATCGTCGCCTTCCTCTTGCGCCATTGTTCGATACTTGCGCGGTTCAACTGCACCGCGCTGCGCCGGCCGTGGGTTTTCGACCGGAGCTTGGTTCGCCATTGCGTCGACCTTAGCTCGCGTCCTGGCTTCCTGCACCTGCTTGTTGCCAAAGTTCTTCAGCTCGTCAGGCAAGGCGTCCTCGACAACCTTTGCAACCTTCTTGCCACCTTTCTTTGCAAGTGCCCCAACCCCGCCAACCACCGGCAGCAACCCAACCGCACCAAGCGCCATCCCCAGCCCGTCGCCCTCACGCCGAGCACGCTCAAAGTCCCGCGCCCCCATGGCCGTCCCCAACCCCGGCACGAACCCCAGCGCGATGTCCGCGGCCGTTTCGCTGCCGGTCATCTCCGGCTGATCAAGCAGCAGGGACTTCTGCATGTACCGGCGCACGGCGCCTGGCACGTCCTTGAGCCGCTCATTGACCGGGCGATAGTCGCCCAGTAGGCCGGTGATTTTTTCTGCCATCTCAAACCTCCAATATCTCGCCGCGAAATTCGACGCGGCCTTCGCTAATCACGCTGACAACCTCGGGCCACAACAGCCTTCCGCCTTTCCATGTCATCACCACAAACCCGCTGCGCCAGTCTGCTGGCGAGTCCTCGCGATACGAAAAAGCTTCCCATTCGGGTTCTGCAAGCATTCCGGTGTCGACGCCGTACACCGTTGGCTTGTCGGCGTAGCTCGACAACGGCATGACCTTTAATGAATGAAGGTGCCCAGTTACGAAAGAATGGCCGAGTGAATTTTTTACATTGTTAGCCGGGGCATACATTCCCCCGCGAAAACGATGCTTGATGATGGTGCTGTCGTTGACCCAGAGCGACCAAGCAAAGTCCCAGCGCGGGAACAGTTTGCGCAAGTCCATCGCGTCCATGTCTGCGAGAGCAGGGGCAGCACTTTGTATATACGAGTGCAGCCGGATGTCGTGATTGCCAAGGGTCCAGACACGTCTAGCGCCTTTGGCCGCATTTGCAATTTCGTCCATGCGCTCATCGACCGCACGCAATTCAGCAGCGGGGCTAGGAGGCTCACTGCCGAACATTTTGGGCCAGCGGCTGATACCAGCGCCATCTAACGCGTCGCCGTTGCAGACAACGACAGACGGCTTTAAATCCGGCAGCATCTTGACCAGCGCACGATTAGCCGTTGAGACGCAACCTGGCTGAAAGTGGGCATCCGAAAACACGACAATGCGCCCGTCTTGCAGGTCGATTTTCAGTCTGCCAATTGACTCGTGCGTAACCGGGAGCGGCGTCAGTCGGGCCTCTCCTCGATGCGCAAGCGGCGGGACGCCAATGTTCCTCATTCGAGCAGTAATCGTCCGGATCGACACGCCAAAAATTTTGGCTAACTCGGTCGGCGAGGTGGTGATTTTGATTGCCTCGACAAGCGCTTGGTCATCGACTTTTCGAGCAACCATCTCAACCGCCGATCTTGCCGGCGACGGCAAGAATGTCGATCCGCTTGATCATCCCAACCGGGATCTCTGTCAGGTGCGCGTGCCCGCCTTTTGTCTTGGTCGCAATGAGCTGACACCAGTCCTCGTCCAGGTGCGTCATAAAACCGACCGTGACGCAGTCCATGTGCCCCTTGCGTTTCGGTGCCGTCGGCGTGCTGCCCTCTTGCCAGTGCGGGTTGGTGCTCATTGCGGCATCGATCCAGTGGACTGCAACCATCTGGTCGGATTTGCCGCGGCTCATTTGCTGGCCTCGGCTCCGAGACCGCGGGACTTGCTGACCGTGAACGAACTTCCCAACCAGAACCCGACGACGCTACCGAGCACGCCCGTCACCACCGATGAGGCGATCGCCGCGCGGACCTCGTTGGAGAACCCCTCGGTGTTCTGAAAGACGTACCAGATAGTCACGTACAGCAATGGCAAGAGCGCAGCAGTCACCAGCAGCGCCGGGTTCTGCCAGACGTTGCCTGCAGGCTTGGAGGCGAACTCCCTGGCGCCCGCAATGCCTCCGCCGCCGGCTTCGATCAGCTCGTAGAACTGGGACTGCACTGCGGCGGTCGCGGCCTGCAGTTTCTCGGGGTCCTTCTGCATCTGCTCTACCGCGTCCTGCAGGTTCGTTGACTTGGTCGCTTCTACGATCAGGTCGCCGACTTGCTGGGCGACGACGACATTTCGGTCGGTGACCGAGGTGCCGTCTGTGAAGACTTTTGTCAGGGTCGGGATCATCCCGACAATTGTGGGTAGCAGGGCAGCTAGAACCGGCAGCATTGGCTTGTCCTCGTCAGTGGGTAGATTGACCGCGGCTACTGCAGCAGCGGCTTGTACGGGCGCGGGGGCAGTCTGAAACAGGGCACGCTCGGCTTCGCGCCGGCGCACCAGGCCGGGCATGACGACGCCCCCGCCACGGTTCCATCTTTTGAACTCGCCAGCGGCGTCGGCAAACTTGCCGGCATTTACAAAGCGCAGCAGAGTGCTGCTGGCGAGTGCATTACTTCCAAGATTGTAGGAAAAGCTTACCAAGGCGCCGAACTGATTAGGGTTGAGTTTGACCGTAACAAGCCTCGCGACTTGTGCTGCGAACCTATCTACGTCGTATGACAAGAACTGCGTCGCTTGAGCCTCGGTGCAGGTATCGCGCAGCGCAACGAGCTGCCCCGACGGATACTTCGTCGTGCCGTACCCGATCGTGTACGGACGACCGCCGCTCGCCGGGTCTGGGTACGCCTTTAAGCGCAGCCCCTCGAACCGCTTTATCAGATCAATCGTGGCCTGGTTGACTGTCATGGCGTGCGCCTGGTTTGTGCTTGACCCGTGCCGGCTGCTGCAGCGATTCCCATTGTCTTTGCCCGGTCCTGCAGGCGTGCTGAGAAGTTGCCGACTGTCGTCGTGGTCGCCTTGGACATGAAGTCACGGGCAAGGACCGGGTCAAGCATTGCGTCCATCAGGAGCCGACGCACCTGATCCTCGGGCGCCGTCGTCAACCATCCAAGCGCGCGCCCGACTTGCTGGACGGTCGTATTGTTTCCGAACTTCTCTCCCAGCAGTCGCCCCGTCAAGTTTGCGATTGACATGTTCTTGATTGTGTCGCTGCCAGGCGTGCGGCTTGCGTTCTGCGGGGCCACGCCTGCGTCAATGTCTGAGGTGATGTTGCGCAGGATCTTTTGCTGCTGCGGCGATAGAGTGTCCGAGATGTCATCGGCCATGGCGCGCATCGTACGGGTCCACGCCGCAGCGCCAAGCACGTCGGCGTCGGTCACCGAGTTCTTGCTTGACGCGAGCGACTTGCTGCGCAGGGTCTGCAGAAGCTCCATCATGTCAATTGGCCGCGATGACTTGGCAAACTGGGTCATGTAGTCCTGGTAGCCAGGCGCGACCGACTCAATGGTCGAGTCAATGACCCGTTGCACGTTCCTGAGTTCGCCAGCAGCAGCGCGCACGCCGGGGTACTCGTTTTCGAGTTGCCCCGAGATCATCCGAGCGACATCTTTGCGGACCTCGTACAGCCGGCCCGGGTCATCGCCTGCTTCGCTCAGTCTGCCGCGCAGCCAGGTCATGCCCTTTTGCACCGGCTCACTGGCGCCCTTGCGGCCGGCCATGACTTGGTCAATCTCGCGGATGATCGGCGCCTGCAGGTTCTGAACTTGGAGTGCGTTTGAGAAAGCCTCCTCACGCATCGGCCCGGTCACGTCGGCGCGCTTTTGCTTGGCCCAGTCAACCGCCGCCTGATCGCGCGCAATTCTGTCGAGGTAGTCGATGCGGGCCTGATTGTTAGCCGACGCTCGGGTCGCCAGATCCCCAGACGTGTCGAACGCACCGAAGATTGCCTTCTCGGCAGACATCAGCCCAGGGTCACGAGACGCCCCTGCAGTCGTAGCGCGCGAGCCAGGAACCGTCGGCGCATAGTTCTGCATTGCCAGCCTCGCCTGCTCAGGGTTCTGCGAGAGCTTGTTCAACACGCCTCCGGCGATCGCCTCCCTGCCCGCCTGCGTGAACGGCGAGACAACCGCCTTACCCACTCCCGCGGCGTACCTGCCAGCCGCCTGCGGCGCGCCCGTGATTCCACCGCCTGGCACGATCATTCCGGCCCCAAGCGCGGCGCCGAGCTGCGCCATGGGACTGCCGCCCTCTTCCGCGACGTATTGCGCCGCACCCGTACTGACACCGCCGGCCAGGGACTGCGTGACGGGCGCCTTTGACAACCCGTCGAGGATCGCCCTGGAGGCGCTTCCGCTAGTGGTCAGCGGCAGCAGACTCCGCGCCGCTACCGCACCGCCCCCGCCGGCCATGACGCCCTGCCCGACCGCGCTTGCCATGCGCTCGTTGCGGGTGATCGGCGTGGGCAGGCCGTACTTGGTCATCAGGTCGCCCAGCATCTCGCTCGGCATCTGGACATTCGAGCCACTCAGCTTGTTATAGAGGGCCGTCAGCGGGTCGGCGATCATCGGAGCAAGGCTGGCCGCAGTAAACCCTGCGGCAGCGCCTGGGGCCGCTCCAACGCCTGCAAAGGGTGCTCCCATCGCAGCGCCTACCATTGCGCCTGCCACCGGCAGCGCCATCGTCCTGGTGGCGAGTCCGGCAGAGCGCTGCGCAGCGTCGGCGCCTTGCGGCGAGTACTTTTCCTGCAGGTGGTTTAGAACGTCCGCAGCGCTGTACCCGTCGGCGATCGCCGACTGCGCAGAATCGCGCAATTCGGGCCTGGCCTGCAGCACATAGTTGAGCACGTCGGCGTCTGGGTGGTTGTCCTCACGGGCCGACTTGATTTGAAGACCGAGCGTGTCCGCCATGTCACCGCCCGCCAAAGTGTGCGCCGAGCGGTTTGCTTGGCTGTTGCGGGGGCGCGCCGCCCGGGACGGCTATCGGCTTGGGGGCAGTGCCACCTCCAAATTGAATACCTGCGTACGGGTCTACGATGTTGCTGCCGTTCCCGCCCAGGTCTCGCGAGTAACCCGCAAAAGTTCTAGCGCGCTGCGCTGATAGCTCAGATCTAGATTTCACCGTGGCGCTTGCCACCGCATACAGTTGCTTGCGCTCGTTTTCGGTAAGTGAGCCACCGTTCGACCAACGCTCAAACATGCCCCTGACGGTCTCTGGCAAGTTCCTTGCGCCGACAATCGTCTTCTTGTCGCCCTCTTGGACCGCGCCAGTCGGATCGTAGATCTTTGCCACGTTGTAAATGATTGCGCCGTCCGCTGACGGATTACCTGCGGTCGCTTCGCCCATTGCCGCTTGCAGCGCACGATAGCGTTGCGGCACCTCAAGGTCGCCGGCTTGATGAACTTGCGACGAGTAGTCTTTCATTAAGTTAACGCCGGCTAACGCAACCGCACTCGGGTCGCTTGTATTGACCGCGACTTTTGTGCTGCCTGCAGCACGCTGCGACGCAGACACTCGCTCCAATGCGATGCGCTGCTCTGGCGTGAAAGATCTCGGGTCGGTGTCAAGCGGAATGCCCAGGTAGACCATTGCCTCGCGAATTGACGACGGAAGCGCATCTGGCACGGGAGAGAACCCGTTGATCTGCTTGAGTCCACCGCGATCGCTGCGTTGAGCCAAAACTGTCTTGCCGGTATCTGGGTTAATGACAGTCTCAACGCCTCCATACGTCTCGCGCGGGTCTAGCTTGTCGGCGATTTCAAGGTACAGCTTGGCCTTGTCTCCTAGACCCTTCCCGGCAAACACGTTGGCGAGTTGTCGGTAAGCCTGCGCTCGAATGACGCTCTGGTCCGGAGCCTGAGCAGCAGGAGCGCCTGACACGGGAGGAACTCCTTGGCCCAATCCCGTCGCGTCGCCGAGCGCTTTCTTCAACGCTTCAGTCGAGTCCATCGTGACGCGGTTGACGTAGTCGTCGGTGACACCTTTCTGCACGTCTTGGTACTTGGGACGCAGGTCTGCGTTCAGGTATCTCTGCTGCGATTGAATCTGCCGGCCGTATGCGGCTTGCTGGTCGGGTGTATAGGCGTCCCACAGAGACGGCGGGGCGTACATCTTGAACGCGTCGACCGGCTCGTCGTAGGCGCCTGCGCCGGTAACGGTCGAGGCAATTGCTTTGAGAAAGTCCATGATTACTTACCCCGGCAACTTGAACGGGAAAGGCATTGAATTAAACACGCCTTTGTCTGACGTGCCCTGCGCACTTGCAGTGCTGGTCGAATTGCTAGTGCTTTGCTGACCAGAACCGCCGCCGACATTCAGACCGAGCGCTTGGGCAATCATCTGCTGACGCTCTATCGGCAGGTTGCGGATTGCGTCCATCTGCTGCTGACTGAATCCCTGCTGCACTCCGCCGATATTCGTCAACGCCTCGCCGGCTTGGTAGCCCGCGTTTTGCTGCGTCGTGCCGACGTTTGCCAAGTTCGTCGCTGCGCCCTGCCGGAGCTGCTGGCCCTGCAGGCCCGCACCCTGGTTTGCAATTGCGGACTGGAGCCAGTTGCTGGCGTTAGTCGTTTGCGCATTCAAGTCGCGATTCATGTCCCCTTGCTGCAGGGTTGTCGCGTTGTTGAATCCCGTGTTGTAGAGGTTCGACATCGCCTGCTGACCAATGTCGAAGAAGTTGCGGTTGGTCTCCGCGTCCGCAATGCCGTGACGCGAGCCGCCAAACGCGTGCGCTGCAGTGGCGGCGGCGTTGTTGCCGGTCAGCGCAATCTGTCGAGCACGATCAAGCTGGTTCATTGTCGAGCCAGCAACCTGATCTAGGTACGGAGACATGTACGAGCCAATGTCGCTGCCAAGAAAGCTGCCCGCCTTCACTGTCGGACCAGACCCGATCATCATTGGGTTGTAGTTTGTGCCGTCGGACAGTGAGCCAGCAGCGGCATTGATAGAGCCAAACCCCGGCCCGTTCAGTGCCGTCTGACGGATCTGGTCAAACCCGGACAGTTGATCCGGCGTGAACCCTGCAAACTCACGCGCCTTCAAGTCGCCTGCGATGTTTTGCACGTTGGACAAGTTATTGAAAAACTGATTTGCAAAACGCGGGTCAAGACCGGACTGCGACTGCGCGTTCGACTGTGAGCTTGAAGACTGCTTGGAGCCGCCGAAAAGCGGACGGGTGATATTGCTGAAGGTATCGAAAAGGCCCATGCGTTTCCCCTGCTAAATCGCTGCAGCGCTGATCGCGCCGGAATTGTTGACTGTGATCGAATACCGAGTCCCATTAGGGGACTTGAGAATCAGTCGAGCGTTGCCGACCTCAACGTCTTGGTTTCGCTTATGGTTTGCGTCGTCGGCGCGCTCGATCAGTAGCCTGACCTCGGTCTGGTCGCGCTGGTCGTACGACTGCGGCGGTCGCGGGAATCTCATCGCGAACCTCCTGCGGTTGCCTCGAGTCTCATCACACCAACGCGCCAGTCGGCGTTTCGGACAGACTCAATGCGGATGCGCGCCGATCGAGCGGTGAAGCGCACGTCGGTCGGGGCGTCCATCACGTACGGGCCAAACACAGTCTCGGGCGCGTTCGGGTAGAACTTCAGCTTGAACGATGCGCGCACGTCGCCCTGAGTCTTTTCGTCTGGGATGAGCTGGCGTGCGACCATCACCTGATCGCCGTTGCCAATCTCGACCGGGCCGCTCTCGGCATAAGGCACCGCCGAGTCGTAAAGCCAGCCGATCTCATGGTCGTAGATGTACCCGGACGGGTCGACCGCAATCGGCTGACCAAACACGCCGATATCAGACCCGACAGTGCGCGAGATTGAACCAATCGACCAGTGATTTTCCCGGTAATTCCAGATCACGTACTTGTTGCACTCGTTGCTGGCCTCACCCGGGTAGAACCACCAGACCTCGCCGTACTGCGAGTTGTGCATTGCCGAGATCTTGCTGATCTGCGCGTAGTTCAGATCCCGGTAGACAAAGTCGCTGACCTCAGACGGGAGCGGCTTGCTGTACCCGTCAAAAAGCCAGAATCCAGACAGGCTCATCCAGGCCGCGAACGTCTCTGCCGCAGCGACCGCGTTTGCACTGATTAGCCCGCACCCACTGCCGACGCGCTCAAACGAGTAGATGAATGGAGGCCCGCGGTAGACCGCCAGATGCACGTCGGTGTCGGTCCAGATCAGCGTGCCACTGCGCGTGCGGCGTCCGGCCAAGATTGAGCCTGCCGTCTGCAGGTCAAAGTCGCCGGCCTGATTGGTCGCAAGCGGGGTCCATGTCGTGGCGTTTTCCTGCTCGGACCATTGCACCCGTCGAGGTATCCCCGCAGCACCGAGCGCAAATACAAAGCGCTCGGCGGTGACGATCATTGCGCGGTTGTTCGTAGGCGCGTTGGTCAGTACCGTCGCCGGCCCAGTCTGACCAGGCACCCACTGATAGATCTTGCCGTCCGTCGAGGCGCACGCAAGCAGGTTCTCGCCAAAAGTGTCCATCGCCCAGGTCGTGGCCGGCAGCACGCCACTGGTCTGCGTCTGTGGGCGCTCGACGCCGTACTCATAAGCGCCGTATGCCTGCGCCCCGTACCCGACCGCAGCCGCCGCAGAGGCGCGCCCGACGGTGTACCCGCTCGGGGTCACGTCGGACAAGTTCAACCCTCCCTCGGCGACGTAGAGCTTTGAGTGCGTCCCGACCGACAGGTGTTTCACGCCGCCGTTTGACGACCACGTCACCAAGCCGCGCGCAGATCCAGACACCGCAGTGGCGATCTTTTTGCGCCACCCCCCGACGGGGCGCATGACTCCCTCAAACCATCGGACAAGGTTTGCATCAGTCCAACGACCGGACGCCTGGTACTCGGTTCCGTTCTTGAACACGCCGGGCTGAATCTTCAGCGGGATCAGTGGCATTCAGCGCTCCCCAAACTTGTCCAGACGAGCCTCGAGCCGGTCAAACCTTGAGACGATCATGTCGCGCAGATCGCGCACGTCGTCTCGCCTGGCGTAGGTCTCGGGCAGCGTCCGCTCAAGCGTCGCGACGGTGTCTCGCAGGCTTGATACCGCGTCCCAGATTGTGCGCAGCGCCCAACCACCAAGCGCCCCAGCAATCAGGACCGCTATGTTGAACGCGTCTCGCCAGTCCATCAGGAGATCCTCATTACGTAGCAGAGCGCGTAATAAGGGGGCAGGTTCGCGTTAGTCGCCGTTGTGCCGCTTGCGTTGGTCGTGCCGCTAACCGAGACACTGTGCGCGTGGTCGCCGACTGCGTTGATGCTGATACCCGTGCCGCTTGGGTTAAGACTGATGCCGGTGTTGGCGCCAGCGGTTGCGGCAGAGTTTGGTCCGAGGACATCTGGGTTCGTAGTCGAAGCAACTGATTCGCCATTGTAGTAGTGCTGTCCAAGAGGAGCGCTGTAAGTGTGCGCGTGGCTCGGGTCGTTGACACTGTGGTTGTGGCCCGGGTCAGAGACGCCGTGCGAGTGCGCGCCAGCTCCACCCGTAGAGCCACTCAAACTCGCCGAGTGAGTGTGGGCAACAAGCGTCGCGTCGGCGCTGCCGCCTTGATCGGAGACGCCGTACGCGTTACCGGCGCCGATCACGAACTTGTTGCGCAGGTCTGGCGTGCCGTTTGACCCGTTGCACAGCGCCCATCCGCTTGGGATAGCTGCCTGCGACCCGGACCACAAGACGATCGCCCCGATCGGCATGACGACCGTCACTCGCGCGTCGATGTACGCCTGGATGGCTTGCCCAAGAATCGTAGTCGTGCCGGTGAAGTTGGCGGTGCCTGCGACGTTCATCACCTTGCCGGTGCCGACGTTCAGTCCGACGCTTGTACCCGTGCCTGCTGCGGCAAAGACTGCATCAAGCGAGTCAAGGTCGGCGTTGATCTTGTTGCCCCAGGTGTCGCTTGATGCGCCGACCTCGGGTTTGGTCAGTGCCAGGTTGGTAGTCGCTGTGTCAGCCACGATCGTCCTTTATGCCCAGGCGGTGTCGCCCGTGGTTTGAGTTGTCCAGATGTCTGCGTCGGTGTTCTGGTCTGTCCAGGTACCTGACGAGCCGGTCGTTTCTTCCCAGATGATCCGGCCTGCGGCAGTCATCTCCGTCCTGATGTCCAGGTTTGACTTGGCAAACACACTCAGACCGCCGCGCGCCGTCATTGGCGATTGCGCCGCTGCAGATGCCTGCGCCGACGCAATTACCAGAGACGCACTGGCCGACGCCGCAGACTGTGCGTAACCTCGAATCACCAACGGGACAACGACGCTGAGTGGCAAGCCTGCAGCGATCGCGTTACCGACCGATAACCCTAGCGCCTGATCAACCGTAAGCGCCAGGCCGGCGCCTTGGGCCGAGCCGATCGACATACCGATCGCGGTGTCGACGGTCGTCGATGTTCCGACTGGGCCTCGAGCAAACGCGTTGCCAGTCCCGCATTGAATCAGGATGGAGACGCCGGCCTGGTACTGAGCCTGCGCCCAAGTGACCCGCAACGCGTACTGCCCAAGCGTTGCAGTCAGACCTGCTGCTGTTGCGCCTCCGACGGCCAACGACACCGCGGTATCGACGACCACGGTCGCACCGACCGGGCCTCCAGATACCGCATTGCCGACGGAGCACGATACGGTGGTGTCAGTGTTTGCCTGGTACTGAGCTTGCGCCCAGGTGACGCGCACCGATCCGTAGGTGGAGATCGCCGCTGTAGCGCCAGCCGCTACAGCGTTACCAACGCCGCAAGAGATCGTCGTTGGGCTTGACGCCTGATACTGGGCCTGCGCCCAAGTAATGCGAAGGGCACCGAATGTCGTTACGGTTGCGGCCTGCCCCGCAGCCACCGCGTTGCCGACACCCGCTGCAATTGAGATGTCGCTTGCAACCAAAGCGGGCTGGCCCGCGGCAACAGCATTCCCAACTGCAGCACCAACAACAAACTCGGCGTCGATTTGTACTGACAGGCCAGCCGCTACTGCGTTTCCGATAGACCCCGCAGCAACAAACTCGGCGTCGATTTGAACCGCAAGTCCCGCCGCAACAGCGCCACCCGTACCGCAAGAAATCGTTACCGGGCTTGATGCTTGATATTGCGCTTGCGTCCATGTAACACGCAGCGCGTACGGCGTTGCGTTGTTCTGACGTAGGACGAGCGCAAGTGTCATCGGCTCTTACAGCGAGTTGAGTTGGTCGAGCGTGGCCTGCGTCTGCGCAATTTCCGACTCGGTGCGGGCCATGCCCGCGACATCACCGAGCGCCATGTACGACGACAGAAGCTGCGACAGGTAGGTCAGCCGAGCGCGTGCCAGAGTAGCAAGATCGTCGATTGTCATCAGATCACCATCTGTCGAAGCATTACGGTGCTGGTATTCAGCAGCATGTATGCGTAAGTGATTTCTGTCGCGCCGTCTCGGTACGTCACGTCGAAGGCTGTGTCGCCAGTGATCGCGGCGCCTTGGGTGTAGGTGATTGCTCCCCAGCCATCCATCTCGCCCGTCACGAAGTTGTGCCGAAACCATCGTCCCGTCGCGTCCTTCTGGATGTACAGGTAGCTGCCTTTTGAGACGTACTTGGTGCCAGCTCCGAAAACTTCAGTCGCTGGCGCGTAGGTGATGTTGCTGACCCAGGTGTTTGCCGGAATGTCGTAGTAATCAAGAAACGCGCCGGCCGCGCCTCTAAACGAGTAAATGCGCTTGCCATTCAAAATGCTGGCTTCGACGCTCCAATCCGTTTCTGCCGCGTTCCACACCCAATGACCGGACGCGCCTGCGCCTGGTGCGGCCGCGCGCGCGGCGGCTGGCGATAGCGTCGACCACGAGTTTCCGCTAATGCTGTAGCGGTACATTGCGACCGCGTTATTCCCCATGAAATAGAGAAAATCGTCGTTGCCTTCAATTGCGTATTGGCTGGTACTGTCAGGATTTGCCGTCCAGTTTCCGCCAGATGTGACCGTAATCTGCGTTGCGGTGTTGCTGGCAATTGGCCGGACTTGTCCAGCCCCGGTGCCTGCCGTGATTCGCAGTTGAAAGGCATTTGCCCACTGATTCGTCGCCCAGTTTTTGCCTGTGTGATTGATCAAGTTGACGCCGCCAGACGTAGCGGTGCCGATGAGAAAGGTTTTGTATCCGGTATCAATCCATGAAGGCGTCGCAACAAGCCTGCCGTCCGTGCCAATCGTGCCAGGCAAGCCGGTCTGAACTAACGTCACCCAGGAGTTTGTGGCGAAGTCATATTTGCGGAATGTGCCGCTTGCAACAGTGCCGGCGGTCAATACGTACCAGACCGGGGTGATCAGTCGATACAGCGTGGTGGCGTCAAAAGCGGTAGTTTCCGCAGCGCCTTCGAACGTGATGACAGAAGCGCCGGACGCCTGCGTATTTGATGCGATGACCTTGGTTTTGCCAGCATTCGGCCCGCCCATGATATGCACAGAATAGCCGCGCAAATCCCTAGCAATCGTTTGGTTTGTGGTGATGCTTGTCGTCGTGCCTGCGGTGGCTTGAAGATAAAACACACCCGCCGAAGCGCCGGTACTGAAGCTGCCAGCAACGCCGCATGCGCCTGGCCCGAACGTGCCGACAAGGGTCGGGTTTGGAGTTGCAACCCAGCCGTCTTCGCTAGGATTGAAAAGGTAAGCGGCAGCGTTGCTTTGAACGTAGAGCGCAAGCTGACGGATGTCTCTTGCCGCAACAGCGAATGCGCCGGATGCAGTCGCGACAGGCGCAGGCGTGCAAAACTCCCAGCGCTTCAGATCCAGTATTTTCCGATTGCCGTTTGTCGTTGTCATGTCTTAGCTCACAGAGATATTTCGGCGCATCGAATCAGCGCCGAGCCGCATCAGGCTGGGGATTTGCTCGGTGGCCGCCAGGCCACCGATTAAGGTTTGATTCGACAATGTCGAGACGGTGGTGACAGTCGTCACCGTGCCGACCGTCGTGATCGTTGCCAGCGTCAAGCCAGCAGTGATCGAGTCAAGCGCGACACGCATCCGCGCCGCCGTGTCTGGCTGCATCTGACCCATCGTGCGGGTCATTGACTGCACGGCGATTCGCATTGCTTCGAGTGCCTCGACCAACTCGCCGTACGCCGCAATGGGCATCGGGTTTGTGAGCGATGCGTCGGTGAAGTCACCGTCAACGCCAAAACCAGCTTTGACCCGCTGGACTTTGACGCTTCCAGACGATGCCGCGCCATTAAGCGTGACCAGCTCGTCCGCGGAGATGACATCGCCGCCCGTGCCCGTGTTGAGTGTTGTGTTGTCTGCCATGTCAGGTGCTCACAAATCGAAGTCGAATGTCAGTCCAGTCGGTCACGCTGGCCCACGTCGCTGACGTAACCGTCATCGTGTAGTCGCCGTTCGCCGTCCTGGTCGTGTCGGTCGCAATAACCGTCGTGCCCTGCACCAGGCTTACTGTGACCCCCGCCGAGCCGGTGATGCCTTGGACTCGATAGCCGATCGTCACGCTCGTGCTGGCCTGTGGCGCAACCATTGAGCCGAGCTTGACCTCGTCGGTCTGGCCGGCTGCGGTGGCGCTGATGTAGTCGGCGTCGTTAGCCGTTACTTCGTTAATCAGCGCATAGTGGCTGGTGCCGCTCGATGGAGTCCACTGGGTCGTGATGTCGGACGCGGGACGGGCGTAGGTGTAGCTGGTAAGAATCGGCGCAGATTCAGGCGGGTAACGGAGCCAGAAAACTTTTACGTCGTTTGCGCCGTTTTGATATGTACACCAAACCTTTAGCGTTGCAGATGTAGGCCGTGTAGCAGGAGGCGGTACGTCCAGAATCCATCTTGAATAAAGAGACTGCGCCGTTCCAAGATCCGGGTTCACATATTCATCTGCGGCACTTGCGCTAGAGGTGGCCCCGTAAGCATTACCAATTGCTGTTTCGTTAGTTATTGATTGATCAGCGCCACCGTCATAACTGATCTTGGGGCGCTTTGCCGGATCGGTATTTGCGTATCCAGCATATTGATGAATAAAACTGCCAGTCGCTCCAATAATTACGGCGCTGCAATAGTTAGGGTTATCGTAGATTTTTTGAAATAACGTGGTTACGTCAAAATTAACCTGTACCAAACTGGAAACTGTTTGCGTGGCCCACGCTGACGAACCGTTTGCAGTGCCAGTTGAATCCCACCAGCTACCGCCATTAATAGCCGACCCAACGGCGTTAACCCAAGGGACGGGCGTTGCGCTGTTAAAATTAGCGAGGTTAATATTAGCAATGACGATTGTAGGTCTTGGCATTTTTTACCTCGGAACAATTGCCCATCCTGCAACCCACGGCAGGTTATAAGCAGCCCTATTATCAATCCAGTTTGTCTTGACCCAATTGTATGCTTGCGGGCCGTCGGTCACATCTGTAATCTGCGCTGCTGCCGCGCTAAAAATACCAGTGCCCCATGTTGCGCCGTTTGAGTTAATCCGAACGTCTGCAATACGCTTAGGCAATGTTGGGTCGACAAACAAATTGTAAGCCGCAGTCCAAGTCGGCACCCAGTCTGTAACAACAAGCGGGCCGTTATAAATAAAAGTAGAAGCAGCCGTCCCAGTCCCCCCGTTAAATGTAATAGAAGGTTTTGAACGATACCCTGACGGCGTGTTTGTAATAGTTACAGCGGATACCGCACTTCCGGTCATCGTAAGCGATGCGGTCGCCTGCGTTTGAGTAATGCTGTTATATGTAGATCCCCATTTGCCGCTTGTGTTTGGCGGACCAATCGTAACGGATGTTGGCGGTACGCTGTAATTGCCGCCGTCTGGGTAAATGGCAACAGAACCAAACGCAGGATAAGAGCCGTAAAACGCAGGGACTGGGAGCAATGCCAACAATTGCGCCGTATTGTCAGACTTGGTTGCTTCCGTCAAATAATATGCCGCCCATTCGCGAATTTTTGCTACGTTATACCCGTTATCTTTTGCAAATGTCAGCGAAATAAGCATATACCCCATTTGAAATGGAGCTGTACAAACCCCGGCAAGAAATCTATTTACGCCGCCATAACTTACAAAATGGGAGGAATCGTTTGGATCTTCAGCATCGCCGTCGTATCCGTAGCCCCAGTCCTGCCCGTATTCCATGTTATGAAGCGGGCTGATGCCTTTGCCAAAAAACCGCCCTGTTCGCCCGTTGCCGGTTCCCCACACATACGAAGTTGTTGCCGACCTTCCCGATCCGGTAACGCCCATCATGCCCTCAAGGCACTGGACGGCATCCTCAGTTAAGTAGTCGTAGTAAGCCTTTTCTTTGCTTCCATCAACAGAGAATGTCCCGGCTGCAATTCTATTTCTAAACATCCACGCCATGCGACGAACTGAGCCAACAAGATTTCCGCCGTACAAAGACGCTCCGCGCGGATAAATTGACGCGCCGGTATTTGCTTGTGGATCAAAGGCCGCCCTAGATGCCCAGAATTGCATATGTTCAAGCCAAAAATAATCGCCACTTAATAAATATTGGACGTACCAAGGCTGTGCAATGTGATCTTCTAAAATGATCCACCCGCCATTATTTGTCGGCGCAGAATTAGGACCATCTTGCGAAATTGGAGGAGCAAATTGAAATACATCGGCCGGCGCAATAGCCGACGAATTCATGTACTGATTACCGTCGTTTAAAAAGTTTGTCGGCCTTCCAAAAAGAGTTGGCGGGCACCCTATCGCCGACCCACTATTGGCAGAAGATGCCGGAAAACTTATGCTGGGAAAGTTAGTAGAAAAGTTAGAAACGGCGGCGCTGTCGTAATATTTTTTTGTGTTGTCGCCTTCTCTGAATCGAGCGGGCCAAGCTGCCGCAAACTCAGCTATTTTTTCGCTTATTTCGTGAAGACGATAATCGCCTTTCATTAATGCGTTCAAACCCCATTCTGAAAGAATTGCAACTTCCGGACGACCGCCTGTTGCTTGCATATTTTTAGCGTACCCAAGCTGACTTCCTTCTGGAAGATCCGGGTTGCCGTTACCGTATAGCCCCTTATTCGCGGCTGAAATAGCCGTCCAGTTTGCGTACTGCGTTGCAATTTTAGTTTCATCCCAAACCTGCGCCATATCAAATCTTGGGATGACGTAGGTGCTGGCGATGTACTCGCAGTTGTGATCGTGATTGAGCGCAGCAGGCGCGGTGCCAGACCAGAAATATCGAGTCCAGCTTGTGCCCAGTGCATGGGGCACCGCACTTTGCGAAAACACCGTTGTTGGCGACGCATTGCCGGTAGACAGAGAAACGTCGTAAGCCTGATCGGCCAGTTTGGTTACGTCGCTTGCCTCAACGATGACGCGGACCCTGTACTTGGCAAGAGTCGGCCAAAACTGGACATGGAAGATCGGGCGCAGCGACTTGTAAGTTGCGTTCGTCCCAAAGTCATACGTTTTGTTAGTGTGATCGCACAGAATCACCGTCGTGCAGATCGGCCCTTGCGTCCAGTAGCGCGAGTTTGGACTGTCGGCGCTGGTGTTTGCTGCAAGCGTAGCGTCTGAAGTCGCGTTTAAAAGCGTGCGTGCTGCAACGGGTGCGCCGCTAATTGCCGAGCCGCCGCTTGTGGCGTTAATCGTGCAATTGAAGTCGTAGTTCGCCAACATATTTGCCTTGGTCTCAGGCGTGCTGTTGACCGTGGCTTGATTCTGAAAGGTGAACGTCTTGGCGGTTGTGCTGAGCGACGGAACGATCAGCGACAGAATCGCAAACTTGACCGAGCCATCCGGCCAGCGGTTTTTAACGTCTGCCTGCGTGGTCTGTGCTACACCGTCGATCAAGACCTGCGGGTAGTTGGCGATAACACCTTGCTTAAAGACACGCCCGAATTGGTACGGGTAGCTCGTCGCTGTGCCGGTCGGCAGCGACAGCAACATGGTGTTGGCAACGACAGCGGACGATCCAACCGACAAATACAATGATGTACTTGAATTCCCAAAGCTGTTAGTAGCTGTAAAGGTGATGCTTCCCGAGCTTGCCGCAGTCGGCGTGCCAGAAAGTAGTCCGGACGAGCTGAATGTCAGACCAGTGGGAAGCGTGCCGCTGGTGACGCTCCATGTGATCGTGGGCGATCCGGTGGCGAGGAATTGGGTCGTCGTATAGACAGTCCCGACAGTCCCTGCAGGAAGGGAGGTCGGGAATGTGATCGTGGGAGCCTGTGCCCCTACGAACCAACTGCTATTACCTAAGAGGGTGGCTAACATCAATATCCCGATTAGACCGAGTACCAGACACCAGCAGCAACTTGTACGAACTGAGCTTTTAACGTAGTCGCTAGTGTAAATGAAGCGCCACCGTTAACAGTCCCTGACGGAGGATAAACCGCCAGTGCATTCGTGCCCGCATTATAGACCCAGATTTTCACTCCGGTCACGCTTGGAAGTGCTACACCAGTGCTGAGGGCTGTCGTAGAAACGACGTTGTATTGTGCAGCCAAGACAAGGGCGGTGGCTAGGTTAGTGCCAAGAGCTACCAGACCAGTTGCCGTCGATCCCGCGTTGTACGTTGCGCTGACCGTTCCGTTTACATCGAGAGCAAATGCGGGTGATCCTTTACCAGTACCGACGCCAATATTTCCAAGGAAATAATTGTTCGTCGAGTTTGTGCTATTCCACGTTGCCGACGTGATTGTTCCGGGATAGCTAAAGGTATTCGTTGACCACGAGACGTTAGAAGGCGTCTGGTCATGCCTGTCCCACGTTCCCGCTGCAGTTCCGTTCGTCGTCAAAACAACCGTCGTGTATCCGCCGGACGGCACGGAGACAACAAGAGTCGTCGAGTTGTTGTTGACGGTAATTGCACCGCTCGATTGGTTGTTGTTGAACGAAAATATTGTTCCCAGCGGAAGCGTCGTCGCATTAGGAAGTTGAATAACCTGACCACCGGATCCGGTAACCAGATAGACCGGCATTGATGCAGCCGTTAGGGTGATTTGAGTGCCCGAAGCCGCAACGCTTGTGAACCCGTTGAAGTAAGCGTTCGCGGTGATGTTGTTGTTTGCGTCCTTAACGACGATTCCACTCGCAGCGTTTGTATTCACGCCCAGCGCAGTGACAACACCCGTACCCGTAGTGACCGTAGCAGGAGCCGCTCCAGCACCACCGCCAACCACCAGCGCATTGGCCGCTAGGACCGCGCTAGAGGCCCATGTAGAGCCCCCTGAGAAGTACACGACACCACCGCTCGTGCCCGCCACAGTCAACGCAGGAGTGCTCGTCGGGGTTCCTACGGAGATCAGACCGCCGGTAAAACTGACACTAGTTACCGTTCCGCCACCAGTAGCACCCGACCCAAGGTTGACCCAAGCACCGTTTGCATAACCCTCAAACGCATTTGTGTTCGTGTTGTATCGAACCGTCCCGTTAGTCGGGCTTCGCTGTGCCGTAGTCCCCGAAGGAACGATCACACCACCCGTACCCGGAAGCGTCGGGTTTGACACAATACTGATGGCCGGCCCACCGCTACTTCCGTCACCACTTGAAACGCCAATCTGACCGGCTGTACCGGTAATCGTTACCTCTGAGAACGTAGATCCGTTTCCAGCCACAAGCCCAACACTGGATAGGCTCGAAAGGTTCTGCAGGTTGGTGCTCAGACCCAGTGTTGGGTTACCAGACACACCAGTAGCGTTCGACACGGTCATACCCGCACCGACCGCAATCTGTCGCGTGGTGACCGTGCTGGCGCTGTCCTTGACGATCATCCCAGTACCGGCAGCGTTCAAGCTTGAACCGGCGCCAGTCATGTTGATCGTCAGCGTCCCACCTAACCCCGAATCCGACAGAGACAGACCGGCAGATGCAGACAAATACCGTGCCTGCGAAAGACCGGCGGTCGTGCCAACGGTCAGGAACGGGTAGTTAAGCGCACCGGCCCCAGCAAGCGCCGAGGCGGTCGTCTGGACCGTTACCCCGTTCTGCACCACAGGAACGGCTTCTAGGCCCGTTAAAGCCGCCGCAGTGGGCAGTTGGGTGATCGTTACTTGTCCGCTCATGATTGATCCGGTGTGGGCGAGATGATTTGCTCGTTCCCGTTTTGCTGAGGGATGGTCGAGTCACTCTGAGTGCTGATATACCACTGGCTTCCGTTACCCGCTACTACGTCATTCACCGGACCCAGTACAAGGCCACTATCGTCAGCGTCAACTTTGACATCCGGTCGGGGATACTGAAGCGTGATCCGCTCAGTCTTTCTCGCAGGTAATCGATACGGGTCTTTCTGATCCGCACATCCCTGCTGGCATACCTTGAGGCCAGAAAAATTTGGATCGGGCTGCGCCTCAATAATTGGCCTTTTCATCTTGCATCGATCGCAGATGAAGATCGCAATTACTGCATTGCCGCTGGTATCAAGAAATCGCGGCATCAGCGTGTATAGCATGAAATATTCGGGCTGAGATAGATCGGCGACTTATCGCGCTCTTCGTTCTCGGCCATGATGAAGTACTTCTCAGCTTGACCTTCAAGGTAGCCGATCCGATCCATCTGCACGCCGGGAAGGATCATGCTCATCTGGTGCCCCAGAAGGAACTGGATCGCTTGGTTCCACCGCTGGGGGATCTCAAGCTGGCCACTGAGCGCACCGACATCATCGATTTGGCGCGAGTACCAGACGGTCATCTGCACAAAGGCATTCGATGGCGTTGGCCACAGGGTGATCTTTGCCTGCGGAAGCTGACGATTGAACCAGAACTGGTACGGGTTGTTCGAAGTGAAGTTCTTGTTGGGCAGGTTCGTGTAATCGTCCCGGTTGAGCCTCGCCATCATGATCTCAGTCGAGTTAGTACCGAGGTACCACTCGTAGAGGGAGAGAGTCGTCCCGCCGAATGCCTGAATCCGGTAGTACGCGACGCTTGATCCCGGATCGATGTCCTGAAAGACCCATTGGCCATTCGTGACCGCAACACTTGTCCCGGTGTACAAAGTCGTCCAAGTCACCCCATCAGCCGATGACTGAAGGTAGTAGTTCCAAGTCGCCGTCCCGTTATTGGCCACATACGGCATGAAACCAATCGAGCCGATGTACTGGTTCGAACCATAATTGACGACGAAGTTGCCATTGGCAGATGTCTGCTGGCAATAGGTCGTGATGTTCGAATCGTATAGGTTGACTACCGTACCACCAGCACTCGATGAATAAGACCCGCTAGGACGGGTCATAGTGCGGTACAACGCGTTCAGGACATCGTTCCCACCCACAGGTAGCAGGTACTGGTTCTGATTCGGCTGGAGGCCGTATACGACCTTGTCGATCGCCCAGTAGTTGATACCCTGATTGATCAGGTTGCTCAGGACGAAGAACAAGGCTTGCTTGGCAGCAATTACCTGTTCTCCAGTCAACTCCTCAGCAAGTTTGCCGGCGAGTCTGGCACCTTGATCAATAAAGTTCTGTACGGTGACGACAGTCGTCCCGACAGTTCCGCTGTACGCCATGCATCACCTCAGAACTTCTTGTGCTTCGGATTCTTCTGCGCGGTGTTGACTTCACAGTCCTTCAGCTTGATCGGGCCACCATAGGCGTGCTTGCATTCGCCCTTTTCGTTCTTTTCGAGCTTCTTCTCTTCGTGACGCTTTTTCATGTCAATCCTTTACCAGCCGGGGCATTTCCATCGCTTCAGCGAAGCTTTGGCACGAGGCGCATCGCCACTTGAGTGTTCAACCACTCCTGACATTCTCGCGCAGAACGAGTCCTTGCGCGACCCACCCTGAGGCTGAGGTGCCTTCAGGTTCGATCCGTTCTCTCGGTTGTACTTGGCGCGTCCTTTGGCTGTGAGGCCCGCTCCTTGGCTTGTTGGAAGTTTTTCCTTACGTCCGACAGCCAGACTCGTGCCTCCGTCAGCCAGCTTTTTAGCCGTCTTGGCAGACTCCCGAAAGGATTCAAGAGATGGAGCACCCTTTGAACCCGGCTTACGCATTTTCTCGCCAGATCCTGCAGCGATTCTTTTGCGCTTTGCATTGATGTTTGCATACAGCCCACCTTCTTTCATTCCTTCGTCAGCGCGGACAAACTCCTTGCCAACCTTTTGAGGAACCCCGCCAACACCGCCCTTGGTGTGGGCAGCGGCTTCCATCAGACGATGTTGAGCGGGGGATTTTGAGGGCATATTAAGCCTGCGACTCTTGCCAGCTAAGACGGGCCACGCAAGTCAAAGAACCGGCGGCACTCAGAGGCGTTGCAACAACATACAAAATGTCCGGTCCATCCGGGTAAAAACCGGACTGAGACGTTGGCACCGAAAGATTGTAACCGCCGCCATTTGCCGAATTTCCAATTGCGGAAATCTTGTCAAGCTGTTGAAGCGTTTGACCGGATGAGTTTGTATAAAACGCCGCAATCGATTCACCACCGGAAACAGTCAGAGTATTGGTGGTATTGATTGCAATCTGCACCAGCGAACTCGTGGTCGTACCGCCCTGAACCGGGGTTTGGAAGTTGCCGCTAAACGATGCAGACGGAACCGCGTTCAGAACAAGCTGGATCAGGAACGTCGAGTTCGTGACCACGGCAATCTCGTTCAACTGCAACTGCAGTCGATTGATGACCTCTTTGATGCCCAGCAGACCAGTGGTTCCGTTGTCCACACTCGGAGCCAATCGCAACGCCATGATCGGCACGGAGTTCGTGTTGGCTGCCGTGCTCAACGGCGTCGTCATGCCGTAGTTGTAGATGGCTGATACGTCGTTGTTGAAGCCACCGTCCATGATGACCGCAGAACCCCAGTGCGAGAGCAGCGCCGCCGCATCAGGTGCCGAGTATTCCACAGCGATCGGAGCCGTCGCCGAATAGGTGAAGGCAGTCGCACCCGATCCACCCGTCTGGCCTCGCGTCACACCCGTCAGGCTAGTCGTGGTCAAACCGGTGTAAGCAACGTACTCAATGACACCTGAAGTACCGCTACCCATGATTCTTGCGTTGCCACCAGCAGGATTGAAGCCTGCAGTGCTCACAACAGGAATCGTCGTATCACCCGTACCAATCGATGCGGACAAAGCGGTCATCGGCAAGTTGCCGTTTTGCTCGTACTTCGCAGGGAGATTCCCCGAACGAAGATATGCGCCGTATTGGACGTTGTTGTTCTGGAACGTGTAAACCGTATTGATCGCGGCATCCGTCGTTCTAAGACCAAAACGAGCGGGGCCACCACCGTACCAAGCAAAATCCATATAGAACATCTGGATTCTGGTCAGATCAAGGTTATATCCCGAAGGATTGTTGCTCGACTTTGATCCGTCGCAAACGTCATACCACTGTGACTGCGGAATCTTGAGATCAACAGTCTTTGACACAAGCGCATTTGCAATCGTTGTGCCCCGATATTCCGGGCTGATGTACATCTGGGTGTTGCTGGTAATTGACAGGACTCGATACGACTGGCCCCGAATCACAATGTAGTCGCCAACAACCAAAGCCGTTGCAAACTGAGTGTTGGTTCCGTTGACAACACCGCTTCCAGAAGTCACCGAGACGGTGCCGGAAATTTGATTGATCGAGGTTCGATAGACCGCATACAGCGTCTGACCGTTGTACTCATAAAACAAGCCGTTTTGCTGGTCATAAAGACCAAGCCTGTTCGATGATCCGTACCAAGACACCGGGCAGATGAAGATAAAGCTGTTCGTCGCCGTTGCCGGGCTTGCGGAAGGAATGACGTTGTTGAAGGTTCGATAAGTGAACGTCAGCGCGGTCGTTGTGAGGATCGTGAACGTACCGTTGTAGGTAGACTGATCAGCACCAGCAACGCTGATGACCGTATTGACGGTCAAGTTGTGAGGAGTCTTGGTCGTTACCGTGACCGTACCGTTTGACCCACCGTTGGTAAGCGTAACCGGGCCGATTTGCGGCTTCAGAATGGTGCCCGTCGAGAATGCAATGCCTTTTCCTGACTGATACCTGAAGTATCGGCGAGTCTGACGCTGCAGCATTTGATTCGGGATGGCCGATCCGGTCGTAAAGTTCACCGATCCATCGTAGGCGCGGCATTCAACCCAGCCAGCAGGCCGTGCGTACAGGTTGCTCGCGCCGGCAGTGTTCGCAATCGCGGTCGATGGCGTGCCGTTGATGTTCGTGAACGTAAAAGTCGTTTGAGTCGGCACGGTCGCAACAATCTGCGGACCATTGATGGTCGTCGCGGTACTCGGGCCGGTCGTTCCAGTGATGTAGATCAGCGAGCCAGCCGACAGTCCATGCGGATGCGTAGTGGTGCCAGTGACCACTGCGCCAACAAACGTGAACGCGCTCGTGCCGGTCAGGTTGTAAGCGTAGTTGCTGTAGACGTACCCAAGGTAAACGTAGGTCGATGTGGCGTTGTAGCAAGTCGAAGTGGTGACCGCCTGAGCCATGTTGACCGTGACAGAGGTCGTTGAACCGCCGCCGCCGGCAATAACTTGGCCCCAGCCGTTTGCATTCGGATCAAGCGTGCCCTGAATGAAAATCGGCGAGCCATTGGGCATATTCACCGCAGATGAGAACGCAACCGTAAGCTGGTTCGACGGGGTGTTGTTGCCTGTAATCGATGAGACTGGAAGTGAAGCGTTCAGCAGGTAGTACAGCGATGCGCGATTCTGCTGCATCGATACCGATTCCCACTTGGTTCCTTGCTGGCCGTACTCAAAGTCGGTGTCGATCAAGCTTTGCGGGGTCGAAACCCGGATCTTATCGACGGCATCATAGCCGGGGGAACGCTGCGCCTGCTGGATTCGAAGCTGGTTGTCTGTATTTGATGTGGGGCCGGTATAAATCGACAACTGAGACATATTTTTTCCCTGAAAAGACTGGAGGGCCGAAGCCCCC
>Ga0209188_1000350_pt1 | contig 47157 bp, 35 predicted proteins | sample C_130625_EF_Meta_FD_187307 | JGI IMG/M metagenome (GOLD analysis project Ga0209188, IMG submission 187307) | Freshwater microbial communities from Lake Croche, Canada to study carbon cycling - C_130625_EF_MetaG (SPAdes) (version 2) | ecosystem: Environmental > Aquatic > Freshwater > Lake...
TGAGGCAATTTTTAGAACAAGAGACGCGGTCAAGTAATTATACACTGGCTTTGAACAAGTAGAATTGTCAATTTCATTCCAGAATATAATGCCGCCAACAATCACCCATGCTGTAGAAAATAACATTATTAATATCTTGAGAATCTCCACAAACAAAATTATACAATTGTCATCATTATTGCTTTTATTGGAACCAACCCCTGGCATTTTAGAAACGAAAATTGCAAGAACAATTAAACCTAGAAAAGCAACCCCGTAATATCCACTTATCAAGAGGTATTGATACATGTCAAGATTCAATTTTTTTGTAGGATTATGCACACATGTAGCATCAGTGTATGCATAATACAAATCGCAAATAACAAACGGCGATCCAAAGGCCAAAACAAGTAAAGATATAAATAGTTTTACGCACAAAGATCCAGTCGTTGAAACTGGTACGGTGCTATCACTTCTAGTTTGGTATATCTTTGTCATGTCAAGATCTTCATCCGGAACAGCTACCAACTTTGATGTAATATTTCCAGACTCAACGTCATGTTGACCCAAACTTACAACACCTGCTTCAGTCATCATTTTCCACATATGATTATTAAAAAATATTATTGCAACAAAATATATGTCAATTTTTTTAGTAATCTAAAAAAATTATCAAGTGCAGTCAGGTTCATAATGATTTTCAATCTTCTGTTTTACACGTTTTATTTGAAAAAAACGTTTATATTTTTTAATTCCATCCTTTGTGTATCCATCGCTTTTCCTAATAGGCTCCAATGTAAAACCATAAACTGTAAGGATCTGCCTTACAAGATTTAACAATGGCCATTTCTGCGTCTTTTCTGCGTCTTTGTGTAAGCTTGTCAAATAAGAAGAACTAAATAATTCCTTTAGCCCAGGAATATAACTTTTTACGGAAAAGTATTTCAATTCGTCTAGAAAAAATTCTCGCGACAAAAAAATATCAGCAAGTTCATCCGCTTTATCAAAGTGAATACCAATCTCGTTTAATATCTTTTTGGGTATTTCGTCCATAATAATCTCAAGGATTTTTTTCCTAGATTTATACGTCAAATCCTGGAATACTATAAGCTTCACCAGTCTTCACATACTTTGCAATTATCTTCGGGTTTGTCTTGTTCATTAGGATGTCTTCGGCTTGGTAAACGTTAAAGGCCTTGTCAATATAATAAATAATTCCCTGGATATCTTGAGCCCAAACTTCCAACTTCTGAGTAGTTGGCGCAGGAGTGTCCTGCGAATCCATAACACCATGAGGTGTTCCCTTAAGATGCGTCCCACAAAATTCCTCACCCTCCTTCCTACGCCTAGTGCACTGCTCGTTACTTGCTCTCTTTGCACAGCAACGATCAAAGAAAGGTACAGCATTCTTGACTCTCTTGCGCTTCATAAAATCCTCTTTCGCCAAATTAAGACGTTCATAGTCATAAATATACTGCAAAAGTTGGTTTCCCTGTTCACTGCTAAGGATACCACATCCAGTGGCCTTGTCCTTGATATTGTTCTTAAACCCAGTCATATATTCATCAATCTTCTTGCTTAAACGGCGCTCCATGGTTCTTGTGTGATGTATAATAATTACGCAAATTAACTTTAGTTCAATTTTTTTATTATAGTTTAAAATAACTTAAAGAAAAGAGAGCTGGTTGCTTTGCCGTGGATATAATAAATCGCAAAATATACTTAAAGACCGGGATCGCCCTTCTTCTTCCTTGGTTTGTATGTACGTTTCTTCTTTGGAGGTTCATCTGTATTTGCTACAGATTGCGAACTTGCTGTTGCCGATGTAATAATGGATGAATCGTCTTCTTCCTTTTTATCCTCTGCAATAATGGTTTCTTCTTTTGTTTGCTCCTCTACTACTTGATTCTCAACGTTTTCTACAACTTTAGTGTCTATTGTCTCGGTTATTCTCAATTCAAGGACATTCTCCAGTTCCTTTTGCATTGTTTCGCGGTTTTCAACATCTTTCAAGCTTGGCTCAACAATGCTAACATGTTTCTCTTCTTTAAAATTATTATCTTGAAAATTATCTTGAGAATTAAATAGGCTCTCTACATAAGATGTATGCATTTTAATATTTACAACCTCGTTTTTAATAACAATTTCTTCATCCTGATCGTTGCTGAGTTCACTATAGGTTTCATATTTAACAGAGTGCAAACTATTATCATCAAAGCTATCAGTCCTTATACTATTTGAATTTGTTGGACTGGGTGCAACAGTATTATCATTTATACTATTCTTCAATTCTGCTAATAATGTTCGATCAATGTCTTCGTTGGCAAAATCTTGCATCATTGATTTGCGTCTTTCTCTGGATGCGTGTGCATTATCCTCAAACTGAATATCGTGTGTTATTTGACTAAACATTAATTGTATTTTCGTTGAAAAACGTTTTAAATATTTAGTATGAAGCTTATGAAAAAATTCAATATATGTAATGAAAAGTGTTAAATTCTCCTTTAATATTGTTGTATGATAGCTAAATGTATGAACATAATTATCAATGTTTAATCCAGTGCTATTTTTTTGCTGCAATACTCGCAAATCATGTTCCTTATTTATTAACACACTATTAATTGATCCCAAAAGTATTAAAATATTCTCGTGTATATCCTGCGTTACACTATAATCATATTCTTTGTAAGGTTCAAGATCCTTGTATATAGGATAATGATTTTCTATTTGAACAAGCTCCAAAATCTTTCGGTCTGTTATATTATTTTGTATGTATTTTTGCACAATCTTGTATAATTTAAAATATTCACAATAAATGCGATTCATTATTCCCGCATTTAAACGTTTCATGTCATCAAATTCAATGTCTATTAATTTGCTTTGAAAGTGAAACGAATCTAACCCAAATACAAAAAGATTATCTTTATTATTTTTAATAAATTCCGCATAGGTTTCTTTTAATTTTTCTGTTTTTATTTTTAGGGTTTCAAAAATCTTTGTTATACCGTCACGCATATCAGTTATATTATTAAACTCATCCTTCAAATTATTTAATCTGTGGTCCATAATAATTTTACAAAATATTATTTTTTTTAACAATAATTAAAATATAGTTATTTTTTTAATTATTCTTTTATAATATGGAGAATTTGGAAGATGTTGGGCTGCTCGATGATACTGTAGATAAAAATACAGGGAAAATCAGCATTGAATGGACTGAAGAACACGAAAAAATACTTGTTGAATGGGCAGACAAAGCTATGTGCTATCGTTGGCTACACTCTCGTGCAAATGCAATGTATGCATATTTAAATGCATGGTATACTATTCCAGTAATTGTTATATCAACATTAACCGGTACAGCAAATTTTGCACAAACAAGAGTTCCTGAAGCTTATCAAAATTATTTTGCAATGGTTGTTGGGGGTTTCAACATTTTAGCAGGCATTATTACAACAATTCAACAATTTTTAAAGATTACTCAATTAAATGAATCTCATCGCGTTAGTAGTATAGCATGGGATAAATTTTATCGCAATGTTAAAACAGAAATTGCAAAACACCCTAATGAAAGAATTGACGTTATTCAAATGGTTAAAATGTCAAAGGAAGAATTTGATCGTCTTATGGAAACTAGCCCCAACATTCCAGATTCAATCATTGCAGAATTTAAAATTGCATTTGACAAGTATAACGTATCTAAAAATAAGAAATCCAGTTGGTTTTTGTGTACCACCACAGATAATGTTGAAGGTTTAGAAAAAGCCGCAGAATCAATCATGCCAACCATTATTCGCCCTGAAATTTGCGATGCGCTTATATCTACTGAAATGTACAGAAATCCATGGTTTAATGAAGAACACAAGGATAAACAAGCTCAAGACTCTTTGCGCTTACAAATAGCAAAAGATGTTCGTCAAAAGAAGCTGGTAGAAATGCAAAATAAAATGATTAGAGAGTTTAAAATACAATTTTATAACTTGAATAATCGTGAACCAATGGATAATGAAATTATTGACAACTTGAATGAGAAGATTGATATTTCTGTGCTTCAAAGAATCATTGAAGAACAAAAAAAAGAGTTGGGCGATAATAATGTTTAAAGATTGTATTACATTGTTAATCCACTTATAACAGTTGAATCATCCTTGGGAGAAAAATGTGAGATATCTTTTGTTGATATAGTTGGTTCTACAAGAGATGGTATTTTCTTTGGTAAAATCACTAATGATAGCATTATAAATGCATAAAAAGCTACATAAATACCATACCACTCTGAACCAACACCATAAAAAGAAAATAATTTAGTTATAGTAAAAAAGAATAATACAAATATCCCTAGTATTGTTATTATTGTTTGTAATAGCATTTTGATTATATAAATATTCAAGAAATTAATACTTATATAATGACCTTATTCAATAAAATAATCATTATTGTGTCTGTCCCAAATTTCTCCTAATGTTGCCTTATTTAAATAATGGTACGACAATGGCAAAAATTGTGCATATTGTTTTACTGATAAGAGAGGCCCATCCGCAAAAACATTTCCATTATCTAAAGTTGGCCTTCCAACAAAAATACTATCATACTCATTTGCCCAGTTTCCAAAATAATCTGTAATTCTTTTTGTCAATTCATCTGGATTTGCATCGTCAATTGAATCATTAACATTATTAAATAAGATCTTTGAATTCTTTAAAAATACTGCATATCTTATGATCCCACCCCGGGTAAAACGACCATTTTCACTTTTCTCATCAGTAATCTTTTTACCATGAACCTCCAATGATTCATTGTTTTTTGACCATCCTCCCTCTTTTACAGCATTTTTATAATCTGTAAAATAAAAATTGTTTCCAAAAATTCCATTTTCCAATTTTTCTCTGGCAAAAATAGAATGAAACTTTAAATTCTTATGATGGGTTCCTGTATAAAATATAGAAGGTGTTTCTATACTCTCATTATTTTCATTTTTAAGAATTGTTAAATCAATAAAATCCATAAAAAATTCGCTCAATGATTCATTTATTTGTATATTACAAGCCGATCTCTTATTAATTATTTCATCAATTGTAACAAACCAAACTGGGGTTATTTTAAATAGTCCAGTTGAGAAATTATTCTGTATTTTTAATTCATAGAAAATATAGAGATTCTCATTATCATTTAAAAATCCTGAAAAATTAATATTATCTGTGTTACAGTAACCAGACATCATTGAAGCAGTAATGTCTTTGCAATCGCTCTTCATATTTTTTATAGTTACCCTTGGAAAAGAAATAAAAGTAAATTGATCTTTATTATCTTGCTCAAGAGTTTTTATAAGCGCAATTTCTAAGAATGGTTCAGTACAATGCATATTAATGTGATAAGGAACAATATGAATAAACTGTGTAGTCGCAATATTTTGCATGAGATCCTCATCCTTATTTAAATATTCCAATCCACTATAAGTGCAAACCTTTTCTTTTTCTGGACAATATTCTAGGGATGAAGATTCTTGATCTAATTCTCTCAAATAAGCATCCAAGTTATCCGCCATATTTATATTATTATATAGTTTTCTCTAAGTTTATCTTACACAGGTTTATTTATCTATTTTTCGTTTAATTGTTTCTTTTACCTGTTCTTCACGACTGTTCAAAATATGTTTTGTTAAATCTTCTGCAACCTGTGGTTGATTAGAATAATAACTTTGCAATGAAGCCAGAAGCGTTTTACCATTCAAGGCCTTTTTAATTTTATTTTTTTTAAAAACTAATGCCCCTCCATTAATATCAAAACAGTCAATCTCATTTTTTTTCATAACGCCCAATAAAGATTCTGTAAGATCTTTTCTACGAGCATTGCGTTCTTTAATTTCGTTTTTCAATGTAGCAATTTCATTATCTATTTTTATCCACTCTTTAATATTACAGACTAATTCTTCCTTTGTCTCCATATAGAAATGATATAAAAGAAAGATTTTATATTATTATCGCAATAGTATTATCAACAAATGAATTTATTTCAAATATCTATGATATTTTTCTCAATACCCACGTGCTTTGCAATAACACTTATTACCTTGTTTATACGTTTCTCTTCCTCTTCCTTTGTGCTCCCTCCAGTAGACTTGAGAATCATGTTTAAATACTCATCATTCTTCTTTGAATGATAATCTTGTGCATCAGGATTTTCTTTAATCCAATCTGTTATTTGACTTACATTTTTGTTTGCAACCTTTCTAATAGCCTTTCTAACGCGTTCTTTTTCCTGATCTTTTTCCCATGCATCTTGGTCTCTAACATACAATCGTTCTCGCTTTGTATCTGTACAATGAATTGGTCTTTTATTAACATCTAATTGTTTTAAACCATTAATAAAGATTTGTGATATTCCTTCTTCATACCCCAGCTTTCCAGTATTTTCAAGATCTTTTAATGTCAAATTTAATGAATCAACAAAATCAGTTAAATTCATTGCATCCTTACATGTTTCATTCAAGAATACAGTCAAGTTGAAATTATTATTAAGAGTATTGTTATTGGTTATAGTTGGTTTGTTTGCCAAAGATATAACTTGTTTATTCTGTTCAACTAAAAGCTGTTTGAATTCCTGGTTTTGTTTTATAAGCTCAAGTAATAATTCATTAGTTACGGGTTCATTATTGGGCTGCAATTGATGTTCATATTCATCTTCATTTTCTATTTCTGGTTCTGGTTCTATACATTTTTTCTTGTGTCTCCATAGTCCTGCGCGATCTTTATATTCTTTATCGCATTTTTCGCACGCATATGATTTCACTGGCTTTTTTAGGTAAAATTCGTTGTCATCCGTTGTCAAACCGCACTGAACGTGTTTTTTGGTTTGAGTATGTCTAATATAATCTTTTTTATAACTGCATTTAAAGTCACACTTTTCACATACAAAATTCACTGGCTTTTTTAGGTAAAATTTGTTGTCAATCGTTGTCATATATTAACAACAGAAATTTACCTAAATCCTTTTTTCAAAAAAATTATTTTTCGTTAAAAAAATTACAATAACAAATTTTGGATTAAAAAATCTGCATTTAGAGCATTATGCTCACAATCCACTTTTTCGAAAACAAGAAGAAAAAAATTCCCAAAAGTAAATTCAGAATTCGAAAATGGACAAAAATAAATGTCCAAAAGGCCTTTTTGCCTATGGGTCTTGGACCTCAATAGTTTGCATTTACCTACATCGTGTAGGACCAAATTTTTCAACTATTTATAAAAATTTACCTACATTGATGTAGGGCGTTGCCTACATGGATGTAGCATGGATTTTGCAAATTTTGAAAATTTTGCCCTACATGGATGTAGTGTGCAACCTACATGGTCTAGGTAATGATTAGCGCCCTTCGGGCGCTGTGGCGGCCTATATGGATGTAGGTGGTTTTTGAATTTCTTACGTATATGCAGTGGGAGGATTTGAAGAGATAATAATATTATCCCCTGAATTAGTAGAGGAGATTTGGGATTTTGAATGCCTGCCACATTTTCCATTGAGGAGCGCCTTGCATGGGCACTGAGTGCCCGCATTCTTTCCTGATTTCAAGATCTCTGTACACAACTCTAGTGTAGTTGGCATGTGTTTTGGATTGGGTTTCTTGGCGGACGAAGATGATGGCGCGGCCTTTTCAGCTTCTTTTTGCGCTTTAATTGCGGCCTTTATCGCAAGCTTTTGCGCCTTAATTGCGTCCTTTATCGCAAGCTTTGCAGCGTCCTTTTGCGCCTTAGCTTCAGCCTTTTCTGCGAGCTTTGCCGCAATCTTCTCCTGCTTCTCCTTCAACTTTTTCTCTGCCAAAATCTTTGTCATTACCACTAATTTGTGCCCATAACAATAACATTTTCCATCTTCTTTGATCTTGTAGACCCATTTATTATTGCAAGGGATTGTCTCATTATTTTGGTTCGTCATTGTATATTCGCAAACACTGAGAAAGCACCCCTTGCCCCCGACATCCAAAGATTGCTTATAAGTTACATCAAGAGTGTTTATTCCGTATATTTTATTTAAACCTAGCTCCGCATGAAATGGTAACACATTATTATTACTGCACCTGCAATATGGGCACATAACTTGATTATTTTGAAGATGCGTTGTATTTAGAGTATTAACCTTCAACTTTTGATTTTGAATCTCATTAAAAAGAGGTATATAGTTGAATTTGTGATTGCAGCCAAGTGTAACGTAGAAATCACATAATTTTGAATTTGTGATTAGACAGACATCCTTGCAATCATCTTCTTTAGGACTTTCATCCAATGATTTATACAGTTCACTGTAAAAATCTAGATTCCCTTCAATTGCATACTTTTCCATTTTTTGGTATATATATTAATTATTGTGTCCAATCTTTATATTTATTATCTTTAATCAATTTATTAGTTTATCATGTCTCCAAAAAATTGGGGCCCGCCTATTTGGACATTTTTCCATACACTTGCAGAAAAAATAAATGAAGATAAATTTGAAACGGTTGGACCAGAATTATTCCGTTATATTGCTTCTATATGTAATAATCTTCCTTGTCCGGAATGTACAAGTCATGCAAAGTATTTTTTATCAAAAGTAGATCCGCGAAGAGTGAATAGTAAAAAAGCACTAAAAGATTTATTATTTGTCTTTCACAATATTGTAAGTAAAAGAAAGAATAGACCATTGTTTAGATATGTTGAATTTCTAGAAGCATATAAAGACAAAAATCTAATTGTTACATTTAATAATTTTCTCAAAGCTTATTCAACCGACGGAAATATGAAATTAATGACTGAAAATTTTCACAGAAAACGTTTTTTAATAAACTTTAAAAAATGGTTTGCTGCAAATATAATAAATTTTGACCTTAAGCCCACCCAATCTAATTAATTTTACAAGTTGCTACAAATAATAAACATTATTGTTCATTATTTGTACTTTTTTATTTTACACATGTTTTATTTATTTTGAAGTTGTTGACCCAACTAATTCGCCATTCTTGTAAACTGCGCATTTAAACGTCTGTTTAGATGGCATATTACATACTTGTTTATCACTTGCTACATCATTAATAAATAACAATTTTTTTCCGCCAAATGTAAACATAAGTCCTGATATTAATCCACCAAGGATTAGCCCCATCATTCCATCTCCTAACAGTCCAAAGAGACCACTCACGCAACCTAACTTAACCTTGATAGTAATATCAAAAATAATATAGATAAGGAAGAACAATAACACCCCATAATTCATATTTCCGTTTACAAGCATAGGACTACATATGTATGCCATTGTAAATAGAAGAACATAACTGCTATAGGATGAATTATTTGATCCTGGCAAAAAGTTTCCCGTATCACAAATAGGATCTCGCCTTTTAAGTCTTCCTTGGGATTGACCACCGACCTTTTCAAAGTAATGAACTGCTATAACTCGCGCAACAGTAATTCCAATTACTAGGAAAATGTAGAATAAACCCTTTTGAATCTGTGAAAGAAAAACTGAAAAAACAAAAACACTTGAAACAATAATCAATGGGGAAAACATTGCTAAATTAGTAAAAAGACCAGTACTCGCGGATGAAACTGCATTTATAGAACCAGCCATTGAATTTGCTACTGAACCTCCTCCAACCGAAGTGCGCGATAAAATTGGAGAATTTATGGAACTTCTAGTACTTGACATGTCAGCTTGACTATTATAACTGCTGTCATCACTTGAAGAACTAACTGATCTACCGCCTACTCCTTCTAATCCTCCTCTTATTCCTCTTCCTACTATTTGTTTACTCATTCTTATATTTATAGTATATTTTATTCGTCTTCAAATACTAAATTCAACACTTCGTCTATATAATTTACTTCATGAAATACTATTCCTTCAACAATAGTGCTGTTAGAATATTTCTCCATAAATTTATCAAAATCCCGAGCATTTTCTTTTGGATACAAGAACTCTTTTACGCCGGCTTTTATGCCTCCTAATATCTTCAAATCTAGACCTCCTATTTCTGTGACAAATCCATCTAGTGACATTTCACCAGTAATAGCAATCGTATTCTTTATCTTCCTTTGATTAAAGAGACTGTATAAAACGGTAGTAATAGCTGTTCCGGCCGAAGGTCCATCCTTTGGAACAGATCCTTCTGGACAGTGAATATGAATTCCTGAATCTTTGTATTTATCTGCCAAAGATTTTTGCACATCAGGCGGAGTGAGAGACCAAGCCAATGTTAATGCTACATTCATACTTTCCTTCATGACATCACCCTGCATTCCAGTTAATTTTAAGTCCAAGAATCTACTCGAAGGAAGAAATTTCACCTGAATTGGAATAATACCACCTTGACCCATGGCATTCGCCCAGAGCCCATTAATAACTCCAACTGAACTGGCAGGGGGTATTTTTTTACTTTTAATTGGATGTTTTTCTTTAAAATACTTGCTTACAATATCTTCCTTTGCAATGATAATAGGAGGGTTATATTCATCCACATTCTTTTTTAATATGTCCAAGTTGATTTCACCGACAATCTCAAATAAAATCTCCTTAAGTTTTCTAACACCTGGCTCCAATGTATATTCATCAATGATAAATTTGAGAACATCGTCTGGTATTTGTATCATGTCTTCAAGTCCCATCTTCTTGTAAACCTCTGGTAGAATATGCCGATTACAGATAATAAGTTTATCTTCCAATGATAAGTTGGAGAATTTTATTCGGTGAACACGATCCAACAAAATTTTATCAATAGCGTTGACATCATTGTAAGATAAAATAAAAAGAGCCTTTGACAGATCCAAATCAATGCCAGTAAAATACTTGTCTTGGAAGCAATCGTTCTGCGAAGGATCAAGCAAATGCGTTAAAATACCGATGATTTCTTTTCCGTGTTCAGTGCGACTGATCTTATCAACCTCGTCAATGAAAATGATTGGGTTCATGCATTTCTTGTCAATAAGTATTTGAACTATGCTTCCCCATGTAGAACCAACATAGGTATAATTATGACCATGCAAAGAGCTGCCATTGCTGTCTCCACCGATTTGAATCATGGAAAAAGGACGACTAGAACCGGTTTCATCTTTTAAGCACTGAGAAAGACCACGCTTAGCCAATGTAGTTTTTCCTGTGCCCGGAGGGCCTTCAAATCCAAAACAGTAACCATCCTGTTCACCATTGATCCATTGTCCAATGATTCGGTTCAACTGTTTCTTTGCTTTTTCATGACCATAGACCGCATTGTCTAGACATTTTGTCACGTCATCAATATATGTTGAAACCTTGGATAAATCCTCTTCAATTTCTTCCAACAAGGGATATGAATTACTTGTATTCACTTGAACTGTTATATTCTCATTCAAAATAAGTGAAAGAATCGCAGGGAAATTAGATTCGCAAAAGACTAGAAAAGCAAATATATCTTCCTTAATGACGTTTTTATTTTTACCAGAAATTTTAATCTTATCGCATGTAATTTTTTTTGTAGAGATCAAATCATTGATGCGATTTGCAATGTTGATGAGACCAGCCTTGTCATTTTTATCTACCCTTGTCTTTATTGAAGTAATAAGAGAGGAAATTTGCGAGTTTGCACTGTTACATGGTGCAGAATTAATCTGGATCTTTTTCACATATTTCGTAACTTCCAAACTGGTATAATCGGCTTTAAGTGGTATTTGCCATTTATTATTTAAATCGTCGGCGCCAATATTTTGGCAAAGGGCCGAAAACTTGGTGCGTATACATTGCATGACATTGAGTATAGGCTCTTTTCGGTAGATATTGAATGGAATTTTTAGAAGTCCGTCCAAATATTGACGAGCTTTTGAGCCGGAATCTTCCGCTTTTGCCTTGATCTCTTTTAGTTTTTGCATAGCCTTTTCTTTGACAAAATCGTTGGCTTTTAAGAGACATATTTGCTGTTCAAGTGGTATTTTATTAATATCAAAGTTTGATAATTCATTTGTATATTGAACAGTGTTTTTCATTGCGGTGTGAAAATTTTGTTTTATTGTCCATGGAAAGCTATCAAGTAGTATAGTTTGTTCCTGAGTGTCAATTGTACCATTTGCATCATTTGATAAAAGGTCAAATAATAAATAGGCCAAATATTGATTATCAAGACTATTATCTTTAATTAAAAGTTGGATCAGTATATTGCGTTTAATATATAATTCACTTGATATGAATTCCTTTACTAGTTGAGAAATATTTTTTTGTTTTAACTGGTTTAAATTTGAAAGATAGCCAACATACTTTGTGTATATTTCGCGGTATCCATAAATCATAAAGTCCTTGAGTGTTAATGAAGAAAGGAAAATGTCAAATGATTTATCTGTGAATTCTGGTGAACTTGGTTTATTATCATTAATTAATTTGAGTGTAGTATTAATAAAGTTGTTTGTGAAGAAATCAATAATTATATCATCTATAATACCAGTTATAATAAGGCTTTTTTTTTGAGCAGAATTGTGTACAACTAGTTTGATGCCATATATTTTTAAGTGAAATTGTTTTGCATTAAGAGACCAATCATAACAGTCTAGATGTTTTGACTTTTCACTTAAAGAAGCATCACTTGGAGTTTTTGCTTTGGACCTTTCTTTTTCCTTGTCTGCTTTTATATCTAGGTTTTGTTCTACTGTAGAAGAGCAGGCATCTTTTTCTTTTTCCTTTTCTTTTTCTTTTTCCATGCTCACAACCTTGTATCCTGTTGGGTGAAAATATTTTTTAAAAATATCAAATCTCATTTTTTCATTTTCATTGTTGGTAAAAGATGCCAATGAATTATTTCCAAAACATACTAATAATAAATCTTCAAATGAATCAGTACCAAATATTTTGAATAAGGTTGAAAGCTCATTATTTATTAATTGCAAATTATTTATAAGGGAATCTGCATTTGACGCAGTTAAACATCCATTTATATCTTTTAATTGTTTGCTTAGATCGCTTAACATATTTAGACAACTATTAACTTCGCTAACTCCTAAAATATTCAACATTTTATTTTTTCTAACATGGATTATCGTTTTTTGAATAATATCTTGAAAGAATATTATTTTTTTTTCAATTAACAATACAATATCGGGAGAGGATTTATTTGATTCTTTTTTAACAATGATGTTTAAATTATTATTGTTTAAGTTTGCAGACATTATATTGTATATTATAAAAATTTATTATTTTTTATTTTTAGTTTTTAAAATTTTTTACATCTTTTTATTCAAAAACTTTTACTTTATATGTGTAAATTGCTGAAATGCACCGGTTTTATTGCACATTTTACACCGATGAACATTTACACCTTTGCGCATTTGAAATGCGCATGGTAACGTTGCCATTCCACTCATAAATCGCCCAATATTGGGCGATTTAAATGTGCAATGGTGTAAAATGGGACAAACAGCTTACAGCGGTTTACTTTTAATTAATTTATCGGTAACGTTGCCTTTGAACACTATCCGCACTTTGTGTGTATTACAATGTTCAAATGTGTAAATATGGAAATGATTTAAAAAATTATTTATATTTTTTTCATAATTTGTGCTTTTTTATTTCCTATATATATATTTCCAATGAGCTTAAACAGATGACTGCATATAATATAGCTAAACGATTTAATGGGGATCCCAAGTTATTTCTCATACATAGTTAAAAATCATCCTAATATTATCAAAAGATATTTGAAGGATTCTCTCCTAGTTGATAATTTATATCTTGACTGCAATTCAATTATATATGACTGCGTGCACAAAACTGATTTTTCAAAAATGGAAAGTTTATTAGTTACAAAAACCTATGGTCCAATTATAGCAAGTGTTATCCAGAAAATTGAAGCCTATATGGCGCTTATTTTGCCAAAGAAGCGCGTATTTATTGCTTTTGATGGCGTTGCACCAGTTGCAAAATTGCAGCAACAAAGAGAGCGTCGTTACAAGGCGGCATTTACCGCTGATATGAACAAGCAAATTTTCAAGGAAAAAGCTGCGGATCCGTGGAATACAGCAGCTATTACGCCTGGCACAGATTTTATGCGCGAGCTAAATTTGCGAATCAATGAACATTTTACAAATACAGAGGCAAAACGGGATGAATACGGGTTGGATATAGAGATATTAGTCTCCACGACTGATGAGGCGGGCGAAGGTGAGCACAAATTGTTCCAATATATTCGCGAGAATCCAGAAGTTCATGGTAGCGAAACAACTGTTATTTATGGTTTAGACGCCGATCTAATCATGCTCTCCATTAACCATTTGCCCATTTGTCCGCAGATATATTTGTTTAGAGAGACACCACATTTTATTCAGTCCATTGATAGTTCATTGGAACCAGATGCTGATTACTTTTTGGATATACCAGAGTTGGCAAAGATTATTACCGAGTCCATGAGCCAACAAGATGCAGATTCTAATACTATATTTCCTCCCGCAGTGAATCGCGTTTATGACTACATTTTCATCTGTTTTTTCTTGGGAAATGATTTTATGCCGCATTTTCCTGCAATTAATATTCGCACAGGCGGGGTGGATAAGGTAATAAATTCTTATAAGGCGACGGTAGGACAGAGTGCAAAGGATGTTTTAACAGACGGCACGACTATTTACTGGAAAAATGTTAGGAAATTTGTTGAGCATATGGAATTGTTGGAGGATGAATATTTCCGCGCGGAAAACAAGCTGCGAGCAAAAAGAGAGCGCAACTTTATGCCGGATGATACGCCAGAGCGCAAGTATGCAAAATTTGAGGCGCTTCCAACGCAAGATCGCGAATTGGAAAAGTATATAAATCCAGACAAGGATTATTGGCAGATACGTTATTATAAGGCCCTTTTCCAAATTGATATTGATGATGAACGCCGCAGGCAAATTTCATTGAATTATTTGCAGGGACTGGAGTGGACTATGAAATATTATACACGTGGCTGTCCAGATTGGCGTTGGTGTTACCAGCATCATTACCCTCCATTGTTGCAGGATTTGATCAAGTTTATTCCTGTGTTTGATACGACGTTTGTAAAGGAACAACCTTTGAATCCTGTTGCACCTTTAACGCAACTATGTTACGTGTTGCCGTTGAAAAGTCTCGGTTTTTTGCCACCGAAATTGTATCATAAGTTGTTGCGAGAACACCCGGAATGGTATTCTGCAAAATGTGATTATATTTGGGCTTATTGTAGATATTTTTGGGAATCCCATGTGGAACTTCCAGAAATAGATATTGCTGAGTTAGAACAATATATTGATGAAATTATTGGCGGATCGCACGTGTCTTAGAAAAACCAACACTTTTCAAAAGTTTATCTGGGGTTTTATCCTTTATAGAGTTGTAATAGATGGCTGTAGAATCAGTAATATTAGAAAAAGCCTCCTTTCCAAACTTTGGAAGAAACTTTATTTGGTTAAATATAACATTTTTTAAAGAGAGGCAAGATGCAAATGCAAATTCTCCAATACTTTCTACCTTGGAGGGTATAGTAACTTTTTGAAGGGAAATACAAAGAGAGAACGCATTATTACTAATTATTTTAACATTTTTCCCGATAATGACCGTTTCAAGTGCGGAGCATTCAAAGAAAGCACCTTCACCAATTTTACTTACAGAATCTGGGATAATAACATGTTTTAAATGATTATTTTTATAAAATGCACCATCATCAATTGTAGATACAGAAGACGGGATTGTGAAAGATTCATTATCTAGACCCGGTGGATAACATATCAATGTTGTTTTGTCGCAGTTATATAAAACATTATTTAGAGAAGAAAAATGTACACTTCTTTCATCAACAATTATAGTTGATATATTAGAATTAATGAATGCTTCTTTGTCAATATATTTGACATAAAATGGAATAGTAATTTTTTCCAAAGATGAACCATTAAATACACCTTTGCCAATTTTTCTCGCACATCTTATTTTTATAGATTTGAGAGATGAACAATCTTTAAATGCATAGTCACCAACAATTGTTGTATTTATTTCTATAGACTTGAGAGATGAACAACCTTCAAATACATAGTCACTAACAAAAGTAATCATTGCAGATTTTAATGAGGTGCAACCAGCAAATGCACCAATGCCTACATTGGTGCTATTCACAAAGATGTCTTTTAAATAGCTACAATTTTCAAATGCATGTTTACCAATAACTAAACCTTCTAAACCGGGTTTTACATTATTAAAAATGTTTAGGGAGGTGCATCCAGAAAATGCATAATCGCCAATACTACTCATGGAATTTGGTAGTGGGATAGATTTAAGTGATGTACAACCGGAGAATGCATAATTTCCAATTTCGTTTACGCCATATGTAAGAGAAACATTTTTTAAGGATGTGCATTCGGCGAATGAATAATCGCCAATTTTTTTTAGAAAAGTGGTCCCATATCCTTTTTGTAGATTGTCATAAGGAAAACAGGTGTTTTTTGAAATTGTTACGGATATTAGAGAGGAACAGTTTTTAAATGCACTATCATTAATTTGTTTGACCGTCGTACATAAATCATTATCTTGAAATTTAACACCCTGTAATATTTTTGCATTCCATTTTGCTGGTATATTTTTGGCATCATAACCTATAACACTTGCATACTTGTTATCTTTGTTATCTTTGTTTAGAGCATATATAATATTATCAATTGTTATTGTATCAACAGGATCAACAGGAGTAACAGGAGTAACAGGAGTAACAGGAGCAACAGGAGTAACCGGATCAATAGGATCAACAGGATCAACAGGAGCAACAGGAGTAACAGGAGCAACAGGATCAACAGGAGCAACAGGAGTAACAGGATCAACAGGATCAACAGGAGCAACAGGAGCAACAGGATCAACAGGATCAACTGGTTGATTTGAAGGAAGCTTTATCACCTTTGTCTTAGAAAATCCAATACGTTTCAAAAGTTTATCTGGGTTTTTATCCTTTATAGAATTGTAATAAGTAGCTGTAGAATCAGTAATTTTATTAAAAGCCCCCTTTCCAAACTTTGGAAGAAACTTTGTTTGTTTAAATATAACATTTTTTAAAGACAAGCAAGCTTCAAATGCAAATTTTCCAATTATTTTAACATTTTTCCCGATGCTAACAGATTTTAATGAGCTACACCCACTGAAGGAAATCTCGCCAATTATGGTTACAGAATCTGTGATGGTAACATCTTTTAGAATATCATTTTGTTCAAATGTTCCATTCTCAATGGAAGTAACAGAAGATGGTACAATAAATGATTCATTTTGCAAACCAAGTGGGTAACATATTAATCTTGTCTTATCTTTGTTATATAAAACATTATTTAGAGAAGTAAAATTTATATTTTTTTGTTCAACAAGTATATTTGATAAATTACTACACAAGAAGAATGCATCTTTGCCAATACTAGTGACAGAAAATGGTATATTAATATTTTTTAGAGATCCGCATTGGAAAAATGCTTTATTGCCAATTTTAGTAATAGAAGATGGTATAGTAATATTTTTTAGAGATTCGCAACCTGTGAATAAACCATCGTTAATATTTTCAATCTTTGATGGTTCTTCAAAAGTGACAGAAATTAAGGAGGTGCAACCAGGAGACGTTCCATTTTCTCCAGAATGCTCGCCAAATGCACCTTCGCCAATACTAGTGACAGAAGATGGAATAGTAATTTTTTCCAAGGAAGTACAACAAGTAAATGCATTTTCGCCAATACTAGTGACAGAAGATGGAATAGTAATTTTTTCCAAGGAAGTACAACATATAAATGCATTATTGTCAATACTAGTTACAGAAGATGGTATAATAATATTTTTTAGAGATCCGCAATCACTGAATAAACCAGTGTTAATATTTTCAATCTTTGATGGTTCTGCAAAAGTTACAGAAATTAGAGAATTACAACTAGAAAATGCGTATCCACCAATAGTAATGACAGAGGATGGTATCTTTACACTTTTTAGTAAAGTACATGCATTAAATGCCAATTGTTCAATTCTAGTAACAGGTAGAGGGTTTTTGTAGCTAGGAAGTGTAACACTTTCAAGTATTTCTGCATTCCAATCTTTTGGAATGTTTTCTTTGTCATAATCCTTAACGTAAACATTAGTGTCCTCTCCAATTGCATATATAATATTTCCAATGGTTATTGCCGTTGGATCTACTACAGTATCTCTCATTGCAAATTTTGAATCAAGTGGGATTGCTTTTGTCTCAAAAAACCCAACACTTTTCAAATATGTTTTTGGATCATTATTTAAAAGAGTAACAGTTTCGTAATAAATTGCAATATTTTCGGGTGCATTATTTTCAAAAGCGTCTAGTTCAAAAACTGGGAGAGAATATTTTTGTTCAAACTCAACATACTTTAACGACTTGCATTCAGCAAATGCACTAAAACCAATACTAGTAATGTTAGATGGTATTGTAATTTTTTTAAGAGAAACGCATCCATAGAATGTAATTGCCGAAATTTTATTTATATTCTCTCCAATAATGACAGATTCTAAAGAGGTACATAGTAGAAATGCAGCTTGTTCAATATTTTTTACACTAGATGGGATAGTAATTTTTTTTATTTTGTTGCATCCTGCAAACGCACCTTCGCCAATATTCTTGACAAAATTCGGTATTTCAAATGATTCTTCGGGTAAATCTCCGGGAAAACATACCAAAGTTTCATTGTCTCTAGTGTACAAAATATTATCTAAAGACAAATAATTTGGGTTTTCGGTGTCAACGTCTATTTTTTTTAATTTTGAGCAAAATGCAAATGCACCTATACCAATGGTTAATATGTAACGTGGTACATTAATATTTACCAAGGAACTACAATTTGAAAATGCGCTTCCACCAATACTCACGACTGAATCTGGTATAATGATATTCACTAATGAGGAGCAATCCGCGAATGCAGTTTCGTCAATGCTTGTGACTGATATATCTTTTTTATCGTAAAAGTCAACAGTGCTAAATATTTCTGCACTCCACTCTTTTTGGTGAAGTATTTTCTTATCAAAACCAGTAACGTGTGCTTTTCCGTCAACATATTTATATTTAATATCTTTAAGAATAACAGTTTTAGACTGTGAGTTTGCATTTATTAAATAACTCATTATAAATTAACTGGTGAAAATAAAATTTTGTATTTTTGGGAATCCATTTGGAATTTCCAGAAATAGATAGTAAATCAATGAAGATTATTGCTAGATAAAAAGCAGTTAAAATTTGAATGGCAATGTTATAAATAAATAAATAAATAAATTAGATTTCTTTTATTTTTGGAAATCCAACCCGGTGTAACAAATCTTGCGTAATTGCATTTTGTACACTTTTGTAAATAATTGCCGTTTTATCGTCTGCAGTATGGAAAAACGCTGTCCTTCCAATTGTTGGAAAATGTTCAGTTTGTTTAAATGTAACTTCTTTTAAATTTGTGCAATAAAAAAAAGCATTAGTTTCAATCCTTGTAACATTTGAAGGGATTACAACATTGGTCAAATTTCTACATTTATAGAACGTGCCAAGCATAATATAATCTAAACCAGCCGGAATTGTGATAGAAGGAAGAGCTGTACAACCAGAGAATGCATTTTCACCAATTTTAATCACCGTGTCTGGAAGAATTATATTTTTTAGAAGGATGCAGTCTTTGAACGCAGCAACACCAATGCTCGTTATTGGAGAAGAAGAATCATTTTCAAATATTACTGTTTCTAATATAATTGCATCTTTAAATGCTAGATCCTTGATTTTATTACCTGAAATAATAGTAATCTTGCTTACTATTGACATATTAAAATATGTAGATGATGCAAATTCAGCTGGTATTTTTAATTCAATTGGATAGACAACGTGTTTTCTGTTCTCATCTTTTGTATAAAGCACAGCAAATGCGTTGCTACCAATATTTTTTACTGAAGACGGTATTGAGATAAATAATGGTGGAGGACAGCTAGCAAATGCAGAAGCGGCAATGCTGGTCACTGGTATAGATGGGTAATTTGGAAAATCAACCACCTCGGCTATTTTTATTTGTTTTACGTTATTTACATTATGATTGTCGTGAACCACACCATCAACACGCGCGACACCATTTATTAAACTGTATATAATACTGTTAACAATAGTTGCAGGATATGTTATCTTTTTTGGCATAACAAATTATACTTTATGTAAATAAAATATAATTTAGTAATTAATTAGTAAAAACATTTTAACTTACTAAATTATACTTTATGTAAATAAAATATAATTTAGTAATTAATTAGTAAAAACATTTTAACTTACTAAATTGGATTTGTATGAATAAGACCACGGCGATTTAAATATTTTTTTGGATCTTTATTTTTAACGCTTTTATAATAAGTTGCTGTAATGTTCTCGTTGTAACGTTGCCCCAAACCGTCAATATAAAAAACCTTGTTTCCAATCCAGGGAAGAAAATCCGTTTGTTCAAATATAATATTTTTCAAATTTTTGCATTTAAAAAATGCCAGATTTTCAATGCGCGTTACAGACGCCGGAATCGTTATTGATTCCAGTCCAGACTGTTCAAATGCGGTTTGTTCAATGGTTGTTACAGAAGAAGGAATTTCAATTGAAACAAGAGCTGTACACTGGTAGAATAAATCTTGACCAATGGTTGTTATTGAAGGCGGAAGAATAATATTTTTTAATGCGCTACATCCATTAAATGCGGCATGGTCGATAGTTGTTACAGAGGGAGGAATTTCAATAGTCTCCAACAAAGTGCATTCCTTAAAAGCATAAGCTCCAATTGTTCTTACAGATGGCGGGATCTTTACGGAGTTAAGGGTTTCACAAAAATAAAATGTATTATTGCGAATAATCTTTACTCCTTGCGGAATTTCTATTGATGTTAAAAAAGGGCAGTTACTGAAAGCATAACACCCAATATTTTTTACAGAAGTTGGAATAATTATAGATTCTAGAGCAAAACATTCTGAGAACGCATTTTGACCAATGCTTGTTACAGAATCATGTATGTCAATAGATTTAAGATTTTTACAACTTGTAAAAGCAAAATCTCCAATGATTGTTACTAAAGGAGGAATTACAAATGATTCAAAACATTTACACGAAGCAAATGCGCCATTACCAATGCTAGTTACAGTATCTGGAATAGTGATTGATATTAAATTTCTACATCCAGCAAATGCATGATCCCCAATGATTGTTACTGATGGTGGAATTTCTATTGCCGAGAGAGTTGAACACTCTGCAAACGTTTTGTCTCCAATTTGTGTAATACCAGTAGGTATTTCAACTTTGTCTAAGAAGACGCAGCAATAGAATGCACCGTCTCCAATACTAGTTACACCTGACGGAATGGCAAGTCTCCTCAAATATATGCAGCCATAGAATGCATAATTTCCAATAGTTGTTACAGAATTTGGTATTACAATATTAACAAGTACAGTACAATAACGGAATAACTCATTAGAAATACTTGTAATAGATGCACGAATATCAACTGTGTCCAGGTAATAACATTCGTAGAATGCATTATCCCCAATACTTACAACATTTTCTGGGATTACAATATTTTTTAAAGAGCTGCAACCTGAAAATGCACTAGATCCAATATTCGTTAAAGAAGAAGGAAGAGAAATTGATGACAGTGAAGAGCATCCTTTGAATGCTAAATCTCCAATACTCATAACCGGAATTCCCTTTTTATTTTTAAAGTCAACCTTTTCGTGTATTATTGCATTCCAGTTATTTATTTTGAGACCATCTGGGCTAGCTCCTTTAACCTGCGCACTATTGTTGATTAAAATATATTCAATGTGATCAACAACTATTGAAGGATAGCTTGTTGAGTTTGGCATTTCAAATTATACTTTATAAGGGTAAAATATAATTTTAAAAAAAACTATTTTTCTATATTGCGACTGTATTAGAAAATCCGGCTAGAGTCAATAACTCTTGTGGGGCTGAATTTTTTACAGATTTGTAATAAGTGGCAGTGTTATTTGGAGCATTATTTCTAAAACAAATGTCATTAAGCGTTGGTAGTAAATCTGTTTCTTCAAATGTAACATTTTTCAAATTTTTACAGAAATAAAATGATCCCTTGCCAATACTTTTTACAGAAGATGGAATAATAATTGATGTCAATGAATCGCAATTAACAAATGCAAATTTACAAATAATTTCCACGGAAGAAGGAATCGTTATTGATTTTAATGAGCTACATTTGTTGAATGCACTATTATAAATAATTGTTACAGAAGGCGGGATAAAAACTGATTCCAATTGGCTGCATTCTGCAAATGTTCCGGGGCTAATATATGGCAATTTATTTGGGAGTGTGAATGATTTTAAAGAACTACACCCCCTAAACGCACGAACTCCAATATTTTTTATAGAATTGGAAATATTAATTTTGGAAAGGCTTTTACAATTATAAAAGGCATCCTTTTCAATGTTTGTTATAGAAGACGCAAGATTAACAGTTGTTAAAGATGTGCAATCCATAAATGTAGCAAAACTAATGCTTGTTATAGAAGCAGGTTCTTGAAATGTTACCTGTTTCAAAGAAGTGCAACCCATAAACGCCATATCACTAATTTTTGTCACAGAAGAAGGTATAATAATAGTTTCTAGACTAGTGCAGCCATTGAATGCATACTCTCCAATACTGGTTAAAGTTGGAGGAATAGTCACAGATAAAAGACCAGTGCAGTGTTTTAAAGATTTAAATTCAATGCTTGTTACAGAAGGGGGTATGTCTAATGAGGTTAAAGACACACAATATTTTAACAAACTATAATTAATTATAGGTATAGAAGCAGGACTTTCAAATATAAAAGAAGAAATTGATTCACATCTAGCAAATGCAAGAGCACGAATATCATTCACATAAAAGGGAATAGTAATTGATGTAAGTGATTTGCATCCATTAAATCCACACCACAGAATTTCACTCACATAAGGCAAAATATTTGTTACGGATTTCAATGAAATACAGTTTGCATAACGATATTGACTAATACCTCCAAACTCATTATTATTTAATAATGTTTTTACATCCCACTGATCGCTATTTTTATAAAGACTAGGGTAAAGATCTGGGTCAACGATTGTTATTGTTTCAAGGGACGTACAGTTGTAAAACCCTCCAAATTGACTAGATGAAACAAATTGTCCAGGTTCGCCAATTAAATGTTTTAGCGATGTGCAATTATCAAAACAAGAAGCATATGAAATTCCAGCAAAAGGCATCATTATAGTTTCCATAGATTTGCAGTTAGAGAAAGAACGAGCCTTTAGAGCAAGATCATTTGTGATTATGCAGTTTTTGAGTGAAGTACAATATTTAAACTGAGCTTTTTCGCCAGTATTGTTTGATTCTCTGTAAACCTCAACTCCCACTGAAATAGCATCAAACCCAGAATGGTCAAACCCATCTTTAGAAGATATAGAACATGGAAGTGTAATATTTATAAGAGATGTACATCTAGCAAATGCGTGCGCCTGCATGGTCCTTACGGAGTAAGGAATTACAACTGATGTTAATTTTGTGCATCCACGGAAAGCGCCCTCGGTTAAATAGTTTCCAGAGACAATAGTTACATCCTCAAGTTTTGAAAAATTAAAGTATCTTTTGTATGCAAAGGTTGAAGGAACTTTCAAAGAGACAGGGGTGCATCCATAGAATGCCTTGGCGCCAATTTTTGTCACAGAAGCTGGAATAGAAATAGATTCAAGGGATGTGCACTGATAGAATGCCATTCCATAAATATTTGTTATAGAAATAGGCATGACAATTGATGAAAGAGAAGTACATCCAGAAAATGCTAAACCACCAATGCTCGTGACATCTACGTCCGGGTTATCAGGAAAATCAACTGTTTCAGGTATAACTAGATTCCAGTTAACTTTGTTAAAGGAATCGCGTGTTGGGCATTTGACTTGCGCACTATTATTTATATAGATGTATTCAATATCGTCAATAATAATTGTTGGATAGATTATTGGTTTCCCCATTATAAATTAAACAAAGAAAATATAATCATTCTACAAAAGTAATTTAGATGTATTATCACGATAATACATGTAAAACTCTGTTAATTTAAGTCTTAGATTATAATGAAAAAAGTCATATTTTTTCCATTGCTTCTGCTGTAGAAAATCCAGCTTTTTGAAGAAATAATTTGGGACTTTTGGGATTTTTGGTTTTAACATTATTGTAATAATATGCAACGTTATCTTTTGCATTTTCTGCAAAAGCTTCTTTGCCAATATCAGGAAGTAAATGGGTGCTTTGAAAAATAACGGTCTTCAAATATGTACATTGATAGAAGGCGCGATAGCCAATGGTCTTTATAGATGATGACAATTTTACCGATAACAGATTTTTGTGGAGGAAGAAGGCACCGTCATCTATGCTTTCTCCTGAAATGATTTCAAGATTCGCAAGGTTGATCAAATCAAGATAATCTCTTGAAGCAACCCATGATGGAGCACTAAGGTAGACAGGGTTGACACCAATAAAAGCGTGATTATTAATCACTGTCATAGTAGGCGGCATTGTTATTGAGGTAAGATTATTACAGTCAGTGAAAGCATTTTCTTCAATGTATGTTACGGAATCTGGAATTATTATCGAGACAAGTGAACTGCATGATTTAAAAGCGTTAATATCAATGCTTGTAATTGGCATTTTTTTGTGACCTACAAAATCAATCTCTTTGTTTATTACTGCATTCCAATTTGTCGGTAACCCTGCTGAAGAAAACCCCTGAACATATGCGCGGGTTTCCGCCATATTTGATATGCACGCATATACAATATTATCAATAGTTACTGTTGGGATTGTTGGGATTGAATAATTAATTGCAAATTTTTCTTGGGACTTTTTTGACTCCATTTGTACTTTTTTAAATCCAACATCCTTTAAAACCCGTGTAACAGTTTTTCTACGAATACCAGATTTTACACCCTTTTTATAAAATGCTATATTATTTAGTGCAATTCCGGAAAAAGCCATATCTCCAATACTAGGAAGGATTTTTTCTTGATTAAAAGTAACCTTTGATAATGACAAGCATCCGTCAAAGGCAGAATCTTCAATAAAGGTCACAGACTTCGGGATCGTAACTGAAACCAGCTTGACGCAGTTAGATAAAGATCTCTCACCAATTGAAGTCACTGATTCTGGGATGATAATTTTATTGAGATCTTTGCAGTTATAAAAAGCATAAGGTGGAATTCTTGTGGTTCCAGTGGGGATAGTTACAATTCCGTTTGAATCTGGTGCATACAAGCACAGTTTGCAATTAGCGAAAGCTAGTCTACCAATACTTTTTACTGATGCTGGGATATTTATTGAGGATAGATCCGTACAATTGAAAAAAGCAAGAGGCCCGATGCTATAAACGGAATTAGGAATGTTTACTGATTTCAGGTGAAAACAGTTAGAGAAAGCGGATTCACAAATGAACTCTACGGAATCAGGAATTTTTATTGACGTTAGATTACTGCAACTATAGAAAGCACCACTCGCTAAACCCCCATTCATTCCAATACTAGTTACTTTTGCATCTGGATAATCTTTAAAAGGGGGTTTTAATATTTCTGCGTTCCATTCTTTTGGTAAATCTTGGGTATAACCTGCAACATCTACACTAGTTTTATTATCGTTTAATTCATATATAATATGATCAATGATTACTTGTTGGTCAGTTAATTTTGTTGCGTCATTGCCAAAAGAAAATTTTTCTGGATGTGTTTGGGGGTTCATTAGTTTTCTAACCGCAGCAAAGTTTTTCTGGGATTTTTCTTTTTCCTTAATATCATTAAATCCAGCATTAGTAAGAACACTTTCAAACGTATAATATGTTGGAAGATCGTAATAATAATAATATGCAATACTTTGAGGTGAAATATTATCAAAAGCACCTCCTTCAATTTCAGGAAGAGAAGTTACCCTATTAAACGTAACATCTACCAAATTTTCACAATCTTTGAAAGCGTCAACATGAATAACATCTACAGAACTTGGTATAACAAGTGAGGTTATACCAGTGCATTGTGAAAAAGCAGCGTCACCAATGGAGGTAACGGAATTCGGGATGGTTACAGATATTAACGATGCGCATCCAGAGAAAGATTGTGTATAAATGCTTGTTACTTTCGCAGTTGGATATTTTTTAAAAGGAAATTCCAATATTTCCGCCTTCCACTGCTTTGGCAAATTTTTTTTTATATAAGATGAAACATATGCAGATAATTTATCCTCATTCAATCTATATACAATATTGTTAATAGTTGTTACCGTGGATACTTGATTATTTACAACAAAGTTTTTTGGTAAATTTATTACTTGTAAATTTTTAAATCTGGCAAACTTTAAAAAATAAATATCTTGTATAGTATTCTTATAATATGCAGTACTATTTGTAGCAATACCCAAAAAAGCTTCTTCTTGAATTTCAGGAAGATTAGTTGGTTGATTAAATGTGACACTGCTTAAATTATAGCAGTGGTAGAAAGCCCGTATACCAATCGTTTTCACATTTTCTGGAATGGTAATTGTAGAAATATTGGGACAATTGAAAAAAGTACCATTATTAATGATGGTCAATTTATCTGGGATGTTTATATTTTTCAGTGAAGCGCAACCATCAAAAGAACCCGATCCAATTACAGTTACTGATGAAGGAATTTTAAATGAATTAAGCCACTTACAACCTGAAAATGCACGCGCGCCAATAGTTTTTAATGATGGGCGTTTACCCATGCTTACTGTTTTTAAATACTCGCATCGCATGAAAGCCTCATCACAAATGGATATTATGGAATTATTGATGACTACATTTGTAATATTAATACGTTCTCTATCATCTAACTTAATATCAATGCTTGTTGTTCCAGGAGGAAAAATAAGGTTTCCATGTATGTCAATGGTATAACCTGTTGGATCAAAGGTTGCAACAAATTTTTCTTGGGATTGTTTTTTATCTATTGCCTCCAATTTAGAAAACCCCGCATCCTTTAAAACCTCTTCAACGCTTTTACCTTTAACTGTAGATTTTGCATTTTTGTAATAAGTGGCAATGCAATATTGATTAACATTAAAAGAATTTTCCTCAATATCAGGAAATACATCTTTATTTTCAAATCTAACTCTTGTTAATTTAAGACAAGTTGCAAAGGTAAGTGGATGAATAACTTTAATAGAAGGTGGGATTGATATTGATTCCAACTTGGTGGATCTCAAGAAAGCAGCTATTCCAATGTTTGTCACTGTAGATGGAATGGTTAATGATGAGAGCTGGCATCGATAGAATGCTCCTTCACCAATTTGCTTGACACTATCAATCAAAGTAAACTTTTTACTAGTTAATCCTTCTGGATAACGCACCAACGTTCTCTTATTTTTATTATATAGAACTCCTTTTAAAGAAGAAAAATAAGGATTTTTCTTAGCAACAGATATATTTTTTAAGTTTATTAAATTTGCAAAGGCAAGAGGGTGAATGTTTTTGACAGAGGCTGGAATAATAACATCTGTCACTAAATTACTTAAATCTTCCAATGCATGCTCCCCAATACCTGTTACCGGAACATTTTTATTATCTGGTAAATAAACCCTTTCAGGTATTTCTACTTTCTTTATATCATCATTTCCCGTGTATCTAATGACAGTTAGAGAGTTTCCATTCAGTATATATATAAAATTGCCTATAACAATAGGAACATTATCTTTAATAGCGCGCATTATATTTTATATAAATAAAATATAATTTTAAAAAATTAAATTAAATTCTTTTGAGCGATTATTTTTTGTTTACTTCTACTTTATCAAAACCAACCCCCTTCAAGGAATTTTCAATAGTTAAATTTGCATTTCCATCACTAGTATAATAAATTGCCGTGCAATTATTTGAATTGTCTGCAAAAGAGTTTTCTCCAAGAGTAGGAATAGAATCCACACTTTCAAATGTTACCGAGACCAAGGAGCTGCAGCCTTGGAAAGCAAAATAACCAACTGATGTCACGGAACTAGGGATTGTCACTGTGGCCAGCTTAGAGCAGTCTTGGAAAGCAGATTCACCAATCGATGTCACGGAACTAGGGATTGTCACAGAAGCCAAGGAGCTGCAGCCAGAGAAAGCACTGAAACCAATCGATGTCACGGAACTAGGGATTGTAACAGAGGCCAACAAGCTGCAGCCAGAGAAAGCTTCGCTACCAATGTATGTCACGGAACTAGGGATTGCAACAGAGGCCAAGGAGCTGCAGCTCTGGAAAGCAGAGCTACCAATCGATGTCACGGAACTAGGGATGCTAACAGAGGCCAAGGAGCTGCAGCTTAGGAAAGTTCCGTCATTAATCGATGTCACGGAACTAGGGATTGTAACAGAGGCCAATGAGCTGCAGACTTCGAAAGCACCTAGACCAATCCATGTCACGGAACTAGGGATTGCAACAGAGACCAAGGAGCTGCAGCCACCGAAAGCATTGCTACCAATCGATGTCACGGAACTAGGGATTGTGACAGAGGCCAGCTTGCTGCAGCCATTGAACGCAGCGTGTTCAATAGTTATAATAGAATCTGGGATAACAATTGATTCCAAGGCAGAATTCGCAAAGGCATAAGCTCCAATAACTGTAACTTGAACCCCTTTTAAACTGTTAAAGTCAACTTGTTTATATATATTTGCGTTCCAAATATTGTCTGTATTAGTAGTATTGCCCGTAACACATGCGTATGGAGTTTTTTCATCATCATATTTTAATTCATATATAATATTTTCTATAGTTTGTTCTTCATTTTGATCGTAATTTGACGATAGCGTGTTAGAAGATTCCGGAAATTTTACAGCTGGCGTTGGGGGATTATCTATTGCCGCCAATTTAGAAAACCCCGCATCCTTTAAAATCTCTTCAACGCTTTTACCTTTAACTGTAGATTTTGCATTTTTGTAATAAGTGGCAATGCAATTTGAATTAATAGCTTTAAAAGCATCTTTCTCAATATCAGGAAATACATCTTTATTTTCAAATGTAACTCTTGTTAATTTAAGACAATTTGCAAAGGTATATGGATGAATAACTTTAATAGAAGGTGGTATTGATATTGATTCCAACTTGGTGGATCCATAGAAAGCACCCGTTCCAATAGTTGTAATAGTATTGGGAATATTTATTTTTTTCAGTGAGTATTCATAAAATGCACCTTCAGCAATAGTCGTCACTTGCTGTGGAAAAGAAAAAGTCGTTATAATTGTGCCGAGTGGGAAACACATTAATTCTGTCCTGCGTTCATTATACAGAATGCCAAAGTAATCGCAATAATTTGTATTGTCTTTTTCAACACGTATATATTTTAATGAACTGCATCCAACAAATACAGTATTTTTAATAATCGTGACAGACTTTGGTATGATGATAGAAGTTAAAGATGTGCAAAATGCGAATGCGCCTTCTTCAATACTTACAAGGGAAGAAGGCAACTCAATTGTTTCAAGAGATTTACAAGAGTCAAATGCAGATCTTCTAATACCCTTCCCTGAAACAATTACTACATCTCTAGTTTCAGTTAAGTCAAAAAATTTTCTTGACGCAAATGCAGAGGGAGTTGTCAGCGAAACTGGCTTTGCTCCCGAGAAGGCACTCAAATCAAGTTTCATTATAGAAGAAGGGATAACAATCTTGACTAAATTAATGCATCCATTAAATGCTTCTAAACCGATGCTTCTTACAGATTCGGGAATAGTAACAGAACGTATCTCGACGCAGTCTTTAAATGCCTTATTCACAATGCATGTGACATCTACCTTTTTTTTATCAATTGGATTAGGAACACTCTTTGGTATTTCCGCCTCCCAGTTTATTTTTTTAGACGCATTAGTAGATGGTCCTAGAACTTTTGCATAATTATTCTTAACTTTATAAATGTATTTAAAATCACCCACTTCAAAGTTGACGTCTTGTTGCTCAGCTGGAACAGTTTGCATTTATATCTTATAGAAATAAAATATATTTTACAAAAAAAACATTATTTATTTTTCATAATATCAATAAAAATATTATTGTTATTATGTGTTAACCTTGTTTAATGTCTTTTTATAGGATGTTTTACCTTGTGCTTCTTAATTGTTTTCTTCTTTCCATGTTTCGTCTTTGTCACATTTCTTCTTTTACGTCTGGTTCTGCGACCTCCCTTGTGGCCAAACATTCCACGAAGCATGGCGCCTTCTTCTTCATCGTCTTCATCTTCCATAACTGCCGCCTCATCTGCATGTTCATCCTCTGTATCAGTTCCAAGACTTTGAGTAGCATATGATCCAGTGCGTTGTCTATTGGTATCCCTTTCATCGCCGCTATCTGATAATGCGGAAACTTGAGAATTCTCTTCTCTTTTACGTTTATCACTAGATCCTTCTCCTCCTGCTGCACAGCTTCCACTTTGTTGAATTTGTTCAACAATAGGCTGAGATGCGCTCGCGGTAGTTACAAAAGTGGCAGTTAAAATTGCTTCTTCTGCTTCTGGACTTATTACTTCTCCTCCTCCTCCTCCCGCAGCTGCTGCTCCTCCCGCTTCCGCTGCTGCTTCTAACACCTGGCTAGAAGCTTGAAGGTTTTGTTTTAATACTTTATTTTCGCCGCCCTCTATTACGGGGTCTCCACGAAGAGGAATGCACTGAGAAAGTTGTTGAATAGACTGTACACTTGCAGCAGTTGCAGCAGTTGCAAGACTACTTTCGTCATCGCTATCAAACCCATCAAGTGTGGGTAATCCAAGTGGAATTTCTGGCAAAAAGTCCATTAAAGATGGTAAGCGAGCAATGGCTGCCTGCGCAAGGTTTCCGGCCGATTGTGTAACGCGCATTAATGCAACTACACCACCAGATAAGTTGTCAGCAGCTAATGCGGCTCCCGTGCCGAATAAACCAAATATGGGAGCAGCACGATCTCCAAGCGCGGTTGCATTAGATAATATTGGTGAAGCTCTTAATGCAATCGCTTGCATTCTGGGAGTAAGAGTTGACCACGCGTAGCCTGGAGAATTATTTACTGCACGTCCAAGAGCTGCTGCTCTAGCAATAGTTCCCTCAGCAACAGATCTTCCACCAGCAATAGTAGTTTGGATTAAAGCCGTTGTTCCTGCTTGTAAAGTTGCAATGTCTTGCTCAACATTTGATGTAGCAAGATATGTTAACAACAAACCACCTATTAAATTTCTACTAGAAAAAGGACAAAATGACCTTGCTACAGTTGCTGCTCTTAATGCAATACCTGCAATATATGGTGTAGCAAGACCGGAAAATGATGATAATGCACCTGATACTACTTCAGTTAAACCTGTCGCTCCATGTAAAAATAACATTGCAACTTGTACACTTCTCTCGCTTATGATTGAACTAAAAGGCACTGAATTCCAAGTTAATTTAGTTAAAATTTCACTAACTATTGAAGGTGGGATACCTACTACTAATGCAAACATGCAGACTCGTGCAATTACTTGAGATGCTGATAATTCTCCAGCCTCTCTTCTAAGAGTTTCAAAGTAACCTGTAATTGTTGCGCGTTGTTCTTCTGCATCTGCTACTACAACAGTACCTCCACCTCCAGCTGCTGCTGCATCTTGGCCGCCAGCCCCACCCCATTTCATGGTACGCTTTCCAAATCGCACTTTTTTAACTGGTCTTCTTTTTGAACGTCTTTTTAAAACACCGTGTCTCATATATATTATTCTATTAAAAATATTTTGATTATTCTAAAGAAATGCAATAAAAAACTAAAATCTATAACGAAAATATTTAGAAAATAAGTGACAAACTATAGTATACAATGTCCATCCCGCCTAAACAAATCATTGCCAGTTTTGCTAATCGCCAAGAATTTATGAGTTTGCTTCAAGTAAATCCGGGCCTTATTATTCTTAAGATGGGCGCAGAATGGTGTGGACCATGTAAGAAGATCCGTCCTGTTTTAGACGCATTTTTTGCAACATCTCCTCCTGAAGTAGTGTGCGCTGATATTGACGTAGATGAGAGCTTTGATCTTTATGCCTATTTCAAGTCCAAGAAAATGGTAAATGGTATCCCCGTTATTTTCTGCTATAAAAAGGGTAATGCAACTTTTGCTCCAGATGACTCTGTAACTGGTGCCGATCCTGGCGAGCTTGATAAATTTTTTAAGCGATGTGCATTGCATCTAGCAACAGTAAAACGATAGATAGTAAACGATAGATAAAAAATACAATACAATAATCAACTAAGAATTAAAGATAATACAACAATACTTATTATCTTTAAAAAATGTCCAACGAAGAGTTTAACAGTAAGATGAAAGATCATGTTAACAGATGTATTAATGATCGTTATATTTTTAATATTAAAAAGTGTTGCGGTTATAGTGAATTTATTGTAGAGTACAAGAAATCAATGATAGCATCACTCTATAATTCTGTTAAGATTCAATTTGAACATGATGGAGATATAAAACTATTTGCGATAAACCCAAAATCAAATGCCAGATTGCAGTTACCCAATGATCCAGATGTTGAACTGAGACAATTTATTTTGGGAAATCCGCAGTATTTTCAGGCTATTTATCCACTGCCTACAGCAGTTGTCTATACCATTTATTTTGATGATGGATGCCATTGTTCAGCGCATGTTACAAATGACAAACTTTGTAGATTTGTAAATTCTTAGATAAATAATAAACAATAAAACAATAAAAATATAAATACAACCAATATAATAAAGCAACACATGAACAAACAAGAAGAAGTAGATCTAGATCTAGATATTGATAATTATTCATTGGATGATATATTGAACTTGTTGCATGTTCCACAAGATTTTGATGAAAATGATCTAAAAAACGCAAAGAAATTAGTATTAAAAACACATCCAGATAAATCTCAACTTCCGCCAAAATATTTTCTATTTTATTCAAAAGCTTATAAGATGCTATATTCTATATATGAATTTAAAAACAAAACATCTCGCGTTATAGAAAATGAAAATACCGAGTATAATAGTGAAAGCTTAAAGGAGGAAGATAAGGAGAAGATCCTGAGCAACTTTTTCAAAAAGAACAAGAAGATGAAAGACGCCAAACAATTTAACGCCTGGTTCAACGATCAATTTGAAAAGAATAGGTTGAAAAGTGAAGCGGAAGAGACTGGATACGGAGATTGGCTCAGTTCTAATGAAGATATAAGTGATCAAACAAACATCTCATTAGCGGATATGAAAGGCGAGTTTGAACGTAAAAAGACCCAAATACGCACATTGATTCGCCACGAAGATATTAATGATTTTTATAGCAATAATATATCCGCGTCTAGTTTGACAGGAGAAGCCCCACAGTGTTTTTCCTCTGATGTATTCAGCAATCTGCAATACCAGGATTTGCGACAAGCGCATCGTGAATCCATTATTCCTGTGACGGAAGAAGACTACAAAAATGTGAAAAAATTCAGGAATGTGAATGAGATTATTAGTTTTCGTGGAACTCAAGATACCGCGCCTCTATCAGATAGACAGGCGATGGAATTATTGGCAAATAGAGAAAAAAAGACGAATGAAGAGGCTACGAAAAGAGCGTATTATTTTGCAAAACAAGTTGAGCAAAGCAAGAAGAAAGAAGATCAATTCTGGAGTTCTATGAAAAGACTGAATTAAAACATTTACACCCTTGAAGATTTAAAACGGGACGCCCAAAGGGCGTCCTGCTAGATATTCAAGGGCAACGTTACCGATAAATCAATTAAAAGGCAAACCGCCTTTGGCGGTTTGTCCCATTTTACACCTTTTCTCATTTAAAACACCCAAATTGGTAATATAAAATAATTTAAATATTATTTATATTTAATATTAAATGATTTATATATTTGTTTTTATACTTTCTTATGATGTTTGGTTTTATTTATCCCATATCATTTTACACAATAAAAAAATTTATGGAATAATTCATAAACAACACCATAGCACTGATTATACTATTATTAATTTCAAAGACACTTATGTTGGACATTTTGTGGAGGGACCATTTCAAGGAATGGGTGTTTTATTTCCATTATTTTTTATAAAATTTAATTTTTACTTATTTTTGTATTCGTTATTAATAATAAATATAAGAGGAATGTTAAGACATGACACGCGATTTATATGGCTTATTGGCAATCATCATATACTACATCATAAATATCCAAAATATAATTTCGGCGAATATTGGTTAGATAAATTATTTGGAACAAGTTGTCCTAATAAACATGAATATGTGTTTGGTATGGTTTATATATAAAATGTGCGTTTTAAATGAAAAAAGTGTAAAAGTTCAACGGTGTATATTTATGCGCGCATTTTATACACGTATAAATATCAAAAGAAAAATCAAAATGTTATAGACGATTATTAATTTGAACCATTGTTTGGTGGGAATATCTTCTGGATTCTTTCTTTGGCACGTATGGAACAAACGCTGGCGAAGATTCACGCATATTTGGCGGTATAGAAAATGAATTATTACGATTAATGGAGACGCGCGAATTTTGTGGAGAGGATGGATCCTTTCTGTAAAAGTGATAGATCTCGTCATTTTGATTTGAATTTGGTTTAGATCCAGCAGCACCTAGAGTATTTAGATCATAAACATCCACCCATTTTTGAAAAGGAGATTTTCTCTTTTTGAATAGTTGGAATGCACAGAATCCTAATGCCGCAAATATAATAAGGCCAACAAAGACAGAAACGATTGCATATGTTTGGGTTGAACTAGTTGTTGTTGATGTTTGTCCACTACTAGATAATGAATTGGCGGTGGTTTGTATAGTAGGACTTGTACTAGGTGCAACGCTTGGCGCAAAACTTGTCGCAGTAATTGGCATAATAGTAGGTGTAGGACTAGGTCTAAAGCTTGGGTTAATAGAGGTTACCAAAATTGTTGGTCTTAAAGATGGTTCACCTATTATAGAAGTTGGCAAACTTGCAGATGTAGCAATTGTTGGTCTTATAGAAGGACTTATTGAAATAATACTAAACATTGATATAGTAGGAACACGTGTTGGAACAAAGCTAGTTTGAGACACTGGTGCAGTTGAAAATATAGCCCAGCTAATACCACCGCCACTTATGGGAATCATTGTTGGCGGCCCAGCAACTGTAGTGGGGTTAACCGATGGTATTTGTGATGGTATTGTAGTTGGCATGGGCGTTGGTGACCTTGTGGGACTTCTCGTGGGCACTCGTGTGGGCAACATTGTGGGAAATCTGGTCGGCATTTTAGTATTAACAGATGTTGGAATTCTAGTTTTAATAGATGTAGGCATTCTAGATTGAAAGTTTGCAACAGTTGGCCTGCTAGTACGAGTTGTACGTTTGGATTGTTTCAATTTTTGTTTTGTAGATGGACTCGCAGTTAGTATTGAATCATCTGTTATAATTATTGGCGCCTTTGTTTTAACAGGTCTACTAGTAGGCACGATAGTGGTTATAATGTCGTCTGCAACAGGAGCGATTGCTCTAACTCGCTTTTTTATAGGTCTTGGTTTTGGTGTAGGTGCCATTGTAGATAATAAATTATCGTCTGTTTTTGTAACTGGTACGCGTTTAACCCTAGAAGGCGCATGTTTAACGGATGCAGGTTTTCTTTTAGGCAAAGAATCATCTGTAGTTGCAACTGGAGGTCTAGCTTTAGGTCTTAATCTTGGTTTTGAAGTAGAATCGTCATTTGTCTTGGTATTATCATCACTAGTTGGCGAATTAGTAGCATCGTCGTTTGTTGAACTAGATTTAGGATTAGATTTTGGTGTTCCTTTAACAGTCGTGGGCTTAAACTTTGACTTTGTACTAGGTTTACTTTTAGATCCTCTTAAATTTTTTGGTTTATTCGTTCTTTTTCCACACTCATCTGCAGTTCCACCAATATTCCTCTTTAACCAGTCACGTCCTTTGTTAACAGTTTTGTCAACCACATGACGCGTGGCATTATTCACCTTTTCTGCAATAGTATCAAAGATATTTTTGCACGGATTTGAAGGGGGTACTCTCTTAACCCTAGGTATAGGTTTAGATTTTGAACTACGCGTTGATTTTGTTTTGGACGGAATGCGTTTTTTAACAGATGTTTTAGACTTTCTTACTTGCGCACCTTTTTTAACACCCACAAACCTAGTCTTACCCTTAACATCATAAGTCTTTGCCTTAACCATAGGTAGCTTCGCCTTAACCATAGGTAGCTTCGCCTTAACCATAGGTAGCTTCGCCTTAACCATAGGTAGCTTCGCCTTAACCATAGGTAGCTTCGCCTTAACCATAGGTAGCTTCGCCTTAACACGTGCCAATACTTTACCCTTACTAATAGTTCCTTTTTTTTTGCCATTACAAAAGTTACTCAATCCATTTTTCAAACATTGAATTCCTTTTTTAATCGCAAATTCCTTAGCCTTGGCAGCAGCAGCCTTTTTTAGAGCGGCAACTCCACCAGTTTTGGCGATTGCTGCAACTGTTAACCCAACCTTGACGATTTTGCCAATCTTCTTAAGTTTTTTTCTAAGAAGTCCACGATTTCGTGATACAATATAGGTGCTATTTGCTACATATTTTACATTATTTAGTGTTATAATTTGCCTGTTTAGTTGTGTTGCGGTGTAAATATATCCATCGCCTGGACATAGATTATTCGCGGTACAAGGTAAACATTCGTATGCGCCAGTATCCGTTACTCCACAATATGATCTCGGTAAACATTTGCCAAATGTTGACCCAGAACAAGCTGTTTGTGGTGTGTAACCGCTAGATGGCAGACATAACAGTGCAAAAAAAAGTAAACGATAGAACATTATAAATTGTTCTTATGTTATATATTAATAAATTAATTCTATATACATTACAAATGATATTTATTAGGGTTAAATCTAAGGGAACTTCTCCTTATATATGCGATGCAGTTCAATTCCACCCAACATGTCTCTTATCTCGTGATCTCCTGGATATCTTCGCTTGATAATATGGATTAGTGCGCGATACTTGCTTTCAAATGTCATAAATTGGAGGAGATCTTCAATTTGGTCGCAAGAGGACCTATCTTGATACTTTTTGATCATCCCTTCAATAACTTCTTCAAATGTAGATAGATTTTGGTTTGAATCTTTCCATAATGCAATAATATTAAGACCTGTTTCAACTGTGATTCTTGCGTGTTCACTTGGACCAACTAAATAGGGAACTGGGTCTTCAATGACTAGAAGAATTTTTTCTTGATCTTGATCTTGATTTTCATCTTGATCTTGGTTCTCATCTTGATCTTGATGTTCATCTTCAATAACCAAAGTTAATGGTTGAGAGCTTACTTTAAGAGATGGACAAGCAGAAGCAGAAGCAGAAGCAGAAGCAGAAGCAACGCTTGAAATAGTATTACTTGTTAAAGTATTAAGAACTTGAACAACAGGTTCTATTTGTTCTTTAACAGATTCTTCTTCCTTATCTTCATCTTCATCGCTAATAGATGATACTGTCTCTAAAGCTTTTTTATCGTCCTCAATTTCTTCACGCCTCTTCCTATGAGTGCTTGAAAGTTTTTTTACATTGCATCCAAGAATATCCATAAGACCAGAATCAAGAATCTTTTGACAGTTTTCAAAATTCTTCTTATTTGAAATATCTGCATTAAATTCTTTGCAGCTATCCTTTACACTATCGCGAATGGAACACGTCAAATCATTTTGTAGTTGCATTGAAATGTCCTTATTATATGTGATTCCCAGTTCTTTGCCAAGTTTCTTAGATAGAAATGATAAACGATGTGCGGTATAATTTTGTGCACCATTTGTATGATTTGTCATGGTTAAATTCCCATACTTTCTTCCAGCTTTGAAGATTTCTACGCGATCCAGTGGCATTTCACCATCTTCGTCCGTCTCATTACTATGAAAGATATCACTATAAAATGTTGTGGTAGATTCTATCTTCATTGCATAAGGATCAGTTTTATGGTTAGGATTGCTTGTGTCAATTTCACTATATTTGTATCCTTTCAATCGTAAATCATTTATTGATTTTTTTGTTGCCTGGACATGCTTTTTTGTGGAAGGATTATATCTCTTATAAGTAGTAATTTTTTCACCTTTTCTTAGAACAAAGATTTCTCGCTCTCCAGTCTCTGGATTCTCCATGCAATAAATCTTTTTTTCAATTGTAAATAGTGCACATTTTTCATCTTTAAACCAGTCATACTCTGGTTCAACCATGAAACCATTCACGTTAATGGTGAGACCATCTTTAAGAAACAGCGAGTATTTATTAGATATATTTTTGCGTAGAAACAATGTGATATCTTCCTGCGTTGTAAGTGGATAGATTTGCGATCGCACTTGACTAATTTCAATCGTAGACCCATTTGGAAATGGATGAACTGCAGAATACTCGGCTCGTGTAATCTTTTTAATAACTGGATTATATGACTTATTTACATCTGGCTCTTGTTCCATTTTTGCAAAATCTAGAATAACCAGAAAGAATTCTCTGCCAACCTTTGTCCACACCTTCAAAACATTACCCGCAGAAAGAGAACCAGCTTTTAGTCCTACACCAAACTCACTCGTCTCCTCGTCAAGGTATTGGCCGTCGCGAATGTGACCCATGTTAAAAGGATTATGTGAACCACGTTGGTGAATGTTTTCAAATCCATTCTCATAATCATCGCTCACTCTAATCCATTCTAGTTTACCGATTTGGTTTACAAGTGTAGAAATAGAAATATGTTTGGATTTTTTCCCAATATTGTCAACTGCTTCATCTATAACCTTGTCAAGAGTATAATTTGCATTTCTGTGTTGACGGGCTATCGCGCGGAAATGCGGCGCTCCAGTATCTAAGTCAGCTTCCAAGAAAGTTGCCATTATAGTCTCGTGTCAGTTGTTGTTACAACCACAGACAATCAATTTAAGGATCTCAATTTTTTATTTTACAATAATATGACATAAATACTATTTTATATTATCATTATAACAAATCAAATGGATGAAGAAACAGACAATTTTATACCAAATGAAGAGTATGAGTTCATTGGCTCAAATGATTTAATAGAAAATTATATAGCTGAAATTAACAGGATTGGAAATGCCATTCAACTTGGAAAATTCTTAGGTTATTCTGGAATGCAATGGGTAACAGATTGGTTATATGACGCCAAGGCAAATTTTGAAAATGGCACTATATCACGGGGTCACTATGATAAAATTTTTAGAATGGACAATAATCAAAATGGAAATGAAATAAGACAAGATAAAAAGTTAAAAATGGATTAAAATATGTATGATAATAAATATTTAAAATTGATATAGAATTATTCTGCTAATTAAAAGAACCCTCTCCAAATAGTATGTCACAATTTAAATGCAAAAAATGTCAAAAAGAATTCAAAACAGGTGGACTTTTTGGAAAGCACCAGGCAAGAAAGCGCCCATGCGTAAAAGAAGAGGTTGAGCTTATCATAGAAGGTTACAATCCTAGCCCTAATATTGCAACAAGTTCATTTGAAGAGTTGAAGCTGTATTTCAATGAGACTTTGAACAAGGACAAGTCCACTTACAAAAGCAGCAATGATGAGCCAACGCCGATTGAATGCATTGAAGAAATGATTGTTAGCTTACCAGACGAATTTTGGTATAGAACTAATCTTCAAATTTTAGATCCATGCTGTGGCAATGGCAATTTTGCGCTACCAATATTGTTCAAGCTTCTTGAAAAAACTAGCAAAACTGCCAAGGAGGTTGTAGAACAGGTTCTCACATTTAATGATATTAATCAGGAACGTCTAGAAAATGTGAAGCGCGTCTTTTGTCAAGGTCAACATACCCTCAATATTAGAAGCGAGGATTTTATCGCCTCATCTCACCAAACAATGTACGATCTGGTAATGGCAAACCCGCCTTATGCCAAACTTCAGGAAAATGGAAAGCGTGCATCCAAGAATCACAATCTAATCAAGGATTTCATTGAGAAAGCACTTTCCGTTTTGAAACCAGGCGGATACCTGATGTTCATTACGCCCGATAATTGGATGTCTTATGCGGACAGGAACAAGCTGATTGAGATTATTACTGAAATGCAAATTGTTCATCTGGACATTCATAGTGCAAAGAAATACTTCAAAAAGATCGGTTCCAGTTTTACGTGGTATATTATCCAAAATCGCGCATCATACAAGAATATTACAGTCTCTGGTCAATGGAAAAACCAGTATTATTGTGGCGAGGTGGGTTCAAAGAAACGCAAATATATCCCGCTAGTTTACAATAATATTGTTGCAAATATTCTTGAAAAAACTGTGGACAATGAAGATCTTCCAAAGTTTCAGGTAAAAACAAGCAGTGATTTGCACAGGTATACCAAACGCGATCTCATAGCCAACGATGAGACTCCTGAGTTTAAGCATCGGCTTATTCATACACCAAGTCAAACAGTTTATGCATCAAGGCCGCACAAGTTCCAGGATGGGTGGAAGGTGTTTATAAGTACAACGGACAAATATGGCGTCTTTGTGGACAATTGTGGGATGACCCAATCCATCGTGTTTATACAGTGCAAAAGTAAAGCGGATGCTGAAAAGGTTGCAAAAATCCTGATGCATCCCTTATACATTTTTATAAATAATATTTGCAGATGGGGAAACTTTAATAATATTCGCATCCTACAGAGTTTTCCAGTCACGGACGAAATAGATGAGAAAAAAGTGTTTAACTTCTTTAAAATTACAGATGAGGAGATTGCATTTATTCGCGCAAACCTATAAAAATGAAATATAAAAATATTATTGTATATTATAAATGTTATCCATGCTAAATTTTTTAATTTTACTAATTCTATTGATTATTTCCGGGATTTTGTATCGCCGATATGAAGAAAAGGTTTCCACAGTTGAGTACATGGAAAATAAAAAAGAAGAATCATTAAAGAAATATCTCTTGAACGAATCATCTTTAGCCAAGGCAAAAAAACCAATTATGTGGGTTCATATACCATATGAATATAATGCTAGACACTGGCAAAGTTTTGGGTCAAGAAGCTCATTTGATCTCAATCAGCCTTATTTGTATTTAACAGTAAAGAGTATTATTAAGAACTGCGAGGATTCTTTTCATCTTTGTTTAATTGACGACAATACATTTAAGAAGTTGATTCCCGGATGGAAGATTGACTTGAGTACAATTGGGGCACCAACGCGGGATTATATTCGCCAAATGGCTATTTCAAAGTTGATCTATAACTATGGTGGCGTCTCTGTTCCAATATCATTCTTATGCTTTAAGAATTTGGATGAACTCTATTTAAAGGGAACAAGGAATGACAAGATGTTTATTTGTGAAAATGTGGATAGCAACATAACCTCAACTACATATGATTTTTATCCCGATGCTAGCTTTATGGGAGCACCAAAAAACAATGAAACTGTTGCTGAATTAATAGAGTTTATGCAGCGCATAATTTCCAATGATCATACCGCGCAAGCTGAATTTTTAGGTGATTTTAACCGTTGGTGCAATGCAAGGGTTTCAAAGGGTCAAATTAATTTGATTGATGGAAAAGAGGTTGGTACAAAAACTATGGATGATAAACCCGTTCTCGTAGATGATCTTTTAGCCGAAGATTATATTGATTTTTACCCCAATGCTTATGGAATTTGGATTCCAAGTAAAATGATTTTGAGTCGCACAAACTATGAGTGGTTTGCTCGCATGTCAGTTCAGCAAGTATTGGAGGGAAATGTAATTCTCTGCAAATACATTTTATTAGCAAATGCGCCAGATAGCAACGGTGGTGTTATTGAACCAGTTAAGGATAAGCCCGATTGGGTGTCATTCTGGAAGATTCCATCTGCTGCTCCAATGTGGGGATTAAAGCCCGTTTTACTTGGTAACTATGTTCCCAAGGAAAAATATTAAATTCTTTCGCTGGTACCATTTCTATTATTAATAAAATTGATAGTAATATACAATTATTATAATATAGATTTAAAATTCTAACTATATTATAGAAATGCCAATTATTCTAGCTTATGACACAGAAACAACGGGAAAACCCCCTCAACTACCTGGTGAAAAATTTGCCGAAAATTTCTTTAAAGACTCAAAGGTGAGAGCTGAGGCATGGCCGCGCATTGTACAATTAAGTTTTATTTTATATGACACGGATCGCATGAAAACGATTCAAATGTATGATAGCATTATTCGTTTAAGACCGGAACAATACCCAATTCCGCAAGAATCAAGCAAGATCCATGGTATCAATGATGAAAAATCGCAAAAAGAAGGTATCCCAATTTTGACGGGTTTATTGGATTTCATTGCTGCTTATCAGCATGCAGACTTTGTGGTTGGTCACAACATTCAATACGATATTAATGTAGTTTTAGCAGAGATTGCTCTTGTAAATAGAAGAAAAGACGAAGAAGAAAAGAAAATGTTGACAAAAACAGCCCGGAGTCTTTTGCAAGATTTTAAAGATAAAATGAGTTACGATCCAAAGAGTGAATTCAAATTCTGCACAATGCAGAAGGGCAAGGTAAGATGCAATCTTCCTCGTTTAATATATGGTGAAGAAGGACCCGTTATTGGAGAAGATGGTCAGCCCATAATAGACTATACATTGGATAAAAATGGACAGCGATATTTGCGTGGCCCAAAGTTGGAAGATGCTCACAAGCTTTTATTCCACCAAAAGCCTAATGGTACATTGCACAATTCTCTAGTTGACGTGGCGGTTAGTTTGAGAATTTACATGGAATTAGCTAATAATGTTGATATTTGCAAGCCAGAGAATATGACGGCAAGCAACGAGGCCATTTGCGCGCTTATTGCGCCAAGCCACATTGACAAGGCTGATATGCCAAAAACAATTGCAGATGAACTTATGGTTGATGTTTTAAAAGTAGAATCTCCTGGTGAAAAAGATGTTCTTGTTTTAGAATCTTCTCCTAGAAGATCTTCAAGACTTTCAGCAAAAGCTTCTTCAGCCGAAAGACTTACGGTTAGCGATGAAGCGACGCTTTTAAGTGAGGCCGCGCGATTATTTAAAGACAATGACGAAACTGTTGCAAAGGGTGTAAAAAAAAGAAAGCCTGTATCTCATTCAAAAAAAATGCAGAAATCTAAAAATCAAAAAAATAGTCGCAGCTCAAGACGAAAGTAACAAATAAATTGTGATTATTCTTCTACAAAATAAATGTAGTAAATTATTTCATACAAAGATTTATCGTATTTTATTTGAGATGTATATTTAATTTTATTAAATTTACAAATTTGACGTAAAATTGTAGTAAAATTATTATATGCCAACTTTCTTTCTAAATACTTTCTCTTTGAAACTTGGTAATAAGGAATACATAGTTCCACAAAAGTTGACAAAAGTCCTTCAAAAATTCCCTTTTTAAACGCATTTTTATTAAAAATAAAATACTTTTCTGTTTTTGAACACACTTTACTCAATAATTCAAATAATAATTCATTTGGTATTTGTTTTTTAAAAATTTGTGTAGACATTTATTGTATATTCTTTGTATATAAAATAAATGTATGATCAAAATTATTAACATAAGATTTTTATTAAATTGTTAGTAAATAGGGATAATTCAATCTCATCTTCATGAATATTGTGAAAAACTGTAATGTATTTACATAGGTATGGTATAATTTTATATTTTTCATTCTCTGTAAGAATATTGGTTATTTTAATAAATAAAAAATAGTTATCCAGTATATCCATTACCGAGTAACCTTTTTCGTGTATAGCGTATAAAATTTTTATTGCAGATGTTAACTTATTTTGTTTTAATAATTCTGTATATTCTTGAAAGGTACAAAAATTAATATTTGTGCAAATACTTGTTGCCAAATCTAATGTTACATTTTCATTAAGAAGTTTAAATTTTTCCATGTAATTTATTAATATTTTTGCATTATTGTTGCAAATATTAAGTATAAACTCTTTTGCAAGAGGATGAATAGTAATTGTTTCAGTAATTATAATTTTATTCATAATTTTTTCAAGATTTTCTCTCTGAAGAGGTTTAATCTTAATAATTGACAAACGAGATTGTAAACTTTCAATAACTTTTTGAGTATTTCTGCAAGAAGATATAAAATTTACATTATGGCTATATTTATCAATGCAATTGCGAAATACTTGTTGACTTTGTTCATTAATAATATCCAAATCATCTAAAACAATTATTTTTTTTTTATTTTTAATAGAAGAACAGGTTTGACAAAATGTTTTAACATCATTGCGATAATAATTTATTCCTTGTTCTTTGAGACTGTTAATATGCAAAATATTATCAGCAAATTGATGTGGTTCATAACCAACATAATATTCACGAATAAGTGCATTTAATAAGGCAGTTTTGCCAGCCCCTACATCTCCAATAAATAGAATATTCAAATTATTCATGTTAATCAGGATATTTAATATTTCTATAATTTCTATATCAATCTCAAAATCTTTAAAAAAAATGGGATGAAATTTGTGCATAAATAATTGAGGCAAAACTGATTTTACTGTTTGTTTTATTTCTTTTTCAACATCTACTTTAATGTTTTCCATAGATTCAAAGAATATAAATATATTTGTAAATAATTATTTAAGCTTATCTCACTAATAAATAATATATATTAAATGAGCGAGGAATCTTATTATAAAACTCTTGGAGTTTCAGAAAATGCAAGTCAAGATGATATAAAAAAGGCTTATAGAAAAATGTCTTTGAAATATCATCCTGATAAAAATCAAGGTGATCCAACAGCAGAAAACACTTTTAAAAAGATTAATGAAGCCTTTCAGGTTATAGGAGATGTTAATGAAAGGAAGAAATACGATATGCAGAATAGTAACCCTTTCATGAGGATGAATTCTATGGGTGGATTTGGTGGAGCAGAATTTGATAATATAAATGATTTGTTTGCAAATATATTTTTTGCTGGGATGCCTGGAATGCCTGGAGCAATGGGAGGAATGCCTGGAGGAATGCATGGAGCAATGCATGGAGCAATGCCATTTGGATCAAACCCAAATATTCGCGTTTTCCATAATGGCATCCCTGTAAATATATCGCAAAACTTGCAAAAACCAATACCAATTATTAAAACAGTTACTATAAATATAGAACAGGTTTTAACAGGTGCAAATGTTCCAGTTGAGATTGAAAGATGGATTGTTGAAAATGGTCAAAAGATATTTGAACAAGAAACTCTTTACGTAACTGTTAATAAAGGTGTAGATGATAATGAGATTATTATTTTGCGAGAAAAGGGCAATGTACTTGCGGAAACATGCAAAGGCGATGTAAAAGTCTTTATAAAAATTGAGAATACTAGTAATTTTCAACGCCGTGGTTTAGATCTCATTTTAATTAAAACAATCTCATTAAAAGAAGCATTATGTGGATTTAGTTTTGAATTAAAATATATTAATAACAAGGTTTATACAATTAATAATAATAGTGGCAATATAATTAAACCAGGATATGAAAAGGTTATACCTAATATGGGGTTGACGCGTGATGGACATACGGGAAATCTTATTATAGTATTTCAAGTAGATTTTCCAATAAATTTAGAGGAACAAACTATTAAAGCATTGAAAGATTTGCTATAAATTATAAATAAAAAAAATAATTTATTGTCTATAATAAAGTTATGAGTGATGAATTACCAATTAAAAAAAATAAAATAGCTATTGCAGTTTTAACTAGGGTTCCAGACAAAGTGTGGATGAGTTTTTTAAATAATTTCAACTTTTATGACGTGTTTTTAATTATAGACGATAATTCTATAAAGTATGACAACTTGTATAAAGAGAGTTACTATAATATAAATTTTATCCAACTTGATGATCAACTATGTGAAAAAACTGGTTATAAATATTCAAGTACATTTTTAATTAATAAAAATGTTATTGCATGGGATAAAGTATTTTATTATTTTGGGGAGATGAACAAAAATTATGATGATGTTTGGGTCATGGAAGATGATGTATTCTTTAAAAGTGAAAATGATCTAATAAATATTGATAATAAATTTGAATGTAATCAAGTATTAATTCAAAACCCCCAAAAACATCGTTGGTATTGGCCTTCATTTACTACTAATATGAATCCGCCTTATTTTAGTACCATGGTATGCGCTTGTAGAATGTCAAGATCTCTCTTTGAAAAAATTAGTAATCATGTAAAAATTAATGGTCGTTTATTTTTTATTGAATGTCTTATACCAACATTTTCTATAAATTATAATTTATCCCATGGAATCGTAAAAGAATTAAAAACAATAAAATTTAAAAAAAAATGGAAAGAAAGAGATTTTATGAAACCAAATAAATTATATCATCCTTTAAAAAATTTTGAAATGCATAAAGAATTGAGAGAAAAACATCACATAGCAACAATTGAGATGCTAATTTAAGCCTATTTGACAATAGTATAAAGCTTACAGCATATTAGTATTAAAGTCCTAGACTAGGAGCTAATGTCAACTACAACTCAATCCACTTTTATACCAGGAGATTTCAGTTATCTTGGAGATGACCATGAAATTTCCATGACCAGGAATGCGTATGATGCAATTTCGCGCACGGAGATGTGGTCTTGGTTGAAAACGTATAAGGTCCCAGAGGGAGAAGGATTCATGTTTTCAACACATCCAAATGTTGTCATTATTGGTCAAAAGATGGAAGAGTGTCCCAATCCGCCAGGACATTCAGGATCATCCTTTGGCATTATAATGCGCAGGATGCAGCAGATTGCTTCTCTTGGCGAAGAGACCTATCGCACCAAGTATTTGGCTGTTCGGCGATAAATATATTTGCCAAAAAATGACTTAAAGAAACGTGCATATGTATATTCTGGGGGGGTCGGGTTAAAAAATTTTTGGGAGTTTTTTGGAAAAAATGGGTTGATTCAAATTGTCATCATATATGGTAACAAAAACTATTGCCTCTTGAACACGGTTGGTTTGTGTATTCGCTTTGTAAGCGAAAGGTCATGGGTTCGAGCCCCATAGGAGGCTAACAAATTTTAATCTTTATATTTTGATAAAGATTAAAATACTTTCTATTTGTAAACTATATATCTTCAAAATTAAAAATATTATGCAAATATATACGACATGGCAGGAAGACCCCGTATTATTCGTAATATTCAATCTTACATTAACAACG
>Ga0209188_1000351_pt1 | contig 47152 bp, 53 predicted proteins | sample C_130625_EF_Meta_FD_187307 | JGI IMG/M metagenome (GOLD analysis project Ga0209188, IMG submission 187307) | Freshwater microbial communities from Lake Croche, Canada to study carbon cycling - C_130625_EF_MetaG (SPAdes) (version 2) | ecosystem: Environmental > Aquatic > Freshwater > Lake...
TTTTAAATTTACGACCAAACTCGACATTGCGATCTACCGCAGCCGTATTGCAGTTGGCATTGGGAATTGTTTGCTCTTTAGTCATGACCTGTGACCAAGCTGCAGCGGGGTCCTTAGAACACCACACATTACGTGACTTAGTCATAGAGTCATCTCCCAAGATAGGGTACAAAAATAAATAAATCGTGACGTTATCTACCTTGGCAAGGTCTCGCTCAAACCGTTTGCAGTAGCCACAGTTTGGGTCTTCAAAGACCGCGAGTTTGCGCTTGCCGTTGCCACGAACAATGGTGATGGCGTCTTTAAAGGGGAGAGTTCCAAAGTCAATCGCACTGAGTTTGGCTTCACGCTCTTCCGTTAAGTTGCGTTTGCTTTTGGTGTCGATCAAACTACCTTGGATCAAAAAATTGCCTTCGGCATCGCTGTAATAAATCTCGTTGGTGCTCAAACGAATTTCGTACACACCTGCCATAGGGCTGCGCGTGATTTCTTCGATGCGAGGAATTTGTGGAATGCGTTCGCTCAAATTTTTGCGAATCGTGGCTTCTTGGCCCTGAGCAAATGCATTGGCTCCAAATCCAACCGCAAAAAACAACATGCAAGTTTGTAGTGCCAAGTAAATATGTTTATGTAGACGGTTCATATAAGCGTTATGTAGAAATTAAAACAAAGCATCGCATCAAAATTTAACGCATAGCCTGCTGCATCGTCCACTGTTTGAGTGGTGCAAGAGCATCAAAACTATTCATCCCCCAATTGCGCAGTGCTTGTACGCTCGTGTTGGGGTGGTCAAACAAACGTTGCAAACCATCGCAAGCTGCCCACGCGGGCAAGATGCCAGCTTTTCGGGCGCGCTCGTAGCGGCGCAAAAAATAGCGATCGCCAACACTGCGCCAATAGTCAGTACCTTGGCGCGCTTCCAAAACGTGGGCCAATTCCACTGCGTCTGCAATGCCAAGGTTCAAGCCTAAGCCTGCTAGCGGATGAATGGAATGGGCGGCGTCTCCAGCCAGCACCCAAGCACCGCCTTCCGCAAATGTGCCCGCCCATTGTTTTACATGTGCCAGTTGCAATGGCCAACCGGCACGCTCACTAATTAATTCAAAACTGCCCGCCACGTTATGGCTGGCCTTTTGCAAAGCTGATGTAAAGCTTGCGTCGCTCAGTGCCATTAAATCTTGCGCACGCTCTGTTGGCAGTGACCACACCACACCAAAGGCGTCACCTTTGGCGCCGCCGAGCGGTAAAAGTGCCAATATGTCTAAGCCGCTGCCTGGGTGCGCAAACCATTGCATCGCTTTTTGTCCATGCGGTGTGTTCGAGCGGATGCGTGTTGCAACTGCCGTTTGTTGGTAGGGCAGCACTTCGGTTTCAACTTGTAAGTCTTGGCGCGTGTGGCTGTTGCGTCCTTCGCACACCACGGTCAATTGCGCGGCATGTGGCGCATCTATCAAAGTAATGTTGTGTTGGTAACGCAAAGCATCACCGAGTTGTGCTTCAAGAACGGGAACATCTACGATCCATGTCAAGCCATCTGGGGTGGGGCTTTCAAATTGGACGCTTCCACCATCGTCGCCCCACACTTGCATATCCATTACTGGCGTGGCGTGAAGGGGATCAGGCCAACAACGCAAACTACTCAAGACATCTCGAGAAGCGCTGTTGAGTGAGTAAGTCCTGACATCAGGTTTGGAAGAAGTGGCTTGATTGACCAGACCAACTTGCAAATTTTGTCGCGCCAACAGCAAGGCAAGCGTTCGCCCCACAATGCCATCGCCCCGAATACAAATATCAAATGTTTGCGCCATAGCGACGATTGTAGGAGCGCATCAGCAAGGCCTGTGCTCGTTACAATCATGCCCTTTGCGCTTCACGACTTCACCTCTTTGCGCAGGAGGTGTTCCCGAGGAATTTCCATGAGTTTGAAATGCGGCATCGTGGGCTTGCCCAACGTTGGCAAATCCACCCTGTTCAACGCCCTGACCAAAGCCGGTATTGCGGCTGAGAACTATCCCTTTTGCACGATCGAGCCCAATGTGGGCGTGGTGGAGGTGCCGGACCTGCGTTTGCAGCAACTCGCCGACATCGTGGTGCCAGAGCGCACGGTTCCTGCGATTGTGGAGTTTGTCGATATTGCAGGCTTGGTCGCAGGCGCAAGTACGGGCGAAGGTTTGGGCAATAAATTTTTGGCGCACATACGCGAGACGGATGCCACGGTTAATGTGGTGCGATGCTTTGAAGATGACAACGTGATTCACGTCGCAGGTAAGGTTGATCCGATTTCAGATATCGAAGTCATTCAAACCGAGTTGTGCCTCGCCGATTTATCTGCTGTTGAAAAAGCGCTACACCGCGTCACCAAGACCGCAAGATCAGGCGACAAAGAATCCGCCAAGTTGGTCGCGATTTTGGAGAAATGCCAAAACGCATTGAACAACACACAACCTGTGCGCACCATCGACTTCAGCAAAGAAGAATTGCCTTTGCTAAAACAGTTTTTCTTGATTACTGCCAAGCCTGCGATGTTTGTAGCCAACGTGGCTGAAGATGGTTTTGAGAACAACCCACTACTTGATCGACTCAAAGAATACGCCGCCGCGCAAAAAGCCCCAGTGGTCGCCATCTGCGCCAAATTAGAGGCTGAGATGAGCGAGATGGGTGACGAAGACCGCCAAATGTTTTTAGAAGAACTGGGTCAAACCGAGCCCGGCTTGAACCGATTGATTCGCTCGGCTTACAGCTTGCTAGGTTTGCAAACCTATTTCACGGCTGGTGTGAAAGAGGTGCGTGCTTGGACTATCCATGTGGGCGATACCGGACCGCAAGCGGCGGGTGTGATTCACACAGACTTTGAAAAAGGCTACATCCGCGCGCAGACCATTGCGTTTGATGACTTCATTGCACTAAAAGGTGAGCAAGGCGCGAAAGACGCTGGCAAGATGCGCGCCGAAGGCAAAGAGTATGTGGTGAAAGACGGCGACGTGATGAACTTCTTGTTCTCGTCTTAATGGCTGATAACCCAGTGCGCTGGGAATACCGTCAATAGGCCAGCCATAAATATCACGTAGCGTATAAATTTACCTACGCACATATAGGCGACGCAAGGCCAAAAGGGCAAGCGTATCCAACCAGCCAAGATACACATCGGATCACCCACCACAGGTAACCAACTGAATAAACAGGCTTTGGGTCCAAAGCTGTGTAGCCAATTCAAGATGCGTGCATCGTGGCCAGAGGTTTCTTTTTTGGTGAGGGTGTCGCGTAATTTATGGGCGACATGGCCCGTCCACCATCCGAATGCGCCGCCCAAGGTGTTACCGATAGTGGCAATCATCACCACGCTCCAAAACATATCGGGGTCCACCTTCAATATGCCAAACATGATGGGTTCGGACCCAATCGGCACCAAGGTCGCTGAAATGAATGACATCACAAACACTGCAGACAACCCATATTCGGGCAATGCAAGTGTCGACAAAATCGTATTGAACCATTCGGGCATCAGTGCAGTGTAGTTTTACAAAATGACATGTGCTGAAATTTTGGGCATGTAGAATCGTGCCTCCTTTTTCAGCAAACCCTACTTTTAGTTTTTATTCTCCCCATGCATATCGGTTCTCTTGAATTAGCAAACCAAGTGTTTGTCGCGCCCATGGCTGGCGTGACCGATAGGCCGTTTCGTATGTTGTGCAAACAACTCGGTGCTGGGTATGCCGTGAGCGAAATGGTGACTTCGCGCCCTGATTTGTTTAAGAGCCTCAAAACGTCGCGCCGTGTAGACCACACCGGAGAAAGCGGTCTTATCGCCGTGCAAATCGCAGGCACCGATGCACCCATGATGGCCGATGCCGCCCGCTACAACATCGACCATGGTGCGCAGATCATCGATATCAACATGGGCTGCCCTGCTAAAAAAGTCTGTAACAAATGGGCGGGCTCTGCGTTGATGCAAGACGAGTCCTTAGCAGTGTCTATCGTGCAAGCAGTGGTCGATGCCGCGAAACCTAAGGGTGTTCCTGTGACGCTCAAGATGCGCACAGGCTGGTGCCAGCAACATAAAAACGCCGTCACGCTTGCAAAAAGATTTGAAGACGTAGGCGTGCAAATGCTGACCGTGCATGGCCGTACCCGTGAGCAAGGCTATAGCGGCCAAGCCGAATACGAAACGATCGCTGCAGTCAAACAAGCGGTGAAGATTCCCGTAGTTGCCAATGGCGATATCGATTCGCCCGAAAAAGCCCAAGCCGTGTTTCGTTACACCGGTGCCGATGCCGTGATGATTGGCCGTGCTGCGCAGGGACGGCCATGGATATTTAGAGAAATCACCCATTACCTGGAGACGGGTGAACACTTGGCGCAGCCGTTGGTGATGGAAGTGCGTCGTTTGTTACTTGACCATTTGCAAGACCACTATGCGCTGTATGGCGAAGACAGTGGCGTGCGCAGTGCCCGCAAACACATAGGTTGGTATGTGCACCAATTGCCGCAAGGCGATGCATTTCGCCGCCATATGAATACTTTAGAAAACGCCCAAGCCCAGCACCAAGCTGTTGCAGATTTTTTTGATGCACTGGCCGCGCAATTTGAGCGTTTACCCCATACCCTTGTTTCTAGTGAATCGTTAGCCTTTGCCCCCCATGAGTAAAAAACATATTGAAGATGCTGTGCGATCCAGCATGCAATCCTATTTCGATGACCTGAGCGGTACCGAGCCCAATAACCTGCACGAACTTGTGACACGCGTGGTAGAAAAACCCTTGTTGGAAGTTGTGATGCAACACGCGGACCACAACCAGTCGCGCGCCGCCGATTGGTTGGGGCTCAACCGCAATACCTTGCGCAAGAAATTGCTCGAACACAAACTCATCAAATAAGAATTTCCATGCAAGCACTTATCTCTGTCTCTGACAAAACCGGCATTGTGGAATTAGCCCAAGCCCTCCACGACCTTGGCATTGGATTGGTATCTACCGGCGGAACAGCCAAGCTCTTGGCTGAAAAGGGTTTGCCTGTCAAAGAAGTAGCAGAAGTCACGGGCTTTCCTGAGATGCTCGATGGCCGCGTTAAAACTTTGCATCCAAAAGTGCATGGTGGATTACTAGCCCGTCGTGATGTACCCGAGCACATGGCTGCTTTGGCAGCGCACGATATCGACACCATTGACTTGCTGGTGGTCAACCTCTATCCCTTTGTTGCCACAGTAGCCAAGCCAGACTGCACCTTAGAAGACGCGATTGAAAACATCGACATCGGCGGGCCTGCCATGGTGCGTAGTGCTGCCAAGAACTGGAAAGATGTGGCAGTGCTGACCGACGCAGGCCAATACCCTACGGTGTTGACCGAACTCAAAGCCAACGGCAAGTTGTCTGACAGCACACGTTTTGCTTTGGCCGTTGCCGCATTCAATGCGATTAGCAATTACGACGCGGCTATTAGCGACTATTTGTCGTCCATCAACTTAGAAGACGGTACCCGTTCACGTTTCTCTGCGCAAGCCAATGCGAGCTTTATCAAGTTACAAGATTTGCGGTATGGCGAGAACCCGCACCAGCAAGCGGCGTTTTATCGCGACTTGTACCCTGCACCAGGTTCACTGGTCACAGGCGAACAATTGCAAGGTAAAGAACTTTCTTACAACAATATTGCTGATGCTGATGCAGCATGGGAATGCGTTAAGAGTTTCGACACACCCGCATGCGTCATCGTCAAACACGCCAATCCTTGCGGCGTAGCCCTAGGCAAAGACGCGTTTACCGCCTACCAAAAAGCATTCCAAACCGACCCGACTTCTGCGTTTGGCGGCATCATTGCTTTCAATTGCGAAGTCGACCATTTGGCAGCTGAGGCTGTTGGCAAACAATTTGTCGAAGTGTTGATGGCACCAAGCTTTAGTGCTAAAGCGCAAGAAGTTCTCAAAGGCAAACCCAATGTGCGCGTGTTGCATATTCCTATGCCTGCACCCACTGGCAACTCTGCATGGGACCGTGGACAAAACATCGTCGACGTCAAACGCATTGGTTCTGGTTTGTTGATGCAAACCGCCGATAACCATGAGCTGCAACTCGCTGACCTCAAAGTGGTGACCAAGGTGCAACCTAGTGCTGAACAGTTACAAGACTTGCTGTTTGCATGGAAGGTCGCGAAATTTGTCAAGAGCAATGCGATTGTGTTTTGCGCCAATGGCCAAACCCGCGGCGTAGGCGCTGGCCAGATGAGTCGCCTTGATTCAGCGCGGATTGCCAGCATCAAAGCAGAACATGCGGGCTTGTCTTTGCAAGATACGGTAGTGGCAAGCGATGCCTTCTTCCCCTTTCGTGACGGACTAGACGTGGTGGTCGATGCAGGTGCGACCTGCGTCATTCAACCCGGCGGTTCGATGCGTGACCAAGAGGTGATTGATGCCGCCAACGAGCGCGGTGTTGCGATGGTGTTTAGTGGTGTACGCCACTTCCGCCATTAAGTAGCCTCCATTGACATTTGCTTCGCTGGGCTTGTCGCCCAACCTTTGCCTAGCCGCTGGGCGCGCGGGGTGGACCCAACCCACGCCTATTCAAGAGCAAGGCATTCCTCCCATCTTGCAAGGACAAGATGTGTTGGCTACTGCTGCTACGGGGTCTGGTAAGACTGCGGCTTATGGTTTGGGGTTGTTGCAAGTGTTGCAAGCTGCGCAATCCAGTGCGTCAATCTCTCCAAGCGCTTCTCATATTTCAGCGCAAAAGAAAACAGCACCGCATTCAACGCGAAGAAGTGCGCGTGTTTTGGTCATAGTGCCAACGCGCGAATTGGCTGTGCAAGTGGGACAAGTTTTCAAAGAACTGGCGCCTGATGCGCTTCGCGTCGCCACAGTGTTTGGAGGCGTATCGATTAATCCGCAAATGCTGGCATTGCGCGGGGGTGCCGATATCGTTGTAGCTACTCCAGGTCGCTTATTAGATTTGGTAGACCACAACGCACTGCATCTCGACAACGTTGCACATCTGGTCTTAGACGAAGTGGACCGTTTGCTCGATTTAGGTTTCACGGAAGAGTTAAATCGCGTGTTGGCGCTGCTTCCCAGCAAAAGACAAAACCTGTGGTTTTCTGCAACTTTCGACAACTCACTACAGCCCTTGGCTGCCAGCATGCTGCGCCAACCCGCGCGCGTGGAGATCTCGGGTTCAGCAAGCACTGAGCATATTGAACCCGCGATTCACCAACGTGCTATCGCCGTAGATGAAAAAAAGCGCACGCTTTTACTTCGCCACCTCTTCACCCAAGAAAAATGGAAACAGGTTTTGGTATTTGTGGCCACACGCTATGCCAGCGAACACGTGGCCAACAAACTCTACCAAGCGGGCATTTACGCGACGGCCTTGCACGGCGAGATGAGCCAAGGTGCCAGACAAACCGTGTTGCAAGAATTCAAAGATTCGCGTTGGGAAGTGTTGGTTACCACCGACCTTGCGGCGCGCGGCATTGATATCGCCAAATTGCCAACGGTGGTGAATTACGACTTGCCGCGATCCGCCACCGACTACATCCACCGCATGGGCAGAACAGGGCGTGCAGGCGAAAAAGGCGAGGTGCTGAGTTTTGTGACGGCTGCTGCGCTAGCGCACTGGAATGTGATTCAAAAGCGCCAAAGCAATGCGCTAACACTAGAAGTCATGGAAGGCTTCGAGCCGACAGACGCACCACCGCCAGCACCTAATCTAAATGACGGCACCGGAGGAGTCAAAGGTCGCCGCCCAAGCAAAAAAGATAAGCTGCGAGGCCTTTAAGACCGCAAAGGCATCTAGAGCCTCAAGGGCCTCTAGAGCCTCAATGTCCTTCAGTCGTTGGCTTCTTCGTGGCTGTTCGGAGCAGTATCAAGTTCAATCAGCTCACGCCCAGCCTCTATAGGGCGTGGAACACGTACCCCGTGTTTGGCCAAAATTTCGACATAGCAAGAAGAACCTTCTTCTTTGGCCACAGCATCCATGCGCTCTATCAGGTTTGCCAAATGCACAACTTCAGCGCCTTCTTCGGTCAAGCCAAATTTGCAATCGAAATCCCAAAAATCTACGCCCTCCGGTAAGTCTCGTCTACGCTCGCGTTTGAGATATTTGCGAATCTCATGTTTGGTGGCTTCTAGCACCCGTTCAGGGTGCTTGCCTTCTGGGCGCAGTGGGAATGTTTTTTTCACGAATGACCTAATGTTGCAAAGACCTCAGAAGCCGCTTGTACGGTTTCTGCAATATCGGCCTCGCTGTGCGCTGCGCTGACAAAACCCGCTTCATACAAAGCAGGTGCAATATAGACGCCACGATCGAGCAAGCCGTGGAATAGCTTGTTAAACCGCGGGCTGTCGCTCGTCATCACCTTGGCGTAGTTTTGTGGCAACTCAGGCAATAAAAAGAAACCAAACATGCCACCTTGGCAGTCTGCGCTAAAGGGAATATCGGCCTTCTTCGCAGCCGCACTCAAACCATCCACCAAACTTTGCGTGCGTTTGGATAAACCATCCCAAAAGCCGGGCTTGGAGAGTTCTTTCAAGGTGGCCAGACCGCAAGCTGTAGCCACTGGGTTACCACTCAAAGTGCCCGCTTGGTAAACAGGGCCTGTGGGCGCGAGCTGTTGCATGATGTCGCGCGGCCCACCAAATGCCGCGAGCGGCATGCCACCACCAATCACTTTGCCCAGCACCGTCATATCAGGTTTGAAGCCTGGAATTTGTTTGGCGTACACGCTTTGCGCACTTCCTAAAGCCACCCGAAAGCCGGTCATGACTTCGTCAAACACCAGCAAGGCGCCATATTGCGTGCAAAGCTCGCGGCAACGTTTCATGAATGGCACGCTGGCGCGCACAAAGTTCATATTGCCGGCGATGGGTTCGATCATCAATAGGGCGAGTTCTTTGCCATGCAGGGCAAATGCTTCTTCGAGTTGGGGAATGTTGTTGTATTCCAAGACCAAAGTGTGTTGCACCACTTCTGGCGGCACGCCTGCACTGGTCGGGTTGCCGAAAGTGGCAAGGCCAGAGCCTGCTTTAACCAGCAATGCATCGGCATGGCCGTGGTAGCAGCCTTCAAACTTGATGATCTTGCTTCGTCCCGTCGCGCCACGGGCAAGACGCAAGGCGCTCATGCCGGCTTCGGTCCCTGAGCTGACTAACCGCACCATATCCATGGAAGGCACTTGCGCGAGGATGGCTTCGGCCAGTTCGACTTCGCGCTCTGTCGGCGCGCCGAATGAGAAACCATCAACAGCAGCTTTTTGAACAGCTTCTAAAACAGCGGGATGGCCATGGCCCAAAATCATCGGACCCCATGAGCCGATGTAATCGATATAGCGTTTGCCGTTGGCGTCCCAAAAATAAGCGCCTTGCGCGCGTTGCACAAACCGCGGAGTACCGCCTACTGCACGAAATGCGCGAACGGGCGAATTGACGCCACCGGGAATGACTTTGGCGGCGCGCTCGAAAAGGGTTTGGTTAAGGTCGGTCATAGCGAGTTTGTCTCAATGCTTGGTTTCATGACGGGGAAGGGAAAAATCTTCGGCGGTGGGAATGCGGTCGTCACCATCTTCTTGGGTTTCGGTGCCATCTTCGAGTTCAGCCCAAAACAAACGGTCGGGCAAGATGTGGCCCATGCCTGGGCGGTAACCACTGTTGAGGCATTGGTCCAAAAACGCCAAGCCTTCGCGGGTGGCGGCTTCTAAATCAGTGCCGGAGGCTAGCAGAGCCGCTAGGGTAGCGCTCAAGGTATCGCCTGCACCTGAGAAAAGGGCGTCAAAGCGCTCGAACTTCTCTGTGACCAAAACCGTGTGCGGTGTAGCCAACACGTTTTCTACCTGTTGGTCTGGGTGGCTGATGCCCGTGACTAATACATAGGGCACGCCAACTTCTGCTGCGGCGCGGGCTATGTCGCGCGGGCCTGGGCTTTTTTCGCTACTCCAATCGGGGAGTAACCAGCGCCACAAAGTGTTGTGGTTGCCGACCAACAGCGTGGTTTGCGGCAGGATCAATTCGCGAAACGCGTCAAGGTAGGTGTCGATCGCTTCGTCTTCCCACCAAGACAAATTCGGCATATAGGCCACCACGGGCACTTCCGCATAGTCGGTCGCCACTTCGGCGATGACGCTGAGGTTCTCAGGATTGCCACAAAAGCCGACTTTGATGACTTGCACGCTTACATCTTCCAGAACGCTACGGGCTTGTTCGGCAACGGCTTCTTCGTCAAACGAGACATGGTCAAAGATTTCTGCCGTGTCACGCATATAAGCACCCGTGACTACTGGCAAGGCATGTGCGCCTACCGAGGCACTGGCTAGCACGTCGGCGCCAATTCCGCCTGCACCGCTGGGGTCGTTGGCGTTGAATATCAAGATGCAAGGAGGCGCTGCAGTGCTCTCATCGCTGAGGTCGTGGGGGTGGAGGGCGGGGGTGTTTTCTGAAGACATGGGGCGGTCGATACAATGCAATTCATTCTATGCGTTGATGAAAGCAGTACCGTGGCAAAAACTTGGATGTGTCTGATTTGTGGGTGGATTTATGACGAAGCTGCGGGAGATCCCGAACATGGTATTGCACCAGGTACCCCTTGGGATCAAGTGCCCATGAATTGGACTTGCCCCGAATGCGCAGCCCGCAAAGAAGACTTTGAAATGGTGCAAATCTAAGGCGCCCTAACGCGCTACCCAAACATGCAAGTTCGCCACGCATTTGAATCTCCAATGCTGGCTTTGCTGCGCCATCGGCCGCAGATCCATTTGCCTGCGGCCCAACAGTTATTGGCCTTGTGCCAAAACCAAACGGCACAAGAAACCTTTCCTGGTTGGATGACGTTTTGGTCTTTGGCCGCCCATTACTTCCACGGCCTGTGCCAAGCCAGCGAGCGCGAACTGACTTTGCAAGAAGTCAGTGCTTCCAGCCAAATCATGAGCGGCTTGTTGTTGCGCCAAAGCTTCGACCCCGGCCAAGAAACCTCGCTCGAAGGCTTGGACCTGATCAACCACCTCTTGTTTTTAGAACAAGCCGACGTGATTACCCAGCGTTTGGTCAGCATCTTGGATGAATGCTCGCAAGAGCAACAACCCCAAGTGCCTGAGGCCTTGCAGCTTGACGCCCACCACATGGCCCAGTTGGCGCAAGAGGTCTCTTTGAATTCTGTGCACGAAGTGGCCGACGCGCTGGCTTCGCAACTTGCCAGACTTCGCACCACGCGCATCGTCTCCGACATCAAAACCAGCTTGCAAGGCGCCCAAGAAGTCAGTCGCTTATTGCACCAATTTGCTGTGGGCAATATGCGGGCGCCGCAAGAGTCGGTGCTAGCCGCTTTACGCGGCGACTAGGCCGCTTTTTTCACTACCGCGTAACGCGCCAAGGTTTCAGCTCTGGCTTGGGCGTGGTCAACGATGGGTTCTGGGTAGTTTTTGCCAATTTCCACGCCGGCGGCTTGCAAGGCGATAGGTTTGGCAAGCCAAGGGGCATGAATATCTTTGTTACTTAGTTCTGCCAAGGCCGGCACATAACGGCGGATAAATTTACCTTCGGCATCAAACTTTTCGCTTTGGCTGATGGGGTTGAAGATGCGGAAATAAGGTTGAGCGTCGCAACCGCTAGAGCTTGCCCATTGCCAGCCACCGTTGTTAGCGGCCAAGTCAAAGTCATTCAAGTGGGTGGCGAAATATTGCTCGCCCCAGCGCCAATCAATCCCTAAGTCTTTCACCAAAAAGCTTGCCACCACCATACGCAAGCGGTTGTGCATATAGCCCGTTTGGTTGATCTGCGCCATGGCAGCGTCTACCAATGGATATCCGGTGCGTCCCTCACACCAAGCGGCAAAACGTTGCTTGGCTAGCTTGCCGTGTTCCCAGGCAATCGCGTTGTACTCTCGCTTGAAGGCGGAAGCCACCACTTGCGGATGGTGGTGCAAGATCTGGTGATAAAACTCCCGCCAAATCAATTCCGACAACCAGACCTCGGCACCTTTGGACCCCGCCAACATGCGTTGGTGACCCACGCCCGCCAATTCACGGATAGACACGGTGCCAAAGCGCAAATGAACGCCCAAATAGCTAGGGCCTTTGACGGCTGGGAAGTTGCGCGCTTCGTCGTATTTGTCCATCCGATCAAAAAAATCCTCAAACAATGTCTGGCCACCGGCACTGCCAGTGGGAACGGCCAACTGCTTTAAATTAGTTGTCTCAAAACCAATGTCTGCCAAGGTGGGGGCCGGCAGTTGCAGGTTCTTAGGGCGAGGCGCCAAGGCCTTGGCGAGCGGTTTTATCGCATAGCTCTCTAAATGCGCTGGCGTTAGCTTTTGCAACCAAGCATTTTTATATGGCGTGAAGACCCCGTAGGGCTTGCCCATTTGGGTCAGCACTTCGCTACGCTCAAAAATTACATGGTCTTTGTAAGTTTGCAAACCGATACCGGCATTGGCCAGTGCGCCACGCACTTTGGCATCACGTTCTATGGCGGCGGGTTCATAGTCGTGATTGGCAAACACCTCTTGCACGTGTAGTTCTTTAGCAAGGCGGGCGATTTCTTCCACTGCGTTGCCGTGGCGCACGATCAAGCCAACACCTTTTTGGGTGCTTAGGGCTTGCAGGTCTGCGTCCAATGCCACCAAGGACTCGCGGATAAATTCCACCCTTCGGTCTGCCTTGGGTAATGGGTCCAGGATGGCGCTGTCGAACACAAATACACAGTGCACTTGCTTGCACTGGGTCAAGGCGTGGTGGAGGGCGGCATTGTCAAAAGCGCGCAGGTCGCGCCGAAACCACATCAGGCCAGCGTCGACCTGTTGAATGGGGTGTGGGGAGCGTGTCATGTTCAGCCTTTAAAATCGCGTTATGACCGCAGATTCTGCCTCCATCAACCTGACGCATCACTTTTTGATCGCTATGCCCGGGCTGGAGGACGCGTCTTTTTCCAAAAGCGTGGTTTATCTCTGCGAACACAGCGAGCGCGGCGCCTTAGGGCTGGTGATTAACAAGCCCAGCGACTTGTCCATGCGTGGCTTGTTTGAAAAAGTTGAACTCCCCCTGCACCGAGCAGACTTGGTAGACGCGCCAGTATTAAAGGGCGGCCCCGTCCACACCGAACGCGGCTTTGTGCTGCACGAGGCGATGTTTGTCGATCCGCAAGGCGGCTCTTTCCCCCTGCAAGACGGTGCCGACCCTGTGCAAGGCACTTTGGACCTTGGCCTAATTGGTCCTGGGGGTTTGGCCAAAGATGCCGTCAACCCTTTAAAGAATGAGTCGGTCTACGCCTCCACCATGATGATCCCGGGTGGCTTGGAGATGACAACTTCTAAAGATGTTTTAGAAGCTCTCTCCACCGGCGCCGGTCCGCGCAATGTGTTGATTTCACTGGGCTACTCCGCTTGGGGCGAGGGCCAGTTGGAGTCGGAGTTGGCGGAGAACAGCTGGCTCACAGTCGGCGCCGATGCCGAAGTGATTTTTAACACCCCCATCGAGCAACGCTACGAGCGTGCCATGGGTTTGCTGGGCTTGCAGTCTTGGATGCTGTCTTCCGAGGCGGGACATTCATGAGCAACGCCACGGCCCTCGCTGTGTCGGCCCAGTTGCAATCGTTTTTGGCTTTTGATTTTGGTACCCAACGCACAGGCCTAGCGTTTGGTAGCCGTGTATTGCGCCAAGCCCAACCACTCCCCACTGTGAACGCCCAAGGCGATGCGCGTTGGCGCGAGATCGATGCGCGCATCCAAGAATGGCAACCCGACGCCTTGGTCATTGGAGTGCCTTTTCACCCAGATGGCGCTGAACACGACAACACGGTGCGCGCGCGCAAATTTGGCCGCCAACTGCATGGCCGTTTTAATTTACAGGTCTTCGAAGTCGACGAACGCTACAGCACCACCGAAGCCTTGAGCCAAGGCGCCAAAGATGCAGACGCTACGTCGGCGTGCATCATCTTGAACCAATTTTTTGCGGAGTTGCCATGAGCGGACGCCTATCTTTAGATGCTGAAAGCCTCTACCAAACCTTGTGCAAGGGGGTAGGCGCCATGTTGACCCCAACGAGTCGGCTTGTGGGCATCACCTCGGGGGGCGCTTGGCTAGCAACCCGTTTGCAAAAAGACTTGAGTCTCTCTGGTGAGGCTGGAAGCATTTCTTCCGCGATGCACCGCGACGACTTTGCCAAACGCGGTTTGGCAGACGGCGGTCAAACCAAACTGCCGTTTGAAGTGAACGCTGCACACGTGATATTGCTCGACGACGTGCTCTACACCGGACGCACCATCCGCGCGGTGCTCAACGAGTTATTTGATTACGGCCGTCCTGCCAGCGTGCAACTGGCGGTTCTAGTCGACCGTGGTGGGCGCGAGTTACCGGTGCAAGCCGACTTTGCTGCGGCGCGTATCGCGCTTCCCGCAGACCAGTTGCTAGCGCTGGCCAAAGCGGCAGACGGACGATTTAGTTTCTCGGTGGAAGGCTGACATGCTCTACAAGCGCAATCCGCAACTCAATAAAAACGGCGAGCTGATCCATCTGCTGTCCACCGAAGGGCTGTCTCGCGACATCTTGACCCATATCTTGGACCATGCGGCTAACTTTGTTTCGGTCAACGACCGCGAAGTCAAAAAAGTTCCCTTGCTGCGCGGTAAAAGCGTGTTCAATCTGTTCTTTGAGAACAGCACGCGAACCCGCACCACATTTGAGATCGCCGCCACGCGCTTGTCAGCCGACGTGTTCAATCTGGATATTGCGCGCTCTTCGGCCAGTAAAGGCGAGTCTTTGCTCGACACCATCGCCAATCTGAGTGCGATGGCTGCCGATATTTTTGTAGTGCGCCATAGCGAATCGGGCGCGCCGCATCTCATTGCTGAGCATGTCGCACCGCATGTGCATGTGATCAACGCGGGCGATGGTCGCCATGCACACCCGACACAGGGTTTGCTCGACATGTACACCATTCGCCACTACAAAAAAGACTTCAGCAATTTGACAGTGGCGATTGTGGGTGACGTTTTGCACTCGCGCGTAGCGCGTTCCGACATCCACGCGCTGACCACCTTGGGTTGTGCCGAGGTAAGGGTGGTGGGTCCTAAAACTTTGGTGCCCAATGACCTGTCGCAAATGGGTGTGCGTGTCTTCAACACATTGGAAGAAGGCATCAAAGGCTGCGATGTGATCATCATGCTGCGTTTGCAAAATGAACGTATGAGCGGTGCTTTGTTGCCCTCGAGCCAAGAGTATTTCAAAGCCTTTGGTTTGACGCCGCAAAAGTTGCAACTCGCTAAACCCGATGCCATCGTGATGCACCCCGGGCCGATCAACCGTGGTGTCGAGATTGACTCGGCTGTCGTCGATGGTCCGCAAAGCGTGATCTTGTCGCAAGTCACTTTTGGTATCGCAGTGCGCATGGCGGTGATGTCTATCGTCGCGGGAAATGACGCATGAAGACATTGATTCAAAACGGTCGCGTCATGGATCCCGCTTCAGGCTTGGACGAAGTGGCTGACATTGCCATAGCTGCTGGAAAAATCCTAGCGATCCTCAAAAAAGGTGAACCCCTACCCCATGGTTTTCAAGCCGACAAAATATTCGATGCCAAAAGCTGCATCGTGGCCCCAGGCTTGGTGGACTTGCAAGCGCGTTTGCGCGAACCCGGTTACGAGCACGAAGGCATGTTGGAGTCCGAGCTCAAAGCGGCGGTTGCTGGTGGTGTTACGAGTTTGGTATGCCCGCCAGATACGGATCCCGTATTGGACGAACCCGGCTTGGTCGAGATGCTGACCTTCCGTGCAGAAAAACTGCACCGTTCACGTGTTTTTCCATTAGGCGCATTGACACGCGGTTTGCAAGGTGCGGTATTGACCGAGATGGCTGAGTTGACTGAAGCAGGTTGCATTGGTTTTAGCCAAGCTGAAGTGCCTATTGCCGATACCCAAGTCTTGCAACGCGCACTGCAATATGCATCGACCTATAACTACACCGTGTGGCTGCGCCCACAAGATTTGCATTTGGGCAAAGGTGTCGCTGCCAGTGGTGCATTGGCGACGCGTTTGGGTTTGAGCGGTGTGCCTGTAGCGGCCGAGACGATTGCCTTGCACACCATCTTTGCTTTGATGCGTTCAACACAAGCGCGGGTGCATGTGTGTCGTATTTCTAGTGCAGAAGGCGTGGCCTTGGTGCGCGCTGCCAAACAAGAAGGTTTAAAAGTCACGGCTGACGTCAGCATCAACTCCTTGCATTTGAGCGAACTCGATATCGGTTACTTCGACAGTTGCGCAAGATTGATCCCCGTTTTGCGACAAGCGCGCGACCGCGATGCATTGCGCGAGGGGTTGAAAGACGGCATCTTAGATGTGTTGGTGTCGGACCATTCCCCAGTGGATGTGGATGCCAAAGCATTGCCGTTTGCCGAAGCCGAGCCTGGTGCTACGGGCTTAGAGTTATTGCTCAGCCTTTCGCTCAAATGGGCGCATGAAACAGGCGTGCCCTTGCTGCGTGCGTTAGATGTAGTGACAGCGCAACCTGCACGCATCGTTGGCTGCGGGCAAGGTATCGGCCACTTGCAAGTGGGTGGCGTTGCAGATGTGGTGGTGTTTGATCCGCAAGACCAGTGGCAAGTGACCTCAGATGGTTTGCACAGCCAAGGCAAGCACACGCCTTTCGGTTTTGCGCGCAGTGGTATGGCATTGCCCGGACGCGTCAAAGCTACTTGGGTGAATGGACATTTGGCTTTCGCGGCTTAAACGTTTCTGACATGCAGACCTTACGTGCCTTGGCCAAACTTGTACGTATGTTGTCATGGATTTTGTATACCTATTGGCGTATTCGCACGGTGTTTCACAAGTTTGGGCCCGAAGAGCATGCCCGAGCGGTAGAGGGCTGGGCTCAAGGCATGTTGTCTATCTTGGGTATCACAGTGCGCGTGCAAGGCGAACCCAGCAAGGGGCCGGTGCTGATGGCCGCCAACCATATTTCATGGTTAGATATTTTGGTGATGCATGCTGCTTGCTATTGCCGCTTTGTAGCAAAAGCTGAAATACGTGCATGGCCATTGTTGGGCGTGTTGACCGAGGGCGGTGGATCTTTGTTTATCGAGCGTACATCTAATCGCGATGCGATGCGTGTGGTGCACCAGATGGCAGACGCACTGGTGAAAGGGCAAGTGCTAGCGGTGTTTCCAGAAGGTGGAACAGGTGATGGCAAAACCTTGCTGCCTTTTCATGGCAATTTGCTGCAAGCGGCCATCGTGGCGCAAGCGCCTATTCAACCGGTTGGCTTGCAGTTTTTAGAAGCGCAAAGCGGTGAGAAAAGTTTTGCGCCTTGCTATCAGGCTGAGGACACGTTGTTGGGCTCTGTGTGGCGTACTTTGTGCGCACCACCATTGTTGGTCGTGGTGCATTACGGATCGAATGAAATGGCGCAAGGGCGTACCCGGCGTGCGTGGGCTGTGGATTTGCGAGAGAGCATTCAAAAATTGATAGTTTGAGTTACATTGCCAACCAATATGACCACAAAGACAACTAAAAAAGTAAAGCCTACCAAGTTGGGCGTTAAGACTATCAAGAAAAAAACCAGTTCTAAAAAAACAACCGATGCACTCGACGCGATGTTTGAATTGGCTGCAGAGACATTTAGAGTGATGTCAGCACCTATGCGACTGAAAATCATCAATTGCTTATGCGATGAAGAAAAAAACGTAGGGCAGTTGTTAGAAGAAATTGATACAACCCAGCCCAATATGTCGCAACATTTAAATACTTTATTCAAAGCCAAAATTTTGGGACGCAGGCGTGAAGGGGTGCAAATTTATTACCGCATCATCAATGAACGCGTTGTCACTTTGTGCCGAGCTGTTTGTACGCAAATTGCCATTGACAGTGATATGGCGCACCCTTAGCCATTCAGGTAAGTTGAAAAGGCTGCTGTAGGGGCCTTTTTTACGGGCTTAGGTTAGTTTCTATAAACGCAAGCCTAATAATGCTCGTAAGATTTGAAAACACTCAAGGAGTGGATTTGTATAAGCGCAAACCCCATCGCTGTTTGATATTTTTGTTGTTATGGCTTGGTAGCATTGGCTCTATTGCGCAAGCGCAATCGAAAGCGCAATCGCATGCGAAAGTGCAAGCCCAAGTCACAGCAGAAGCCGCCAACATCAAACCCTTGATGCAGGTTAAAAAAATAGACCCGCAGGTTTTTTATGTGCAAGGCGTTTCTGAGATGGGCTCCTCTGCGAACCAAAACTTCATTTCTAATGCTGGATTTGTAGTGACCCCTGCCGGTGTGGTGGTGGTGGATGCCTTGGGGTCGCCTGAGCTGGCACGAAGACTGTTGGCGGAGATAAGGAAGATAACCAAGAAACGTATCCACACCGTAGTGTTAACGCACTACCACGCTGACCATATTTATGGACTGCAAGTTTTCAAAGAAGCGGGTGCTCGCATCGTGGCGCACACTGCTGCACGCGAATATTTATTTTCAGACACCGCCAAATTGCGTCTAGAAGTCTCTCGTCAAGAGTTGTGGCCGTGGATCGATGAAAAAACCCGACTTGTGCCCGCAGATGTTTGGTTAACAGGCCCGCAGTCGCTGCATATAGGCGGCATACAGTTCGATATTGCGCCAGTTGGACCATCGCACACAGCGGAAGACTTGGTGGTGTATTTGCCGCAGAAAAAAGTATTGTTCGCGGGTGATTTGGTATTTCGTAATCGCATTCCCTATGTCGGTCAGGCAGATAGCAAGCATTGGATAGAGGCGTTACAAAACTTACTCACGTTCGACACCCAGTGGGTCATACCAGGGCACGGGCCAATCTCCAATGACCCCAAGGGGGATATGACTTTGACGCGCGACTATCTGATCTACTTGAGAGAATCTATGGGTCGTGCTGCCAATGAGATGGAACCCTTTGATAGTGCTTACGCAAAAACCGACTGGACCAAATTTGAGAAGATGCCTCTCTTTAAACCCGCTAACCGCATGAACGCTTACAACACCTATTTGCTGATGGAGCAAGAATCTAAATGAAGCCCTTGGTGCAACGACGTGAAGTTTTGCAAAGCTTAGTGGCCGGGCTGGCGATGGCTGGTGCTACTGATGCCCTGTGGGCGGCACCTGTTACTTTGCCAGTGACGGATTCATTACCCAATGCGCTAGCGAACGCTTTGCAAGTCAAGCAACCCTTGGTTGTGATGGCAAGTTTGCATGGGTGTTCATTTTGCAAAGTGGTGCGCGAAAACTATTTACATCCTCTACGTGACTCTGGTTTGCAGATAGTACAAATTGACATGCGTGATAGCAGGTCGATTGTTGACTTTGATAGGTCCTCCAGTACCCAAGACGCCTGGATTCGCAAGTACGGAATCAAGTTGGCGCCCACAGTTTTATTTTTTGGTAGCCAAGGTCGCGAGGTGGCTGCGCGATTAAAGGGCGCGTATTTGCCAGATTTTTATGGCGCTTATTTAGATGAGCAATTAGCCATTGCACGCCAAGCCGTTGCAACGAATAAGCCAAATCAAGCCGGTATCAAGTTATCCAACCCAGAGCTTAGGCGCATGGGTTAGAAAGCAATAAATGAAGCACCACACATTTTTTTTCCTGTTATTCATTGGCATTTCTTGCTTAAGCCCAGTGCAAGCACAGCAGCACCCAATCTTTAAAGAGGCTGATTTACCTTTGGGTGAAAAGTTAATTGCTGAAAACAAATGCAATGAATGCCATATCCGCCGTGTCGGCGGCGACGGAAATAGTATTTACAAGCCAACTGGCCGTATCAATACTGCGGGCGCATTACGTGGCATGGTCGAGTACTGCAATACAGAACTCAATTTAGGATTCTTTCCCGAAGACACCAATGCAGTTGCTGCTGTTTTGAACTTAAAGCACTACAAATTTCGCTAGCCGTAAATGCATGCGCTTGTAAACCCGCACCCAATTACATTCATAATCGTTTATATTAGTGATTGTTGATATATATTTCGTATGGAAGGAATGCCAGTGAATCGATCAGATGGTGCTTACTCCGGCCGCATTCAGAAAGCTCCAGAAAATTTCTTGGATCGCGAAGGCATTCGCTCAGTCATTGCTGAGAGTAAAAGTGGGCGTCGCAATTTCATTCGGAATGCATTTGCAGCAGCAGCTACTGGTGCTGCAGTTCCACTGGCGATTGCGCAAAGCAATCCAGTGCCTAGCGAGGGGGGTGACCCCAATATTTTGAATCTACCAGAGCACTCCAAAGGTTTGGGTCAAGGTGTCGCTGCAGAAGGCGGATACGGTAGGCCTTCGCAATACGAAATCAATGTGCAGCGCAGACAAAGCCCTGGACTCACGCAAACCACACAGGCCTCTGTCTCCTTTGCACCTTTGCAGTCCCTGTTTGGCACGGTCACGCCCAGCGGCTTGCATTTCGAGCGGCATCACCAAGGTTGGTGGGATATCGATCCGTCTAAACACCGCTTCATGATCAACGGCATGGTGAAAACGCCCACGGTGTTGACCATGGACGAGATCATGCGCTTGCCATCTGTTTCGCGTTTTCACTTTATTGAATGCGGTGCCAACACCGCAGTGGAGTGGGGAAATGTGGCGGTGCCAACTGTGCAATACACGCACGGCATGGTGTCTTGCAGTGAATTCACGGGCGTGCCTTTGATCACCTTGCTTGAAATAGCTGGCGCTGATATTAAAAAAGGTAAATTTGTTTTAGCAGAAGGGGGTGATGGTTCGTCTATGACGCGCACCATTCCTATGAGTCTCATTACCTCTGGTGAAGTGCTGGTGGCTTATGGGCAAAACGGTGAAATGCTAAGACCCGAGAACGGTTATCCCTTGCGTTTGGTGGTTCCTGGTGTTCAGGGTGTTAGTTGGGTTAAGTATTTGCGGCGTGTTGAGGTGGGTGACATGCCTTATGCAGCCAAAGATGAAGCTATCCATTACATGGACCTGATGCCCAATGGCCAGCATCGCCAGTACGCCAATATCCAAGAATGCAAGAGTGTTGTGACAACACCTTCTGGTGGCCAAGTTTTGTTGGACAAAGGTTTCTACAACATCACTGGTCTCGCTTGGTCGGGCCGTGGCAAGGTAAAAAAAGTGGATGTCAGTGTGGACGGTGGTCGCAATTGGAAACAAGCGCGGCTAGAGACCCCCGTGCTGAGCAAGTCATTGACACGTTTTAATATAGATTGGGTTTGGAACGGAAAGCCGGGCATTATCCAAAGCCGCGCAACTGACGATACGGGGTTTGTACAACCCACTTACCAGCAGTTGCGGTCGGTGCGTGATACGCGGTCGATCTATCACAACAATGCTATTCAATCTTGGTTGGTGCAAGAAAACGGCGAGGTCAAAAATGTACAAGTGTCATAAAGCCATTTTGACGGCCGCCTTACTTTTTGCAACTGTTGGTGCATTTGCGCAATCTGCTGCGTATCCAGGTATTGGTCGACCAGCCACTACCAAAGAAGTTGCAGCGTGGGATATTGATGTACGTCCTGATTTCAAAGGACTCCCGCATGGTTCTGGCTCGGTGTCGCAAGGGCAAGATGTATGGGAATTGAAGTGCGCACAGTGCCATGGTGTTTTTGGTGAATCCAACGAAGTCTTCAGCCCTTTGATTGGTGGCACCACTATCGAAGACATCAAGAACGGCCGTGTCGCCAACCTCACTAGACGCGACTTTCCCGGCAGAACCACCATGATGAAAGTGGCAACGGTATCAACCTTGTGGGACTACATTAACCGCGCCATGCCATGGACTGCGCCGAAATCTCTGACACACGATGAGGTGTATGCAGTGACTGCGTATATGTTGAACTTGGCTTACGTCGTACCAGACAATTTTGTGTTGACTGACAAAAACATCGCAGAGGTTCAAAAGCGCATGCCTAACCGAAATGGCATGACAACACAGCACAACCTGTGGCCTGGCAAAGAATTCAGCGGAACGGCTAAACCGGATACAGCCAATGTGGCGTGCTTGAAAGACTGTGTTCCAGAAATAAAAGTCTCTTCTATGCTGCCCGATTACGCACGCAATGCGCACGGTAACTTGGCAGAACAAAACCGCATAGTGGGTCAACAAAAGGGCGCTGACACGCTGCAACCAGAGCAAAGGCCAGCAGTTGGCGCGAGTTCGTCATCTACTACGCCGCCTAGCGGTAAATCTGCAGCAAAGACAGTAGATCCAGCCATAGCGCTTTTGGCCAAACACAATTGCAACGCCTGCCATGCACATGACCGAAAAGTTGTAGGCCCAAGTTTTAATGACATGGCGAAAAAATATCTAGGCAAAGTAGACTACTTGACTGGAAAAATAAAATCTGGAGGAGCAGGTGTTTGGGGATCCATACCCATGCCAGCACAAAACGCACCAGATGCAGACATCAAAACCATCGCGGGCTGGTTGTCCGCTGGTGGGGCAAAATAACCTTCAAATAATTTATAGGAGCACTTCCATGCAAACTCGACGCGAGACCCTTAAGCACAGCGCTGCTGTTGCCAGCCTGCTGGCGGCTTCAGGCCTGTTTCCTCAATATGCACAAGCTTTTGAAAAAGCTGCATTTGAAGCCAAGACCATTAACGAAGCCATCAAATCCATGGGCGGTGCTGTTCCCGTTGAAAGCAAGGATGTGACCATCACCGGCCCAGACATTGCTGAAAACGGAGCGGTAGTGCCTTTCGGAGCGAGCACCTCATTGCCTAATGTCAAACGCGTTTTACTGCTGGTTGAAAAAAATCCTTCGGCTTTAGTGGCCATGTTTAACGTCAGTCCCGATGTAGAAGTGAACTTCGCTACACGCTCAAAGATGGGCCAATCTTCTGATGTATACGCAGTAGCCATTACCAACGATGGCAAAGCCTTCTTTGCTAAAAAAGAAGTCAAAGTAACACTCGGCGGCTGCGGCGGCTAATCACCTTTCCATTTATTTAGGAGTCACACCATGGCAGATCCAATGCGCATTCGCGCCCAAGCAGCTGGCGATAAAGCTACCGTTCGTGTACTAATGAGCCACGAAATGGAATCCGGACAACGCAAAGACGGAACCGGAAAAATCATTCCAGCTTGGCATATCCAAGACGTCACCGCAACGCTCAATGGCAAAACAGTTTTGACCGCTGAGTGGGGGCCTGCAGTCTCCAAGAACCCTTTCTTGCAATTCACCATCAAAGGTGCCAAAGCTGGCGACAAAGTTGGCATTATCTGGAAAGACAACAAAGGCGACACCCGCACAGATGAAGCAACTGTTTCTTAAAAGTTTCTAAAAGTTGTGGAGACACGCATGAAAAAAATAGTGATTGCTTTAGGGCTCATCGGCTTGTCAGCATTTGCCTTGGCTCAAAAATCATCGTCGGACAGTATTGCTGAATACCGTCAGATGTTGCAAGACGGTAATCCAGCCGATTTGTTCGAAGCCAAAGGCGAAGGTCTTTGGGTGCAAAAACGCGGACCTAAAAATGCCACATTAGAAAAATGTGATCTTGGCAAAGGCCCTGGGGTCGTCAAAGGTGCATGGGTCGAATTACCGCGTTATTTTGCAGATACAGGCCGCGTGCAAGACCTCGAGTCGCGCTTGGTCACCTGCATGCAAGAGTTACAAGGTTTCAACGCAGACGAAATTGCTAAAACACCATTTGGCAAAGATGAACAAAATAATGTCACGGCTATAGCGACTTGGGTTGCGGCCGAATCCAAAGGCATGAAATTCAACTTATCGCAAAGCCACATCGAAGAACGCAAAATGTACGAGGTAGGTAAGCGCATCTTCTTTATGCGTGGCGGCTCGCACGACTTTGCTTGCGCCACATGCCACGCGCAAGATGACAAACGTATTCGCTTACAAGACCTACCCAATCTCACTAAAAATCCTGGCGCTGGAAATGGTTTTGGCGCTTGGCCTGCATACCGTGTATCGAACGGACAAATGTGGGGCGCGCAGCTGCGTTTGAATGATTGCTATAGACAACAACGTTTTCCTTATCCAATGTTTGGAAGTGATGTGACGATTGCATTGGGCGTCTACATGGGCGTGAATGGCAAAGGCGGCGAAACTGTTGCGCCTGCTATCAAGCGCTAAGAAAGCAAAATATGCAAAGCAAATATCTCCTCTCTTTTACCGCTTTAGCAGTAACTGTTTTAACGGCGTGCACAACACCATTGCCTTCTAGTGCGGATTTGGATAAATTGACGAAAGACGTCGTTGCCCGCTCATTCAGAGCTGAAGGACAAGCACAACTCGATCGTGTCAATCCTGATGAAGACAATCTTTTGTGCGCACAAGCTGACCAATCTGGGACAACTATCGATGAAAAGCTAGCGACTGCGATTGAAGCGCGCAATATGCAAACCATCAAAATGCCTGCTGATGGAAAATTTTTAGGCGACTTCAAAGAAGGTGAAAAAATTGCCCAAAGCGGTTCCGGTAAAACTTGGACGGACAAGGCAGATGCGGCCAATGGTGGCAATTGCTACAACTGCCACCAAATCAGCAAAGAAGAGTTGTCTTACGGCACACTCGGTCCGAGCCTCTACAACTACGGCAAGATGCGCGGCGTAGCCAACCCATCTAGCCAAGAGTCAAAGCCTGTTGTTGAGTACACATGGGTCAAGATCAATAATCCACGTGCCTACAACGCATGCTCCAGCATGCCAAGATTTGGGCACAAAGGCGTGCTGACTGAAATGCAGATCAAACATGTGATGGCATTACTCCTCGACCCTGCTTCACCTGTCAATAAATAATCTAACCCTAAGCCGCAACACTATTTTTTTGTTGCGGCTTTTTTATAGCCATTAAATAAGTAGGTGCTGATATGAATTTAACCAAACGCGAATTCATGCAGGTCATTGGTGCGGGTAGTGTGGCCGGTCTCAACATGCATGCGTATGCCCAAACAGATGCGGCTACGGCAGCCAATGGTCTCTACAACATTCCCAAATTCGGGCAAGTCTCTTTTTTGCACATGACCGACTGCCATGCGCAGTTAAAGCCAATTTACTTTCGTGAACCCAGCGTCAACTTAGGCATTGGCAATATGAAAGGCAACTTGCCCCATTTGGTGGGCGAGCATTTATTAAAGACCGCAGGCATTCGCCCTGGCAGCGCACAAGCCTATGGTATGAGTTGTCTCAACTTTGAGACTGCCGCACGTCGTTATGGAAAAGTGGGTGGCTTTGCACATTTGGCAACTTTGGTAAAGCGCCTGCGGGCTAGTCGACCTGGTGCGCTTTTGTTAGATGGTGGTGATACCTGGCAGGGGTCTGCCACCTCGCTATGGACCAACGCGCAAGACATGGTGGACGCGTCCAAATTGCTCGGTGTAGATTTGATGACGGGCCATTGGGAATTCACCTACGGCATGGACCGTGTCAAAGAAATTGTTGAAAAAGACTTTGCCGGAAAAATTGAATTCATTGCGCAAAACATCAAGACCCAAGACTTTGGCGACCAAGTATTCAAGCCCTACGTGATGCGTGAAATGAACGGAGTTCCTTGCGCCATCATCGGTCAAGCCTTTCCCTACACACCGATCGCTAATCCACGCTATATGGTTGCAGACTGGGCATTTGGCATCCAAGATGAAAACATGCAAAAGATGGTCGACGAAGTGCGTGCAAAAGGTGCGCAGGTGGTTGTGCTTCTCTCGCATAACGGCGCGGATGTCGACTTGAAGATGGCAAGTCGTGTCAGTGGCATCGATGCCATCTTGGGCGGCCATACCCATGACGGAATGCCCGTCGCTACTTTGGTTAGCAACAAGGCGGGCAAAACCATTGTGACCAACGCTGGTTCCAATGGAAAGTTCTTAGGTGTTTTAGATTTCGAAGTGAAAAATAAGCGCATCACCGACTACCGCTACAAGCTTTTGCCTATCTTCGCCAATATGCTGCCTGCTGATAGTGAAATGCAAGCTTTAATCACCAAGGTGCGTGCGCCTTACGAGGCCAAGTTGAATGAAAAGCTTGCAGTCACAGAAGGCACACTCTATCGCCGTGGCAACTTCAATGGCACAGGTGATCAGTTGTTGTTAGATGCCTTGATGGATGTGCAAGGTGCTGATTTAGCGTTCTCTCCAGGATTTCGTTGGGGCACATCTTTGTTGCCTGGACAAGCGATTACACGTGAATGGTTAATGGACATGACAGCGACCACCTATTCATACGCGACCGTCAGCGAGATGACTGGTGAAACCATCAAAACTATTCTGGAAGACGTGTGCGACAACTTGTTCAACCCAGACCCTTACTACCAACAAGGTGGCGATATGGTGCGTGTGGGTGGCCTGGAGTATGTGTGCCGACCGAACGAAAAAATGGGTAACCGTATTGGCGATATGCGATTGAAGGGCAAACTGATAGATGCCAATAAAAAATACAGAGTAGCGGGTTGGGCGCCGGTAGCTGAAGAAGCTAAGAGCCAGAGCCTCAAGCCCGTTTGGGAAATCACCGAACAATGGCTCAAAGCGATTGGTGGCAAAGTAGGTTCTCGCAAACCCAATACGCCTAAATTAGAGGGTGTTTTGCCTAATCCGGGATGGTCTGGCTGACCTGCACTGCTAATGTGTTTGAACAACTGCTCAGCATCACAGCAGAAATAAATTAAAGTAAGCCCACCCCACCAAGCGAATAAAAAGGAGCAAAGCGTGAAGATCAAAAAAATAAACGATCAACTATCGGTAGCAGACCAAATCACCAAAAAAGATATTGCTGCTATTTCAAAAGGGGGGTTTCAATCCATCATTTGTAATCGCCCCGATGGCGAAGTGCCAGGACAACCCGCATACAAAGAGATCGAAGAAGCGGCGAGCAAAGCCAATTTACCTATTCGTTATTTGCCAGCAGTGTCTGGCGCGGTAACCCCTGAGTTAGGCCAAGAGTTTGGCAAGATGTTGGAAGAATTACCTAAGCCAGTTTTGGCTTACTGCCGCTCGGGCATGCGTTGCACCACACTGTGGGCCCTCTCAAATGCCAAAACTATGGACAGGGCTTCTATTGTGCAAACAGCGGCCAACGCTGGCTATGACATCTCTGCCATCTCTCTGTAATACAACTCCACGCGAAGTTATTCATTTGCATGTGTTGAGCGAATGCGACTGCCATAGCAACCCATTAAGGGAAATGGTGTGACCCTTGTTCTAGTTCTGGGAATTTTTATAGGCGCCATCATGGGATTGACTGGCGCGGGTGGTGGCATTTTGGCTGTGCCTGTGTTGGTTGCAGGCATGCACTGGACCATGCAGCAGTCCGCGCCTGTTGCGCTCATTGCTGTGGCTGCGGGCGCTGCAGTGGGTGCTATCGATGGATTCAAGCATGGATTAGTTCGTTACAAGGCCGCCATACTGATGGCGATTTGCGGAATTCCAGTAACGCGGTTAGGGCAATATTGGGCACATCTATTGCCGCAATATTTGCTGATGGGTGGCTTTGCCTTACTGATGCTGGTGGTGTCGTGGCGCTTTTACAAACAATCAAAACAAACGAATATCAATCTCGAAGAAGACGCGTTGCGCTTAGCTTTTATTAGCGACGAAACTGGAAAATTCATATGGACGCCTGTGGCTGCATTGGTATTGGCAGCCATTGGGATGTTGACAGGAATGATGACAGGCTTGCTAGGGGTGGGCGGTGGTTTTTTAATCGTGCCTTTGATGCGACGTTTCACCCATTTGGCATTGCCAGGTATTGTGGCAACGTCACTGTTCGTCATCACTTTGGTGGGAAGCGGTGGCGTTGTCAACGCATTACTGGCAGGCGCCGAGTTACCGGTTGTTGAAACCACTAGTTTTGTAGGCGCCATGATCAGCGGCATGCTGATTGGCCGCCGCGTTTCTCGCAAACTGCAAGCATGGCAAGTACAACGCGGCTTTGCCTTGCTTTTGTTTTGCGTGTCAGGCTATATGCTTGTTAAAGCGTATTTGAACTTTGTAGTCTGACAGGTTTAGAGATGCGAAATTAATAGCTACTAGCTCAGAGTGTCGTTCCAAATATTTTGCGCCCAGTTCCATGCATAGATGGCCTCTAACTCGCTCGGTGCTGCAGACAGTCCTCCAGAGCCAGGAACCGTTTTATAGGTTTTGTCTTTGCTGTCATATTGGTGCACAGAGGCAACGTGCACAACATATTTGTCATTGACAAAGCTATAGCAAGTATTGGTTAGGAACGGTTCAGGATTCACCGCTATATCAGAGAGTTGCGCCACGATCGCTGCAGCCACCACCTTGCCGTGCGAGTTGGCCATATGCCCAGATTTGGGCATGGCAGGTGCCGGCATGATGGAGTCGCCAATGATGTGCACATCTTTGGCTTGCGTGGATTCAAATGTTTGGTAATTCACACCGCACCAGCGCGCGTTGGCATTAGCCAAACCAGATTGCACCGCAATACTTCCTGCGCGCATAGCAGGCAGCACATTGAGCACATTGGCTTTGATATCGTTTTGAATTTCGAATTTCAAGGTGCTGGTCTTGGCGTCAACCGCGGTCACATTGTGTTGCGGGATGTATTCCAAGATGCCTTTGTAGTTGTCTGCCCAAAACTTCTTGAACAGTGGCCCCTTAGAAGTCACGTCTTGGTTGGCATCCAAGATCAGCACTTTAGATTTGGGTTTGTTTTGCTTGAAGTAATGCGCGACTTGGCTTGCGCGCTCATAGGGCCCAGGAGGGCAACGGTACGGAGCTTCAGGAATGCTGATAGCAAACACGCCACCGTCTGGCATATCTACAAGTTGTTTGCGAAGGTTAGATGTTTCTGGTCCGGCTTTCCAAGCTTGCAAAATTTGTCCAGAGGCATTGGCTTGTTTAAGTCCTTCAATGGAATTGAACATGAGTTCGACACCAGGAGAAAGTACCAGCTTGTCGTAGCGGATGCTGGGGCCACTGGCTAGAGTTACTGTCTTTTTAGTGGCGTCAATGCTGCTGACATAGTCACGCACCACATTCACCCCATGCTTGCCAGACAAGTTGTCATAAGGCGTTGTGATGTCTGCCATGGTCTTGCTGCCACCAATCACCAAATTAGACATGGGGCAAGACACAAAGGCTGAGTCTGGCTCAATCAGCACTACATCGATTTGGTAGTTCGACAACATACGCACATATTTGGCAGCTGTTGCGCCACCATAGCCGCCACCTACCACCACCACACGGGCTTTTTCTGGAATGCGACCTGTCGTGGAGCAAGCCACCATACTGGCTAGTGAACCCATGGAGCCGAGCGCCAAAGAAGCTTGAACAAAATTACGACGTTTCATACGTGTCTCCTGCTTGATTTTTAATTTTTAACGTTTGTTGCTGGCGTAATAGCTGGCGATGCTTTCAATTTGCGCATCCGTTAAGCCTTTGGTGAGTTGGTGCATAACCGTCGCAGGGCGCGTACCATCTTTGAATGCCTTCATTTGTAAGACCATATAGTCTTTAGGCATGCCATTAATCGACGGTACTGCCGAGCCATCGACGGTTTTGCCTTCGGTGCCGTGGCAATTCGAACACATCGCAGCATTTGCGCGTTGGTGAAGTGCAGTTGCATCTTGTTGTGCGTAACTAGTTGAGACACTACCTATAAGAAGTGCAAAAGTGCTTAATGAAAATCGGTTGAATAGATTCATGTGCATAGCTCCTGAGTAAACGGGTTTGCATTACCAAAAAAATTATTATGTATGAAAAATACATCTGCTGATTTATCGTAAGCCCTATGTCGGCCTAGTCTTAACGAGTTCTGTTGGAGGCTTGCAGCAAATCCGGCTAAAACACCAGACGTTCAAGAAAGGCTTGGGTGCGCGTGTGCTGTGCATTTTCAAAAAAGGCCTTGGGCGGCGCTTCTTCAATGATTTGTCCTTCATCCATAAAAATCACGCGATCGGCTACGGCGCGCGCAAAGCCCATCTCGTGCGTGACGCACATCATGGTGACGCCTTGTTGGGCCAGACTTGTCATCACATCTAAAACTTCTTGCACCATCTCAGGATCTAGTGCGGAGGTGGGCTCATCAAATAACAAAATCTGCGGCGTGAGGCACAAAGCGCGTGCAATCGCCACCCGTTGCTGTTGACCGCCTGAGAGTTGTAAAGGAAACTTGTGCGCTTGCTCGGCGATATGGACGCGTTCGAGCTGTTGCATCGCGCGTTCTTCCGCTTGCTCAGGGTTGATCTTTTCTACCCAAATTGGCGCAAGCGTGAGGTTATCCAGCACACTCAAATGTGGAAATAGGTTGAACTGTTGAAACACCATGCCGACTTGGCGTCGAATGCGCTCGATAGCTTTTAGATCATCCGTCACCTCAATACCCATCACCGTGAGTTTTCCCTCTTGGTGTTCTTCAAGACGGTTGATACAACGTAGCAAGGTCGATTTACCCGAACCAGAGGGACCGCAAATAACAATGCGTTCGCCAGGGTGCACTTGAAGATTGATATCACGCAAGGCGTGAAACGTGCCAAACCATTTGTTGACGTTTTCAAATTGGATAAGTGGAGAGGTCACAACAGTTCCTTCATATATCAGCGGTGCAAGACCTGACGCTCTACCCACAAGCTATAGCGCGACATCGCAAAGCAAATACAGAAATAAATCAGGGTAATGAAGAGGTAGGCTTCTATTTTGAAGGGGCGCCAGTTGGGGTCGCCACTGACGGCTAAACCAAGTGCACCAGACAACTCATACAAACTCACAATAGTTACCAAAGAAGTGTCTTTGAAAATCGCGATGAAGTTATTCATCAAACTAGGCACTACATGCGCCAAAGCTTGCGGTAATACGACCTGTCGTTGTGTTTGCCAGTAACTTAAACCCAGGGTGTAAGTCGCTTCTATTTGTCCAAGCGGAATGGCTTGTAAACCCCCACGCACAATTTCAGCGGTGTAAGCGGCAGAAAACAAGGTGATGCCTATGAGCACGCGGATCAACACATCGGGTGATGTGCCAGTAGGCAATAACAAAGGCAGCATAAAACTAGCCATGAACAGCACAGAGATCAAAGGTACTCCACGCACCAGTTCCACATAAACAATGCACGCGCTGCGAATGGCGGGCATCGTACTTTGACGCCCGAGCGCTACTAAGATGGCCAATGGAAATGCAAGCGTGATGGATAAAGTGGCCAGCATCATCGTCAAGGGCAAGCCACCCCATTGGTCAGTAGGCACATAAACAAGCCCCGTGGGAATGCCAAACCATTTGCCGCCGCCCATCAAGGCAAAGAAGATTAGCCATACCAACAGCCAAACAACTGCTAAGTAGCGATTCCAGAATGCAGGGCTGCAACTCATCACCAAAAGGGAAGTGAGGATAAGCGTTGCTAGCAGAGGCCGCCATTGCGCATCAAAGGGATAGCGCCCAAACAATATCAATCGGTATTTTTCTGTCACCACACCCCAGCAGGCGCCGATATCACGTGCTGCTTGGCATTGGTCGGCATCTGCTGAGAAAACCGCATTCAATACCGACCACTCCAGCAAGGAAGGAATAAACCACAGCAAGATAAGAACAAGTAGCGCTGTGGTCACTGCACTAGCGGGCGTGCCCCACAAGTTGTGCTTAGCCCACTGACCAACACTGACGCTATGTACAGGTGCTTGTCTAGCCGGTAGCAAATTGCTTGCGTGGTGTTGCATCACCGTTCTTTCAAAGCTGCACGGCGATTGAAATAATTCATGCCGCTAGCAGTAAGCAATGACAACGTCAGATACACCGCCATGACGATGGCGATGCATTCCACGGCGCGTCCTGTTTGGTTCAAGGTGGTGTTTGAAATGCTGACCAAATCTGGATATCCAATGGCAACCGCAAGAGATGAATTTTTGATCGCATTTAAATATTGGTTGGTCAAGGGTGGCACGATCAAGCGCAAAGCTTGGGGCAACACCACCAACCGTAATCTTTGCCAGGGCGACAAACCAATACTCAGTGCCGCTTCCACTTGACCCAAAGGCACAGACTGAATGCCAGAACGAATGACCTCGGCCACAAAAGCAGAGGTGTAGAGCGTAAGCCCCCAAGTTAAAGCCAAGAATTCTGGCGTCAAGGTTAAGCCTTCAGACATGAGCCACGGCAATGCGAGGCCTTCTTTGCTCAGCAATACCCAATCGCGAAAGTGCAATGGCGTCTCTGTATCTGGCATCAACTCGACCAGCACCACGTACCACATGAGTAATTGCAGCAAAAGAGGTATGTTGCGAAACAATTCTGTGTAGACGTAGCACAGTCCCCGAGCAAGGGCATTGCCCGAGAGTCTGCCAATACCCAGCACAGTGCCCCACAACGTGCAAATCACAATCGCTATGCAAGACACGCGCAAGGTGTTGAAGAGACCCACTAAGAATGCTGTGCCATAGGTTTGCGTGGAGGTGAAAGTAAACACGCTCTCGCCAATATCAAACCCTGCAGGATCGAGCAAAAAGTCAAAGCCACTCTGGATGCCACGCATGCGCATATTGCCTAGGGTGTTGTGTAACAACCAACCGACTAGGACAATAAACACGCCAATCAATGCAACTTGGTAGCACCAAGCGCGGACGCGTTGACTGCGCCAATTCAACATATGCAAATTGAGGGAGAAAAGAAGAATTTAGCGAATTGGAATGGCGTATTGCAAACCGCCTTTGTTCCATTGCGCATTTAATCCCCGTTTGAGGCCGAGCGGAGTTTTCTCACCAAGGTGCTTGTCAAAAATCTCGCCATAGTTGCCCACTGCCATCACGGCGCGCGCCAACCATTCGCGGTCTAAGCCCAATAACTTGCCCGTATCTTCAGACTTACCCAGTAAGCGCAAAACTACGGGATCGGTGCTGTCATTCTTTAGGTTATTTACAGTCTCTGAAGTAATGCCGTACTCTTCTGCCTCAATCAATCCATAGACTGTCCATTTGACAATCGCCAACCATTCGTCATCACCGCGTCGCACCATGGGGCCTAGCGGCTCTTTAGAAATGAGTTCTGGCAAGATGACATGGTCTTTCGGGTTCTTGGCTTCTTTGGTGCGAATAGACGCTAATCCAGAGGCATCCGTGGTGTAAGCCTTACAGCGACCCGAGAAATAAGCGGCATTCGCCGCATCAAATTTTTCGAATACTACAGGTTTGATATCGAGTTTGTTGGCACGTGAAAAGTCGGTCAAATTCTTTTCTGTTGTGGTGCCCGCTTGTACGCAAACTGTTGCGCCTTTGAGTTGCTTAGCGCTTTTGATATTTGCCTTGGCTGACACCATAAAACCTTGACCGTCGTAATACGTCACTGCAGTTTGATGCAGCCCTAACGAAGCATCACGTGTCAGGGTGAACGTGGTGTTACGTGACAACACGTCCACCTCGCCAGACTGCAAAGCCGTAAAGCGTTGTTGTGCGGAGAGCGGGACATAGCGCACTTTGTCTGCACTGCCTAAAACAGCCGCTGCGACAGCTCGACACATATCGACATCTAGGCCACTCCATTTGCCTTGGCTGTCAGCTGCGCTAAATCCGGCGAGCCCTGTGTTGACACCGCACACCACTTGGTCGCGTTGTTTGACTGCATCTAGAGTTTTTCCAGCCCATGCGGGAAATGCTCCTACAAGTGCAGACAAGCAGACAAAGGAGAGAAGGGGTCGAGTAAAGGCGAGAGTTGGTTGCATCAGTAGCTCCAGTAAGAATCTGTCGAAAGTGTGTTTCTCTTAGACGTATTTTTTAAACCATGCCAAGGCACGCTTCCACCCATCTTGCGCCGCACCTTCTTGGTAACTAGGACGATAGTCGGCATGGAAGGCATGGGGAGCGTCGGGGTAGACCACAAAGTTACTGTCTTTGGCGGCCGCATTGCCTTGCGCAGCAAGTTGCGTGAGAGTAGATTTCATGCGATCTACAGATGCCAATGGAATGCCGGTATCGGCCGCACCATACAAACCTAATACGGGTGCTTTGAGGTTGGCCGCAAGGTCCAGCGGATGTTGAGGTATCACAGCAGATTTTTGACCCTCTAAGCGCCCATACCAAGCCACTGCAGCTTTGAGTTTGGGTTGGTGCATGGCGTAGAGCCATGAAATACGTCCGCCCCAACAAAAACCATTGATTGCCAAACGGTTGGAATTGCCCCCATGTGCGTCGGCCCATACCAAACATGCGTCTAAGTCGTTCATCACCTGTGCATCGGGCACTTTTGAGATAACTTCTGCTTGAAGCCTTGCCATTTCTCCATAACTGCTGGGGTCACCTTGACGGATAAACAACTCAGGTGCGATGGCTAAATAACCTTCTCTTGCAAATCGGCAAGCTACATCGGCAATGTATTCATGCACACCAAATATTTCTGAAATGACCAACACCACAGGCAAGTTGGTTTTACCTTTGGGCGCAGCACGATATGCCGGCATTTTGAAACCTTGCACATCTATCGTGACTTCCCCAGTCACTAGACCATCTTTGGATGTTTTGATAGCGGTTTGCGCCATCAAGGGCATGGCTGCAGCGCAATAGCCAATGCCTAAAGCGGTTTGAAGGGCTAATCGACGGCTGGGGAGGTGTGTATCGTTCTCAGATGCATTGAGTAATCCGAGAGTGTCTTGGTAGAGGTTGTTTGTCATGCTAAAAGTTGGAAGTTAAACAAAGAATAAACCACAGTATGCAGATAATTTTCACACGGTCAATCAGTTAAGCTGTGAGCATGAATAAAAATTTATGGTTGTTGAGTATCGCGCAAGGTCTTTTTTTAACCAACAACGTTACTTTTATTGCGATCAATGGGCTGGTGGGCCTGAGTTTGGCACCTGTTCCTTGGATGGCAACTTTGCCGGTCATGGGTTATGTGGTGGGTGGGGCACTGAGTACGGGGCTAGTCGCCAGGTCGCAGCAACGTTTTGGACGCAAAGGTTCTTTCTTATTAGGACTGCTTGTTGCCCTGATATCGGCAGGGATTGGCGCTTGGGCCGTGTTGCATAGCTCTTTTCTTTTGTTGGTGTTGGCAACCGTGGTAGCTGGCTATTACAGCGCCAATGGCCAGTTGTACCGGTTTGCAGCTGCTGAACTATGCGCGCCAGATTACCGAGAAAAAGCAGTCTCATTGGTGATGGCGGGTGGTTTGATGGGCGCTATTATTGGTCCGAATTTGGCGATGCACACCAAAAACTGGTTGGAGTTTCCGTTTGCAGGTGCTTATGTGGCATTGGCGGGCATCGCAGTGTTGTCGATGGCGGTCATGTCTTACATTGAGTTCCCACCTGTTGTGGTGAAAAAAGCCAGTGACAACACGGGGCGCCCATTGAAGGAAATCATGCGCCAACCCGTGTTTTTGGTAGCGACGATCTCTGCAGCTTTGGGCTATGGCGTGATGAACTTATTGATGGCTGCCACACCATTGGCTATGCAAGTGTGCGGCTTGTCATTTGAAGACACGGCTTGGGTCTTGCAATGGCATGTGATCGGTATGTTTGCCCCTGGTTTTGTGACGGGGCATTTGATTAAACGCTTTGGTGTGCTGACCATCATGGGTGTGGGCGTGTTGCTCAACATTGCATGCATCGGCATTGCGCTGTCTGGGGAGGATATTCACCAGTTTTTGATAGCCTTATTCTTTTTGGGTGTGGGTTGGAACTTCTTGTTTACTGGAAGCACCACACTGTCAATGCAGGCCTACTCGCCACCAGAGAAAGACAAAGCCCAAGCAGCGATTAATTTTTGTGTTTTTAGCACCATGGCGTTCACCTCTTTTGCATCGGGCGCTTTAGTGACGACACAGGGTTGGACTTGGTTGAACTGGGGTTCGCTAACACCCGTGGTCATTACAGCCGGTGGCTTGCTGTTTTTAAAGCTTCGGTTTAAGAAAATTTAACAAGACTCAACAAGATTTAACTTTTGAGCTTGTGATGTATTCCAACAGCAGTGTTTATTACTCGTGTAACTTGTAATTGACTGTGAACTGAAAAGACTTGGTATGGTTGGTCGGTTCATAAATGGTGTATTTGCTGCCGTTGGACACAAAAGAATAATTGTCCGACGCACCAATTTGCCAATATTCATAGCTAGAGCAAAAGTCTAAGGCTTGGTAAGTTTTACAAATACCTGCCTTCCAACCAAAGCCATGGCGTTGTGTATTTTGTAGAGGTCCTTGCGACGCATAGTTGCCTCCTACGTCAAATAAATTGGAGGTTTGTCTGCCGCTCAATAAATAGTAGCCTTGTGCCGTCACACGCCAGTTCTCGCCAAATGGCCGCTCAGCGCCTAGGCTGGCAAATAAGTATTCACTCGTGCGTCGATAGCCACCATAGTTGGTGCTAGTGGTGCCGCGCGCATCGTTATACAAATAGCGATAGCCAATGCCAGGGCTAATTTGGTAGCCCTTGACCCATTCAGTATGCGGGCTCTCCATTTGTAATTGGTAAATGCTAGTGGGTTGGTTGGCCATGGTGCCGGAACCTGTGTAGTCGACATAACCAAATGTGGCTTGTCCTGAAAGGGTCAACGGCCAGTTTTTGATTCGTAAATTATCTGGCGCCCATTTAGCTTGTGCGATACCCAGCCATCCATCGTGTGCAACACCGAGAGAGGGTTCGCGGTAGCCGTATTTAGAAAGGCCAACGCCTACCGTTGGCGGCTCAGCGTGTACTTGTGCAGCCATTGCAAGTGCTAAAAGAATACAGACTGCATTAAATTGTCGGTTTATGAATTTAGAGTACATATCAAAAGCATACGACAAGATGCAGATTTTTTATCATTCAGCCTTGATGTTTCCTTCTTTGACAACTTTTGTCCATAAAGCAAGTTCTTGTTTGAGAAGCGTGTCTAAGTCGTTGCTACTTGAGGGGCCGGCTTGCATACCAAGCTTGGTAAATCGTTCTTTGACGTCTGGTCGTTGCAATATAGCGCGTAGGTCTTGGTTCATTTTGTCAACGATGGCGGCTGGTGTTTTGGCGGGCAAGAAGAATGCTATCCAAATGGTGGTCACATAGCCTGGCACGCCTTGCTCGCCAATCGTTGGCAAGTCTGGCAACTCAGGATGACGCTTATTACTAGCAATACCCAATGCTTTGACGCGGCCGGCTTTGATATTGGGTACTGCAGAATTAAAAGCGTCAAACATCAGCTGCAAATGGCCAGCCAATAAATCTTGCGCTGCGGGACCTTGACCTTTGTAGGGCACATGCGAAAGTTGCGTCTTAGTCATATTGGCAAACATCTCTGCACCGAGGTGGTAAGTGCTTCCTATGCCTGATGAGCCGTAAAACAATTTGCCAGGATTGTCTTTGGCGTAGCGAATGAACTCTTGCACATTAGTGACAGGCACTGAAGGGTGCACAACCAAAATATTTTCAATGGTGGCGACGGTGCTGACAGCCGCGAAGTCGCGGATCGGGTCGTAGGGAAGTTTTTGAACCAACGCTGGGTTAGCGCCCATGATGCTGCTGGTGCCAAACAAAATCGTGTTGCCGTCAGCGGGTGCACGCGCCACAAACTCAGCCCCAATGGCGCCAGTTGCGCCGACACGGTTATCGACGATCACTGTTTTACCCATGGCTTCAGATAACAAAGGTGCTATGACGCGCGCCGCGATATCTGTGGGACCACCCGTTGCAAATGGCACAACCAAGCGAACCGTGTTGTTTTGTGCGGATGCAAAAGAAGCACACAGCAATAGTGCTGTACAAAAAATTCGACGTGTAGTCATAAACACTCCTAGTTTTGTAGAGAAAACATCAGGCCAATAAGCGTGCACGGATATCAAGTGGTGACATCACCTCAAGCGGCTCAGTACCGCCATTAGGAATTTCTACTTGCGTAGCATTGAGCAACATGCTCACCATCACATAGGTGCCCGACACAACTGTTAGATCGACCACCGCTTGCTCGCCCATTTCTGCGATCGCGCGTTCCCACAATGCGTCAGAGACGCGGTGATTCAGCGTCAACTGCACGCAATAGTCATAAACCAAAGCCTCATCTGCCTGCATGCCTTGGGGCTTGTTGCAATGGCGAAGTTGTTCTATGACTTCAGCAGACAAGCCAGCGCGTTGTGCAATCGGCGCATGGGCCCACCATTCGTATTGCGCATTAGCAATTCGGGCTTGGATCAGGATGGCAAGTTCGTTCAAGCGTTTAGAGACCGAAGTTTTGAAGCGCAAATAATCAAGATGGTCAAAACACCTGCGCGCCATCTCTGGGCTGCGCAGTAATGCGTTGTAAGGCCCACCCAATGCCGCACTTGAAATTTTCAAAATATCGTCTGCCAAAGGCTGCACCTCAGGCGCAAGATTTTCATATTGAATTTGTGCGAACCGCTCGGCCATATGTTTATCCTTGTCTTTTACGTAAACCCAAATACATCACTGTCGACACAACTACCAATGCACCCGCCACTTGAATGGGCGCAATCGCTTGGTTTAACAACACCCAAGCCAGTACCAAAGCAAAAACAGGTTCAACATTCATGATGGCGGAATTTCCCACGACACCTAAACGCGGCAACACGGTGAACATGATGGTAAATCCTGTGCCATAGAAAAGCGACAACATACACAAACCCATCCAGCCCTCTGCCGCATCAGGCAAGTGAAGTCCTGTTTGAGTACCAATCATCAGCCAAGCCAAAATTGCCACGCAGGTCATGGTGCTAAATGTGCGCAAGCGGCCATCTAAGTCACCGGCTTCGTGCTGTGTCACAACCATGGCAATGCCAAACAAAGCTGCTGCTGCTAACGCAAAAAATACACCTTCACCAATCACTGCCCATTGACCTTGCGCGCCTAATCCAGAGGACGCACCCAAAACATCGAGTGCAAGTGCGAGCCCTATCAGCATGATGGGCATTACACGCAATACGGCAGGTTCAGGTTGGTGTTTGTAGAGCATGCGCGCCCATAGCGCGATCCACAAGGGATAGGTGTTAAAGCCCAACAAGGCCAGCGCAACTGGAAGACGCGCTACGGCTGAATACAGGCAGTAGCTTTGTATGGCAATTAAAAAACCGACACCCAATAAGACGCGTGGATGCTTGGGCGATAAGGTGAGGGACACCTTGGCACGCCACAAAATTAATCCCACCACCATGGCAGTGATGGAGCTACGCACTGCAATAGCTGTTGTGACATCTACCCCATGCGCAAACGCGAAACGCGCTGCGACATGGTTAGCGCCCATCAAGAAGGCAATAAGAAGAAGAGTGGCGAAGGCGGTGAGAGAAAGGCGCAATATTTATTCTGCTTTGATATTGTTGTCAGCAATCAACTTCGAATATTTGGCTTTCTCCGCAGCTAGAAATACTTTGAATTCTGCCGGTGATGTGGCATGTGGTTCAACGCCTAGTCCAGCAAAGCGATCTTTTAGATCGGGACTGACAGCAATTTTGGCCAATGTGGCGTTGTAGTTGTCTATGACTGCTTGGGAAGTTCCAGCAGGCAAGAAAACACCCCACCAGTTCAACGCCACGATGCCTTCTAGTCCCGCTTCTGTGAATGTTGGGATATCAGGAAATAGTACGGAGCGTTTTTCACTGGTGATAGCCAGTGCGCGTAAGCGACCAGACTTGATGTGTTGGCTGACAGGCAGCGCATCAGAGACCATGATGTGCAGCTGTCCAGAAATTACATCAGTCACAGCTTGGCCGCCCCCTTTGTAGGGCACGCTAACCATCTTCACACCCGCTTGGCGAGAAATAAGTTCACCCGCAAGGTGCGACATGCTGCCGGGGCCACTGGTGCCGTAACTCACTTTGTTGGGGTTGGCTTTGGCGTCAGCAATCACGTCTTTGAGACTTTTGTAAGGCGAGTTGGCGGGGACCACCAAGATGTTGGCGCCGGTTGCTGTCAAAGCAACTGCTGCGAAATCTTTGTCCATGCTGTAGGGCAGTTTGGACAGTAATGGATTAACACCTGCTGGCCCGAGATTGCCGATGACAAATGTGTAGCCATCGTTGGGTTGACGCGCGGCAAATTCCATACCGATGGAACCAGCAGCACCAGGCTTGCTTTCCACGATGACAGGTTGCCCCCAAATCTCGCTCATTTTTTGACCCATGATGCGGGCCATTAAATCTGAACTACCACCAGGCGGGTAGGTCACGACAAGTTTGACGGGCTTGTCTGGAAATTTAGTTGCCTGAGCTTGTGAGATGCCGTGCACAGTAAAAAGACCTAAAGCCAAGGTGGCGATAAGGCTGCGATGAACTGATAAAAAAATTGTGGCCATGGATGTCCTATAAAAAATACAAACAATTTAAAACTCGATAAGCACGAGTGCCCAAGGCCATATCTTGTATTATCAAACGATCATTTGCAACACGGTAAATACCCATGCTTAACCTGTCAACGCCTGGTGGTCGCAGCGACCAAACGCTCTCACACAATATGAAATTGTTAGCCCACCATGAGTTAGGTGGCTTTGGTGGAATGGGTGAGGGCATGTCGGTGCAGCAGACGTCGGACGGCCGACGCATCTTGTGGATGGCGCACGAATCTGCCCCAAAAAACTTCACAGGTGTGGACGTGACGGATCCGAAAACCCCCAAGATGGTGGTGCAAACAGAATTGCCACACGCCAAGATGCGATCGAACTCGCTTGATGTCGTCGGAGACATCATGGCTGTCGCCTACCAGACACAAACTGTAGGCCTTAAACCCGCTGGCGTTGATTTATTCGACATCTCCAAACCAGAAACACCAAGACTCATTTCTCACTTTGATTGCTCGGGCCCTTATTCAAGAGGTGTGCATGCGGTGTGGTTTGTCGATGGACACTATTTGCATATGTCTTCGGGCTCTGGAGATTTCCAGCCGCGCAATCCATTGGATGACCAGTTCTATCGCATTTTGGATGTCTCTAATCCTGCCAAGCCAGTTGAGGTGGGTCGTTGGTGGTATCCCGGTACACGTGAAGGCGATGAGGCGCCACCACCAGAGCGTCTCACCCAAAAATTCGATACAGGCTTTCGCGCGCACAACACCAATGTGTTTCCCAATCGTCCAGACCGCGCATATGTGGGATACATCGATGGCGGGGCATTTGTTTTGGACATCGCAGACAAGAGCAATATCAAAGTGGTGTCGCATTGGAACCACTCGCCACCTTTCAATGGATTCATCCACACCTTGCTACCGCTCTTCGATCGCAACTTATGGATCGTCAGTGATGAGTGCGTGCAAGACAACGGCGCCGACTGGCCCAAATTGGTATGGGTGATCGATTCACGTAATGAAAAAAATCCTGTGCCGATTGGTACCTTTCCTGCGCCACCTTACGATGCATTTGCAAAGCGTGGTGGTCGCTTCGGGGCACACAACTTACATGAGAACCTACCCATTCCCACATCGTTCTGCTCTGACACGCTGATCATCGGTTCGTTCTTCAATGCGGGCGTGCGTGTGTATGACACGACAGACCCTTACCAAGTGCAAGAAGTTGCGTATTTCGTTCCAGGTGCGCCCAAGTTGTCACCTGCTGGCGCGATTCAACTCAACGATGTGTTTGTAGATGAGCGACGCATCGTCTACACCATGGACCGTTTCACAGGTGGTTTGTATATCTTGGAAATGAACGTTTAACCGCGCATGACGTTTCGTGACGCGTTGGCTGGAAAAATCCCGATCAGCCTTGTCACAGGTTTTTTAGGAAGTGGCAAAACCACCCTGATCGCACGTTTGCTGCGCCACCCTGGCATGAACCGCGCGGCTGTCATCATCAATGAAGTCGGTGAAATTGGCATAGACCATGACTTGGTGGCTAACGTCACCGAGAACATGTCCTTGTTGGCCAATGGTTGCATTTGCTGTTCTGTGCGTACAGACTTACAAGACAGTTTGCGTGAGTTGTTCAACCAGCGCAGGGCAGGGCAAATTCCTGAGTTTGACCGCGTCATCATTGAGACTACTGGTTTGGCTGACCCGGCACCTGTGGTGCAGACATTGCTTAGCGACACGCTGATCAACCACCACTTTAGATTGGATGGCTTGGTTACCTTGGTCGATGCTTTCCATGGTTTGGATTTAATGCAACGCCAACCAGAAGCTATCAAACAAATAGCTATGGCGGACCGTATCTTCATCACCAAGATTGACTTGGCTAGTGATGAAGTTTTAAAAACTTTACGTGAAGCACTTACCGCGCTCAACCCACGTGCTGATCAAGTCGATGTGTTGAACGGCGATATCGATCCCGCCTTATTGACGGGACTTGGTTTGCACAGCGCTGTTGGAAGTCGTGATGCATTGCGTTTTTTAGGTGAAGATATTCAATCGAAATCTTCGAATGCAAGTGATGAAGGCCGCTATTTGGGTGCCACTCCATCGCGACATGATGCAGCCATTCGAACTTTATCTTTGCGGTTTGCAAAGCCTTTTGTATGGAGCGGATTTTCTGCAGCGCTTGAACTGCTCACTACCTTGCGTGGTCCCGATATGTTGCGTGTCAAAGGCATTGTGAATGTAGAAGGTAAGCCAGTCGTTGTGCAGGGCGTGCAACATATTTTTAGCCCGCCGATTGAATTAGACCAATGGCCGAGTGCTGATCGGGATTCTCGCTTGGTGTTTATTACGCGCAATATCGAGTCGGACACGATTCGCAATTTAATGAGCGCAGTGACTTCGTTGGGTGCTTCGTCGCCTACTGCGGCCTGAAAATAGAAGTCATTGGTGCCTCCGACAGGAATCGAACCTGTATCTAGCGCTTAGGAGGCACTCGTTCTATCCATTGAACTACGGCGGCGGTGAGCGAATTGTAGAGAGATGCTATTTGCTGAGCATGCGCATCGCTTCTTCCAAGCCCTTGAGCGTCATGGGGTACATGCGGTTACTGACCAACTGCTGAATGATGCTAATGCTTTGGCGGTATTGCCAAACGCCTTGAGGCTCTGGGTTGATCCACGCAAATTTAGGGAAAGCGTGGGTTAAGCGTTGCATCCACTCCGCGCCCGGTTCTTCGTTGTTGTATTCCACGCTGCCACCGGGTTGCACGATTTCATAAGGGCTCATGGTGGCGTCGCCAATAAAGATGAGTTTGTAGTCTTTGTTGTATTTACGAATGATGTCCCAGGTGTCAAATTTTTCGGCAAATCGGCGTCGGTTGTTGCGCCACATAAAGTCATAGACGCAATTGTGAAAGTAATAAAACTCTAAATGCTTGAACTCTGATTTAACGGCAGAGAACATTTCTTCTACACGCGCTACGTGTTCGTCCATCGTGCCACCCACGTCCATCAGCAACAAGACTTTCACGTTGTTATGCCGCTCAGGGATCATCTTGATGTCTAGATAGCCTGCATTGGCCGCTGTCGCACGAATGGTGTCTGGCAAATCTAATTCATCTGCAGAGCCTTCACGTGCAAAGCGGCGCAAACGGCGCAAGGCGACTTTGATGTTGCGGGTGCCTAACTCTTGCGTGTCGTCGTAGTCTTGGTAAGCGCGTTGGTCCCACACCTTGACTGCGCTTTTGTTGCCACCTTTGCCACCTATGCGAATGCCTTGTGGGTTGTAACCGCCGTTGCCAAATGGAGAAGTGCCGCCCGTGCCAATCCATTTGTTACCGCCTTGGTGGCGTTCTTTTTGTTCTTCTAGGCGCTTCTTCAATGTCTCCATCAACTCGTCCCAGCCCATTTTTTCTATGGCGGCTTTTTGTTCTGGACTGAGTTCGTTTTGTAAAAGTTTTTCTAGCCAACTGTTGGGGACTTCTTTGGTGAAGTCACCGAGCATTTCCACGCCTTTGAAGTAGGAGCCAAAGGCACGGTCAAATTTGTCAAAGTGCTTTTCGTCTTTGATGAGCGTGATGCGACTCAAAAAATAAAAGTCGTCCATGCTGCATGAGTCGCTTCCAGGCCCCACCACTTGCGCTTGCAAGGCTTCCAACAGTGTGAGGTATTCCTTGACTGAAACCGGTAACTTGGCTTCGCGCAAGGTGTAGAAGAAGTCGATCAGCATGTTTCGATGTGTCTTAAAGTCGGCGTGTCTTTAAATCAATCTACGTCTGGGGGTTGCTTTTGGCGATCCCTGATGTACCGAGCCGCTTGCAAGCCCATGCCACCACCTAAGCCAACAAACAAAATGGCAATCACGCTACCCGTGCCATAGCCTTCGGCAAACAAGTTCAAACCTAATGCAACGCCAAGTCCATAACCTAGTAACGCACCCACGATAAAACCAACAGCGTCAGTTAAGCCTTCAAGTAGAGGTCCCATATGTTTTGTTTTCTATGTTTAGTTTTTTGTGCCGGACGATGCGTTATTCATAATCGGGTTCAACGATTACGACTTTGCATAAAGACGAGTTTTTCAAACAAGGTGACGTCTTGTTCGTTCTTCAGCAAGGCTCCGACCAATGGTGGAACCGCTACTTTGTCGTCTTGTGTTTGCAAAGCTTCAAGAGGAATGTCTTCAGCCACCAAGAGCTTGAGCCAGTCGAGTAGTTCACTGGTGGAAGGTTTTTTCTTCAAACCTGGCAAGTTGCGGATGTCAAAGAAAGTCTTCATGGCGACATTTAGCAATTCTTTTTTCAAGTTTGGGTAATGCACCGCAACGATTTGGCGCATGGTCTCCGCTTCAGGAAATTTGATGTAGTGAAAGAAACAGCGGCGCAGAAAAGCGTCTGGCAGTTCTTTCTCGTTGTTGGACGTAATAAACACCAACGGCCGATTTTTTGCTTTGATGAGTTGACGTGTTTCATAGCAATAAAACTCCATGCGGTCGATCTCGCGCAATAAGTCATTAGGGAACTCAATGTCGGCTTTGTCGATTTCGTCAATCAGCAGTGCAACTGGTTCGTCAGCCGTAAAAGCCTGCCAAAGCACGCCTTGGATGATGTAGTTCTCAATGTTTTTGACCCGCTCACCACCGTCTAAGTCCGCCATTTGGCTATCGCGCAAGCGGCTCACGGCGTCGTATTCATAGAGGCCTTGTTGGGCTTTGGTAGTCGATTTGATATGCCATTGCAAAAGCGGCATGCCTAAAGATTGGGCAACTTCCTCTGCCAACATGGTTTTGCCCGTACCAGGTTCGCCTTTCACGAGCAAAGGGCGTTTCAAGGTGATGGCAGCGTTTACTGCCAACTTGAGATCTTGCGTGGCAACGTAGTTATCGGTTCCGGTGAATTTCATCTTAAGTGGCTCTATATAATTTGAGGTTGATTTTTATTTCTGTCTTGGCTGTACCAACTTATGAACAAGTCTCTCTCACTCGCATTTGCTTTAGTTGTCGCCACGGCGACGACTGTTAGTTTTTCACAAGACATCAAAGGCGACGCCAAAGCAGGCGAAACCAAAATAGCTATGTGTATTGGCTGCCACGGCATCCAAGGCTACCAAGCCAGTTTTCCTGAAGTGTACAAAGTCCCCAAAATCTCCGGCCAAGGTGAAAAGTACATCGCCAGTGCATTGACTGCCTACAAAAAAGGCGAACGCCGTCACCCCTCCATGAAAGGCATTGCCTACAGCTTGTCTGAGCAAGATATTGCTGACATCTCTGCTTACTACTCAACACACGGCAAAGTAGAGGGCGCCACATTGCCCGACAAAGCAACGGAAGCCAGACCTAATGTGGCCGCATTGGTCGCCAAAGGCGCTTGCACCTCATGCCATGGCGAGAACTTTGCCAAGCCTATCGATCCCAGCTATCCCAAAATTGCCGGACAAAACGCCGACTATTTGTATGTCGCTTTGAAGTCCTACAAAGTTGAAGGCAACAGCGCTTGGGGCCGTAACAACGGAGTGATGGGCGGTATTGCCAAGCAATACAGCCTAGCCGAACTCAAAGAGCTGGCTAACTATGTGTCATCACAACAAGGCGATTTGAAGACTGTTCCTCAGTCAAAGTTTCGCTAATAAGTTCTCGCGACTTGTGAATAGCCCGCGTATGCGGGCTTTTTTATTCAGGCGTGATACCCGCAGCCTTGACCCATCCACCCCATTTTTTAATTTCAGCGTCGATGGTTTTGGCCAGGGTGGCAGAGTCTTCCACGTCTAGGTCAATGCCGACGCCTTGAATTTTTTCGCGCACCTCTGGTTTGGCCATGACTGCCAAAAATGCAGCCGAGGCTTTTTTATGGACATCGGCAGGGAGTCCGGCTGGCGCCATCAAGCCAAACCAAGCGCTTACGTTGTAGTCTTTCACCGTGTCTCCAATGGAAGGGACAGTGGGTGCTTTTCCAGCGCGCTTGCGGGTTGTCACGCCAAGGCCCCGCATACGGCCGCCGTTCATTTGTGACACCGCATTGCCTACGTCGGCAAACGCGAACTGCAATTGACCGCCTAATAAATCAGTCATCGCAGGCGGAATGCCCTTGTAAGGCACGCTGACAGTTTGCAGCCCTGCCAACTCACACAACATGGCGGCAGAAACCAATGAGCCAGAAGACCCATGACCGTAGGCCAATTTGCCAGGGTTGGCCTTGGCGTAGGAGATGAACTCCTTCATATCTTTGGCTGGGAAATCAGAAGCCACCATCAAAATAAATCCGGTCTCACCAACTTTGCCTATCGGCGTGAAGTCTTTGACGGGGTCATACGACAGCTTGCGGTAGAGGTGCACATTGGCCGCTTGTGTGGTGCTGGTCGTCACCAAAAACGTATAGCCGTCTGCCGGCGACGCTTTGACAGCCTCAGCCCCTAATATGCCGTTAGCGCCCGCTTTGTTTTCGATGGTGATCGATTGACCTAAGGCCTCGCCCATAGCTTGGGCCAAGATGCGACCGACGTTATCGGTAGCACTTCCAGCTGGAAACGGAACAATAAATTTGATGGATTTACTGGGGTAGTTTTGCGCCAACGCCCAAGGCGAAGAGAGCAAGGCCATCAGGCCGAGCGCCAATACTTTTTGAACAATACGTGGAATGGTCATGTCTCGTTTCCTTTTCTAGTTAATCGCGTGTGGCACAACGTTGCACTGCATCAATATACGCCTGCCCATCTGGAGGCCGCCCGCTGCGTTGGCTTTCCCAAATCATTTGGCCCAGGGCTTCCATGGTTTCGTGGTGCGCGTCGTGCAAAGAGTCGCGCCGTGCATTCAGCAACTCCACCGCTTGCCGAATTCCGCGCGGTTGGTCAATCGAGCACTGCTCGCTGACAGACAAGTGCATGGACAAATGCAAAAACGGATTGGTTTTGCCGTCTTCTACGTCATACATTTTTTCAAGCGCTGCCGATTCGTTAGTGAAATCGGCATGGTATTCGGGATGCTCGGCGACCCATTGGCTGGCCAAGGTCTCCAGTGCATCCATGGGTTGCGCGGTTTGCCATTTGGCAAAGACTGCACAAAAGAATTTACGCACATCGGCTTGGCTG
>Ga0209188_1000352_pt1 | contig 47141 bp, 46 predicted proteins | sample C_130625_EF_Meta_FD_187307 | JGI IMG/M metagenome (GOLD analysis project Ga0209188, IMG submission 187307) | Freshwater microbial communities from Lake Croche, Canada to study carbon cycling - C_130625_EF_MetaG (SPAdes) (version 2) | ecosystem: Environmental > Aquatic > Freshwater > Lake...
GGTCACTAGGCCTTGATATAGCGCTTGGTGTAGGTGGTTTAGCCAGAGGACGTGTGATCGAAATTTACGGACCTGAATCTTCAGGAAAAACTACTCTGACATTGCATGCTGTAGCTGAAATGCAAAAGCTTGGCGGAACATGTGCATTTATTGATGCCGAGCATGCATTAGATGTTCAATATGCAGCCAAACTAGGTGTCGACGTAAATAATCTTTTAATTTCTCAGCCGGACACGGGAGAACAAGCTTTAGAGATTGCAGATGCATTAGTGCGCTCAGGATCGATAGATTTGATTGTGATTGACTCTGTGGCGGCTTTGGTTCCAAAAGCCGAAATTGAAGGTGAAATGGGCGATTCTTTGCCAGGCCTACAGGCACGTCTTATGAGTCAAGCATTACGTAAATTGACTGGTACTATTAAGCGTACGAATTCGATGATCATCTTTATTAATCAAATCCGTATGAAGATTGGAGTTATGTTTGGTTCTCCAGAGACAACTACGGGCGGTAATGCTTTAAAGTTCTACGCCTCAATGCGTCTTGATATTCGTCGCATTGGAAGTATCAAAAAAGGTGACGACAATATTGGAAATGAGACTAGAGTTAAGGTAGTAAAAAATAAAGTCTCCCCGCCGTTCAGAGAGGCTATCTTCGATATCATGTACGGGTCCGGAATTTCCCGCGAAGGCGAGATTGTCGATATGGGGGTCGAAGCTGATATCGTTGAGAAATCAGGAGCTTGGTACAGTTATAAAGGTGAAAAAATTGGTCAAGGCAAAGACAATGCTCGCGACTTTTTAAAGGCAAATCCTGAATTAGCAAAAGAAATTGAGGCTTTAATTCGCGCAAAATTAGGTGTTAAGGGAAATAAAGCAGTTATATCCGGTAAGGAAGATGACGAAGTCGAACCTCCAGAGGCTTGAGGAGCAAGTTGAGCAAATAGAGTCCAGCACTCGTCCCAAGGCTAAGATAAGCCTTTTGGGACGAGGTATTCGATATCTCTCCATGAGAGAGCATAGTGAACTAGAAATTCGAAAAAAATTACACCCCTATGCAGAAAATGAAGACCAGCTTAATCAAGTTATCCTTCAGTTAAAAAATAAAAATTTTTTATCAAACGAAAGATTTTCAGACAGTCTTATTTATAAAAAGGCGAATAGTCTAGGTAATCATCGTATAGCTAATGAGTTGCGAAAGCACGATTTAGATCCTGAAATCATCTCCAAGCACCTTTTAGATTTAAAAAAATCAGAGTCAAAGCGCGCTTATGAAGTATGGTTAAAGAAGTTTGGAACATTAGCAAAAGAGCCCAAAGATCTAGCAAAACAAATTCGTTTCATGGTTAGTCGCGGGTTTGACCAAGAGCTTGTTTATCGTATTGTTCGAGGGAAAACCCTAGAAGATTCAAACTGAAATGCTAGACTATAGGGATGTCTTTAAAAACTCAAGAAATAACTCCCTCCCGCAGGCTCGTTCATGAGCGAAAAATCGATTTAAAAGTATATCGAAGGGATGATCAGTTATGGGATATAGAAGCTGAAATTATTGACTGTAAAGCTCAGGATTTACAGTTGGCAGCAATCTATCGGAAGGCTGGAGAGCCGATTCATCATATGCTTTTAACGGTTACGATCAATCAAAATATGGATGTTGTTGACGCATTTGCCAAGTCATTACATGTTCCGTATGAAGGTACTTGTGAATTCATTGGACCAGATTATTCAAAATTAATTGGACTAAACCTATTAAAAGGTTTTCGAGAGGGAGTGAAAAGTCGTCTAGGAGGAATTTATGGATGTACACATATCTCTGAATTGACGAAACTTCTGCCAACTGCTGCAACTCAGGCATTTGTTGGGGAACTTTTTCAAGTTCAAACCAATCAAAAAGAAGTGCAACAACCTAACGAGCAGTTACCATTCCAGTTCAACGGCTGTCATGCCTTGAGGACTGATGGAGAGGTAGTAAAAATGTATCATACAAAATGGTATGGTTACCCACTAGAACCAGGAAAATTTGGAATTTCTAAGGAGTAATCAACTTTGACTTCAATCAATCATTTTTCACCGTTATTATCAATAAGTATATGTTCAACTAAAGGGAAGCAATTATGAAAATCCACGAATACCAAGGAAAAGAACTCCTTCGCCAATTTAATATTCCAGTACCTAATGGTATTCCGGCATTTAGTGTTGATGAAGCCATGGCTGCTGCAGAAAAACTCGGTGGTCCAGTTTGGGTTGTCAAAGCCCAGATACATGCTGGCGGACGAGGTAAAGGTGGCGGAGTTAAGGTTGCAAAAAGTCTTGAAGAGGTGAGAGCCTATGCAACAAGTATTCTAGGAATGCAATTAAAAACGCATCAAACTGGACCAGAGGGACAGTTAGTAAGAAGATTGCTCATAGAAGACGGTGCTGATATTAAAAAAGAATACTATGTAGGTCTTTTAACTGATCGCGAATCACAATCAGTTGTGATTATGGCTTCAAGTGAAGGTGGTATGGATATTGAAGAAGTTGCTGCCCATACTCCTGAGAAAATTATTAAAGAGTTTATTAATCCATTGCATGGTGTAAGTGATGTTCAAGCGACTAACTTAGTCAAAGGCATTGGAGTGCCAGAGGCATCACAAGCTCAGGCAAAAGCAGTATTGGTTAACTTATATAAAACTTATATGGAAACTGATGCATCATTAGTTGAAATTAATCCTTTAATATTAGAAGGCAACGGCAACATTAAAGCCTTAGATGCCAAGTTTAATTTTGATCCGAATGCTCTTTTTAGACACCCTGAGATCGTTGCTTATCGTGATGAAGCAGAAGAAGATCCTGCGGAAATTGAAGCATCTAAATTTGACTTAGCGTATATTTCTCTCGACGGTAATATTGGCTGTTTAGTTAATGGTGCAGGATTAGCTATGGCAACCATGGACACGATCAAATTATTTGGTGGATCACCAGCTAACTTCCTTGATGTTGGTGGTGGAGCAACGGCAGAGAAGGTTACTGAAGCATTCAAAATCATGTTGAAAAATAAATCAGTAAAAGCAATTTTAGTGAATATCTTTGGCGGAATTATGCGTTGTGATGTGATTGCAGATGGTGTTATTCAGGCATGTAAAGCTGTCAACCTTTCTGTACCTTTAGTTGTCCGCATGAAGGGAACAAATGAAGATTTAGGTAAAAAGATGTTGGCTGATTCTGGATTGCCGATCATCAGTGCTGACACGATGGCTGAAGCTGCAACTAAAGTTGTTGCATCCGTTAAATAATTAAAAAGGAATACAAATGTCTATATTGATCAATAAAAATACACGTGTGATTACACAAGGTATTACTGGAAAAACAGGCCAATTTCATACTGAAAAATGCCAAGAGTATGCAAATGGTAAAGAATGTTTTGTAGCAGGTGTAAATCCGAAAAAAGCAGGCGAGTCAATTTTCGGTATTCCAATTTTTGGTAGCGTAAAAGATGCATCAAAAGAAACTGGAGCAACTGTATCAGTTATTTACGTTCCACCTGCGGGAGCAGCTGCGGCAATTTGGGAGGCTGTAGAAGCCGACTTAGACTTAGCTATTTGTATCACTGAAGGTATTCCAGTTCGCGATATGCTTGAAGTGCGCAATCGTATGAAAGAAAAAGAAGCTAAAGGCGGTAAAAAAACTCTATTACTCGGACCAAATTGTCCTGGTTTAATTACGCCAGAAGAAATCAAGATCGGGATTATGCCTGGCCACATAACACGTAAAGGACGAATCGGTGTTGTGAGCCGCTCAGGTACTTTGACTTATGAAGCCGTCGCTCAGCTGACTGAACTTGGTATTGGACAGTCCTCTGCAGTAGGAATCGGTGGAGATCCAATTAATGGACTTAAGCACATCGATATCATGAAGGCATTTAATGATGATCCAGACACTGATGCCGTCATCATGATTGGCGAAATTGGTGGGCCTGATGAAGCAGATGCTGCTCGTTGGTGCCGTGACAATATGAAAAAACCAATCGTAGGTTTTATCGCTGGAGTGACAGCTCCTGCAGGAAAAAGAATGGGACACGCTGGAGCATTGATTTCAGGTGGTGCAGATACTGCAGATGCAAAGTTAGCAATTATGGAAGAATGCGGATTTAAGATAACGCGTAACCCATCAGAGATGGCAAAGCTTTTAAAAGAAATGATTTAAAAAATATCAAAAACAATAAGGGGCTTAGGCCCCTTTTTTATTGATACATAAAATAATCTACTAAAATAATAAAAAATTATTATTTCAATCAAAACAACAAGGACAACAGCATGGATTTTACGTCAAGCGCAGTATGGGTAGCCTTAGGTTACATTATGTTTACCAATATTTTGTTATCTGGAGACAACGCAGTTGTAATTGCGATGGCATCTAGAAATTTACCAGCTGAACAGCAGAAAAAAGCAATTTTTTGGGGTAGTGCAGCCGCAATTATTATGCGAGTCATTCTTACAATAGTTGCGATACAGTTACTCGCATTGCCTTACTTAAAAATTATTGGAGCGATATTACTCATCTACATCGGAGTGCAACTCATGGCTGACAGTGACGATGAAGAGAATATTGATTCTGCTCCATCCATGTTCACAGCTATTAGAACGATCTTAATAGCAGATCTTGTTATGAGCTTGGACAATGTTGTTGCTGTTGCTGCAGCTGCGGACCGTGCACCAGAAGAAATGCGTATGCCGCTTATTTTGATCGGTCTTGGCTTAAGTATTCCACTAATTATTTTTGGTAGCACAATCCTACTTAAAATTATGGATAGATATCCAGTCATTATTACTCTCGGTGCTGCTCTATTAGGATTTTTAGCAGGCGAAATGTTTGCGACAGATCCTGCCATTCACCACACCCTAGTGGAAACTCTTGGCGCTGAAAATGCTGATGCACCATTCCAGATTTTAGGAATTGCGTTAGTAGTGACTATAGGTTTATGGTTAAAAAAGAAATCAAAGCATCAAGAAAAATCTTAAATATAAAACTTTTTAGACGTCTAATTATTGGGGAAGACCAACTCAATTAAGCTGAGTTGGTCATGGGCTCTGCGATGATGATTAAACTCATCATCGTTAAAAGAATCATCGTTAAGGTCATCGGCATACTTAAGTAAAGGACTTCCTTTTTAGAGGAAGTCTTTTGCAAAATAATCAGGTGGCATATTAAAATTGCCAAAATATGGCCTATTACAATGGCGCCTACTGCAAGATACCAAGTAAAGCTAGCATCAATCATGGCAATATCAGGACGAAAGTCTTTGGTATGAAACAAGTCCCAGCCAAGATTGAATGGGTCTGAAATCAAAAAGACAATGTTTTGAACCTGAATCATAAAACTAGAAAAGTTATGTGCAATCAAATAAGCAATAGCAATAGGAATAAGGCTCGGAGCGAGATCATTCGCTAAGTGTTTTACATTGATATTGGGACACATTTTTTTACTTAGATAACACGTCAATTGATAAATCATGTAAAACGCACACCAGGTCAATAGTAGGCCAGCAGTACCTATCAAGTAGCCATTAACATCAATTGATTTTGGGATAAGTCTTTCAAAAGGCTTTTCAAATAAAAGCCATATTTGGTTGCCATGAAGACCATCGAAAAGAACCGTTGTCAGCATAGCGATAATAAATCCTGCTTGACCAGATGAAGATTGTTCTGAATTTGAATTAATTAGACCCATGCCCCAGGGTCTCAGGAGAAGGGCTTTTTGAGAAGGACTATAAGTAAAAAGACTAAATTTTCCAAGGTAATTAAAGTAGATCGAGAAAAAATCAAAGTGTTGTAGCCATCTATTTTTTCCAATCAGAGACATCCCTAGGAAGGAAAAAGTGCTCCAAATCAAAATTAAATAACCAATCCGATAGGGTACAAATGCCACAGGATAAACAACTTCCAACCAACTCCAAAGAAAAAGAAAAAGGGTCGCAAAAAATAAGCTATTCCATGGAAAGATGGGAGTAGGAAAGGAGGCGATTTTATTTTTTTGCGTTGAAAAAAGTCGCTGTATCAATTGGTACAAATTGAGCCAAGGATTCAGGAGTGGCCAAATATTGCCAAAAATAGATATAAATAAAGATAGACCTAACCACCAGGTCATCCAAATAAAATTAGGGGCCAGGTTTTGTAAGGGGTTTTTATCTCCCCAAAAACATGCTCCTAAAACAACAAAGAAAAGTACTAAAGATAGAATTTGTAGAATTAATCTGCTACTTTTAAGTAGTAGATTATGGTTGGCATTACTCAACAGAGTAATAGGAAATTTGGATTGAATACTAGGCTTTGTAAAAACAAGAAGAACTCCAATAAAAGAGATCAATACAACCAAAGCACTTCCAAAAATAAAAAAATTCAAGGGCAACGGCAAATCATAACGTTCATCAATGCTATGAGCATGGCAGTATTGACTGCATATTAACCCCAAGAAAATGAAAAGCTTTGGCAAGCGGAATTGGAAAATCACGTTACTCTGGAAAAACTTCTAGTCTAGCTAAAGGTTCGTGCCTGTGAGCCGAGGTCGGCGTGGCATTCGCAGCTGGATGCCACTCAAACTGAAATCTGCCAGTTGCATAAGCCTTAAACTTTAGGGTTTGAGCTTCTTTCGGCGATAACTTTAAATCAAGCTGATAAGCATGTAAATGAAACTCGCCAGGTTCATCGCTTGTTACTTTAATTTGAATCACATCATCTTTTTTTGCTTTAATCAGTTGCTGTGATTTGGGTACAACTCCCTTGGTTAAATCAAGGGAGGTTGAGATTTCTTTCGCATAACTATTAAGAAACATAAGGCTACTGGATATTATCCAAGCCTTTCCCAACAAACCTATCATTTAACCGCAGCTTTCCAATCAGCAATTTCACGTGCAGAGCCAGTTAAAGAAAGAATATGCATACCAGTATTAGCTCGATCAACAATATAGATATAGCCACGTTCATCAACTTCTACATTATTTGTCTGAATTGCCTTACGATCAGATGCCGCAGTGAAAGGTAACTTACCACGCTGAGACGCTGGAGTCGCTAAAACTACGGTATTTTTATTCATGGCCGGAACAAAGTAGCCAATCTCTTTCGGTGCAAATGGATCACGCATATCTACAGCGCGAACTCCTGCATTGAAATAAGCGAAAAACATGATTTTTTTATAGTAAATATCAGTCATGTTTTCGTTTGAGGAGTGTGTGCCAAAGCGTCCACCTTTTGCGCAGTAGTTTCCAAGTTTTTCAGGTATTCCCCAGTTAGCAACACCAAAAGCTCGCTTCTCATTCGTGGCATCCACAATCCATACCATTTGACGACCTTCAAGACACTCTTTTTGAATTGCCTCATTAGTTACTACAATAAAGTCACGCGTAGCACCTAATAAGTTTTTAGAGAATTCAGGAACCTTGACACCCATCATTGGGAAAGTTGTATGCGCACCGTGCATAGTTGGCATGTCTATACGATTAACTTGTGGATAGAGAAGATTTTCTGGGGTAGGATCTTTCGCGCCATTTAATAATTTTTCTCTATCAATAATTTGAATAATGCCATCTGTATTTGTGCCGTAACCAAAATAAACACGATTTCCTTTGGGACCTGTTGACATCACACCATGCAATTGCACTGGCACATCACCTGAGGCACCAGGTTGCTGACCTACCAAACCAAAATCTCGAATAAATACAGGTTTTGCTGGGTCGGATAAGTCATACACTTGAGTCATACGACTAGTTCGCCATTGTGGGTTACCGGAAACGAGGTAGGCTATACCTGTGTCACATTCCCAAAAGTTTTTATGGGTACCTTTAAGGCCTTTTGTAATCGTTGTGAGCAAAGTTGGGTTTTCAGGAGTAGTTACATCCCAAATCTCATGCGCTTGATTACCAAATACCCTCAGCATATAAAATTTGCTTTTATCAGCTTTGGGTAAAGTGGCCCCACTACAGACCCGCACCATTTGGCTTCCACCTTGCTCGGCAAGACCTTCCTCACCTGGGATGTGATACAAGTACTTTGGTTTTTTTACATCGGTCACATCGATAATTGATGTACCGTTATCTTCCATTTTGCCATTCATAGGGTTGATTTTGTTATCCCCGTGATGACCTATATAAGCAATCCAGCGATTACCTTGTTTTTGAATAGTGGGTTGATATGCCGTTCTTCCTTGGAGGTCGCTATAACCTTCAAGCTTCATGTTTTTAGCGCTTTCTACCCCTTGAGCAATTACTTGTCCTGAAAAGACACTTAATACTAAAGCGCAAGAACTAGCTTTTATGAGGGTAGAAAAATTTTTAAAAAATAGATTAATTGATTGAGTCATTACAGTCCCCTTTTAGCCTCATTTAGATGAAGTTTGATATATTTATATCAACTATACACAAATTTTGATTTGTATAGTCAATTTTTTCAAAGAGGAAAAGATGAAATTAATGATAAAAAATATGTTTTTGGTTGCATTAAGTTTAACTACTTTAAATACCCATGCCCAGTCAACTGGTCAAATTAGAAATAATTATGTAAACGCTTTTATTCCTAGTTGTATTGAGAACCAAAAATCTTTACCAGAGAATAAAGGTATTGCTCTTCAAACCATCAACTCATATTGTAAATGTACAGCAAATATCTCAGCCAATGGACTGACTAATCAGCAAATTGAAATGTTAGATAAATTAAATACTAAAGAGATTCAACAAAATGTATTTCTGCAGTCTGCCATGAAAAAAGCCACTGAATATTGTCAAGTTAACTATAGTAAATATTAATTTAGGCAAAATAAATTGGGTTTAATTAATATACCCTTCATTCTCCAAGTAGGTAAAGAGATTTAGAGCCTAATAAAACTTATCCAGTTTGATATATTTATTAGGCTTTCCACTCCCCTGATTTGCCACCACTTTTCTCAAGTAGTTTTACATCAGATATGACCATACCACGGTCTACTGCTTTACACATGTCATAAATTGTCAGGAGTGCTACTTGGACTGCCGTTAAGGCCTCCATCTCCACACCCGTTTGACCGATTGTTTTTGTTAAAGCAGAGCAAATCACTTCGTATTTCTCTGAAATGACTTCAAAGTCTACGCTGACATGAGTTAAACCGATTGGGTGACATAACGGAATAAGATCGCTCGTCTTTTTTGCGCCCTGAATACCTGCAATTCTTGCGATGCCAAGTACATCCCCTTTTTTGTGATTACCCGCAATAATTAATTCAAGAGTAGTTGGTAGCATAGTAATTTTGCCAGTGGCTTTGGCAATACGTTGCGTGGAATTTTTATCTCCAACATCTACCATATGTGCTGCACCGGCTTGATTAAAATGAGTTAGCATGATTAGATTCACTTATCTGAATTAAGGTGTTCATTGAAGAAAAGCATTATTTACTACATTTTAGTTTCTATCGTATGGATTAATCTATTGTATCCTTTGCAATTAATAGCTCAGGATAAAGTAACGATTCAAAATTCCATAGATACTTCTAAAGATGAGCCGCCACTGGGTGGGCGAGCACCAATCATTTTGCCTGATTTAGGCGATGTTTCAGCTGGTGACATGAGCGCACTTGATGAAAACAAATTAGGTGAGCGCATTATGCGTGAAATCCGTAAGGATCCCGATTATGTTACTAACTGGTTGATGTATGACTACATTAACCAGTTAGGAAAAGAATTGGTTTCTGGGGCAAGACGCCAAAAAATATCAGGATCAGAAAATTCGGGACCTTTTCCTCCTAAGTTTGAATTTTTTAATGTTCGTGACCCTAGTATTAATGCTTTTGCTTTACCGGGTGGTTATATTGGAATGCATACTGGACTGATGGTTTTGGCAGACAATGAAGCCCAACTTTCCTCAGTCCTTGGTCATGAAATTGGCCACGTTACACAAAAGCATATTGCTCGTGGCTCCGGGGTTGGAAGTAATAGTGGTTTAGTAATACTCGCCTCATTATTGTTGGCACTTGCTACAGCAAGAAGTAATCCTGGGGCTGCCCAAGGTTTAGCGATCGGAGGTCAGGCCTTAGCGATACAAAACCAACTATCTTATTCCCGAGATGCGGAAAGAGAAGCTGATCGTATTGGCTATCAAATATTGAATGCGACGGGATTTGATGTGAATGGGATGCCCGAATTTTTCCAAAAATTACAAAAATCATCTGGTATCACTGATACAACGGTGCCTGCCTATGTAAGAACACATCCACTGACTAGCGATCGAATTGCGGATATGCAGGATCGAACAAGAAATGATCAAAACAAAAATAGACCAACTAAAAATTCCCTTGATTTTTATTTAAATCAAACAATGGCAAAGATAGAGCAACAAGGTCAAGGAAGCGACTTGTTGCAGACAAAAGATTTTTTTATAGGCCAAACCAATAGCAAATCGACATTAAGAATGATGCAGGGCCACTTTGGTTTATCACTAACGGCTCTTCAAGAATTAAAAATTGAAGAATCTGAGAAACAACTTATAAAAAGTAAAGAATTAGCATCTCAATTAAGTGCTAATGAGATTGCTCCAAAAAATACCTATGTCTTTGAAATAACAAATGCTCAAATAGCAATGGCAAAGAAAAATTTTACTTTAGCGCAGAACATTTCGGCACAAGTGATTAAGTCATTTCCTACTTCCAAAGCAGCTGGAGTTTTATTAGTTCAAGCATATTATGCGGGTGGTAAGACATCTGAAGGGATTGCTTGGTTAGTACAAAAAACAAAAGTTCAAAAAGACGATATTACTTGGTGGAATTTACTAGCCCAAGGTTATGCAGAACAAAACAACCAAGTTAAGTACCACGCAGCAATTGCAGAGAAATACGTTTGTGAAGGAGCATTGCCAGCAGCGATACAACAGTTAATCATTGCCAAACAGTCTGGAACCGGAGATTTTTATTCTTTATCGGAAATTGAGGCTCGTAAGAATCAATTAGAGTTTTTATACCGTGAGGAATTAAAAGATAATGGCAAATTACCAAAAACTAATTAAGGTTTTGGATTTTTAATAAATTGAAAGAGTCTCGGTAAGTCCTTACTATTAATCGGCTCTATTGACATTTTTTTCTGCCATAAAAACTCACCTAAACTACCACAGCTATTTTGAAATATTTTTGCGAATGCTGAAAATATATCTAAATCATGATCATGTAGCAGGCCAATCGATTTGATTTTTTTTGGGACAAATTGACCATTTTCATCTTGTTCTAATACCTCAAACATAGCCTCAAAACTTATTTGATCTTGTTCATCTAAAAAACATCCAGTCGGCTGAATTGTTTGACCGAAGGTAGTTTTTAACTCCCAATGTCCATCTGCAAGAGGGTAAAACCGTACTACCCAAGGGCAATAGGAAAAAGAAATAAACACACGTTGTGGACCATTTTGAAAAAAATGATTGCCATGGCAATCTGTGGCTAAATGAGATTCGATGTATTGTTTAAAACCAGTATGGGTAATTTTTTCCCCAGATAATCGATTTTGTTGAGCATATTCGTTTTGTATTCGCCATTCGCCACGCCGATCAAAATAAAGCCAACCATAGCAATTGGGAACTTGGGGCCATTTTTGTAAAGCTTGAATGGTCGCTTGGTCCACGGTTAAACAAAATTAATGGAAGCCATGATCACCAGCAATAGATGGTGAATGAATCAAATCTTTTGATACTTGACTTGTATGTAAATGTGCAATTCGCCAGCCCATTGTTCCTTGAACTAAGATAATCGTCATGTGGATAAAAAACGATGGCTCATGAATATCTTTTTGGAACCGAACAGCTTCAGTACTATCGACAAACGTTGTTCCCATATAGGTGTGACTAGTTGCAGTCAAGGTATCAAAAATCACAGAGTTTTTCATTAAGTCCTTAAGACCTAAACGTAATTGTTTATGACCAGTTAAGCGAACACCATCAGGCAAAATGCAAGTTACGGTATCTTCTTCAAACCATAAACTCAAAGCATTTTCAAGATCACATTTGAGAAGGCTTGTATACCAACCCTCAATTACTTCATCGACATCGTGAAATAAACGTGCTGAGCGAGACATTAGTTGATATTCCTTAAAGTAATACAACGATTTAATTCATCAAAAGCAGATTGTGGGGTAATTTGATTTAGGCAGTTTAAATGACCTAGTGGACATTTTCTTTGGTGACAGGGACTACAGTCAAGTCCTAAAAACAGAATTCCTGCAAAAGGGGATAGTGGAGGAGTATGTCTAGGGTCGCTGGAGCCATAAAAAGCAATTTGAGGAATACCAAAAGCGGCAGCAATGTGCATTAATCCAGAATCATTACTTGCCAAGCCTTTAGCTTGAGGAATCAAAGCGATAGATTGATCAAGGTTAGCCAACCCGCAAAGATTGAGGATATTTACACGTAAGTGAATGTCAGTTTTATGTATGATCTCATCGCAAATCATACGGTCTTTTGAACTGCCTAAGAGCAAAATGCTGCTGGAGGGATTATGTTGTAGTAATTGAGTAGCAAGTTCTGCAAAGTGCTTAACTGGCCATTGCTTTGCTGGTCCAAACTCTGCTCCAGGCGCAAGAATGTAAAATTTTTCAGGGTTTGGCAAGGACTGCAATAGATCTTTAGCTTGATTTTGTGTGAAGGCCTCAACTTGAAGTTGAGGCCTATTCTCTTGTTGAGAGTTGGGTTGAAGATCGATTAATTTTGCTAAATCGAGATAGTGATCTACCATCGGGGGGCGATTTTTTTTAGGCGGATTCGGCAGGTATTTCGCTAGAAAAGCAGACCGAAGTTCACCTTGATAACCATAAATCTTAGGGATTTTAGCCAGAACAGGAATCAGAACCGACTTCCAACTATTGGGTAAAAGAAAGACCTGATCGAAGTGTCTATCTTTGACCAGTTGGGCTAATTGCCTACGTTTAGTAAGCTCTATTTTGCCATGCGAGAAATCCCCCTCAAACACTGTTGGCTTGGAGGGCATTGCTCGATATACAGGTGCAACCCAAGGGGTTGCCAAAACAGTTATTTGACCTAAGGCATCGCTTAAGCAGCGAATTAAAGGCTCCGATAGCACTGCATCGCCGATCCAATTAGGAGCGATGACAAGTGTTTGGGGCATTTGTATTAGTGCCCGACCTTAGCGCCAGGCTTCAGATGATATTCTGCACCACAATAAGGGCATTTTGCATGCCCAGTGTGTGCGATATCTAAGAATACTCTTGGGTGTAAATCCCAGTTTTTGCCTTCGCCAGGAGGGCAATGGAGAGGTAGATCTTGAGTATCAACTTCAATAGGAGTTTGTATGGTAGTCATGATTATTTAACAAAAGTAAGCCAGGAAAGATATTTATCATTTTTACCTTTTACTATGTCAAAAAATACATTTTGTATTTTTTCCGTCACAGGACCTCTTCCACCATTACCAATGATTCGATCATCGAGCTCTCGAATTGGGGTTACTTCTGCAGCTGTACCTGTAAAAAATGCTTCATCACAACAGTACATTTCATCACGAGTGATGCGCTTTTCTCTTACTTCAAAGCCAAGATCATGAGCTATTGTGATAATGGAGTCGCGCGTAATACCAGCCAGACAAGAGGCTAGGTCAGGTGTGTAGATAACTCCGTCACGGACAATAAATACATTTTCTCCAGAGCCTTCTGAAACATACCCATCAGTATCTAGAAGAAGAGCTTCATCGTAGCCGTGTGCTGTCACTTCTTGGTTGGCAAGAATCGAGTTGATGTAATAGCCTGAAGCTTTGGCACGAACTAAAGAAACATTGACATGATGACGGCTAAAAGAAGATGTTTTAACGCGAATACCTTTATTTAAACCATCTTCACCCAAATAAGCACCCCATTGCCAAGCGGCAATGGATACTAATATTTTATTTCCCTTAGGAGAAATGCCTAACTTTTCAGAGCCAATCCAAGCTATGGGACGCAAATAACAAGACTCTAGTTGGTTGACCTTAACAACTTCTAATTGAGCTTTCATTAGCTCATCTTGGGAATAAGGCATTTCCATTTGGAAAATCTTGGCCGAGTTAAACCAACGCTTGGTATGCTCTTGAAGGCGGAAAATAGCAGGCCCCTGATCAGTTTTATAGGCCCTAACACCCTCAAAAACAGCCATACCATAATGAAGACTATGGGTCAGGACATGAATATTGGCATCACGCCAATCAACTAATTTGCCATTAAACCAAATAAAACCATCACGATCAGACATTGACATTTATAATTTCCTTAACGGACATATGAACAGTACTTATTGTAAAACAGGCTAAGAAATTACATTCAATTTGTGCCTATAAAGTATTTTTTATGAATGTGACGCTTTAATCCTCCTGTATGATGATTTATTGAACCAATTTGCCGTATTTAATTGATTAATATCCACCTATGATTCATTCCACCACTCTCAAAGTCAATCGATTGTCTGATTTAGCGTCACAAAACCGCCTATCTGGAAAAAAAGTTTTTATTCGTGCTGACCTAAATGTCCCACAAGACGCTTCAGGGAAAATTACCGAAGATACTAGAATTACCGCTTCTATACCCGCCATACAGATGTCTTTAGATGCCGGCGCTGCTGTGATGGTCACATCCCATTTAGGAAGACCTACTGAAGGTAATTTGCAGCCCGCAGATTCTTTGGCACCTGTAGCCGATCGTTTAGCAGAACTATTAGGCAGAAAAGTAGCTTTAATTTCTGATTGGGTATCTGGCGATTTTGTGGTTAATCCAGGTGAGGTCGTTTTATTAGAAAATTGCCGTGGCAATGTAGGTGAAAAGAAGGATGATGTAGAGTTATCCAAAAAAATGGCAAAACTCTGTGATGTTTACGTCAATGATGCTTTCGGAACAGCGCATCGTGCTGAAGCTACTACGCATGGAATGGCAAGATTTGCGCCCATTGCTTGCGCTGGCCCCCTTATGGAAGCTGAAATTGATGCCTTATCATTCGCTCTCAATGAGCCAAAGCGGCCATTAGTTGCAATTGTGGCAGGTTCCAAGGTCTCAACAAAATTATCTATCCTAAAAACGCTGGCAGAAAAAGTCGATCAATTAATTGTCGGTGGCGGTATTGCTAATACGTTTATGCTCGCAAGTGGTTTACCAATTGGACTATCTTTAGCAGAACCGGATTTAGTTGAACAAGCCAAAGAAATCATGAAAATCATGCACCAACGAGGAGCATCAGTTCCGATTCCAGAAGATGTGATTGTTGCTAACGAGCTTTCTCCATTAGCACGAGCTAATACTGTTGCCTCCCCTGATGTGGCAAGTGACGACATGATTTTGGATATTGGCCCTAAAACTGCCGCCAGACTCTCACAAATGATTGCGCATGCTGGTACGATTTTGTGGAATGGTCCAGTTGGCGTTTTTGAAATTGATCAATTTGGTGGTGGCACTAAGATGTTAGCCGCTGCAATTGCTCACAGTCCAGGATTTTCAGTAGCTGGTGGTGGAGACACTCTTGCGGCAATTGCGAAATATGGAATTGAAAAACAAGTCGGTTATATTTCTACAGGTGGCGGGGCATTTTTAGAATTTTTAGAAGGCAAAGTTTTGCCTGCCATTGCAATACTTCAAGAAAGAGCTACTGAATGAGTTTGTCTCGTGCCACTAAAATTGTTGCCACTTTAGGCCCTGCAACCACAAAGCCAGATGTATTAAAAAAGATCATCTTGGCGGGGGTTGACGTTGTAAGGTTAAATTTCTCGCATGGCGTTGCGCAAGACCATAGAGATCGGGCAAAACTGGTTCGTGACATATCTCGTGAGGTTGGTAAAGAAATTGCCATCATGGCGGATTTACAAGGGCCAAAAATTCGGGTTGGTAAATTTGAGAATGGCAAAGTTCAACTCGAGGTTGGCCAAAAATTTTTATTAGATGCCAATTGTTTAGTGGGCAACTCAACACAAGTTGGTTTGGATTATAAAAACTTACCAAGAGATGTACTTGCAGGCGATCAACTCCTGCTCAATGATGGGTTAATTGTTCTTCGCGTAGAAAAAATTGTTGGTGACTGCATACATACAGAAGTAGAAATGGGTGGTGAACTATCCAACAATAAAGGTATTAATCGTGCTGGCGGGGGATTAACTGCACCAGCTTTGACAGAAAAAGATATCGAAGATTTAGCAACCGCAATTGATATGCGCGTGGATTTTATTGCCATAAGTTTTCCTAAAAATGCTCAAGACATGCAATTGGCTAGAGAACTTGCTCAGGCTCATTGCATTGCAAAAAATCATGAAGTTCGGCTAATTGCAAAAATTGAGAGAGCAGAAGCAATAGAACCCGGAGTGCTTGAAGAGATCATTATGGCGTCCGATGGCATTATGGTTGCTAGAGGAGATTTGGCGGTCGAAGTTGGTAATGCAGCAGTTCCTGCATTACAAAAAAGAATGATTCGCTTAGCTACCGAAGCTGATAAATTTGTAATTACAGCTACGCAAATGATGGAGTCGATGATTACTAGCCCAATTCCAACAAGGGCTGAAGTTAGCGACGTTGCAAACGCTGTTTTGGATGGTACAGATGCTGTGATGTTATCTGCAGAAACAGCAACAGGACATTTTCCTGTAAAAGTTGTAGAGCAAATGGCAGCGATTTGTCTTGCCGCTGAAAAGTCTGAAACCGTGACGCTAGATGCTGATTTTTTAGATCAGACATTTACGCGTATCGACCAATCAATAGCATTAGGTGCACTATTCACGGCTTATCATTTAAATGTAAAAGCAATTGCCGCATTAACTGAATCAGGATCTACAGCGCTATGGATGAGTAGGCATAAAATTCATACGCCCATTTTTGCTTTAACGAAAAGAGTTGAAACACAACGTGCAATGGCGATGTACCGTAATGTAACGCCATTACAAATAGATGTAAGTACTGATAGAGATACTGCACTTCAAGAAGTTGAACAATTGCTTTTAAGTAAGGGAGTGGTCAAATCTGGCGACATGGTGGCTTTAACTGTTGGCGAACCAATGGGACAAGCTGGCGGTACAAATACCCTTAAAATTATTAAAGTTAAATAAATCTTTTGGAGAAATTATGCCTTTAGTATCAATGCGACAATTATTAGATCATGCAGCAGAACAGGGATATGGTATACCTGCATTTAATGTTAATAATTTAGAACAAGTCCAAGCCATCATGAATGCAGCTCAAGAGGTCGGAGCGCCAGTCATTATGCAAGCTTCTGCAGGCGCTAGAAAATATGCTGGAGAACCTTTTTTAAGACATTTAATTGAAGCAGCAATCGAGTCATATCCAGATATTCCAGTGGTTATGCACCAAGATCATGGACAGAGTCCAGCTGTTTGTATGGCTGCCATAAAAAGTGGCTTTACTAGCGTCATGATGGATGGTTCATTGATGGCAGATGGAAAAACAGTTGCAAGTTATGAATACAATGTGCAGGTTTCTCAAGAAGTTGTTAAGTTTTCGCATTCAATCGGAGTTACTGTAGAGGCTGAGTTAGGTGTTTTGGGCTCTTTAGAGACGATGAAGGGTGATAAAGAAGACGGTCATGGTGCTGAAGGGACAATGACTCGAGAGCAGTTATTAACTGATGTAGAACAAGCCGCTGACTTTGTTAAAAAAACTCAATGTGATGCTTTAGCAATTGCTATTGGTACAAGCCATGGGGCTTATAAGTTTAGTAAAAAGCCCACCGGAGATACATTAGCAATCGATCGTATTCGTGAAATTCATCAACGCATTCCTAATACCCATTTAGTGATGCATGGTTCTTCATCAGTGCCTCAGGAACTTTTGGAAGTGATTCGCGAATTTGGTGGCGATATGAAGGAAACCTATGGAGTCCCTGTTGAAGAAATTCAAGAAGGTATTAAAAATGGTGTTCGTAAAGTAAATATTGATACGGATATTCGATTGGCGATGACTGCAGCAATACGTCAACATCTTCATCAAAATCCCTCAAAATTTGATCCACGTGATTACCTAAAGCCAGCGCGTGAAGCTGCCAAACTCATTTGTAAAGCACGTTTTTTATCTTTTGGATGCGAAGGACAGGCATCTAAAATAAAGCCAATTAGCTTAGATAAAATGGTTGAAAAATATAATTCAGGTGAGCTTGCTCAACTTGTTAGATAAAGATGCAAGCTCTTTTAGAAACTTCAATTCAATCTTTACCTCTGATTTCTAAGGGCAAAGTCAGGGATATTTATGTAGTTAACGATCAGTACCTATTGATGGTTACAACAGATCGATTATCTGCATTTGATGTAGTCATGCAAGAGCCAATTCCTGGAAAAGGGATTGTATTAAATCAAATGGCTAATTTTTGGTTTGAACGTTTAAAACACATAGTACCTAATCATTTAACGGGCATTGATCCTGAGTCAGTTGTCAACGCTAATGAAGTTGACCAAGTTCGTGGTAGAGCAATGGTTGTGCAACGACTTAAACCCATCTTAGTTGAAGCTGTAGTGAGGGGTTATTTGTCTGGAAGTGGTTGGAAAGATTACCAAGCCACAGGCGCAGTTTGTGGGGTAAGATTGCCGACCGGTTTACAAAATGCGCAACAATTAGCTGAGCCAATTTTTACCCCAGCCGCAAAAGCTGATGTAGGCGATCATGACGAGAATATTGATTTTGATGAGGTGGTTCTTCGTATTGGCCAACCCTTAGCCGAGCAAATGAAAGAAATCAGTATTCACCTTTACAAAGAGGCTTCTAAGTTTGCTGCGAGTAAGGGCATTTTGATTGCGGATACTAAATTTGAGTTCGGCTTGAATGAACACGGTCAAATGATTTTGATGGATGAAATTCTTACTGCAGATTCTTCACGCTTTTGGCCAGCGAGCTCTTATATTGTTGGCCAAAATCCCCCATCATTTGATAAACAATTTGTGCGTGATTGGTTGGAGTCTGTCAAGATTAATGGCCAGCCTTGGAATAAAAAAGCGCCTGCACCACATTTGCCAATTAATGTGATTGAACAAACTGCTGCAAAGTATCAAGAGGCACTTACCATACTTACCCAATCATGATATTTTAAAAGTAGGAGAGCATATGAGTGAATCAGCAACGAGTCTAAATGAATCACCAATCGTGGGTGTTGTGATGGGATCAAACTCTGATTGGGATGTGATGTCTTATGCAGCTCAGATTTTGGCTGAGTTTGAGATTCCTCATGAAAGACAAGTGTTATCCGCGCATCGTATGCCTGATGAGATGTATGCTTATGCAGAGAATGCCCAGAGCAGAGGCTTAAAAGCGATTATTGCCGGAGCAGGTGGCGCCGCTCACTTACCAGGTATGTTAGCCGCAAAAACAATTGTTCCAGTTTATGGAGTGCCTGTGCCATCAAAATATTTAAAAGGTGAAGACTCATTGTTGTCGATTGTGCAAATGCCAAAAGGTATCCCTGTTGCTACATTTGCGATTGGTGAGGCTGGTGCTGCTAATGCTGCTTTGCATGTGATTGCAAACTTAGCACTTTATTCTGAAACTTTGCATCACAAATTATTGGCTTTTCGTGAATCGCAAACGAATAAAGCCAAGCAAATGACATTACCTTAAATATTGATGAGTAATATCATTTGGCCTTTATATCCGCCAGCCTATTTAGGTATCTTAGGTGGTGGGCAACTAGGTAGATACTTTGTTCAAGCTGCGCAAGACTTAGGTTATCAAGTTTGCGTATTAGATCCTGATCCACATAGTCCAGCTGGACAGATTGCCCAAGAGCATTTACTTGCAGAGTACGATGATGAAGATGCCCTTCAACATATGGCTCAACTATGTGATGCGATTAGTACTGAATTTGAGAATGTACCAGCACATACGATTGATTATTTAATTAAGCAAGGTGTATTTGTTGCCCCGAAAAGTTTTGCTGTGTCGATTGCCCAACATCGTATTAAGGAAAAAGAATTTTTAAAAACTTGCCAATCTTTGATGGGGATTGGGCCAGTGGATTACGCGGTAATAGAAAATGATCATCAACTTGAAACTGTTCAAGAGTCACTTTTCCCTGGAATATTGAAAACAGCGCAGCTTGGATATGATGGAAAAGGGCAACAACGTGTTCAAAATTTAACTGAGTTGAAACAGGCTTGGACTACCCTGGGAAAAGTTTCTTGCGTGCTAGAGAAAAAGTTGGACTTAGCATTTGAACTATCTGCAATCATTGCAAGAGGCGATAATGATGAGACGCATTTGTTACCTATTGCACAAAATATTCACGAAAATGGTATTTTGCACATCAGTATGGTCCCAGCACCAAATCTAACGAAAGAATTACAAGAAAAGATTCAGTTAGCAGCACACACTATCATTCGTCAGCTCGAATATGTTGGAGTCCTCTGCATTGAGTTTTTTGCATTAAAGGATGGATCACTCGTAGTTAATGAGATAGCTCCAAGACCACATAATTCTGGTCATCACTCTTTAGACTCTTGTTTAACAAATCAATTTGAACAGCAAGTTAGAAGTTTAGCAAAGCTACCATTAGGAAATTCACGCTTACTTTCTCCAGTTGTCATGCTTAATATATTAGGTGATATTTGGTTTGATAAAAATACCAACGATATAAGATCTCCCGATTGGGAAAAAATATTAGCAATGCCATGTGCAAAATTACACTTATACGGCAAAGCAGAGCCAAAAATTGGGCGTAAGATGGGACATGTTAACTTTATTGCTGATTCAGTCGATGAAGCACTAGTTGATGCAAAACAAGTAATGAATATTTTGGGTATTTTATCCTCGAGACCATAATCAGTGAGTGCTCGTATTTTTTCAGCTGACGAAATATCTACTAAAAAGATTGTTGAGCACATTCTTCAAGGTCATTTGGTAGCTATACCGACGGAGACAGTTTATGGTCTAGCCGCAAATGCGAGTGATGAAAAGGCTATAAAAAAAATATTTCAATTAAAGAATAGACCAGCAGATCACCCATTAATTGTGCACATAGCATCACCAGTATTAGGAAATTCTGTAGAGAGTTTTTGGGAGACTAAGTTGTCAGAATGGTCACATGACGTTCCTCCAGAGGCCATACTTCTGGCCAAACAATATTGGCCCGGCCCATTAACGCTTGTTTTAAAAAAGGCAAAGCAAGTTTCAAGCTTAATTACTGGAGGACAAGAGACCGTTGCAATACGTGCCCCGAAACATCCTTGGACAATAGAGATTTTACAGACCTTCAATGGTGGCCTTGTTGCTCCATCCGCGAATCGTTTTGGACGCATTTCGCCAACGATAGCACAGCACGTATTAGATGAGTTTCAAGATAGTGAAACTGATCATGAATTAATGATTTTAGATGGTGGCAGTTGTGATGTAGGCATTGAATCAACCATTTTGGACTTGTCACGATTAGATCAGATGGGGCCCATTATATTGAGACCAGGGATGATTTTAGAGAGTGATATTTGTGCAACTTTAGGAATTACAAAGTTAGGGCAAAAAGATAATGCGATACGCCATTCTGGCGGAATCTTAGGACACTATGCGCCACTCACTCAAATGGTATCAATGGATGTTGGGCAATTACATGTTGAAGATGTTGGCAATCAAAAAGTTGTCATAGTTACATTCTTAGATACTGATGTATTAAAGAATCAATTTGCCACAAGTGCAATCGATTGGATTCATATCCCCCTAGATCCTCCTGCTGTGGCAAAACAGATGTACCAACTATTAAGAGATCTTGATCAAAAGGGATATCAAAAAATTATTGTTGATAAATTACCAAGTAGCATAGAGTGGTCTGGGATTCAAGATCGATTGACAAGAGCTGTGTATGGCTCAGGGAATCATTAATCTGTGGGACAGTCTTCCAAAACCCAGTTTAGCAATGCATCATTTACCAAAGTTCCCCCAACACCTGCATTTTGATGGTTGACCATCGATGAGACTGCATAAACCTTACCAGTCTTACTTACGACATATCCACTGACCGCTCGAACAGTTTGTAATGTTCCCGTTTTCATATAAGCCCCTGTTTTTTGTAGTCCATTGGGGAGGCTTAGGTCAGGAGTGAATATGGCTTCAGGAGAGTTCGCTGACCAAAGTTTTTTCAGACGATCGATTAAACGATTTTTCATTGTTCCGTCGACACCAGCAATCGGCAGAGAGTTAATAAAAACTTCATTATTTTTTGTACTCACGGCAAAATTGAGGAGACTTGTCATGCTTTGAGGAGAAATTCTTTCAATATTTGATAAACCAGAACCGTTTTCAACGACTAGTTCTGGAAAATTTAATTTAGACCTTCTAAGCCAATCTTTAACTATTCGAATACTTTCTGTTGTGGAAGTTGGCCGACTTCCTTTTTCTAGCCCAATCGTCAGAAGAACTTGTCGAGCCATTACGTTATTAGAGTACTTATTGATATCTTTTACTGCATCAGTAAGATACGTTCCTGGATGCGATAGCAAGAGTTTGGCGTTACTCGGTACTTCAGAATCAATAATTTGAGGATGAGTTTTCCAAAGAATTCCAGCATCTTCAAACGATGCTATGAGGCCTTGCTTTAAAAAATTATTCGCATCGATTGATACCGAATTCCATGTGATTTCAGGACAATTTATCGATAATTTCCCGATAAAAAAAGCATTCCATTCTTCATCATTAATTTTACGAATTTCAATTTTTAAATTTTTGGTCCAGTCGCCACAGGCACCTTTTATTTCTTGTATTTGATTGATAATTCGTAAACCTGCCAAACGGGGAGTATAGGCAACTTCGAATTGCCCATTATTATTAAAAATCCTAAAAGATAGAGTTTGAAATGAATACAACAATGGATCAGGTACCACGTTGTATGTTCTTGAGGGTTCGCCATCTAGGGGCGCTGATTGTCGAATAGAGCTTGCATAAACAGATCGATCTAAAACGAGATTACCCTGTATCTCTTGTAAACCAAGATTTTTTAAGTTTTGAGAGATAACTGAAAATTGTTCAGGAACTAATTTGGGATCACCAAACCCTTGAATAATGAGATTGCCATTTAAAACCCCTTGCTCAACCAAACCATTGGCATAAAAATTAGTTTTCCAACGATATTGAGAACCAAGGATGTCCAGGGCCGCAACTGTTGTTAAGAGCTTCATAGTAGATGCAGGGTTCATTGGGGACTGCGCATTCCAACTGTGTTGATTGAGTTGAGGATGTTGTTTACCAATTGAAATCACATTAAACCCTAATGCAGATTCTGGAATCTTAGAGTTTTGTAATGCTTTTTTTACCCCTGAAGGCAAAAGTTCATTGGCAAGTAAAGGAAAAGGAGATAAAAAGTGGCAAAAAATCACCAATAGGCTTAAGGTGAATGATGAAGTAAATCTTAACGAATTCATTTGCATAATATGGTCATCTGTTAGGCACCTAGTTTAAGGTACTTTTTTGAACTTATTCGGAACTAAATTTGAAAAAACTTAAAAAGTCCTTTGAAACTCCTCCAAAAGTTTGATAGCATGAAATTAATAATAAATAAAGGGTTAAACGATGAATAAAAATGACCTTGCGGAGGCAATTGCATTGGGCGCGGATATCTCACAAACTAAAGGTGAAGAAGTTTTAAAGGTACTGCTAGAAATTATAGAAAATCAGTTGATAAACCAGGGATCTGTGCAGCTATCAGGCTTTGGGACGTTTGCAGTTAAAAAAAGATCAGCTAGAGTAGGAAGAAATCCCAAAACAGGTGACCCTATCGAAATAGGTGAATCTATTGCAATTCGTTTTATTCCTGGAAAAGCATTCAAAGATCAAGTGAATCACCTAATCGATTAAAATTCCTATGAGTAAGCCTTGAATTGAGGCGTAATCAACAGGGAGGTATTTTGTCAATCATTACCAATATAGAAGATTTGAGAGTCTTGCACGAAAAACGTGCTCCTAGAATGTTTTATGATTACGCAGATTCCGGATCTTGGACCGAGGGCACTTATCGCTCCAATGAAACTGAATTCTCAAAAATAAAATTTAGACAGAGAGTTGCTATCAATATTGATGATCGAAGTATTGCTTCATCTATGTTAGGTCTTCCTGTTTCAATGCCTGTGGCTTTAGCGCCTGTTGGCATGACAGGTATGCAACATGCAGATGGGGAAATCTTAGCCGCCAAAGCAGCGAAAGAGTTTGGTGTTCCTTATTGTTTATCTACGATGAGTATTTGCTCCATGGAGGAAGTTGCCAAACATACTAAGCATCCTTTTTGGTTCCAGCTATATGTTATGCGTGATAAAAAATTTGTGAGTAGCTTAATTGAAAGAGCTAAAGCAGCTAATTGTTCAGCCTTAGTCGTTACTTTAGATTTACAAATTTTAGGTCAAAGACATAAAGATTTAAAAAATGGTTTATCGGCACCACCCAAGCCGACCATTGGCAATATGATTAATCTATTAACAAAGCCTAGATGGTGTCTAGGCATGCTTCAAACAAAGAATAGACAATTCGGCAATATTGTTGGTCATGTAGATGGGGTAGATGATATGAGCTCTCTAGGTGCTTGGACAGCAAGTCAATTCGATCCAAGTCTTGATTGGAATGAAGTTGCTCAAATCAAAAAACAATGGGGTGGTAAATTAATTCTGAAAGGGATTTTGGACCCTGAGGATGCAAAATTGGCTGTTGCAGTTGGCGCCGATGCAATTATTGTCTCCAATCATGGTGGTCGACAGTTAGACGGAGCTCCTTCAACTATTGAAGCTCTCCCTGCAATTGTGGATGCTGTAGGTTCTCAAGTAGAAATTTGGCTAGATAGTGGCATAAGATCTGGCCAGGATGTGATTAAAGCCCTTGCGCTAGGCGCAACTGGGACTCTAATTGGTCGCTCTTATATCTATGGTTTAGGTGCGATGGGTCAGACTGGTGTGACGAAGGCCCTTGAAATTATTGCTAAAGAGTTAGACTTAACGATGGCATTTTGCGGCTTAAAGGATGTTCGACAAGTTAACCAAAGCATCCTTTATCCCGGAAGTTATTAGCGACCGCCAGAGACATCAATTAGGGCGCCGTGAACATAGCTAGAAGCATCCGAACATAACCAGAGAACTGTTTGTGCAACTTCTTCGGGTAAACCAACTCTCCCCATGGGTACACCCGCTGCCCATTTTTGAATAACTTCCATACCTCCATGAACATCATGGATTGAGGTACCGATTAATCCTGGTCTTACTGCATTGACTCGAATACCAGCGTTACCCACTTCTTTGGCTAGCCCCAAACAAAAACCATCGACTGCCGCTTTAGACGACGCATAATGGATTTCTTGGGCAATGCCTCCAGTTCTTGCTGCAACTGATGACATTAAGACAATTTTGCCACCATGCCCACCAAGTTCCGTTGACATTCTTTTGACAGCTTCACGCACACAAATAATTAAGCCAATAACATTTATATCAAATAACTCTTTTAATTGTTTTTCTGTTGTTTGCGAAATTGGGTTTTGACCACCAATAATGCCGGCATTGGCAATCAAACAATCAATTGTGCCAATCGAATCAATCTCTTTAAAAAGACGTTCAATTTCAGCCTCCTTAGAGCAATCTGCTTGAATTGCCACTGCTGTGCCACCATTGTTGTGGATTGTAGAAACGAGCGCATTTGCGGTATCTTTACTATGCGTGTAATTAACTACAACATGATAATTATTATTAGCAGCAAGCTTTGCAATTTCTGCACCGATTCCTCTACTACCGCCAGTAATCAGCATAATTTTTTTTGACATTGTGTCTCCTTGTAATGATTTTATTATTTAACATTAAATCATATTCGAATGATTTTTCTCTAGAAACTTCTTTATTTGATGATTAAGTCGGATTAATTCTTTATAAAGGTGATGAACAAGTGTTTGTTGAAAATCATCTTCTGAGCGTTCAATTTTTTGACAATAAAGTATTAAATATTGTGCGTTAATTAATTTTGCACCACCTAAAATCTTATGGCATATGGGCTTTAATTGAGTAAGATTTACTTGGATTAAATGTGTTTTAATTTCTTGAGTAAGTTCTTGTTGAGTTTTAAGAACTGAATCCAAAAGCGCATATGCCGCCACTCTATTTTCATTAGTAAATTCAATAAGGTGGTTGAAATCCCATCGCAAATTATTTGGAAGAAAAATGATTTTTAATGCCTCAAATAACTCTGGGAGCTCAACGGGCTTAATCATAAAGTTACTAATTAAGTTAATTTCCTCACCGCTTAATTTACTTATAAATTGAGAATCTCCAGTAAGAATTATAATTTTAATGTTTGGATATCGTTTGCAAATCATAGAAGCAAATTGACGACCATTCATATTCGGCATGAATTCATCTGTAATGACTAAATTAATAGGGTTTTTTTCTAACGCTAAAAGACCATCATGGGCGTTATCAGCTTGTATACAGTGAAATCCTAAATAGTTTAGTTGTTGACCAATAACTTCTCTACAAGCAGGATAGTCATCCACGATAAGAGCTGATTTTCCTAAAAAATAATTTTTGTATTCATGAATATGAAATTTCTTTGAGTTTGGCCATTTGGATATAGGAGGTAGAGAGCTTCTTTTTAGCCTTAAACGAAATGATGCAGAGGTGCCAAAATGTGGTTTACTCTCCAAATGAAGGTGGCTTTGCATTGATTGAAGAAGAGCTGAGGTGATTGAAAGCCCAAGACCTGTCCCAGGGATTTCCTGAAAATGATTGAATTGAGATCTTTCATAAGGGTGAACGATACGTTCAATATCACTTTCTGCGATTCCGCACCCAGTGTCGATGACTTGAAACTGAATGAGTTGTTCTGCATGTGTGTCATTCATGACGTTGACTGAAAGAAAGATAATTCCATGGTCAGTAAATTTAATTGCATTTGACATTAAATTACCAAGTATCTGTTTTAAGCCGGTACTATTAATTAAGAGACTAGGTGCAAGTAGATGATCTAGATGAGTTTTAAGTGTATTAGATCTTTTATCGCAAAGACCCTGAAAGGATTGAATTAAATCATTTAATAATTCAGTTAAGCAAGTAGGTTCTTGAGCTATTTCAATTTTTCCAGACTCAATTTTGCTTAAGTCCAATACTTGATTAAGCATGTTTAACAATGATTTTGATGTGTTGTATGCCCCTTTAATGAGAACTTTGCTTTCGTAGCTTATATTTTCATCCTTAATTAATAATTCATGAGTTCCTATAATTGCTTGGAGAGGATTGCGGATTTCATGGCTAATCGTTGCAATAAAATCTGACTTTTCAGCCGAGATTTTATTTGTAGGATGTTCGACATCTATAACAGAAAGAAGTTGTTTTTTTGTTTCGAGTAATAATTTATTTCTTTGAAAAAATTGAATGCTTAAAAAAATAATAATGGGTATGAGTAAACAAGTTATGATTAATAAAATAGATGACCATTGAGGGTGTACTACAAAGTCATAGCCATTTCTGGCGATGAAATAAAAATAAATGCCAATAAAAAAAAGGGCTTGAATAAGAAGTAGTGATTTGAGTCGACTTAGATTGAACAAAAAATAATTCCTTAATCACAAACTTTATTTTGTTTACAAAAGCTAATTAAGTCAGCGATATTATTCACAGCGAGTTTGTCGTAAAGACGGCTTTTATATGTCGCTACTGTTTTATTACTAATATGCAATTGCTCAGAAATTTCAGAATTACTAAATCCTTTGCCTAGAAGTTTGAGTACCTGAAATTCTCTATCAGAGATTCGTTCTAACCTATCATGATCGGTATCCTGGCTAATACAGTTCGTGTTGGCTGTATAAAATGTATAACCTTGAGAAACAGCAATAGCTGCTGTAATAATAATTTTTCCTGAGGCAGACTTGTTAACAAAACCCTGTGCTCCTAGAGCTCGCACACGGTTACCATACACTTTTTCTTCATGACTAGATAATATTAATATCTTGATCAAAGGATTCATCTTTTTTAATTTACCTATCAGATCAAATCCGTCTGTATTTGGTAAGTCCAAATCTAAAACAATCATTTGTGGCTCTAAGTTTTTGGTGAGGGTTAAGCAAGAGTCTCCATCATGTGCAAATCCTAGAATGTCAAAGGGCACCTGGTGACTAAAAAGCGTCCTTAGGGCGAGTAACATCGTTGGATGATCATCTACTAGTAATACTTTTGTAAGCATTGTTATTTCCCATAGTGAAGATTCTTTTTGGGGGAAGATTGGAATGATTGATTGAGTTGGCTTATCGTAATTTTTAAAAGTTGGTGTTTCGATACAGGAGGCATCATGAGTGGACCATAACAAAATTCAACTTCATTTTTATTTGCAAAGTTGAAATCATGAACTAGTGAAATACCCTCGACATAAGTATGGTGATTGTTACTCTTACAAGTGATCAGTAGATCATCAAATCTTTCTTTAGATAGAGTTGTCATCATGGCTGCTCGGACAAACCCAATTGAAAGATGAACACCTTTAAAGTAAGTGGAATTTAGCCATATTAATTCTGAGTCACTACCAGAAAAGTTTTTTAGCTCTAAGATCAGTCCTAAACGCTGAAGTTGTTGAAGTTGATTTTCAAATAAAGATAATTCTAAATTTTTGTAATCTAATATTGGCACGTGAATGAGTCCAATAGGAAGTTGAGATGCTATTAAATATTGCTCATATTGCAAGACAAATTCTTCACTTAATAACATCGAAGTTGGTAGTGGTAAATATGTTGGTATTGCTCTTCCATGGCAATACCAGTAGGCAATACTATCAAGGGCATTTTTAAATTGCCTTAAATACAAAGAAGGATCAGTTTGAAGAAGATCATTACAGACTGCACCAGAAAATTCTTGTGAATTACACTTAAAAATCGGGTCAAGATAGATTAGTTGTTCCTCAAAACTTATATCTTTAGTTTGCGGTTGCTCAATATGTATTTTTTTGGTAAGCCAATGTTTTAGGTTTTGGTAAATACCTTGATGATCTTTCATATGCTCCTTGAGTCATGTTGATTAAGCTGCTTTGAGTCTAGACTAGGTAACTGACTTAATAAAAGAGGCGCATGCTGATAATTGGGTAGGTAACTTCTTAAAATAAACCTTACCCACACAATGGCTTTATTAATTTCGTAAGATGTTACTTTTACATTAAGAGTTAGATAAATGAGTCAATATATTCTTTCAGCCGTCGTTGGCATTATGATTTTTTTTACGATTGCGGTTGCACCAACAGTTTTCTCCGTTTTACCAAAAGAGTGGTCTAGTGCTTATGTCAGAAAATTTTTCCCAAAGTACTATCTTATTTTGGGTTTACTTTGCTTTGTTGCCGCACTGATGAGCAAAGATCAACTGATTACCTATGGTGCTTATGGGTGCGGTATTTTATTTGCAATTTCATTATGGGTTTTAACACCGCGCATCAATCATGCTAAAGATCATGATTTGAAAAAAAGATTTGGTTTATTGCATGGATTAAGTGTAGTGATTAATCTCTTTCAATTAGCTGTACTCATTTATCTTTTATCACGAGATTTCATTTAAATTTAGATGCGTTATGTTTTTATAAGATGCATTCTTCAAACAAAAAAATAAATGTTGTGTGAAGTAACCGATATTTGAAATGAGTAATTAAAGAGCATTCTTTTGTTTCAAAACTTTATCGACCCAAGAGTCGTCATAGCTTCCATTTAAAATAGTGGCAATCGTACTTTCTTCCTGTTGTTGTTTTTCTTTTCCAAGAAGTATGGCTTCCTTAGCTAATTGTCTAGGGATGGCGATAACACCATCGATATCACCAACAATAATATCTCCGGGATTTACCAGCATTCCACCAATATATACAGGTTGATTAATTGTTCCTGGACCATCTTTAAAAGGACCTCTTAAAGAGACACCTCTGGCCCAACATGGAAATGATTCACGATCAAAAGCATCTACATCACGAACTGCCCCATCGACGACCGCGGCAACTGCGCCTCTCTTTTTGGCAATAGTCATGAGTATTTCCCCAAATAAAGCACGATCTATTTCGCCGTCTCCAGAAATCACTAAAGCGTCTCCCGGCATTATCATTTGCAGGGCTTTATGAATCATTAAATTATCGCCAGAGCGAACTCCAACAGTGAATGCATTGGCGCAAATCTGTAGAGGCTTTTTGTTGATGGGTAATATTTGCTTTGCTACTAAATAACGTCCAAGACTATCACTCAGAATGGATGTCGGAATACCTTCTAAAGCTTTGATTTCCTCTGTAAGGGCTGGAGTGCGTTCCGCTATTAAATAACCGTTAGTCATTTTTTCTTTCTTAATCAACAAATATGATCTCGATTAACCCACAACTTAAACTCAACGTCAATTACAAATCGACGAATACGAATTTTAGTAATTAGTATATTAGTGAAATAATTGATTAAATAGTCTAATAAAATCAATTATTTATATTAATTAAAGACAAAAAATACAGCTTTTCTTGCAAAGTTTTCAAAGTCTCTCTATACTTTGTTAGCAATCAACGGGGTAGAGTGCTAACAAAATTACCAAAGTTGATTTGAGATTTGTACTATTTTTTTTAATTGAGGAGAATGCATGAACTTACGTCCTTTGCATGATCGTGTGATCATCAAACGTTTAGATAACGAAACAAAAACTGTTTCAGGTATTGTTATTCCTGACAACGCTGCAGAAAAACCTGACCAAGGTGAAGTACTTGCTGTTGGTCCAGGAAAAAAAGATGACTCTGGTAAGCACATCAACGTCGACGTTAAAGTTGGCGACCGTGTGTTGTTTGGCAAATACGCTGGACAAACTGTAAAAGTTGATGGTGATGAACTTCTCGTAATGCGTGAAGAAGACATCATGGCCGTTGTTCAAAAATAAGCTTCATATTCAGTAGAAAGGAATTAACATGGCAGCAAAAGATGTAGTATTCGGAGATGCAGCACGTGCACGTATGGTTGAGGGTGTAAACATCCTCGCGAACGCAGTTAAAGTAACTTTGGGACCTAAGGGTCGTAATGTTGTTTTAGAGCGTTCATTTGGTGGCCCAATGGTTACTAAAGACGGCGTATCAGTTGCTAAAGAAATCGAACTCAAAGACAAGCTCCAAAATATGGGCGCTCAAATGGTTAAAGAAGTTGCATCTAAAACAGCGGATGACGCTGGTGACGGTACAACAACAGCGACTGTTCTTGCACAATCAATCGTACGCGAAGGTATGAAATACGTTGTAGCAGGTCACAATCCAATGGATTTGAAGCGCGGAATTGATAAGGCTGTAACAGCTGCTTTAGCTGAAATTTCAAAACTCAGCAAGCCTTGCACAACAACTAAAGAAATCGCTCAAGTAGGTTCTATTTCAGCTAACTCTGACAGCAGCATTGGCGATCGTATTGCTGAAGCTATGGAGCGCGTTGGTAAAGAAGGCGTTATCACTGTTGAAGATGGTAAGTCACTTGCAGATGAGTTAGATGTTGTTGAAGGTATGCAGTTTGACCGTGGATATTTATCACCATACTTCATTAACAACCCAGAAAAACAAGTTGTTATTCTCGAAAACCCATTCATCTTATTGTTTGACAAGAAGATCAGTAATATTCGTGATTTGTTGCCAGTACTCGAGCAAGTTGCAAAATCTGGTCGTCCACTCTTGATCATTGCAGAAGATGTTGAAGGTGAAGCATTAGCAACTTTGGTAGTAAACAATATCCGCGGAATCCTCAAAACTTGTGCTGTTAAAGCGCCTGGTTTTGGTGATCGTCGTAAAGCAATGTTGGAAGATATTGCTGTATTGACCAAAGGACAAGTAATTGCTGAAGAAGTTGGCTTAACACTCGAGAAGGTAACTCTTGATGATTTAGGACAAGCTAAGCGTGTTGAAATCGGTAAAGAAAACACAACCATCATTGATGGCGCTGGTGATGAAAAGCAAATCGAAGCTCGTGTAAAAATGATTCGTGCACAAATCGAAGAAGCAACAAGCGATTACGATCGTGAAAAACTTCAAGAGCGTGTAGCTAAGCTTGCTGGTGGTGTTGCTGTGATTCGTGTTGGTGCAGCTACTGAAGTAGAAATGAAAGAGAAAAAAGCGCGTGTAGATGATGCATTACATGCAACTCGTGCTGCAGTTGAAGAAGGTATTGTTCCTGGCGGTGGTGTAGCACTCGTTAGAGCAAAACAAGCTATTCTCACTTTAAAGGGTGATAATGCTGACCAGAATGCTGGTATCGGTATCGTATTACGTGCAATGGAAGAGCCATTACGTGTGATCGTAACGAATGCTGGAGATGAAGCAAGTGTTGTGATCAATCAAGTTGCTTCAGGTAAAGGTAACTATGGTTATAACGCAGCTACTGGTGAGTATGGTGACCTCGTAGAGCAAGGTGTGATCGATCCAGCCAAAGTAACTAAAACAGCGTTAGTAAATGCTGCTTCAGTAGCTGGCTTATTGCTCACTACTGATTGTGCAATTAGCGAATCACCAAAAGAAGATGGTCCATCAATGCCTGGTGGTATGGGTGATATGGGCGGTATGGGCGGTATGGGCGGCATGATGTAATTTGCCCAATGGTTTGTAAAAAGGCACCTTCGGGTGCCTTTTTATTCGTGTTAAATAAGATAATAAAAGTGATGTATAGTAACAAAATGAAAAAAATTCAGGTCGCTATTTTCTCTTTATTTAGCCTCTTACCCATGAGTTGTTTTGCTTCCGGGGCATCAAGACACCTTGAGCAAATTATTGCAGACTATTTGGTTTGGGTAGTGATCTTAATCGTTCCTGTTGCGGTGATATATATCTTCTGGAAAGTACATATCCTTCCAGAAATATACGCTGAAAAAGTACACCATCCCCAAACAAAACTAATACAAGTTATTTGTATTATGTCGATCATCTTTGGTGGAATTTTATGGCCACTAGCATGGATATTAGCCTATTCAAAACCGGTATTACATAAAATGGCTTATGGCACAGATAAGTCTGATGAGTACTATTTAGACCCAGAGAGTGAACATGCGGGCAAACCATTGACTCTTGCGGTGGTCGATGATGAAATTACTCATCTTAAGGAAAAACTTCACGGATTAGAAGAGAAGAGACAAAGAGTTTTGGATCAAAATCCTAATCAAGCGGTAGGGTCTTAAAATATGTTAGAGCTCATACTTGGTGGATATGCTGCAATTATTTGGTTTGTCTTCATTAAAAAGAAATGGTTACCTTGGAATATTAAGTCGCAAATTGGGTCTGCCATTGGAGGTATCTTACTACTAGCAACAGTTGTATTTACCGTAAATATTATTACTCCTGGAACAGAGGATGTAAGGGTAATTAATTTTGTTACTGAGGTAGTCCCTAGGGTTCAAGGCACCATTACAAAAGTTGCGGTAGAGGGTAATACGATGGTGAAAAAAGGAGACATTCTCATTGAGATAGACCCTAAACCTTACCAACTAAAAGTGAGTCAACTTGAAGCACAATTAGCAGATACAGTGGCTTCAGCCAAGTCTTTGCAGCAAAACTATGATGCTGCTAGAGCAAATACTTCAGCTGCAAAGGCACATCTAGATTTAATGAGTAAACGCTTGGCTGAATCATCAGAGTTAGCGAAAACAGGCGCAGGTAATCGATATGATGTTGAATATTATCAAGCTGAAGTTTTAAAGGCTAAGAGTGCTTTTGATTCAACAAAATCATCAGAAAACACAGCAAAGTTAAAGCTCAATGCCGTTGTTGGTGAAGATAATGCAAGCGTTGCACAAATTAAATCTCAATTGGATAGTGCTAAGTACGATCTTGAATCATGTACCGTTCGAGCTCCTGCGGATGGCTATCCTGTGGCTGTTACTGTAAGACCAGGAAACTATGCAGTTTCGATGCCGCTTCGACCTCTCATGAGTTTTGTATGGTACGACCAACGTATCATTGCTTTTTTTGATCAAAATGAGCTACGTTATGTGAAGCCAGGTAATGACGTTGAATTAACATTAAAAGCTCTTCCTGGGAAAATTATCTACGGCAAGGTAGATTCCATTATTTGGGCATCTAGCCAAGGTCAAATTGCGCAATCAGGAACAGTTCCAACTGCTCCAGCAGAAATGTTACATGCACCATTACCTCTGAAGTATGCGGTCAAAATTACACCTATAGAGATGGATGGTGAGCCAATACCAACTATGCCAATGGGCGCCAGAGGCATGGGCGGAATTTATACTGAGCACCTAAAGCCGCTTCACATTGTTAGGATGTTAGTGATTCGTTTACATGCAATCCTGAATAACTTGGTATTTAAGTTACCTTAGGAATGACGATGAGTAACTATAGAGGCTTCATCGTTTCGATTGTGGCTAGTGGATTATTAGTCGCATGTGCAAGTCCTCCGCCAAGGCAGTCAGACGTATTATCTTTAGCACTTGGAAAAACCGATGTTCTTCCACAATGGAGCAGTGGGTTTTCTGCGGGAAAGTTTGATGAACTCACTTTAGGCTTTCCTTTAGATGCTGAACTAAAAAAATTAATTCAGGATGCCCTAGTCAATAACTTAGATGTCCGAATTGCGCGAACAAGAGTAGATCAGGCAAGGGGTGTTTTATCCGCCGTATCAGGAACAAGGTTACCAAATGTAGGTATTGGTGGACAGGTAGGCACATCAACAATTCCTACAGCAACTTCTGGTATTTCTGGAGCTGGACTAGTGGCTAATTGGGAAATAGATGTATGGGGAAGGATAGCTTCCGCTTCAGGAGCAAGTCAGTCGCGCGTTGAAGCTTCTGAACTTGATCGTGTATATGTTCAGCAAGTCGTCGCTGCCAACGTGATTAAATCTTGGATTGCCATTTCTGAGGCAAAGCAACAAGTTGCTTTGAGTGAAAGCTTGTTGGATTATGCAAACAAACAAAATCAATATTTGGTTCAAGGTGAAAGAGTTGGCAGAAACTCAGCCCAAGATGTAAGCATTAATGCTGCATCCATTGATTTGTATCAGAATCAATTAATTACCAATCAATATCAACTCAATCAAGCTAAACGAGCGATGGAAATACTATTGGGTAGATATCCAGCCGCACAAATTGATGCGAGTAATACTTTCCCAAATCCTATCACTGAGATTCCAGCCGGAATTCCTTCTGAAATCATCGCAAGAAGACCAGATGTATTAGCTACACAAGAGCGATATAACGCTGCATTTTATGATGTTGAGGAAGCAAAAAAGGCTCGCTTACCATCATTAAAAATAACTGGCGGAGTGGGTTATATACAAGATTCAGCCATCACACTTTCCTCCGGAATTAGTAATCCAATTAGTAGTTTGACAGGGTCTATTTTTGTGCCACTCTTTATGGGAGGGCAGTTAAAAGCAAATCAAGATATTAAGACCGCCAAGCAAGAGGAAGTTCTTGGGCAATATGCCAAGGCGTCACTCAATGCTTTAAGTGAAGTTGAAGCAACACTTGATAATGATTTAAAACTTAAAAATCGTCAAAGTGCTTTAGCCTCTCAAACGAATCATATGGCTAAATCGGTTGAATATGAGCAACAAAAATATCGGGTTGGCAAATCTGATCAATTTCAGGTATTACAACAAGAGATTATGCTCGCAAACACTAAGAGTAATCTCATTAAGATTTCTGCTGATAGACTTCGTAATCGTGTAGATTTACATCAGTCTTTAGGAGGGCATTTTATCGAGGATGTTGCTCGCTAAAACTTACTTATGATTCCATCACATTCACCACCGGGAAACTGGATGCGTTTGAAATAAGCCTTCCAATCATTAGTCAATTGTGAAATTCTGATTTTATTAATCTTTGCTTTATCGTCTGCCGATAGTTGAATAAACGCCAGCCATAGTAATTGATTTTCATCAACCAAAATTGCGTACGAAGCTAAATTTCGGGCATTTAAATTAGCGACATCTTTGTAGATGAAACAGCCCATATTGGTTATATTTTTTTCTGATAAAAGACGTATTCCACTGAGAGTATTTGGTGATTCAGCAGATTTTTTCCAAGGCACTACATCGTTTGCAAAACTAAGTTCTATATTTGCGCCACCATTGAATTGAGCAATCGCATTAAATCGATCTTCTTTTGAAACTAGGACATTTTTGAAATTACTGAGGACTGGTCCTACGGCATCTTTCCAATTTAGATAGGCATTACCAAAGCCATCTTGAACGTCTCCGATAATGAATTTCGGCTCACCATCTCCATAAACGATTGGTAAAAAAGCTTGTACATTTGGCGCTTGAGAAAAGCATGCTTTAACAATATTAGGTTTTGAATACCAATCACTACCTTTTTTCGCCTCATCTAAAAATGACTTCATGACAATTGCGGTATCTAAATTGTTCAGCCCTGAATTTTTTAGTTTTTCAAAACCAATACTACACGTATTGGTTAAGGTATTACCCTCTGCAGAACTCAACATTTGTAAAAGACTAGGAGCCTTGTCATTGAGCAATTGCAAGAAATTTTGATTACCGCGCAAAGTTGGATGGTTTAATACATTGCTTGATGAAAGCCCTTCTCGGTTGGGAAAGTCATTGATGCCAGAAGCTGAAGGATCAAAAATTGACTTGGTATAGTTAAAAGACAGATTAACTGTAAGTAACTGGGTTTTATCTGCTTTAGGATCCATCTGAATGGCTTGGATTTTTTTATCAGGTGTATTGCCTAATGAACCCTCCCCTCGAAAAATGGGAACCTCTATCTTCTCAATACCATTGCGTAACTCAGGCCAACCAAAAGTCATCGGAACTTTACCATTGAGACTACCCTTTAACATATCTTGTGTTCGTTTTTGAGCATCAGTCAAAACAGGATTTGAAAGCGCTGATGTAGCACCCGCAATCGAGGTTGCAGCAGCGCCCCCTGTTGCGAAGATAGCTGCTGCACCTAATAAAAATTGCGCTGAGCCGATTAAATCATTATTTGTATCAGTTGCAGTTTTGACGTTAACTACAAGAGATAGGTTTCCAGGATTTAACTTTGAAAAAGGTTTTAATAAGGAGTTAGAGACAATTTTGAGAGGAATGGTACTTAGTGAAGCGCATTGATTCCCTTTATCTCGACCATCAAAAGTCGCGATTGGAATTTCGATTTCTTCAGTTTGACCAAAGAAACCACTGCGCGTAATGGAAATGAGTAATTGAGTTTTCTCACTTCCCCAAAAGCTTTTATTAGCAAGTGAAACACAGCTTGATATAGGTATCACTTCTGAGGTAATCGTAATATAGCCATCGTTACCGGATCCATCAACCAGAAAAGCCGGCGCCTCTCTAGGATAAAAAGTGGGATTAATATCTGGAAAGAAAAAAGACGCAGCAAAGCTATTACTAGCCGATATAAAAATACAAATGTACAAAAGAGTGTGGAAGGCTTTAAAGGATATAGTCGAGAAACCCAAAAGCATAAAAGATAAATTACATCTAATAGTTATTAGTTTTAAATACATAAATGTTTATAGCTTATAAAACATTTTTTAGGCCTGTATAAATTGAAATAGCTGTTGTACCAAGCGCAATGATAGTTCCAATATATTCATTTATTTTCTTCATTAACTCATGAATACCTTCGGGAGACAGTTTGTCTTCACCAAGTACATTTAACACTAGTCTAGTGAAGGGGCCAAGATGAGATGACTTACTTAGATGTTTATTTGAGTAAGCAATTTTTCCGAGTAGCATGCCAGTTAGAAAGCTAAAACTAATACTTGCTGCATATTCAAGCATTTCTCGCCATTCAAAATTATTTTGAGGCAGAATCGGTGAGTGGTCCACAAGACTTGTTATCCAACTCATGCCGATAACTGTAGTTACAGCAAGTAAAACCACGCTTAATACCCAAGGGAAGATCTGGCGTTTAATCGATTTAAATAAAAAGTATCCGAATGGCAGAGGCACCAACATGGAAATAATTCTGAGGTAAAGCATTTTCGTGTCATAGACAATCGTAATCAGATAGTGAGATGCTAATAAAACTGCCAATGGTAATAAGATATAAATAATGGCATCAAAGAAAATTGCTTTCAAACCGCGATTATTATGTTTTCTCCCTAGGTGTTCCGCTAATTGTGTCTCGAGAACCTCAATATGCTTTAAATGATTTTCAGATGGTGAGGACTCTAATAGTTTTGATTCGAGCTCAGCGATGCGAGCCATCATCGGTTTGAAAAGATAAACATCTTTTGTACAAACCTTACAAACTACCGCCTCATCTGCAATCTCAGATAAACAATAGGGACAATTCATCACTTATTGATTACTAAATTGATAATAGAATTTGTTTCTCTTCCCTCGGTGTCCTTTACCGTAACTTTAAGCACATGAGTTCCCACCGGCATATCAGCTTTTTGAAAATCAATACCTATGGGAGTAATTGCGTTTTTAAGGCGTGGTGTTAAATCTACGATGGGGGTTTTCAAATAAACCACTTTGACTGAGTTTGGATCAATCTTGGATTCACCCCTAGCTTCGAAAGTGAACTTAAGGTCAAATGGGGATTGAATTGGGGTATCTGCTTCAGGCGAATTCAACTTCACTGCGGGCCCTCTGGAAATTCCTCTTGTAGCAATAGTTCCAGATGCCGCAGGAAGGGCAGCTTCTTGAGGAGTAACAAGGGGTGCTGCATTTAATTTAAAGGTACTTAACGCACCACAAAAAACCACAAACGATAATGCTCTTAGAACCTTCATGTTCAAACTCCTTTGTTAATCTCCGACGACAATAAATGGTGCCCAAAATAGTGGGTGTGCATAAGCATATTTTAATGTACTACCCTCCTTCATACCACCTTGATCAATTTGATTCAGCATTGCTTGTCTTAATAACTCTGCCTTACTGATATCTTGACTTTGTTGTTGGCGAGTAAAAAGATCAGTCATCATATTTCTTGAGGCTACCGAATCTACTGGCCAATTAGATACCAATAATGCCCTTGCGCCAGCATAGAAAAAAGCTCGTCCTAGACCAGAAACAGCCTCAGAGCCTGCGCCTTCTCCAGTAGCTGTATTACAGGCAGACAAAACAACCCAATCAGCATCTAATTTTAAAGTAAGTACCTTATCCATTGTGAGTAAGCCATCATCTTTATCACCTGTTACCTCCGGGGAGGATAGGGCAAGGGCTGGTTGTGTTAGACCATCTAGTTCGCCAGGAACTAGACCATGAGTTGCGAACATAACGACTTTACGATTTGATAAATCAGTACTCATCACTTGCTTAACACTTGCTTTTTTGTTCAGATAAATATCATCATTTGATGCCCCAACCACTTTGGCGATATCTTCGATTTCATTTTTTGTGTCAGGTAAGCGTGGGAGAAGTGCTAATTCTGCAGAACTAACCCCTGATGTTTTTGGAGCGCTTCTTAAGTTTAGAGGAACTCCACGTGTCGCTAATTGAGTAGTTTTTGCTTGTTTTTCTGCAGCATTTTCTTGTTTAGCACTAAAGTAAGGATCTCCAAAACCAATGAAATTCTTTCTATTAGAGTTGCCTGCAGGTAGAGCCCTCAGGGAGGTTAGAGAAGTGACTGACGGTAGTTGCGATACTGCAATCTCTCTTGTTAACCATGGTACAGATTTGTAACTTGCAAACGGAACTGCCCCACCTTTTGTCGGTTGAATAGTTGGTTTAGTCACTAACAAAGAAAGTGGTAATTGACCTAACTCAGCATGAGGAACGGTGAGCATAATTTTTTTATTTTGAAAAACACTAGCAACCGGAGCTAATATTTGTTCATAGAGTTTAAAGGCAAGAGGAACATCATAGGCTGGGATTTCATCAATAGTTGAGACCCCAGGATCTAGAGCTTTTCTCAAATCAGTAACCGTTTTAGCCATTTGCTCACGACCGATATTTAATTGCGCAAATTTAGGTGGAGTATCTTTAGGGATAGCCCATACATAAGCCACCTTATCCACAAAATACCAAGATATAAGTACCTCCTCAGGTCTTAACATTTTTTGTACGCGATCGATTGATGCTGGTTGAGGAGAAACAAGTTCAGCGTAGTCAGGAAATTTTCTAGCAATTTCCTTGCGGAGGGAGTCTCGCTCTGATTTAAAAGTGACGATATCTGCTCGAATTTTTCCTTGAGCTACAGGTAATTGTTGTTCAGGTGGTGCAGACAATAAACCCGTCAATAACTCGGTCAGTGTATTTATTCTTTGTTGTAAATCTTGCTCTTTTCTTGCTAAGTTTGCCAATTGAGAATCTGTAATATTAGCCCTTGCAGCGCTGGCGGTTAAAGCTCTTTGCACACCACTACCTCTTGCTAAATCTGCCATTTGAAAAGATTCCTTGATAATCCCCTCTGAAGGATTTGATTTGTATTGCGAAGCTAAAACATCAAGATATTCTTCTAAAACAAAATTCAATCGCTGTGATTGTCGAATACTTTCAGTAGAGTTTTCCGTATCATTTTTTGCTTGGTCTAATAATATAGGTATAGAGTTCTTAAATTCTGTATTAGCTTGTGATGTTTTTCCGACAGACTGTAAGGCGGAAGCATAAAAAGCCCGAATTAAAGCTAAGCGTGGAGAGGATTTTTCAAACCTTTGTTGTGATTTTTCTAAAAAAGGAGCCATCATTGCTTCAGCTTGAGCACCTTTATTGGTTTTTATTAAAGCTAAAGCCCAATTTAAATCAGCTGTTTGATAACGCGCTGCAATTTCAGGATCTGTATTAATACCTCTGACTAAGTCAGCAAAAACTTTTTCTGCTTCATCATACTTTTTTTCAGTTACGAGTGCATCACCTAAAGCTCTTCGGCTCTCTGCTATTAAATTAGACCCCTCAAAATTTGTCGATTTTTGAGCAGAATTTAAAGTTGATTTTGCCAATAATAGCGCCTCAGGAGATCTTCCTTGTTCAGAAATTACACGGGTTAAAGAAAGAAGCGCAGAGGTAGTGTAAGCAGATTCTGTGCCAAATTGATTGACACCTAAAAGCACAGCCTCTCTCGACCAATACTCTGCATCAACTAATTTCCTTTGACCCAAGAATGTGGCGGACATCTCAACCATCATAGTGATGCGTTGCATATACATATTCTTTGAACTGCTTGCGGCATCTTGAATAACTCGTACTTCATTGTTTATGGCATCTTTACCAGCATCTTTAATTAAAGAAAGAATATCCGCATTTAATTTAAGAGCACGACGTAAACCACGTTCAGCTTCAACAAATTTACCCTCAAAACTATAAATTTGAGCTCGAGCCCATTCATTGTTTGATTCCCAAACTAAGGTATATTCTTGCCTTACATTTCGAGCATTTGATAAATTTGCTACAGCGGATTGAACGATAGCAGTAGATTTTTTTGCGCAATCTATGTCACCCAAGCGTAAACAATTGGTACCAATATTACGTTCAATGGTAACTAGTCGCCCTCGATTTTGATTGGAAATAAATTCTTTAGCTTTTTCTTGGAGTGTAATGGCCACCAGACGATTACCTCGTTGAGCTTCTAAATTAGATAAAGTCACCAATTCATCTATTCTAAGATTTGAGTCACGGCTAGGGTAATCGTTCACAACTTTTTTCATATTTTCAAGAGCATCTTTAGTGTTCCCTAAAATGCCTTCTGCATAAGCGCGACGATAGAAGAAATGATTCAGAATTTCGGAATCTGTTGAATTAGGGATTGGTAAGGCGACAACTGCTTTTGCCTTTTCTAATTGTGATTGATCTTGTTTGGTTTGTTCTAGGATTCTAAGGATGTCTTTAATATCGCGTGGAGGGGCTTTAATATTTTCTATTTCTACAGCATCTTCTTTAGATGTTTGAGCCATGAGATATGTTGAAACGAATATGTTCACCACAAACAGGAATACGGCGATTATTTTCATGACAAAATCCTCTCTTAAGCCATGTCAATTAACATAGTTTTAAGATATTTATACCATACTTAATGTAATGGGCAACTTAAGAGTTTACGGGTATTTTTTCTTCCGCAAGTACTAGTTTTATTATGCGGAGAATTTGCAGATTACAAGCTAAAAAGCAAACAGAGCGAACCGTTCTAATAATTAATAAGCGCCCTTAAAAGAAAATAGGGTGTATTGATTCCAATACACCCCATTCTATATTTGTGGGTTAGTTAATTACTCTACAGCCTTGACCATATCTTCAATGACCTTCTTCGCATCACCAAAGACCATCATGGTTTTATCCATATAGAAAAGATCGTTATCTAAACCAGCATAACCTGAAGCCATTGAACGTTTGTTGACAATTACTGTCTTGGCTTTATATGCTTCTAAAATCGGCATACCAAAAATCGGACTTCCAGGTGTTCTTGCTGCCGGGTTAACAACGTCATTAGCTCCGAGGATTAATACAACATCTGCTTGAGCAAATTCACCATTGATATCTTCCATTTCAAATACTTGATCATATGGAACTTCTGCTTCAGCTAACAATACGTTCATATGGCCTGGCATACGTCCTGCTACAGGGTGGATTGCATATTTCACATTAACACCCTTGTGTATTAATTTTTCTGTCAATTCCTTGAGCGCATGCTGAGCACGAGCAACAGCAAGGCCGTAGCCTGGAACAATGATTAATGTTTCGGCATTGCCCATCAAGAATGCTGCATCGTCAGCTGAACCACTCTTCACAGGGCGTTGAGCTTGATCGCCAGCAGCAGTTGCAGAGGCAGCATCACCACCAAAGCCACCAAGAATCACATTAATAAAGGAACGATTCATTGCCTTACACATGATGTACGAAAGAATTGCACCTGATGAACCTACCAATGAACCAGCAACAATTAACATCGAGTTATTTAAAGAAAACCCAATACCTGCCGCAGCCCAACCAGAGTAAGAGTTCAACATGGACACAACTACAGGCATATCAGCACCACCAATTGGGATGATGATGAGCACACCCAAAACAAAAGCAATGGCTAGCATAATTAAGAAAGGCGTCCATGCTGGAGCTGATCCAGTATCAAGGGCAAAATAAATCCCACAACCAATCATCACAATCGCCAAAATCAGGTTAATCAGGTGTTGACCTTTAAAGGTAACAGGAGCACCTTGGAATAACCTAAATTTATATTTTCCAGAAAGTTTCCCGAAGGCAATCACAGAGCCTGAGAAAGTAATTGCACCGATAAAAGTTCCTATAAATAGTTCAATACGGTTACCAAATGGGAGAGCTTGACCTTTTTCAACGATATTAAATGCGTATGGCTCAGAAACTGCTGCTATAGCAATACAAACAGCCGCAAGACCAATCATGCTGTGCATAAATGCAACTAGCTCAGGCATTTTGGTCATTTCGACACGTTTAGCCATGAATGCACCAATACCACCACCTACAACTAAACCACCTAGTACATATAGCAGGCCATCAGCCATGGAGGCGCCAGCAAGTTTATTAATTAGACCAATCGTAGTAAAAATGGCAATCGCCATTCCGCTCATACCAAAGATGTTTCCACGAATCGACGAAGTTGGGTGCGATAAACCTTTTAACGCCTGAATAAAAAAAACAGACGCAATGAGATAAAGGAGGGTAATTAAATCCATACTCATGCTGATTCTCCTGGTTTAATTTTCTTCTCTTTTTTCTTAAACATCTCTAGCATTCGTTTCGTTACCAAGAAGCCACCAAAAATATTGACCGCAGCAAGAGCGACTGCCATGGTTCCCATGACTTTACCCAGAGGACCCTCAGTCAGAGCAGCAGCTAGCATTGCACCAACAACAATAATCGCTGAAATCGCGTTTGTTACGGCCATCAGAGGGGTATGCAAAGCAGGAGTTACCGTCCAAACGACGTGGTAACCAACATAAATTGCAAGAACAAAAATAATAAGGTTATAAATACCGTGACTAATTTCCATAAAATTCCTAATTAAGCGTTAGTTCGAATAACCTTGCCGTCTTGACACATCAGGCAGGCGGTAACAATATCATCATCAGCCGGAATCGCTAGGCCACCTTCTTTTGTGACGATGAGTTTCATAAAATCTAAAATATTTCGAGAGTATAAGGCGGAGGCATCGGCTGCAACCATTGCTGGCAAATTACTCAAACCAATAATAGTCACACCATGTTTGATAACGGTTTGATCAGCCTCAGTCAGAGGGCAGTTTCCAGAACCGTTTTCACCTTTTCCTGCTGCTAAGTCAACAATCACAGAACCCGGTTTCATTTGCGCGACGGTTTCAGCTGAAAGCAACATCGGAGCTTTTCTGCCAGGTATTAAGGCTGTAGTAATGACGATGTCTGCTTGTTTAGCGCGTTCTGCAACTAAAGCAGCCTGTCTTTGCATCCACGCTGCAGGCATGGGTCTTGCATATCCGCCAACACCCTTAGCAATTTCTTTTTCTTCATCCGTCTCAAAAGGTACGTCCACAAATTTCGCACCTAAGGATTCAATTTGTTCTTTAGCTGCAGGGCGAACATCAGAAGCCTCGATAACTGCACCTAAGCGTTTTGCTGTTGCAATTGCCTGTAGACCAGCAACACCAGCACCTAAAATCAGAATTCGAGCTGCTTTTACAGTTCCTGCCGCTGTCATTAACATGGGCATAAAGCGTTGATAAGCATTAGACGCCACCATTACCGCTTTGTATCCAGCAATATTCGCCTGTGACGAGAGCACATCCATACTTTGAGCACGAGTTGTACGAGGAGCTGCCTCTAATGCAAATGCAGTAATACCTTTAGCAGCCATCGCGGTAATCATGGCATTGTCAAAAGGATCAAGCATACCAATGAGAACGGTACCAGCTTTCATTTGTGAAAGTTCATTATCCGAAGGGGCTCTGACCTTCAGAATCATGTCACAAGCAAAAACGTCAGCACTTGATCCAATGGATGCGCCAACGGCTTGATAGGCAGTATCAGGAACACTAGCGGCTAAACCAGCATTGGACTCAACGAGCACCTCATGACCCGCTGAAATATATTTTTTTACGGTCTCAGGGGTTGCTGCAACTCTATACTCGCCTGATTTATTCTCTAAAGGAACACCAATTCGCATACGAATCCTCGTAATTTTTTAAAAAAACATCCATAAGTGTAAGGCAAAACGGCTTTTGACGACGGAGTTAGCCCAAACTAAACGATCAATCATACAATATAAGGATGATGCAAGCATATTTTGAACAAATTAATTCCCTCATGAAACTTGATATTCCATCGGGCGCCAAAATTGTCGTTGGTATGTCTGGAGGCGTAGATTCGTCCGTTGCAGCATGGATTTTGAAAAAACAAGGTTATGACGTGATTGGCTTGTTTATGAAGAACTGGGAAGACGACGACGATTCTGAATACTGCTCTACTCGTCAGGATTGGATTGATGTTGTCTCAGTTGCTGATTTAATTGGCATTGACGTTGAAGCAGTTAATTTTGCTAGCGAGTATAAAGATCGTGTATTTGCTGACTTTTTAAAAGAGTACTCTGCTGGAAGAACGCCCAATCCAGATATTTTATGTAACGCCGAGATTAAATTTAAGGCTTTTTTAGACCACGCCATTCAATTGGGCGCTGACGGAATTGCTACTGGCCATTATGCAAGAACCCGCAGAGTAGATGACAAAGTGCAATTACTCAAAGCACTAGATTTAACTAAGGATCAAAGTTATTTTTTACACCGCTTAAATCAGGCTCAATTAAGTAAAGTTTTGTTCCCTTTGGGGGAAATACCAAAATCATTCGTTCGTGAGATTGCTCAAGAAATAGGTTTGCCCAATGCCAAGAAAAAAGACTCTACTGGGATATGCTTTATTGGCGAAAGACCATTTCGAGAGTTCTTGGGTCAGTATCTACCTACTAAGCCTGGTCCAATATTAACCCCTGAGGGGCATGTTATTGGGGAGCATATTGGATTATCTTTTTATACGATTGGACAACGAAAAGGTATTGGGATTGGAGGAAGTCAGGACGGTAGCGGAGATGCTTGGTATGTAGCAGATAAAAATATGGAAAAAAATACCTTGATCGCAGTTCAGGGGCATGATCACCCCATGCTGCAATTCTCCACCTTAAAAGCGCAGGATGCTTCTTGGATTTCAGGATTGGTACCGGAAGTGAGTAAAAACTTCGCTGCAAAGACTAGGTATCGTCAAGCGGATGCACCTTGCGAACTCATGGTGAGTCAGCAACAAAGAACAGACAATCAATTTGTATTAAATTTTGCTGATCCCCAATGGGCTGTCACACCAGGACAGTCTGCCGTTCTTTATGATGGCGAAGTCTGTCTTGGTGGAGGAATTATTGTTTAAAGCCTCAAACTGGATGAGGGGTTTCTTTAAATGATGGACGTTGGCTAAGTTTTTCGTAAAAACTGGCCAAATTAGGGTATTCATCTTGCCAGTGGATTTCTGGGAATCTGAACAATAAGTACCCGCATACACTACCAACCGCGATATCAGCAAGACTAAATTGATTGTTGTAGCACCAAGTATTAGAGCCAAGCCCCTCGGAGATTGCTTTTAAACCAGCGTTAATTTTGCTTAATTGGCGATTGATCCATTCTTGACTAATGTTTTGCCCCCTTGGCCCCCAATTTCTTTCCAGGCGAGCAAGAACAGCAGCATCTAAAACACCATCACAAAGCGCTTCCCAAGTTTTAACCGCAGCTTTTTCTTTTCCTGAAGAGGGAATTAAATGTCCCACGGGGCTTAGCGTATCTGCATATTCAACAATTACACGCGAGTCGAACATGACTCCACCATCATCCATCACTAATGTGGGTACCTTACATAAAGGATTTAAGCTTTGTAAGGTTGAGTCAGGATTCCAGACATCTTCGACTACAAAAGTTACATCAATCTTTTTTTCTAAAAAGGCAATTCTCGTTTTTCTAACAAATGGACTTGCTGGGGTACCAATTAATTTCATCATAACTTTCCGTTAAAAATAGAATACGCTAATGATAAAGAATAAAATAGATATCATTATTTCAACTTAATCATAAACTGTGACCAATACATTATCCACACTCTCTGCTTTATCTCCCATCGATGGGCGCTATGCCTCTAAGACTGATGCCTTAAGACCCTGGCTTTCCGAAGCAGCTTTTATGCATCATCGCGTTAAAGTAGAGATTCACTGGCTGATTGCGCTTTCCCAGGCTCGTTTGAAAGATATTCCAAGTTTTAGTTCTGAAGCAGAGAAAAAACTTTTAATGCTTGTGGAAAACTTTAACGAAAGTCATGCACAGCGTATTAAAGAGATTGAATCCGTTACAAATCATGATG
>Ga0209188_1000353_pt1 | contig 47103 bp, 38 predicted proteins | sample C_130625_EF_Meta_FD_187307 | JGI IMG/M metagenome (GOLD analysis project Ga0209188, IMG submission 187307) | Freshwater microbial communities from Lake Croche, Canada to study carbon cycling - C_130625_EF_MetaG (SPAdes) (version 2) | ecosystem: Environmental > Aquatic > Freshwater > Lake...
ACCTTTGAGCAGTTACAGTGGGGGCATTTTGCTTGAATAGTTATTTCGCACATAACTACTCTATAACGGATGATTACCCACTGTAATTTTGTAAATCTAATGCAGCATACATTTTAGACCACTACCAAAAATAAGAATCAAGAATTATTAAGAGAATGAAATTAAATGACCTTAAAATACTTTCAAAATAATCCTTTACTTAGAAAGGGAAGATATGCTATATTAGGTACTTTCAAAAAAATGTTCAACAAACTACAAAGATTCTTTTTTTAGTTGATTTATTACATTATCCTACATGTTAGAAGAAAGGGCCTAAGAAAATCAAAAACAACTCTAAATAAAAAGAATTGAACCCGAATTGGTATTTAACATTCTAATGCCATACATTTGCAATATAATAGCGAATCAGAAGGGAACGAAATACGTTCCCTTCTTCTTTAAACATATATGGCATTAGAAGTAGTACAACAGTTAGAAGAGTGGATTATCACTCTGTTAAAAGATAGCCCAAGTTTGTTTTTAGTAAGCTTAAAAATAAAACCTACAAACAATATTATTGTAATTATTGATGGCGATGAAGGATTCTCCATTGATGCCAATGTGAAATTAAATAGACAACTATATAAAAAAATCGAAGAATCTGCCATATACCCTGAAGGTAATTTTTCACTTGAGGTAACCAGTCCAGGAGTTACAGAGCCATTAAAATTGATAAGACAATATTTAAAGACCATTGGTAGAGAAGTAGAAATTGTATTTAAAAATGGCGAATTAAAAATAGGCAAACTACTTACTGTTACCGAATCAGAAATTCAAATTGAAACAAAAGAAGGAAAAGGAAAAAAAATGATTGTACAAGAAACATTTGTACCTTTTGAACAAATTAAAACAACCACAGTACAAATAAAATTTTAATTGAAGATACAGAAATTTAACAAAATAGATTATGGCAAGTATTAACCTAATAGACGCGTTTCAGGATTTTAAAGATGCTGAAAAATTAGATCGCCCCACAATGATGAAAGTGGTAGAAGACGTATTTAAAACATTGCTACGTAAAAAATATGGTAGTGATGAAAACTTCGATGTGATCGTGAATGCTGAAAAAGGGGATTTAGAAATCATTCGTCGCCGTATGATAGTTGAAGACGGAGATGTAATGGATCCTTTAGAAGAAGTTGCATATTCTGAAGCAGTGAAGATTGAGCCAGATTTTGAGATTGGAGAAGAATTATATGAAGAGGTTGATATGCTAGATTTTGGTCGTCGAGCAATTTTAGCTGCAAAACAAACACTTGCTAGTCGTATTAGCGACTTAAAAAAGAATGTACTTATAAAAAAATATGAAGATAGAATTGGAGAAATCATTTCTGCAGAAGTATACCAAGTTTGGAAAAAAGAGGTTTTAATGCTTGATGAAGATGGCAATGAATTAATACTTCCAAAAATTGAACAAATCCCAAGTGATTACTTCAAAAAGGGAGAAACTACACGAGCTGTTATTGTACGAGTGGATATTAAAAATAACAATCCCGTAATTATATTATCTAGGACAAGTCCTACCTTCTTAGCTAAACTTTTAGAAATTGAAGTTCCAGAAATTTATGATGGACTTATAACCATTAAAAAAATTGTAAGAGAGCCAGGGGAAAGAGCTAAAGTAGCTGTGGAAAGCTATGATGATAGAATTGACCCAGTTGGTGCATGCGTGGGAATGAAAGGAAGTCGAATACATGGAATTGTTCGAGAATTAAAGAATGAAAATATAGATGTTATTAATTACACTACTAACAATCAATTGTTAATTCAAAGATCATTAACTCCTGCTAAAATTAGCTTCATGAAAATTGATGACGCTAAAAAACAAGTGGATGTATATTTAAAAGCTGACCAAGTTTCTTTGGCCATTGGAAGAAGAGGCGTAAATATAAAGTTGGCTTGTGAATTAACCGGCTACGAGATAGATGCCTTTAGAGAAGACGAAGAGAAAATTAGTGAGTTTGATATTGATTTAGATGAATTTATCGATGAAATAGAGCCTTGGATTATTGATGAGTTTAAACGTGTAGGCTGTGACACAGCAAGAAGTGTTTTGGCACTTACTCCAGCTGAATTAGAAAGACGAACAGACTTAGAAAAAGAAACAATTGGGGATGTAATAAAGATATTGAAAGAAGAATTTGAAAGAGAGTACGAATAAGTTTTCTTAGTTTCCTCTATATAAGGTTACTTTGTAATTATAAATGTAATCAATAGTTGATTTACGTTACAAATTATTTATAGCTTTTAATAAAATATATACAAAAAACTATAATCATGTTATAGTTGATGGATTAAATAACACTGAATGTCAGAATTGAAGTTACCAAGGTTATTAGCAGCTGCCAAAGAGTTTAATATAGGGCAAGATACTCTTATAGATTTTTTAGCTAAAAAAGGATTTAATAAAGACGAGCTAAAGCCTACAGCTAAGCTTTCAGAAGCAATGTATTTTTCTTTGCAGTCTGAATTTCAGAATGATAAGCAAGCAAAAAATAAAGCAGATTTGGTAGAAATACCTAAAAGTCAACAGACTGAAAGAAAAAAACGCGATGAAGAGGAAATTACTTTCAAACGCGATGATAAAAAATCTTCTACCACTTTTACACCAAAAGTAGAACCTACTGTTGAAGCTGCTCCAACTATCATACCTGCATTTACAGCTCCATCTTCTGTAATTCATACATCGCTTTCTCCAACAATTATTTCTCCAACTATAGTTTCTCCAACTATTATTGAACCTGTAGTGGTTACTCCTGCAGTAGTAATTGAAGAAAAAATTGAGAAAGACCCTACACAAGAACCTGTTCCAATTGCAGTTTTACCGATTACTCCTTTTCTTGAAATAGAAAAGAAGCACCAAGAACCAGTTGTACTTGAAGAGCAAACTAAAGAAGAAGTAATCACTAAAATTGATGCGCCAGAAATTGAAGGGCCGAAAGTGATTTCTAAAATTGATTTGTCTGCAATAGACTCTTCTACTAGACCAAGAAAGGTTGCTGATAAAAAAGATAACGAAACAGTAGAAGATTTACAAATAAACACAGAGCCAATTTTTGTTGAGGTTAAACAAATTGAGCCTAATCCAACAATAGAAAAAACAGAAATTGTTGAAGTTTCGCAACCATCTGTCAAGGAAGAATCTATTGTAAATGGGATAAAGATTGAAGAAAAAGAAATAGAATCTATTTCAATTTTAGAATCAATACAAGTAGAAAATATACAACCCGTTGAGGATGACGCGCCAGTTATTGAAAATATTCAAGCAGAAAAGCTTACAGGGCCAAAAATTCTGGGTAAAATTGAGCTACCAGTAGACAATGATACGCGTCCGAAGTTAAATAACTCTATTGAGGATAGAAAGAAAAGAAAAAGGATTCTAGTTGAACCCAACCGAAGAGTTGGAGGTGCTCATGTGCAACAAAATCTGCCAACAAATCAAAGTGGACAGCCAAATAATTTTCAAAATAGGACTACAAATAATACAGGTAATCCTCCAATCAGTAGAGAAAACAGAGGAAATTATACTCCTCAACCAGCACCAAACACCGGCTCCAGCAGACCTATAGTTCCTGCTCAAAACAGAGGAGGAGGACAAAATCAAGCTGGCGGAGGATTTAATCGCAACAATTACAATAATAATACACAAGGACAAGGAAGACAACAATCAGGTGGCGCATCGAGACCTGTAACTAGTAGTGGAAGAAATACTGGAAGAAGAGATGATAAAGAAATTGATGCTAAAGAGATACAAGACAAAATAAAGGAAACCCAAGCTAAACTTTCTGGCGGAGGTGGACGCGGCAAGAGCCTCAAAGCTAAATATCGTCGTGCTAAACGAGATGAAGCTGCAGAATCAATGAATGACGGCGAGAATGAAGACAACAAGCTTCAAGTTACAGAGTTCGTAACTGTAAGTGAACTTGCAAACTTGATGGATGTAAGTTTCGCCGATGTTATTGGAAAATGTATGGGTCTTGGTATTATGGTTAGCATCAACCAACGTTTAGATGCAGAAGTAATAGAATTAGTAGCAAGTGAATTTAATTTCGAAGTTGAATTCTTGGGTATTGATGATATTAACGAAATGGATGATGATAGTGATGAAGAAGAATTAGTTGATTCAGAAACGCGTCCTCCTATTGTTACAATAATGGGGCATGTGGATCACGGTAAAACTTCATTACTCGATTATATAAGAAATGCAAATGTAGTTGCTGGTGAAGCAGGTGGAATTACACAACACATTGGAGCTTACGAGGTAACACTACCTGATGGTAAAGCCATAACATTCTTAGATACTCCTGGTCACGAAGCATTTACAGCAATGAGAGCTAGAGGCGCTAAGGTTACTGATATTGCCGTGATTGTTGTAGCAGCAGATGACGCAGTAATGCCTCAAACAAAAGAAGCTATTAGTCACGCTCAAGCAGCTGGTGTACCAATGATATTTGCAGTTAACAAAATTGATAAAGACGGTGCTAATCCTCAAAAAATTTATGAGCAATTAGCTAATATGAATATCCTAGTTGAAAGTTGGGGTGGTAAGTTTCAAAGCCAAGAACTTTCAGCTAAAAAAGGACTGAATGTAGATCTATTATTAGAAAAAATATTACTCGAAGCAGAATTGCTTGATGTAAAAGCAAATGCATCTAAAGTAGCAGTTGGATCAATCATTGAAGCATCTCTAGATAAAGGACGTGGTTATGTTGCAACTATTTTAGTTCAAAATGGAACGTTGCATCAAGGAGATTTATTGGTTTCTGGTCAATATTTCGGACGTGTAAAAGCCATGTTTAATGAAAGAAATCAACGTGTAACTGTTGCTCCGCCTTCAACACCGGTTGTACTATTAGGGCTGAATGGTGCTCCGCAAGCAGGTGAAAAGTTCAAAGTATATCACGATGAAAGTGAAGCAAAAGAAGTTGCAAACAAACGTGCTCAAATATCTAGAGAACAGGGTCTAAGAGCTAGAAAACACATTACATTAGATGAAATTGGTCGTCGTTTAGCATTAGGAAACTTTAAAGAACTTAATATTATCATAAAAGGCGATGTGGATGGTTCTGTAGAAGCACTAAGTGATTCATTGCAAAAACTTTCTAACCCAGAAATTGCCATTAGAGTAGTTCATAAAGCAGTGGGTCAAATATCTGAAAGTGATATTTTATTGGCTGCTGCGTCCGATGCTATTATTGTTGGCTTTAATGTTCGTCCTTCTTCTCAAGCAAGTAAGCTAGCAGAAAATGAAGGTGTACAGGTGAAAATGTACTCTATCATTTACACAGCTATCGATGAAATCAGAAGCGCAATGGAAGGGATGCTTGAACCTAAAGTTGAAGAAAAAGAAGTTGCAACTGTTGAAATTAGGGAGGTATACAAATTCGATAAAGCAACTGTTGCAGGTTGCTATGTTCAAGAAGGAAAAATTAAACGTGACCACAAGATTCGTGTTTTCAGAGATGGTATATTGGTTTACCCTAGACATGAAGGAGGTTATGCAGAACTTGGCAGCTTGAAGCGTTTTAAAGATGATGTAAAAGAAGTAAACAATGGTTATGAGTGTGGTTTAACTGTAAAAGGTTTTGCAGACTTAAACGTTAATGATAGCATTATTGCTTATGAAGAAGAAGAAGTAAAAAGAACTCTTTAATATTTATTAACAAGGTTTATCAAACGTTTTTTAAGAAATATTCCTCAGTCACATTAATTTATCTTGTTTTAGAATATATATTCGCAGCATAATGAATTTTAATAATAAAAATACGAAGACAACAAGTAAGGAATTCTCATAAGGGGAGGCTTATTTGTACTTGTATATCAATCAAGATTATAACAGCGGCCTTCCCAAATTGGGAAGGCTTTTTTTATTTATATACTTAAAAAAAAGAAATGAAAGTAGCAGTAGTTGGTGCCACAGGATTGGTTGGTACAAAAATGTTAGCAGTACTAGCAGAAAGAGGTTTTCCAGTAACAGAATTAATTCCAGTAGCTTCTGAAAGGTCTGTGGGGAAAAAAGTAACCTATAATGGTAAAGATTTTACTATTGTAAGCATGGAAGACGCAATAAAAGCAAAGCCATCGGTTGCCATCTTCTCAGCAGGAGGTAGCACATCATTAGAATGGGCACCAAAGTTTGCCGATGCAGGTATAACTGTAATTGACAATAGCAGTGCTTGGAGAATGGATGCTACAAAGAAATTAGTTGTACCTGAAGTAAACGCAGAAGTATTAACAGCAGAAGACAAAATAATTGCCAATCCAAATTGTAGTACAATACAAATGGTAGTTGCATTACAACCTTTGCATTTGAAATATAAAATAAAAAGAGTTGTTGTTAGTACATATCAAAGCGTAACAGGAACTGGGAAAAAAGCTGTAGATCAATTGTTCAATGAAAGAAAAGAACAAACAGGTGAAATGGCATATAAATATCCAATTGACTTAAACGTGATACCTCAAATTGACGTTTTCTTAGAAAATGGCTATACAAAAGAGGAAATGAAAATGGTAAAAGAAACTTGTAAAATAATGCAAGATGATTCCATTAAAGTAACTGCTACCACAGTAAGAATCCCCGTTATTGGTGGGCATAGTGAAAGTGTGAATATAGAATTTGAAAATGAATTTGATTTAAAAGAAGTGATAGATATCTTATCGGTTTCTCCTGGAATTGTAGTTCAGCAAAATGATGCAGCACAATTTTATCCTATGCCTTTGTGGGCGCATGAAAAAGATGAAGTGTTTGTCGGAAGACTTCGTAGGGATGAGACCCAACCGAAAACTTTAAATATGTGGATAGTGAGCGATAATCTAAGAAAAGGAGCCGCTACAAATGCTATTCAAATAGCGGAATACTTGGTAAGCAAAGGCTTATTAGCCTAGTGTACAATATTATAATTACCTGTTCTTAAAATATAATACATTGGTCTAAGGTTATCTCTAATTATATTACAAAATCATTATTCCAAAATGACAAAACAAGCTATTGTATAATTAATCCAAAAACAAAGTCTGTGTTGAAATTCAGAATAAGGACTGTATATAATTAGAGATTACTTTAGATTAAAAAAGCATTAAATTAAAGTGAATCCTCAATACTTTCTAATTTACAAACCCTATTTGGTATTATCTCAATTCTCCAAAGAAGGTGATAAAAAAACACTTGCAGACTTCTACCATTTACCTAAAGATGTTTATCCAATTGGCCGTCTTGATTATGATAGCGAAGGCCTTTTATTATTAACTAACGATAAAAAACTAAATCATCGCTTACTAAATCCCCAATTTGCACACAAGCGAACTTATTGGGTGCAAGTAGATGGACAAATAACCACAGAAGCTTTACTACAATTAGAAAAAGGCGTTTCTGTAAACATTGAAGGAAAAGAATACTTAACAAAGCCAATCAAAACCAACTTATTGTTACCCGAACCCAATTTACCCCAAAGAAATCCACCTATTAGATTTAGGAAAAACATACCTACATCTTGGCTTGAACTTACTCTTACCGAAGGAAAAAACCGTCAAGTAAGAAAAATGACAGCAGCCGTTGGCTTTCCTACATTAAGATTGGTACGATATAGTATTGAAAATATAACCATCGATAACATGCAACCCGAGAGTATTATCGAGTTGAGTGAACAAACTATTTACAAGAAACTATTACTAACTAAATAACTTTTTCTGGAACCTAATAATCACAATAACAAATAATTATTTTGAACTGAAAATATTCTTTTCATTTAAAATTGGCAACCCCAAATACCGTAAAATAATATTAGCTGTAACAATTACATCCAATTCACAATAGTCAGCTATCCTTTTTAAATTGTTTTCTTTATAATAAACATGTTGTACCATGCTTCCATCCATATCGGTTTTAGAAGTGGGTACATTTAATACCGATGCCAATAGATTAAGTGTAATGTAATTCTTATGATCACCAAATCTCCACCAATGTAGCGTATCAAACATTTTTACTTCCCAAGGCTTTTTATCATTAAGCTGTAAAAAATCAGGCAACCCAATTTCATTTATAATCATTCGCCTGCATATATATGGAATATCGAATTCTTTAATATTATGTCCCGCAAATTGGGTACTAGGGTTTCTTTTTAATATTTTAATTATTAGTTCTTTAAAATTTTCAAGCATTTCTTTTTCATTGTGTCCACTAATAGTTTTTAATCGAAAACAAACATTTTTCTGTTCATCTTCAACAAAATACCCCACTACAATACAAACTATTTTACCAAATTCTGCCAAGATTCCAGCCCTTTGTAGGTAGCTTTCCTCTAGAGTAAGACTTTCTGGCACGATTTTAGAAATTTTGTCGACCCAAAGTGATTGCCATACTGACGATAAGCTTGAATAACTTTCTTCCTGAGGCACAGTTTCTATATCAATAACTAGCAGATTTAATAACATTTGTTGTAACCTTTTAATACTTAAAAATAAAAAAAATGAGTACTCCCACTAACGATTCTAAAAATTTAGTAAAAGACAACCGCAAGATAATGTATGGAATATTGACCTTGTTACTTTTAGGAACTTGGGGCTATATCATCTACGACAAAAGCAGTATTAAACAGTCAATAAAACAGAAAGATGAACAAATTCTTATTGTGAGCAGCGAAAAAGATTCTATCCAACTTGCTTTTAATAATGCTAGTTCTAAATTAGATTCTCTTGCAGGAGCCAATACAAAATTACAAGGCACACTTGCTGAACAAAATAACAATATCCTTAAACTTAAAAAAGACATTTCTGGTATTCTTGGAAAAAGAAATGCTAGCGAAGGTGATTTAAAACAAGCAAAAGAATTGTTGGCAGATTATGAAAATAAAATAAGTTCTTTCAATGCTGAAATTAAAAAACTAAAGGAAGAAAACCTTTTGCTTTCTAATTCAAATACGAAACTAACTACCGAAAGAGATAGCCTTAATTCTGAAAAAGACAGATTACAAAACCATTTAAATTCTACCGAAGCAGCTAAGAAAACAATGGAAGACTTAGGTTCTACATTACATGCTTCTAATTTATCTATCGTAGCCATCGACAAAAAATCAGATGGTAAAGAAAAAGAAACTACTGCAGCAAAACGTGCCGATTTCTTAAGATTTGCTTTTGATTTAGATGAAAACAGAGTGGCTACAAGCGGTTCTAAAGAATTATTCATCTGTATTACTGGCCCTGATGGAAAATCCATTACTGATGGTTCTACTTTTAATAGCAGAGACGAAGGTGCTATAGTATATACTGCTAAAGTAACTATCGATTATGAGCAAGGTAAAAGAACACCTGTAAAATATGATTGGAAAAAAGATGATAAAAAATACCCAATAGGCAATTACAAAATCTCAATTTACCAAAATGGATTTAAAATTGGTGAAGGTGTAAAAACTTTGAAAAAAGCTGGGTTATTCGGCTAGTATAAAACTACTTCTTTAAAAAAAGCGATTCCAAAAGAATCGCTTTTTTTATGTCCATTCGTCTGAACCATTTATTCAACTGTTATTATCTGAACCATTGATTTATCTGATTTCTTTGATTAACAATGATTATAAAAATCACGATAATCATTTAATCCTATAAATCAATGGTTCAGACAATCTTGCAAATCATCTAATCCTCTAAATCCTGATTCAGACAAAAATCAGACAACTTTCTCAACTTGAGAAACCTTCCGCCAAATGGATTGGCCCTTTCTCTGCTAGAGAATCTTTCGCCAAGTAGATTGGAGCTTTCTCTACTAGAGAATCTTTCCGCCAAGTAGATTGGAGCTTTCTCTACTAGAGAATCTTTCCGCCAAGTAGATTGGAGCTTTCTCTACTAGAGAATCCTTCCGCCAAGTGGATTGGAGGTTTCTCTGCTAGAGAATCCTTCCGCCAAATGGATTGGAGGTTTCTCTGCTAGAGAATCCTTCCGCCAAGTGGATTGAAGGTTTCTCTGCTAGAGAAAATTCGAGTTTTTTTTAAAATTGAGAATTTTCAACGGTGCTTGGTTTTGGAATTTTTATTCAATTAGGTTTAGCTCTAATGAATAAAAATTCATTTATTGTGCTGTAGAAACCATTTTTTAAAACACATTTAATAGGGTAGTTTTCTATTTTGGAAAAAAATTAAAAAACAACCAAAAATTATTTTTTCAATTATGAATCTCACTTTTATTTTGTGCTAAATATTTAATAATCTAAACATAGTTTTTATGTACAATCCTTTGCATTTCGCATCTTTAACTGCATCTCAATTTGTTGATTTTTTATTTCGTATTTTAACTATTCTAAAACTATCTGACCTTCCAAAGCTGAAAATAAAAAAGAGGTTCGATATTTTGAATGCCATATTTAATGAATTGAATGATGCTTTAAAACGAGAACAAGCTTTAGCTGAATCAAAAGAAATAGAGGCATTAGATAAAAGAAGAGATAGGGCAATAAGAGGTTTAATGAAATTAATTGAAGCTTTGATTTTAAGCAACAAAGTCAATATTGCCGAGGCTGCACTTTTATTGCAAAACTTCTTAAAAAACTTAAGTCCAAATATTGCCAAAGAAGACTTTGCAACTGAATCTTCTGTTTTGAGAAAATTTTATGAGGCATACCAAAACGATGCAAAAATTAAAGCGGCGGTTATTACTATTGGTGCGCAAGATTGGTTAACAGAAATAAACGATGCCAATACTGCTTTTGAAACCAAATATGCTGCTCGTACAATTGTTATTACCACTAATAACAACAAGCAATCATTTTCCGAATTAAGACCAAAAGCATTAGAAGCTTATAAAAGTGTATTAAAAATTATTGATTCTCGCTATGATGTAACATTAGACGAAGGTGTAGATGGCACAGAATATTTGAATTTAATTAACCAAATAAATGCAACCATCGATCAGGCGGAGCAAATAATTAAATCTACTCAGCCACATACCAAACCTACTACGCCACCAACTACTAATATTTAATTAACTATATTTAACTACAACCGCCCGATAGTATTGCTATCGGGCGGTTGTTTTTTAGGGGGGGGGAAAGAATTGAAGATTTCCAAAACCCTATAAGAATTCAGAACCCTTGATGATAAATGATATTTTAAAAGTTTGCTGTGGTTTCTTTTCAATTCTAATATCTTGCCCTTACATTCGCATTTTAACTAAAAAAGTTAATCTAACTACGCTATTAAAGAAACATTTATTAGCAATTATTGCAGCAGTAATTTTTACGTCATGTAGTTTAAAAACTGTATACATGACATCTGGAACAAGAACAAGAGTTGAAACCAAATCACCTGTTGACAAATTACAGTTTTACGTCGATAGAGATATTGTCTTAAAAAGAACTTTAACTTCTGGAGAAACAAAAATTGTTTCTGGAATTGTAAAAATTGAGCAAGGAAAGCAAGTAAATATTATACTAATCAAGAAAAATACAGCGGGTATTTGTACCAAGTATACAAATAATACCCTAGATATATCTTTTGAAGAAGGACCAGATAAAGTTTTAACTTTTGGAGTCGCCCAAAATGCAACATAAACTACCCCATATCAGATATTCGCAAAAGAATGGAAATCAAATAATCTTGGAAGAGTAAGTTATGGCGGAAAAATGTATAATATTTTTGGTGAATCAATTGAGGCAAAATTATTGATAAAAAAATCGGTTGCTGAAAAGGTTAGTGTTACTAAAAATATTGCGAAAGGTAGGAAACTGTAGAAAACTAACATTATTAATGCTTACGATTTAATCTCGAAATATACTTTGTACATTACTAATACTTTAAATAAAGAATTATTCAAATAGAAAAAAGGCTAAAATGCAATCTAAGAAAGAAAATATGACAAATAAAGAAATGCTAGATTCTCTAAATGACTCAGTAGCATGGTTAATACTTAGAATGGATAAAAAAAGCAATTTGCATTTGCATTCACCTAATCCAGCTGAAGGGATTGGTTTAATAAGTCAGTGGTTGATCAATGATGATCAAGCTTGGGATATGGTTAAAGGTTATGTTGATAGCGAAAGGAAAAAACTAAATAAAAACAGGAGATAATATTAATGTTACGAATATCCCCCTACCACACCAAGTGCTTCACCAACGCTATATAAGTATCAACTCCATCTTTTATTTCTGATAGGTAAATAAATTCATCGGCGGTATGGCTTCTGGCGCTATCGCCCGGACCCATCTTGAGGGTAGCGAAAGGCATCAATGCTTTGTCGCTCGTAGTGGGAGAGCCATAATAGCCTTTGCCCAAAGCAATTCCTGCTTTCACCAAAGGGTGGTCAAGCGCAATTGATGTGGACTTCATGCGGGTGGTTCTTGGCTTGAATTGGCTTTTTAAATGTTGGTGTAAGATGTCTAAAATTTCATCGAAACTGTACAATTCATTCACGCGTACATCAATCACAAACTTGCATTGCGAAGGCACCACATTGTGTTGTTTGTTATCAGTTTCTATCACCGTAACCGTCAATCGAGATTCCCCCAACAACGCACTTTTCTTTTCTAGTTGGTAATTACGAATCCATTGAATATCGTCGAGAGCTTTGTAGAGGGCATTTTCGCCTTCGTTGCGGGCTGCATGGCCTGCTTTACCTTCGGCAATGCAATCAATTACCATTAATCCACGTTCTGCCACTGCCATTTCTAGCTTTGTTGGTTCGCCCACAATGCCAAAATGAATAGGGCCTAAATACGGCAACACCATTTCAATACCATCTAGACCACTAATTTCTTCCTCAGCACTAGCAGCAAAAACAATATTGTACTGCATATTTTCTTGAGCATAAAAATGCAAGAAGGTAGCTATTAACGAAACCAAGCAGCCACCCGCATCATTGCTTCCCAAGCCATACAGTTTACCGTCTTTTTCTATTGGGCTAAATGGGTCTAGGGTATATCCTTTATTGGGTTTTACCGTGTCGTGGTGCGAATTGAGCAAGATGCTTTCTTTAGCTGCATCATAAAATTTGTTTTGCGCATAAATATTATTGCCTACTCTAAAACATGGCACCTGATGTTTATTGAAAAAAGCCATCAATATGTCAGCAGTTACGTGTTCCTCTTTAGAAAAAGAAGGCGTTGCTATCAATTGTTTTAATAATTCTATCGCTTCAAAATGTAAGTTCATCATTTTCTCTTTGTATCAACTATGCAGGATATGCATGTTCAACGCTATTATTTCTTTTTTTGTTGAGATTTAGTAACCCTAAAAAACAGCCACCCTATTAACCATTCTTTATTGCCTATTCCCCCAATAAAATAGTTGTACCTGCTTTACCAGCAATTAAATCATGTAATTGTTCTGCTTTGCCAATGATTACTTTATTCACGCCACTATTAATGGCAGCAAAAGCATTATCCAATTTTGGAATCATACCAGCAAATATTTTAGCCTCACCTGTTGCAGCATCAGGTGTTTTCAATTCCTGATAGTAGGTAGGGTTTAAAACAGATATTACCGAAGCGTCATTGTTCACATCTAGCAAAACCCCAGCTTTTTCAAAACTGTAAATCAAGGAAACATCATATAAATGGCTCATTGCGGTAGCTGTTTCTTGGGCAATGGTATCGGCATTGGTATTCAGGAGTTGTCCAATACCATCATGCGTAATCGGGCAAAGCACCAAGGCAATATTTTGCACTAGCAAACTTTCTATAAATGTCGAATTCACTTCATCAACATCACCCACAAAGCCATAATCAATGGTAGCATGAACTCTTTTATGTGCTTTAATTATATTGGCATCAGCACCACAAAGTCCTAATGCATTACAACCATTCGCCTGCAATTGAGCAACAATATTTTTATTGATAGAACCAGCATACACCATGGTAACAATGTTTAAGGTAGCGGCATCGGTAATGCGTCTTCCCTCTACCATTTGTTGTTCAACGCCTAGGTTGGCAGCCAACTTAGTTGCCAATTTGCCCCCACCATGAATGAGTATTTTAAAGCCCTCTATGGCTGCAAAGTCTTTTAAAAAAGCAGCTAGCTTTTGGGCATCGTCTATGATGTTGCCGCCTATTTTGATGACGGTTAATTTATTCTGCATCTGAATCAACTAATGATTTGAAAATTTTTTTGAAATTATTGAGGTCATGATCATCAAGTTTGCCAATTTGAGTCAATACTTTCTCAGATTCTACAGTAACAATTCTGCTTATTTTTATTATTGACAAAGCCCTTAAATTGTTTTTTATTGTAGGAGAAATAAGCATCTGTTGTGGAGTAATATTTTTAGGAACAACCGAACTAATCATACAAAGCAATACATCACGATGATAATCATCTGTTTCTGTAACAACTACAGCAGGTCTTGCTTTATCTTCCACTAGATTGGAATATGGGAAGCGGACAATTACAATATCTCCAGTTTTCATGGCAGGTTATTTTTTCAAATAATCTTGATACAAATCTTCGGCTTCATCTTTCAAATAGCTGTGCAATTCGTCAGTTGATTGATGCAGACTCAATATTCTTTGTTCGTCTTCCTCATTTTCTATAAATGTGATGAGTACTTTTTGTTTGTTCAAAGTGTTAAGCTGTTGAAGTAATTCCACTTTGCCATTTTCATAAAACCCTTCTACTACTAACATAATTTCTATTTTTTATTTTGTGCTAACAACTCACTCAACACAGCCTGAGCCGCCCAAACCCTATTCCCAGCTTGTTGGGTTACAATGCTATTAGGACTATCTAGAATTTCATCGCTAAGTTCTACATTTCTTCTTACGGGTAGGCAGTGCATCACTTTTGCGTGATTTGTTAGTGCCAGTTTCTCTTCCGTTAACATCCAGCGAGGGTCGTTAGTATAGATTTTTCCATAGTCATTGTAAGTACTCCAGTTTTTCACATACACAAAATCAGCTCCAGCAAGTGCTTCATCTTGGTGGTGGGTTATAGTAGCACCTTTGGTAAATTGCTCAGCCAATTCATAATCTTCAGGATGGGTGATAACAAAATCCACCTCGCCCCAAGCATTCATCCATTGGGCAAAGCTATTGGCTACACATTGGGGCAATGCTTTCACATGAGGTGCCCAAGTAAGTACTACTTTGGCTTTTCTGTTTATTGAAGGATTAGATTGAAGATGCTCTTTAATGGTAATCACATCAGTGAAAGATTGCAAAGGATGTAGAGTGGCACTTTCTAAACTTACCACTGGCACTCCCGCATACTTAATAAATTGATTGATATACATTTCACTGTAATCATCTTCTCTATTCTGCAATCCAGGAAAAGTTCGGATAGCCAAAACATCGAAATATTGACCCATAATAGGAGCCGCATCTTTAATATGCTCAACAGTATTACCACTCATAATAGCCCCTTCTTCAAACTCCAAAGCCCAGCCTTCTTTGTCCACATTAAATACAATAGCTTCCATACCCAAATTTTTCGCTGCTATTTGTGTACTTAAACGTGTTCTTAAACTTGGGTTCAAGAATAAAAGACCTATGCGCTTGTCTTCTCCCAGTAGTTTGTCTTTTAGTGGTTGTAGTTTATAAGCAAGTGCTTTATTAGCCAAAGTATTAATCGCACCTACTAAAGTTGGATTCGCATCAGAGATTAAGTCTTGTACAGAAATAAATTGTTTCATAATTATAAAATGCAGCGATGGAAAAAGGGAAATGAATAAGCTAATTATGCAATTTTATTCTTAAGTTTTAAGAAAGGCTTTTCTACTAGATTATAAGAAAGGAACGCAACAATAAAAATTGAAATGAAATTGACAGGGAAAAAATGAAAAATTCCAACTTCAGGTGCAAAAAATATTTGCTGCCAAACATAAATGCTATAAGAAAGAATGCCTATATAATTTAAAATTCGAGTATTAAGTATATTAAAAGACACACCTTCTTTAAAGTTTGTGAATGAAATAAATGCTAACACAGAGCAGATTGAGATAACTGTTTTGAAAAAGGGAACTGTTAACCAGCCCAACAAAAGAAGATTTTGAAGTTGCCATACTAATAATATTATAAGCACAATACCTATTCGCAAGAATTTTTGATTGATATTTTTAATATAGTTAATAATTTCTTTTAAGTACATAGCTCCAATACAACCCCACATTAGGCAGTCAGCATTGCTTTGGAATGAAAAATTATATGCCCCTAATTGATTATGCTTGTAGTAATAGACTCTAAGAATTGGACAAAGCATTAGTAATGCAAATGCAAAGTATTTCCGTAAACTTTTACCACAGAACTTAAAAACTATTGGCCAAAATATGTAAAACTGCTCTTCTACACTCAAAGACCATAAATGCCCATCAATCCAAGAACCACAACCATAATTTTTAGTGAAGGTTAGAGATGTTAACCAAGCACATGATTCAAAATTGAAAAGTCCAAAAATTTGGAATAAGGCAAAAACAATTAGTAATGTAAAATAGATTGGTAATATTCTTATAAAGCGTCTTTTGTAAAATCCACCTAGACTGATTGTTTCGTTCTTTGCTTCTTCTTTTAATAATAAAAATGTTATTAGATATCCAGATAAAACAAAAAACACATTTACACCTAGTCCTCCATTAAATAAAAACTTCCAATAAGGTTTTAATATTTCAGGAAAATTCATTGATCTATCAGCATGGCTGCCAATAACTAAAAAAATGCACAACGCTCTAATGCCATTTAAGGACGGTAAAAATTCCTTTTTTTCTTTATTGACTTCCATTTACAATTTTGTTTTACTAAATACTAAAAGAGTGTTGTAGCTTATTTCGATGTGTTAATTCGATGTGTATTTTCATTTATTCCTCATAGAAAATCAGCTCCCTTTAATATATGTTATTGCCTTTTTTAAAGCTTCTAAAAATTCATCCGCTTGCTCTTTAGTTAATGCCAATGATGGCAGCAGTCTAATCACATTAGGTTTTGCTTGACCAGTAAATACATGAAAGTTGTTGAGCAATGTTTTCTTTAAATCTTTTAATGAATCTGGCACATCAAAACCAATCATTAAACCTCTGCCACGTACATTTTCCAGTTTAGGTATTGCGCTTAATTCTTTCAACAAGTAATTGCCAACAGATAATGCATTGCTCAAAAGATCTTGCTCTTCAATGATTTCTAAAACACCAAGTGCTGCGGCACATGCCAAATGATTGCCTCCAAAAGTGGTTCCCAATAACCCAAACTTAGCTTGAATATGTGGTGCAATCAATATGCCTCCAATGGGGAAGCCATTTCCCATGCCTTTTGCCATGGAGTAAATATCTGCATTTACTCCTGCAATATCGTGGGCGAAAAACTGACCAGTTCTGCCATAGCCACATTGTACACTATCTGCTATATATACAGCATTGTATTGATTGCAGAGAGAACGGATTAGTTGTAAGAAGCTTGTCTTTGCTTCTATAATGCCCCCAACACCTTGTATGCCTTCTATGATGACTGATGAAATTTCATTTCCGTGTTGTGTAAAACATTCCTTTAGAACTTGTTCATCATTAAAAGGAAGGAATATTACATTTTCGGTTTGGTTTACAGGAGCTACAATGGATGGATTATCCGTTGCTGCAACTGCTAAGGAGGTGCGACCATGAAATGATTTGCTGAAGGCAACTATCTTCTTTTTGCCATTGTGAAAGCTAGCCAACTTCAAAGCGTTTTCATTTGCCTCTGCACCACTATTACACAAAAAAAGTTGGTACTCTTCTTTACCACTCACTTTGCCCAACTTATCTGCCAATTCTTGCTGTATTGGTATTATAATAGAGTTGGAGTAAAAAGCAATATTGTGCAATTGTTGTTCAATCCGCTTTACCCAATGTGGGTGGGTATGACCAATACTTATAACAGCATGTCCACCATACATATCTAAATACTGTGTGCCTTTTTCATCCCAAACATAGCTGCCTAAAGCCTTAGTGATGGTGATATTATTGAGTGGGTAAACGTTGAATAAATTCATATTGAATTTTTGTAGAAATAATTTATTTACTGAATCGAACTATAGCCAAGACACCTCCTAAAATTGCAAGAAGTTGTACCAACCCCGTTACAAAGATCGCTTTGTACATGTCGTTTTTAGTTTCTAATATGCAGTTGTCTAGTTTCTGAAAATCGTCTTTCCAAAGACTATTGTACTTCTTAGAAATCGATATTGACTTAAACATAAAAAATCATTTTTAGCTAAAATAAGTGATTAAAATGCTGACCCTTTCAAATTCAATCCCAATTTCTCATCTAGTTCAAACAAGATATTCATATTCTGCACTGCTTGACCAGATGCTCCTTTTAGTAAGTTATCAATGACTGAATGAACCACTACTTTGTTGCCTTCTTTTTCTACATTGATAATACACTTGTTGGTATTGACCACTTGTTTTAAATGAATTGGTTCTAAAGAAACTTTGGTAAAAGGTTCGTTTAGGTAGGCTTGTTCTAGAATATTTATTATTTGTTCTTTACTCAAATGACTTTTAAAAGTGGAACTAACAAATATCCCTCTTGTAAAATCACCACGCCATGGAACGAAGTTGATCGAAATATCATGATTGCCATTTGAAGCCTGCATCAGCGACTGAAATATTTCTTCATTGTGCTGATGCGTTAGTGTTTTGTATGCCTGAATATTATTTGACCGCCAACTAAAATGAGAAGTAGCACTAAGTCCTTGACCTGCACCTGTACTTCCGGTGATACCAGTGGTATAAACTTCAAATCCTTCGATTGCTCCAGCTTGTGCAAAAGGTAGTAGCCCTAGTTGAATAGCCGTTGCAAAACATCCTGGGTTGGCAATGCTATCAGCTTGTTCTATGGCCTTTCTATTTAACTCTGGTAAGCCATACACAAATTTTCTGCCTTTGATTTCTGCATCTTCTTTCAAGCGAAAATCATTACCAATATCAATCAGTTTAACGGCTGGGTCAATCTCATTTTCTAGTACAAACTTTTTTGCCTCTCCATGTCCTGCACAGAAAAAAAGGACATCTACGTTTTCTTTGTTTAGGGGTAAACAATTGGCAATGAATTGAAAATCCATATCACCCAATAAATCTTGATGAACCTTGCTTAATAAATTGCCTGCATTGCTGCCGCTTTGTACAAAGGCTATGTTTACTTCAGGATGATTAATAAGCAAGCGGATAAGTTCTCCACCAGTATATCCTGCACCACCAATTATTCCTGCATTAATCATTTTTTACAGTATTACTTTCCATCACTTGATTCCAAATACTTGTTTGGTTACCGAATATCTTACTAAAACCTCTTACATCTTGACCAGTAAAGCCAGTATTCATCTCACCGTATTTGCCAAATTTGGCACTCATTAAATCATTGGAACTTTCGATGCCGATTACCTGAAAACGATAAGGATATAATTGCACAAACACATCTCCAGTTACTTGCTGTTGGCTGTTGGTAAGATAAGCTTCAATGTCCCTCATTACTGGGTCTAGAATTTGACCTTCGTGCAACCAATTGCCATAAAATTGTGCTAATTGGTCTTTCCAATTGAGCTGCCATTTGGTGAGTACATGTTTTTCTAAGGCATGGTGGGCTTTGATGATAATCATTGGCGCAGCCGCTTCAAAACCTACTCTTCCTTTAATGCCAATGATAGTATCACCTACGTGAATATCTCTACCAATGCCATATCCGCCAGCAAGGCTTTGAAGATATTGAATAGCAAGTGTTGGATGCGTAAACTGCTCTTCATTTACAGCTACTAATTCGCCTTTTTCAAAATGAAGCTTTACTTCTTCGGCATCATGTTTAGTTACTTGTGTAGGCCATGCCGATTCTGGCAACATGCCTTTGCTTGACAATGTTTCTTTTCCGCCAACACTTGTTCCCCACAATCCTTTATTGATGCTGTACATGCTTTTTTCAAAGTTCATGTCCACATTCTTACTTTTTAGATAGGCTATTTCTGCTTCTCTGCTCAATTGCAAATCACGAATGGGTGTGATGATTTCAACACCAGGAATCAAAATATGAAACACCATATCGAAACGAACTTGGTCGTTTCCTGCTCCTGTGCTGCCATGTGCTACTGCTTTTGCATTTAGTTTTTTGGCATGTTCAGCAATATGCAAAGCTTGGCTCAATCTCTCTGCACTTACACTTAGAGGGTAAGTATTGTTCTTGAGTACATTGCCATAAATCAGATACTTAATAATTGAATCGTAGTAAGAAGTGACGGCATTTACAGTGGTATGCGTTTTCACACCCAGCTTATACGCATGGGTTTCAATCTGTGTCAATTCTTCTTCTGTAAAACCGCCTGTGTTTACGATAATGCTATGCACATCATAACCACAATCGTCCGTTAAATACTTTACACAATAGGATGTGTCTAGACCGCCACTAAAGCCCAGCACAATTTGTTTTCTTTCTGCCATAATCATATTTTAATGAAAAAAGAATGCGAATACTTTTAAGATATTGTTATGTTGTTTGCTTTCACTTCTATAAAGCCATTTTAATAGTTTACTTTGTTTAATGGCATTAAATCGTTCATATAATTTGGAATAACGCTTAAAATCTGCAGCGGTTTCTTTTGGTTCTAAATGTTCTTTTGGGTCGAAAAGCATAGCGGTACACATGCAGTTTTTTCTTTCTTTACTCATTAGAATATCGTAATTCACACAGCTTTTACAGCCAGCCCAAAAATCTTCATCATCAGTAAGTTCACTGTAAGTAACTGGCTCATAGCCTAGTTCACTATTTATTTTCATTACAGCAAGCCCTGTAGTAAGACCAAATATTTTTGAATCAGGATATTTTTCCCTAGAAAGATTAAATATCATCTGTTTAATTTGTTTGGCTACACCGCTCTTTCTAAACTCAGGAGCTACTATTAACCCACTATTGGCTACAAATTTTCCATGACTCCATTCTTCAATATAACAAAAGCCAACCCATTGTCCAGTTGGCGTTAATGCAATCACTGCTTTTCCTTCTAATATTTTTTTAGCAATATATTCTGGGCTTCTTTTAGCAATACCTGTTCCTCTAGCTTTGGCAGAGGCTTCCATTTCATCGGTTATTCTAATTGAGTAATGTGTATCTAAATGATTGGCTATACGAACAATAATATCTTGATGTTCCACCGTATCTAAATTGAAAAAATTAATGAGATTATTTTACCTAAAAAGCATAATAGCATTATGCAAAAATTGGGGAGGGGGGTTCACTGATAGGGACAAATGGCAATTGCTCGGCCTATCAGCAACTAGGACATGGTCGTGGCAAAAAGATAAAAGCAATCATTACAGTATTACACTGTATTGCATTGTTATATGAATTTGCTTTTTTCAACTGATTATTAATTTAATGAATTATTTCGCGGTAAAAATATGTAGATTATGTATATAGAAAAGTTTTAATTAAAATGTGGGAGCATGAATGGGTATTGAAATACTTTTCAAGGAATGTTTTATCAATTCTTTATTCTATCAATAAATGGTGTAAAGCTATTTGCCTTCCTTAACCATTCTTCTCAAGATTGCCCATTGTTTTAAAGCATCTCTTGCTTCAATAGCGGGATATCCTAACACTTTCTTACCATCACCAAAATCATTTATCACCCCAGATTGACCACCTACTAATACACCATTCCCTAATGTAACATGATCTGATATGCAAGCACCACCTCCTACAATTACGCCATCGCCTAGGGTAACCGAACCAGCTAGTCCGCTACTTCCAGCCATAATACAGCATCTACCCATTTTACTATTGTGACCAATTTGTACTAAATTGTCTATTTTGCTTCCATCTCCAATTACTGTAGAGCTAAACTTGCCTCTATCAACACAGCTATTAGCACCTATTTCTACTCCATTTCCAATAACTACATTCCCTATATGGGGTATTTTTATTAATCCTCTTCCATCAGGGCTTGGGCGAAAGCCAAAGCCATCTGCTCCAATACTTACATTGGGATGCAGAATACAATACATGCCTATTACACATTTTTCTCTTACAACTGTTCCAGACCAGATAGTAGTTCCTTTTCCAATTGTTGTTTTATCTAGTATAGTTACATTAGGGTAGAGAGTAACTTTATCACCCAATACAACTTCTTTTCCCACATAGCAACCTGCCCCTATGCGACATTCATTACCAATTTTTGCGGATGGATGTATTGTAGCACTCGGATGTATGTCATTTTCAAACACTGGCCCTTCTTCTACATACATTTCTAGTAATTGAGCCATTGCAGTATCTGCGTTTTTCACTTTCACAAGTGCCTTTTGCTCACCAACTTCTATCTCAAAATCTTCATTTACAATAGCTGCACAAGCTTTAGAAGATTGCCATTGTTTAATATACTTTTTACTTCCTATAAAGGTAATTTGCTGCTCATTGGCAAAGTCTAATTGCTCGGGACCGGTGATTTTCTGGTAAGTATTTCCAACAAGTGTTCCATTCAATGCTGTAGCAATTTCTTGTATTGTATATGAAATCATTATTTTTTATTAAGATAAATATTTAGGCAAAAGCGCAATCATTAATTCGCAAATAAACCAATTGTAAATAAAACTTATAAAAAACTTTTTGTAATAAGTAACTAGAGTATAAATATTATGAGATACCCAAATAGCATTTTGAATAAGTGGCTATTATCTTATAAACAAGGATTATGCATTGGTAATTCGTTGTAATACTTAAACTCTTTTTACATATTCATTTTATCAGCCCCGAAAACTATAAAGCAAATTTGGAATACTTTAATACTACTTCTTGTAAAAATTTATATAACCCAATTTTCGATATAGCATTTTAAGTTTTCTATGAATCTCAAAATTAGTATTCTAGAACTATCTCAATATTTCATTTTAGTATTAAAAATGTCTGTTCACATACATTTCTAATATATTTTTCGCAAAAATCAAAAATTGTTTTTCATTTTATGCGAAATGATATTCATTTTATGCAAATTGTTTTTCATTTTATGCAAATTGATTTGCATTTTACACAAAATGATTTGCAATAATCAATAATCGGTTTGCATTAATCGATAATTGATTTTGATTTATTAATATTTCATTTTAATTTTATGAAAATTTAAATAACTAACTAGGTATAAGAACCCACTTCCTTAAAATCAATAGTATTAATTTACTACTAATAGCACTTTCAACAATCTTGACCTTTTGTAAAAGCTATTTTATAAATAAATATTAGAGACAGTTCTTTGTTAAAATTCCGAGCAATCACCTAACCTATCTACTCTAATCCTGTATTACTACACTTTGCTGCACATATATTTGCTCCAATCATTATTTTATTTGAATGAAAGCAAGAGATTTAATACTCATAATACTTACCATCATTATTGGCGATCAGGCCTTGAAGTTTTACATTAAACTAAACTATTTTGCAGGGGAAGAACATGCTTTAGCTGGAACTTGGTTTCGATTCCACTTTATAGAAAATGAAGGAATGGCATGGGGATGGAAGTTTGGGGGAAATGTTGGCAAAATGATACTAACCATTTTTAGATTAATTGCAGTTATATGGGGAGTGTTTTTGCTTAAAGATTTCTTAGAAAAAAAATACAATAAGGGATTCATTTTCTGCTCTGCACTAATATTTGCTGGAGCATTGGGCAACTTGCTTGATAGCATGTTTTATGGATTAATATTCCAAGCTAGTGACCCATTTATGCAGAATGTGGCAACTCTTTTTCCTAAAGGTGGTGGTTACACAGGATTTCTCTTTGGGAAAGTGGTTGACATGTTTTATTTTCCATTAATTAGCACTACCCTTCCTACATGGCTGCCATTTGTAGGAGGAAAACAATTTGATTTTTTTGAACCCGTTTTCAATCTTGCAGATGCTTCTATTTCCGTAGGCGTAATGCTCATGTTGGTTTTTCAGAATACATTTTTCCCATCAAATCAGCCTACATCTCATAGCTCAGCTCACAACAATCCAACTGATGAGGCATCAGCTACATCTTCCATTGAATAGTTGTAAAATATTGTTACTTAGTTTTTGTTTATTCAAGTGAAATAAGATAATAAGTTTCCATAACCGTGTAACTTCACTTATTTAAAAACAAGAAATTATGAGTACTACTAATACAAACATTAACATTAGCTTTTTTTCAACACAGCCTTATGACAAAGTATTTTTTACCAAAGTAAATGAGCAATTTGGCTTTAAGCTACAGTTTTTTGAAACGCATTTAGGACCGCACATAGTAAACACAGTAGAAAATAACAGTGTTGTTTGTGTGTTTGTAAATGACAAAGTAAATGAAGAGGTAGTAACAAAGTTGGCTGCAAAAGGGGTAAAATTGATTGCGCTTCGCTGTGCAGGATTTAATAATGTGGATTTGGCTGCTTGTGATAAATTGGGGATACGAGTTTGCCGCGTACCAGCTTATTCTCCTCATGCAGTTGCAGAACATGCACTAGCAATGTTGCTAACACTTAATAGAAAAACGCATAAAGCCTATAACAGAGTCCGAGAGCAAAACTTTTCACTCGATGGTTTATTGGGCTTCGATGTGTTTGGTAAAACAGTTGGTGTAATAGGAACAGGAAATATAGGCAGTGCATTTTGCAAAATAATGATAGGCATGGGCTGTAAAGTGCTTGCTTTTGATGTAATTGCAAATAAAGAATTGGAAACTTTGGGCGTAGTTTTTCTTCCAATAATGGAGGTTTTTGCACAAGCAGATATTATTTCATTGCATTGCCCATTAAACGAAATCACCAAACATCTTATTAATGAAAGCACCATTGCAATGATGAAAAAAGGGGTGATGCTGATAAACACTAGTAGAGGTGCTTTAATAGATACGCCAGCAGTAATAAAAGCATTAAAGAATAAACAAATTGGGTATTTAGGTATTGATGTTTATGAGCAAGAAGATAAATTGTTTTTTAAAGATTTATCAGGAGATATTATTCAAGATGATACTATACAAAGATTGATGAGTTTTCCAAATGTTTTGGTTACAGCCCATCAAGCATTTTTTACTGAAGAGGCATTATCTCAAATTGCTGCCATTACTCTCACAAGTATTTCGCAAATTTGCGCCAACGAAGCAATTACAAACAAAGCAGCTATATTGCTGTAGTATTTATCTGTTTTGCATTCTATATTAGTTTTTATGAAGAAAAAGTTTTTTGGAAATATCTATTTACTTACTGCATTGGTGCTTTTAACCATTATGGCTTGCCAAAAAGATTATAGCTATGAAGGAGGAATTCTTGATACCAAAGCATCAGGTACCCTGTTAGATGCTAATGGCAATTGCCAAGATGTAACTATAAAAGGATATTATCTAAAAGATACTCTTGTAACTGCTAAAAATTATATAGTAGTGAAAGCCACTTTCTCTTCCGCAGGAAATTACAAGCTTCGTTCTGATACAGTTAACGGTGTTTGGTTTACCATGAAAGACAGCTTGTTTACTTATGGAGGCGTAACGCAATCTATTACCTTAAAAGCCAATGGAAAACCAAAAGCTATAGGAACTTTTACCAATAAAGTATATCTATTAAATAATTTTTGTTTGTTTAATATTATAGTATCACCGTATAAAAGCCCTGTGAGTGCTACCGAAACAGATTATTTACCAATGGCACTTGATAGCAAATGGGTTTATGACACGAATAACAACCCAAATACTAAAGATACAGTAAGATTTGTGGTTACTAATAGAATATTTAATTTTAATGGAACACCTTATACCCAATTCATTTCAAACAACAAAGACACTTCTTCTTATTGGAAAGATGGGAAAGGGAAGTACTTTTCTTATGTGACCAACTTAAGAAGTAGTTTTGGGACGACTTTCGAGTATAAATGTTTAGACGACCGATTGAATGTTGGTGATTCATGGATTACTCCTGATATGTCAGTTAATATTAAACTAAAAAAAGATAGCGCGGGGAAATACAATGGTAAAGACTCAATTTTCAAAGTAACATATTATGTTCCAGCTATAATTTCAATCAGATGCACAATTGATCAGAAAAACATAAGTTATAAACTGCCTATTCAATCTTTAGATAGTATTATTGTGGTTAAAGAAGAAATTTTATTGAAAGATAAGAATAATAATGCTTCTTCTTTCTTAAAACCAGCTTATCAATATTATGCAAAAGGGGTAGGATTGGTACTCTATACAAATGAAAGCCTTCTATCTGTTAGAAAAGCTAGGTATTGGGAACTTAAATAGTTGCACCAAACTTAATTACTAACTACATATCTAACAACTATATCTTCGCCCCCTTCTTTTGAAAATCGATAGAAGATAATATGATGTATTTGTTTCGTGTAGGGGTAATATTAACGGTTTGTGCAATTAGCTATCTTCAATTTCCATTCAAAAAATTGTTTGGCATAAAAGATAAAAAGAAGGTAGAACTTCCAAAAAAGATTGCACCACTAAAGCAAATCCCAATTAATAAGTTTGAATGGAAACCCTTAAAATACGAAGTTGAAAAACAATATATTTATTTAACATTCGATGATGGCCCTCAAAATGGTACAGAAGCCTGCCTAGAACTTTGCAAAAAACTAAATGTAAAAGCAACCTTCTTCATGGTTGGCAAACATGCAGATGGTGGTCATTTAAAAGAAATAGTCAAAAATATCCGCGAATCCTATCCACAGATTCTATTGGCAAATCATAGTACAACACATGCGAATGGTAAGTATCGTTTTTTTTACCATCATCCCTCTTTAGCTTTAAATGATTTTTTGCTTGCTCAAAAAACATTAGATGTTCCGTATAAAATCATTCGTCTTCCAGGAAATAGCGCTTGGATTAATAGTGGCAACTACAAAGCCTCTGGCCTAGTAAAGCCAATTTGTAGTTTATTAGATAGTTGCAGATATGCTACCATTGGTTGGGATGCAGAATGGCGATTTAGCCATAAAAGTGGTAAACCAATTCAAAGGCCTCAAACATTAGCAAACCAAGTTGATAGTGCATTTAAACGCAATCATACACATACGCAAAACCACTTGGTAATATTATCACATGACAGAATGTTTAAGCAACCAAACTATTTGGATAGTCTCTCTAAGTTTATCCAAATATTGAAGAAAAATCCTAAGAATGTTTTCGAAACAGTAGATCACTATCCTACGCTAAATCCCAAAGATTCTGTAATTCTAGCTAAAAAGACTAAATAGGTAATGGTTATCATCATTAATCTTATAGTTTGCTTTAATCAAGTTTCCCATTTAAATATTGAAACGAGCCACAAATCAAAATACTTAGCCCGTTACATTTGTCCACGAATCATTAATATATTTTAACCTTCGCATTTATTACTTTATGAACAAAAAAATTCAAACGGCACTTGTCTCGGTTTTTTACAAAGACGGGCTAGTGCCATTGGCAAACACATTAATTGAACAAGGGGTTACCATTTATTCTACTGGTGGTACTCAAGCATATTTAGAAGAAAATGGAATTAAATGTGTTGCAGTAGAAAGCCTTACTAGCTATCCATCTATTTTAGGAGGGAGAGTTAAAACATTGCATCCTGTTGTTTTTGGTGGGATATTGGCAAGAAGAGATGTTGAACAAGATCTTTCTGAAATGAAAGAATACAACATTCCTGAGATAGACTTAGTAATTGTGGATTTATATCCTTTTGAAGAAACCCTAAAAGCCACGAATGAAGAAGCAAAAATTATTGAAAAAATAGATATTGGTGGACCATCTATGATTCGTGCAGCAGCAAAGAATTGTAAAGATGTAACAGTAATTGCAGCTAAAGCTGACTATGAATTGCTAACCAACATACTTATTGAGCAGAATGGAGCAATTAATTTAGAACAGAGAAAGTCTTTTGCTGCAAAAGCTTTTGAAATAGTGATGAATTATGATATTGCCATTCATAATTACTTTAATCCTTCACAAATAGTTACGCCTACTAGTTCTAAAAAGCAAGTGCTTAGATATGGGGAAAACCCACACCAACAAGCTGTTTATTATGGTGACTTATCTGAATCTTTTGATCAATTGCATGGAAAAGAATTATCTTACAACAACCTAGTTGACGTAGATGCTGCTTTACAATTAATTGGTGAGTTTGCCCTTGAAATGGATTCAGTTTTTGCAATTATTAAACATACGAATGTTTGTGGTATAGCAAAAAGAACAACTGTAAAAGACAGTTGGGATGCTGCATTAGCAGGAGACCCTGAAAGTGCTTTTGGTGGCGTATTGGTTTGCAATAATGCAATTGATGTAGCCACTGCAGAAGCAATTAATGAAATATTTTTTGAAGTATTGATTGCGCCATCATTTACAGAAGATTCAATGGCTTTACTTACCAAGAAAAAGAATAGAATTTTATTGAAATCGAAGATTAGTGAATTAACCAAAACCAGCGGTCAGCAAAAATCTTTGTTAGGAGGTACGCTTTATCAAGAAATTGATAATGGCAACTATTCTACTTGGCAAGAAGTAGGAGGAAGAGAAACTGCTGAAAATGAGAAAACGGATCTTGCTTTTGCAAATATTGTTTGCAAGCATTTAAAAAGCAATGCAATTGCACTTGTAAAAAACAATCAATTAATTGGTAAAGGATGTGGACAAACTAGTAGGGTGGATGCATTGAGAAGCGCTATAGAAAAAGCTACACAGTTTCAATTTGATCTTCATGGAGCATGTTTGGCAAGTGATGCGTTCTTTCCTTTTAGTGATTGCGTTCAAATAGCACACAATGCAGGAATTACCTCTTTCATTCAGCCGGGTGGTTCTATTCGTGATAAAGACAGTATTGACTATTGTGTTGAAAATAAATTGGCAATGGTCATTACCGCTTTAAGGCATTTTAAACATTAATTAAAATATAGAAAATAAAAAGGCAGGTGTTTTAAAAACACCTGCCTTTTTTATGTAAACAATTATTTATAAATACTAGAATCTAATTCCAACATTAATACCTACTGCTCTTACACCAACCCAAGGGCCAGTTAAATCTACATTAGCTCTTCCACTTTTTTCAACAGTACTTTTTTGCTTTAATGGAGATACATTAATATCGTTTAAAGCTTTTTCTGCTGCAATGCGAGTGGCTTTTATTTGGTCATCTAATTGCTGTTGAGTAGCACCAGATGTACTTGCAATTTTAGTGAAAATTGGAACAAAAGCATCGGTAGAAAGCGTTCCACTTACTTTGCCATAATGCCCACCAATTATCCAAAAATCTAATACCACTTTTTTCAAAATCTGAGTTTGATACCCAATCATATTTCCAACACTAAATGCTGTCAATTTACCAGCGAAATCAGCGTCACGTCTTGTATATTGATCTTCTGGTTTTGTAGAACTAGAATTTTTAGGACTAGTAAAGTCATTGTATCTCACAGGTACTAAAAAGTCAAATGAAGAATATCTTAAATAAGGAGCAGTGTACAATCCTTTCATGCCGCTCTTAAAGAAGTAAAAACGGAATTCCGGGGTAATAGCAAAGTTTGCAACAGTAGTTCTTCCTAAGTTGATACTTTGGTCTTTTACATCTGTTGTATTACTTAAAATGTCTTGAACTGGTAAACTAGTTTTTGGCATATATCTTACACCTAATGATAAAGATAAATGCGGAGCAAGATGTCTTTCGTAGGTAACTTGGTAGTTCTTTAATGCCAAAGAACTCAAGTTTACTTTTACAATGCTTTTTCCACCAATTAATGATTGTGCATTAAGCAACAAAGGCAAAAATGCCAAAAGGGTAAATAATTTTTTCATTTTAAAATGCTTTTTTAATTGGGCGCAAAATAGTGGAAACTTTGCGAATCGTTATAAATTCGTTAATGAATTGTGAAAAATACCTATTTGCAAGTATTTTTTTCCAAATAAAAAATCATTTAACAACATCAATTACAATAGACTATAGGATATAATCATACTGAATAATACTTTAAATATTAATCTTCCCTTTGAATATCTGCACCAATCTTCCGCAATCTAGTATCTATATCTTGATAGCCTCTATCTATTTGTTCAATGTTTTGAATGGTGCTTTTTCCATCTGCACTTAATGCTGCAATAAGCAATGCTTGCCCGGCTCTAATATCAGGACTACTCATGGTAATTCCCCTTAAAGCATACTTTCTTCCCAAACCAATTACTGTTGCTCTATGTGGATCGCAGAGAATAATTTGTGCACCCATATCTATTAGTTTGTCTACAAAGAACAACCTGCTCTCAAACATTTTTTGGTGTATCAACACACTTCCTTTTGCTTGTGTAGCAATAACGAGCATAATACTGATTAAATCTGGCGTAAAACCTGGCCATGGATGGTCATAAATATTTAGAATGCCCCCATCCATAAATGTGGATACTTCATAGCTCTCTTGTGCAGGTATATAAATATTATCATCTTGAATTTCAAAAGCAATACCCATTTGGGCAAACTTTTCTGGAATAATTCCAAGATGTTGCACCCCCGCTCCTTGAATGGTGATTTCACTTTGCGTCATAGCAGCTAATCCAATAAAACTTCCCACTTCTATCATATCAGGAAGCATGGTATGCGTAGTGCCGTTTAGTTCAGTCACGCCTTCAATTACCAATAAATTGCTTCCAATGCCTGAAATTTTTGCTCCCATTCTACAAAGCATTTTGCATAGCTGTTGTAAATAAGGTTCGCAAGCTGCATTATAAATGGTTGTAGTGCCTTCAGCCATAACTGCTGCCATTACAATATTGGCTGTTCCTGTAACTGATGGCTCATCTAAAAGCATAAATGCCCCATGCAATTGCGGAGCAGTTAATTGAAACACATGCAATACATCGTCATAAAAGAATTTGGCTCCAAGTTTTTCAAAACCAATTATGTGCGTATCTAATCTTCTTCTACCAATTTTATCGCCACCGGGTTTGGGAATATATGCTTTCTTAAACCTTGCAAGCATGGGCCCTGCAAGCATTACAGAACCTCTTAGTTTACCGCCTTTTTTCCTAAAGGCCTCCGTTGTGAAATAATCTGTGTTTACATCATCGGCAATAAACTCGCAAGTATGCCTATCTATTCTATTTGTTTTCACACCCATATCTTCCAAAAGCTCTATGAGTAAGTTTACATCTAAAATATCTGGAATATTGTTAATGGTTATTGGCTTTGAAGAAAGCAATACCGCACTAATTATTTGTAATGCTTCGTTCTTAGCTCCTTGAGGAATGATGGTTCCTTTTAATTTATTTCCGCCTTTTACGATAAAAGATGCCATAGTTTTATATTTTGACTATTTAATATTGCTATTTACCCAAAAGGCAAGTAGTATCATCGTTTGAAATGGTTGTATTAATATTCTATTTTGAGCTTAAGATACCGCTACTAATGCCTCATTTTTAAATAATGGAAGTACGTTGGCAACATCTATTGAAACACAATATTCCAAATCTTTTTCCAAGCCATATTGCTTCAATCTATTCCAATGTGTGAGGTTTCTTATAAACCCTTGTAAATTTTCTTTATTTTGTAAATACATTGTTTCCGCCATTAAACTACTATCACAATGAATAGTAAAATGCTCTTTCACAGTATTTATTACTGCGCCTGCAAATAGCGTATCTTCTAAATTGAATTTATCTTTCCAACCCGAACAGCCTAGCAATACATTCTTTTTTTCTTTTACTAAGTAATCACAAACGGCCGATAAATTGGGAAAAGACCCCGTAATAACTGTTGCAGCACCTGCACTCAATGCCATGTGTAGCAATTTCGTTCCATTGGTGGTAGTAAGCACAAGCGTTTTACCTTCAATAAAACTTTTAGGATATTCCGCAGGCGAATTGCCATATTGCAATCCTTCTATCACTTTGCCATCTCTTTCGCCGGCTGTAATGCCTTTTGTTTGCTTCCCTATAGCAATACATTTCGCCACATCATCTACAGGAATCACTCTCTTAGCGCCATTGTGCAATGCGGTGGCAATGGTAGATGTGGCTCTAAAAACATCAATTATTACTACTATTGTATCTTTACAATCATAAAGATTTAGCAATTTGGGGGATAATACCGTATGTAAAAAAGGTTTATTCATCAGCGGGTAAAGATATGGTTCGGTAAATATATTTTGCTTTTTCCACCACACAGACAGATAGTCACATAGGAAAATTGTTTCCCTGATATAAAAATAGCTCTAATTTAATGTGATTGTAACTACTCACTACATATCATTTACCACATAGGAACATAGACACATAGATATATCAATTATAAAAAATGCAAAATAGAATACATAGAAACGAGACTTTGTAATAAAATTAAATTTGATTCATATTGAAATTAATTAATTCTAAAAAAAGGTTATCAAAAAACAATTTTTAACTGTGTTTCAAAATGCCAATGTGGTGATTAGTAACAATTGAAGAACATTTCTTTTTTCTTCTTTATCTATGTGGCTATGTGCCTATGTGGTGAAAATATTTTTAAAATAAAATAAAATTTAATTTATGTCTCAAAATACTTCTCAAAAGCTAGGCACTCTTAGCCTTACCATGATTGTTATTAGCTTGGTAATTGGCATGGGCATTTTTAAAACGCCTGCAACTATTGCTGCCAAAGCTGGCATTGAAAGCATTTTTTTCTCAGCATGGATTATTGGGGGATTAATAGCACTCATTGGTGCGTTGGTGTATGCAGAATTAGGCACGAGGCTACCATCTATTGGGGGATATTATCAAATTTTGGCTACCTGCTTTCATCCATCAGTTGGGTTTACGGTAAATGTGTTGATTCTTATAAGCAATGCGGCTTCTATTGCGGTGGTGGCACTTATTGGCTCGGATTATATTAGCGATTTTCTATTTGGAATGCCATCGAATGATTGGTTTAATATTGTAGCAGCCACTTTACCAATTGCCTTGTTTTATGGGGTAAATATGTTGGGACTAAAAACTTCTAGCAGCACCCAAAACCTGTTGATGCTTTTAAAAATAGGATTGATTGTTTTATTAATTTCTTCTTTATTCACCCAAATACATATTGCCCCACATGGCCACAACCTACAAGCAAAAGTGTATGAATATGATGGCCACAATACGTTGCTATTATTAATGGTTAGTTCTATCTCGGTATTTTTTACCTATGGCGGCTACCAACAAACCATCAATTTTGGTGGTGAAACAAAAACCAATACCACTTTGCCAAAAGCAATTATTGTGGGGATATTGGTGGTAATCGTTTTATATCTATCCATTAACTATGCTTACATACAAGTGGTTGGCTTTAGCAATATGAAAAATGCTACTGCCATTGGCGCCTTGCTTTGCGAAACTTGGTTTGGAAAAGCCGGTGGAAAAATTTTCGATTTAGCCATGTTTTTAAGTGTATTGGCTTACGTAAACGTTTCTTTATTAAGCAATCCAAGGGTAATGTATGCCATGAGTATGGATCATGTTTTCCCTAAAATATTCTCAAAAATCCATCCTACTACACAGGCATTGGTACCCGGGCTTACGCTATTTGCACTATCGGCTATTGTTATCACCTTTTTTGGAAAGGGGGTAGATAATGTATTGAGCTTTAGTATTTTTCTAGATTGTTTTGGCTTTGTGGCATCTGCCGCTACATTGTATGTGCTTAGAAACAGAAAAATGAATGAAAAAATGGTTCATCCTATTATTAGCAAAATCACTCCCTATTTAGCAGCCGTATTTATATTGGCATATATCCTTTTATCCATCGCTGTTTTTATCGACAATCCCATTGCAGCTATTATTGGATTGGTATTATTGATGGTTTTTGCAGGAGTATATTTTTTAGTTTATCAAAAAAAATAGGATGTTTAAACTCACCACAGTTTTTAATATCACCACATAGGCACATAGACACATAGAAAATAATTGAAAAAAGTATCAAAATAGGAAGGATAAAATACTTTGATAATAATTATTAGTTTAAAATACAACTGTACAAACAAAACTTCATAAAATTGAATAGGGTTTATTTATTAAAAAAATCCGTTAATAAAATAATAAAACTATGTGTCTATTTATCTATGCAGTGAAAAAGAAACATTTATTTTTTATCTCATCATTTTTATAAAAATCACTTCTTTTTTTCTATGTGTCTATGTGCCTATGTGGTAAAAAAATAAAGCTGCTAATGGATTTATTAGCTCACTAAGCCATTAGTTTCATTAGTTTTACTTTGAAAAAATAAACAATGGGTATTCAATTAGGAGATTATAATACACTGAAAGTAGAAAGAAGGGTAGAGTTTGGTGTGTATTTAGATGATGGTGGAAAAGGTATTTTGCTGCCCAACAGATGGGTGCCGGAGAACACAGAAATTGGAGATGAAATTCGCGTATTTATCTGCCATGATTCTGAAGACAGAATTATTGCAACAACTTTAGAATCGAAAGCCAAAGTGGGCGATATTGCTTTTTTAAAAGTGAGAACTGTAACTGATTTTGGTGCTTTTCTAGATATGGGATTGATGAAAGATTTGTTTGTGCCAAGATCGCACCAAAATGTTCCTATGCAAGAGGGCAATAGCTATTTTGTAAAAGTGGGTATTGATGAAAAAACCAATCGATTGGTTGGCACCACTTATTTTGAAAAGCAATTGCAAAACAGCGACCTTTCTATTGCTGAATTAGAAGCCGTTACTGTTCAAATTTATCGCAAAACGGCTATTGGGTATGCGGTAATAGTAAACATGCAGTATTTGGGATTATTGCATGAAAATGAAGTTTACCGAACCATCAAAATTGGTGATAGTTACGAAGGTTTTATTAAAAAAATTCATCCCGAAACCAATAAACTAGATGTAGTACTAGGAAAAACCGGCTATCAAAAAGTTGAATCGGAAGGAGAGAAAATTTTAAGGCTTTTACAAGAAAAAAAAGGCTTCCTTCCTTATAATGACAAAACCGCCCCTGAAATTATTTACAAAGTATTTGGTATGAGCAAAAAAACGTTTAAAATGACTTTGGGTAATTTATACAAAAGCAAGAAGATTTCCATAACCGAAGAAGGCATCAGCATTTTATAAAAAGCAGGTTAAAGTAGGTTCTAAAACATAATTTTTATGTCATAAACATTATGTTTTGGTCTATAATAACGTTCTGCATGTCATAAACGTAATGTTTTAGACTACAATAATGTTCTGCACGGCATAAACGCAATGTTTTAGACTATAATAATGTTCTGCATGTTATAAACGTAATGTTTTGGACTATAACAACGTTCTTTATATCATAAACGTAATGTTTTGGTCTTTAAAAATTAATTTTTATACTTCCGCTTTAAGCGCGATGACCATACAATTGATTTTTATGTCTCAAAATTCAGTTTTATGACTATAATAATGTTCTTTATGTCTCAAAATTCAGTTTTATGACTACAATAATGTTCTTTATATCTCAAAATTCAGTTTTGTGACTATAATAATGTTCTTTATGTCTCAAAATTCAGTTTTATGACTATAATAATGTTCTTTATATCTCAAAATTCAATTTTGTGACTATAATAATGTTATTTATGTCTCAAAATTCAGTTTTATGACTATAATAATGTTCTTTATATCTCAAAATTCAATTTTGTGACTATAAAATCAATTTTTATGCTTCCGCCGTTTTAGAATCGACTATAATAACGTTCTTTATGTCATCGCCGTTTTGGAATTGACTATAATAACGTTTTTTATGTCATCGCCGTTTTGGAATTGACAATAATAATGTTCTTTATGCCATCGCCGTTTTGGAATTGACTATAAAAAACGTAGCCTAAGTCTTTTTCGGAATATTAAATTAAAATGCCTCATAGGCTGTTAAAAAACACCTTAACGAGATTCATATTCGTAAATGAATAGCGCTTTTTATTCAATACAATCTTTTATCGCCAATACTACAATGTTTTCCTACAAAAACGTATTGAGTTTGTATTTTTTAGCTTCTTTTGTATATACTTTCGTGAGGTAGCGATATCTTTTGTTATACAATTTTTTTTAAGCATTCAAAATGACTGCTCCTCACTTCCCATTTAATGAAACCGAAAAGCTAAAAGCTTTAGGTAATTATAATCTATTAGATACCTTGCCTGAGGAAGATTTTGATAACATTACTTATCTAGCTTCTGTAATTTGCCAAACTCCCATTAGTTTAATTTCTTTGGTTGATAAAGACAGGCAGTTTTTTAAATCGCATTTAGGCTTAGATATCAATCAAACACACAAAGACCTTTCTTTTTGTGCTCACGCAATCAACCAACCCCATACAATATTTGAAGTAGAAGATGCTCGTTTAGATGACCGTTTTCACAATAATGATTTGGTTACAGGCAAGCCAAATATTGCTTTTTATGCAGGCATCCCGCTAGTAGATGCTGATGGATTTGCTTTGGGAACGCTTTGTGTTATAGACCAAAAGCCGCGCAAACTTAGTGCTGAGCAAAAAGAAGCATTGACTAAGCTTTCCAAACAAGTGATGTTTATAATAGAAGCTAGACAAAAAAAGATATTAGAAGAAGAATTGAAGTTAGTTGAATATACTTTTAAAAATGCTTCTATACCAATTTATTATGTACTAGAAGATGCAAGCATCTATGATTTTAACGACATTGGAGCTGAAAACTTAGGTTATACAAGCGAAGAACTGCGCTCGTTAAATATTTATGATTTAGATAAAGAATATGACGAAAAAAAGTGGGCAAGTGTATGGGCTAAATTGAAAGCAAAGAAAAAAATAACCATAGAAACGCAACAAAAAAAGAAGGATGGCACCCTTATAGACGTAATCATTACGGCCAACTATGTAAAATATGGCGACCTAGAATTGAACTGTAGTTATGTTCTAGGCATTACAGAAAAGAAAAAGCAAGAAGAACAAATACGTTTGGTTGATTTTGCTTTTAGAAATGCTGCCTTACCCATTTATCTTGTAAGAGAAGATGCAGGGTTCTTTGATATAAATAATACTGCCTATGAAAATCTGGGTTATACCAGAAATGAGATGCTAGGAATGAAGGTTCATGACCTAGACCAAGATTACAATGCAGACAAATGGCCAACATTTTGGTCGTATTTGAAAAACAATGGAGAAGCTACTATAGAAACGAAGCAAAGAAAAAAAGATGGCACTCAAATAAATGTTATTATAAAAATTAATTACATAAAATATGGTGAAATTAATCTTTGTTGTGCAGGTGTATTAGACATCACTGAAAAAAAGAAACTGGAACAACAATTAAAATTATTGGACTACTCTTTTAAAAATACAGCTACTGCCATGTCGTTAATTCTAGAAGATGGCAGCTTCTTAGACTTTAATACAGCAACCGTAAACATGCTTGGCTATACGCTTGAAGAATTTAAGCGTAAAACAATAATGGATATTAATCCGATAATTAATAAGGAATCCTGGGCAAAAAGATGGAAAGATTTGACTGAAAACAATAACCAAACTGTGTACACAAAATTCAAAAAGAAGGATGCTACACTGATTGATGTGGAAGTAAAGACTAGTGTAATTACCTTAGGTGATATTACTGTGAACTTTGCTTTTTACACAGACATTACAGAAAAGAAAAAGCAAGAAGAACAATTAAAATTATTAGACTATTCTTATAAGCATACAGATAGCACAATGTTCTTTTTGGATGTGAATGGTTTGTTCATTGACTTTAACCAAGCAACAGCCAATATGCTAGGCTATAGCTATGAAGAGTTTATGGGCAAAACGATAATGGATGTAAACCCAATTGTAACCAATGAGTATTGGGCAAAAAGATGGGATGAATTGAAAGAAATTCCCAATCAGAACTTTGATGCTAAGCTAAAAAGAAAGGATGGAAAATTGATTGATGTAACCGTAAGTACCAATTCAATTGAACTAAATGGTGTTGTAGTAAACTTTGGTTTTTATAAAGACATTACGGAAAAGAAAAAGCTAGAAGAAAGATTCAAATTAATTGATTTTGCTTTCAGAAATTCTAATACAGCTAAGCTATTACTGCGTTCGGATGGAACAATCCATGACTTTAATATGGCCATTCATAATTTACTAGGTTATACAGAAGAAGAATTTAGTCAGATGAATTTGCTTGATATTGCAACGGGCATGGATGAACCTAGCTGCATGGCGCATTGGAATGACATTAGAAAAAATAAAAATTTAATATTCAATTGTCAGTTTATAAAAAAGGATGGAACCATATTAGATGTAGAGGTTAGGAATAATTTAATTAATTACGGCGATTTAGAAGTAAACTTTTGTTTTATTACAGATATTACCGAAAAGAAAAAAACAGAAGAAAGCTTAAAACTTTCTGCATTTACAATAGAAAATGCAGCTTGGGGAATAGTATATTTCAGGGCTGACGGTTCTATTTATAATTGCAACTTGGCTTTTGCAAAAATGTACGGGTATGCTAGCATGGAAGAAGTGAAGACAAAAACAGTGTTCGACTTCGGCAACGCTTATACAACCGAAACTTGGAAACAGTATTGGGAGAACATTAGGGAAAATAAGCATTTGCAATTTGTAGCCAAAAGAACTACAAAAGATGGAACCATAATAGATGTACAAATTAATCCCAATATTATACAATTTGGTGATTTGGAACTTAATTGTGCTTATGTATATGATATAACAGAGAGTATTAGGTTGCAACAAGAATTAGATAATCAACGGTTGTTTTATGAGGACATACTAAACAACATACCAAGTGAAATTGCAATTTTTTCTGAAGATTACAGGTATCGTTTTGTTAACCCCGCGGGATTAAGTAATCCTGAAACTAGAAAATGGATTATAGGTAAAACTGATAGAGAATACTTAACCTACAAAAAAGGGGATTCTAGTGTTTATACGGAAGATAGAATGAAGATTTACAAAGAGGCAGTTGATAAAAAAGAGATAGTTAGTTGGGAGGAAGAACTAAAAAATAAATCAGGCGAGCTTGTTTACATGTCTAGAAATATTTATCCTGTTTTTGATGAAGTTGGCAAGTTTAAAATGATTATTGGATACGGATACAACACAACTAATATACACATTGCAAACGCAAAAGCTAGGCTGTTTGAGCTTGGGTTTAGAAACATACAAACACCTGCCATTATAGTAGAAATTAATAATGGCAGTTTGTATGATTTTAATGAGGCTGCCTTGAATGTATTGGGATATTCAACAGAGGAATTTAAACTAATAAATATCCGAGACTTAGACATTTTGGTTATTGAAGAAGAACAAATTAAACTAAACCAACAAATAACTGAATTTAAATCTTTAACAAGGTATACCTCCTTTAAGAAAAAAGATAATACCTTAATATCGGTGGAGTGTAAATTGCAATATTTGTTCTTTGAAGGCAAAGAATTGAACTACGTTTTCTTTACTGATATCACACAAAAATTGAAGGCAGAGGACGACTTGAAACAAAGTAACCAACGATATGAATACGCTACTCAGGCAACATCGGATGTAATTTGGGAAGCGGACCTAGAAAAAAGAGAAATTATTGTCAGTAAAAACTTCACTACATTCTTCGGTCATCCCGTTAGCGATGGTTGGATGCCAATTGAAAATAATATTTGGAGGCAAAATATTAATCCAGATGATATTGATTTTATTATGAATGACCAATATGCTGTTCTTAGTTCAGATACAAGCAACAATAAATGGGTAGGAGAATACAGATTAAAGAAGGCAGATGGAAGCTATGCTACAGTAAAAGATAAAACTTTTGCCATTAAAGATGAGAAGGGGAAAATAATAAGAATGGTTGGGGCTATGCAAGATATCACCAAACAAAGAGTGGAAGAAGAGAGATTAAGACTAATGGAGTCGGTGATATTAAATACAAATGAATCGATATTAGTTACAGAAGCAGAGCCTTACGATTTGCCTGGGCCTCGTATAGTATTTGTAAACAAAGCATTTACAGAAATGACAGGGTATTCAGCAGAGGAAGTAATAGGAAAAACGCCAAGAATATTGCAAAATGAAGATACAGACAGAAAAGAATTAGACAAGCTTTATACATCATTAAAAAATTGGGAACCTTGTGAAGTAACTGTATCTAATTCTAGAAAAAATGGCGAAAAGTTTTGGTTGAACATGCAAATAACACCTGTTGCCAACGATAAAGGATGGTTTACACATTGGATAGCTGTAGAGCGCGATGTAACCAAACAAAAAGAAGCAGCGGAAGAAAAGGAAAAGCTTCTGAAAGAATTGGTTGAAAATAACCTTGAGTTGAAACAGTTTAGCTATATCACTTCACACAATTTGAGGGCTCCATTAACCAATCTTGTCGCTATATGCAATATGATTAAACCGGGAACAGGTACAGATGCACTTACCTTGAAACTGATAGATGGTTTTAAAACTTCTACCAACCATTTAAATGAAACATTAAATGATTTAATTGAAGTATTGATTGTAAAAGAGAATAGAAACATTAAAAGGGATCAACTAACATTTGAAGAAATCTTTAAAAAAACAAAAGAGTCGCTTTCAATATCATTAGTAGAACACAAAGTAATTATAAAAGAAGACTTCTCTGAAGCGCCTACCGTAGATTTTGCCAATGAATATTTAGAAAGTGTTTTTATAAATCTATTAACCAATGCTGTAAAATATCGTCATCCAGATAGAGACCCTATCATTACAATAAAAACAATTAAAGACACCAATGGTAAAACAAAGCTTACGTTCTCTGATAATGGAATAGGTATAAATATGGCTTATGCAAAAGATAAAATATTTGGCTTGTACAAAAGGTTTCACAACAACCCAGATAGTAAAGGAATTGGGTTATATCTTATACATTCACAAATAACGACACTTGGTGGCAAAATAGAGGTAGAAAGCGAAGTAAACATTGGAACAACTTTTACAATTACTTTTAAATAATATTAATGGTTAATACTGTTTTATCAATTGACGATGATAAAGTAACACAAGTTTTAAATGGAATTCATTTAACCGATTACAAGTTTTGTAATAAAATAATAGAAGCCTATAATGGTATTGAAGCAATAAGTTTTTTTAAAAAACTTGAAAATGGGGAAATATCTATGGACAGTTTTCCTGAAATAATCTTTCTAGATTTAAATATGCCAATGATGGATGGGTGGGCATTCTTTGAAGCATTTAAAAGAGATTTTGCACACTTTGAAGAGAAAACAAAGATTTTTGTTCTTTCATCTAGTATAAACCCTACTGATAAAGAAAGGGCCGAAAACGAAAAGAGTATTGTAGCTTTTTTGAATAAACCTTTAGATGAAGAGAACCTAAAAGAGGTAAGTAATTTATTGGGTATATAAAAAATAAACGTAAAGCAACGAAATCTGACAAACCTTTTAACCGAGTGTTCATTACATTTTTTAAACTCTTTTTTATCTAGATTAGCGCTTATAGACATTATTAGACAACCTTACGGTTATATACTTTTTCTTTACAAAATGACATTGGAGTACTTAGTATATTACTTTCTGCCTAAAAAAATAATCAACATATTCCTCCAACATGTTTCTTTGTAAATATGAATGTATTGATAGCTTTAGGTATTGTATTGTTTGGCCTCTATGGTGCTATCATGCTCATTTATAAATATTGGTTTATAAAACTAAAACAATATGAGCCAAATAACCAATACCTACCAACAACAACTTTTAGCATTATTATCCCTGCAAGGAATGAAGCAGAGAATATGGGTGTTTTATTAGACTCCATTATTGCGCAAGATTATCCCGTAGCAAATTGGGAAGTAATTGTGATTGACGATTTTTCTACAGACAATACTGCGACTATTGTTCGTAATTATTCCCAGGATTTTTCAAATATTCGTTTAGTAGAATTGGCTGTTTTATTAGCAGGCAAGCAATTAAATTCCTATAAAAAGAAAGCTATTGAAATGGGTGTTTCTCTAGCCAAAAATGAATGGATACTCACTACCGATGCAGATTGCATAGCAGAAAAAGATTGGCTAAATATGTTCAATCATTACATAAGAGAAAAACAACCCGTTTTAGTGGGCGCACCAGTAGCTTTTACAAGTGATGGCAGTTGGCTTCAAACTTTTCAATGCCTAGATTTTATGGCATTACAGGGCATTACTGCGGCTGCAGTATCTGCTGGGGTTCATGCAATGGCGAATGGAGCTAATCTAGCTTACAAGAAATCTGTCTTTTTAGTTGTAGATGGGTTTAAAAACATAGATAATATTGCTAGTGGCGACGATATGCTATTGATGAATAAAATAAAAAATGCTTACCCTAGTCAAATGGGGTATCTATTTCATCCAAAAGCGATTATTAGAACGGCACCTATGCAAACCCTTAATGGCTTTATTCAACAAAGAATAAGATGGGCTAGCAAAACCAATAAATACAAAGATCTAAGTGTGATTGTAGTGCTTTGGATTGTACTGTTATTTAATTTCTATTTGGTATTAATGCCTTTCATGGGTTTATTTTATGGAAAAATAATCTATTGGTGGTTGGCAATCATTGTTTTAAAAACTTGGATTGAGGCCAGTTTTGCTGTTCACATTGCCACATTCTTTTCTATAAAACTAAGTTGGAAAAACGTGCTTTTACAATTTCCACATATTCTTTATACAGCTTTTGCTGGAACATTTGGCATGTTTGGAAAATACCAATGGAAAGATAGAAAAGTGCAATAGAAAAAAACGGCAAACCAGTATTTATTCGTGCTATAAAAATAGATTTACTATATAAACTAAGTATTTAAACTTTTTTCTAACAAAATTTTCTTTTTTCTTTTAATCCAACCGCTATCTTTGTACAGATACAACGTCGTAATTATATGCGACGTTGTATTTTTTTTTGTTAAACTAAGTAAACTGGAAAGTTATGAGCGAATATGTAACTAAAGAAACATTCGAGAAAATGCGCCACGAATTACAGCATATGAAAGCTGTTGACAGACCTGCTGCATCAAGAGCAATTGGTGAAGCAAGAGAGAAGGGCGACTTGAAAGAAAATGCGGAATATGATTCTGCGAAAGAAGCACAAGGCATGTTGGAAGCAAAGATTAAACAATTGGAAGGATTCATTGCCACTGCCAAAATTATTGATCCAAGCACTATAGACATTAGCCGAGTTGCCATATTAACCAAGGTAACTATTACTAACCTTGCCAATAAAAAAGTAATGACTTATCAAATTGTGGGTCAAAAAGAGGCAGATTTGAAGTCTGGTAAAATCTCCGCTTCCTCTCCTATTGGCAGTGGATTGATAGGAAAAGCAATTGGTGAAATTGCCGAAGTAACAACGCCGACTGGTATAATGAAATTTCAAATTGATAACATTGCTATTTAGGTAGTAAGTGATAGGTAATAGGCAATAAAAGTTTTATATGAAAATGCATTGTTTACTTATTTTAAAAAACTTTTTCAAACTGAACTTTTTTAGAAGCCTCTACTTTATAAGTAGGGGCTTTTTTATGTTTACTATTTAGCTGTAATGAGTATAAAAAGCATATTTAATTAGTCCTAATAAATAATAATTGTATGAGTATTTTTTCAAAAATTATAGTAGGCAAAATCCCTTGTTACAAACTTGCAGAAAGTGAACATTTTATTGCATTTTTAGATATTGCACCCCTTACACTTGGTCATACATTGGTAGTGCCTAAAATTGAAATAGATAAATTGTTCGATTTGCCAGATGATTATTTAAGTGAGTTATTGGTATTTGCTAAACCCATTGCACAAGCTATTCAAACTGCATTTCCTTGTAATAGAGTGAGTATTTTAACCGTAGGATTAGAAGTGCCTCATGCACATGTTCACTTAATACCCATGAATGAAACTAAGGATATGAATCTGCTTAATCCAAAATTAAGTTTATCAAAAACCGAAATGGAGGAAGTGCGTGATAAAATATTGCTCCATATTAAATAGTAAATTGTCTTTCTTTTTTTTAATAATTCTTAAAATTTTCAAATGAAACAAATCTCTCTCTTTGCATTATCGGGATTGCTGCTTGTATCAAGTTGTAAACTAAATAGTGAAAACAAGCCTTCAGTTATTGCTGCTGATAAAAACCTAGCGGAACTTTTTGTAAAATACCATGAAGAGGAATTAAAGTTATTTCCCATTAATGCAACCTATGAAGGCGACAGCCGATTCAACGACCAATTACCAATAGATTTTACTGATGGCAATAGAGATTCTTTAAAAGTATTTTTAGACCGATATGCTGACCAGCTTTCAAAATTTGATAAAGAAAAATTGAATGAGCAAGATAAATTGAGCTATGACATTTTTAAATACAACCTTATTATTTATGCCGAAGCATTAAAATATCAGGAGAATTACGTTCCATTCAATCAGTTTTATGCCTTGCCAATTACTTTAGGTCAATTTGGAAGTGGTGATGGTGCACAGCCATTTAAAACAGTAAAAGATTATGATAATTGGACAAAAAGAGCATCTGCATTTAGTGCATGGTCTGATAGTGCTATTGTGTATTTCAGAAAAGGCATGGCAGCTAAATATGTACTACCAAAGGCATTGGTGGTAAAAATAATACCTCAACTAAAAGACTTAACTACCGCAGATGTTACCAAACATTTATTCTATTCGCCAATAAATAAAATGCCTGCTACTTTTGGTGAATCGGATAAAAAGCGTTTAACGAGTGCATATATTTCATTAATAAAAGAACACATTGTACCTAGTTATCAGAAACTAGCCCTATTTTTTGATAAAGAATATTTACCAACTGCTAAAACCTCATCAGGTATTTCAGATTTACCAGATGGGAAGAATTATTATACATTTTTAGTACACCAACAAACTACAACATCCAAATCGCCAGAAGAAATATATAATTTAGGATTATTTGAAGTAAAACGCATTCGCCATCAAATGGATAGCGTGAAAAATGCGGTGAAATTTGAAAAAGATTTACCTGTATTTTTTGAGTTTATGAAAACCGACAAGCAGTTTATGCCATACAAAAAGCCATCAGAAATATTAGCAGCTTTTGAACGCATTCACCAAACCATGCAGCAACAATTGAAGAACATGTTTATCCATGTGCCAAAAACAAAATTTGAGATTAGACAAACAGAGGCATTTAGAGCAGCTTCTGCAAGTGCAGAATACAATCAAGGAAGTGCAGATGGTAGCAGACCGGGTATTTTTTATGTACCTATTCTAGACGCTACTAAGTTTAATACCACAAGTGGAATGGAAAGCTTGTTTTTGCACGAAGCAATTCCAGGACATCATTACCAGATTTCATTGCAACAAGAAGATACAACATTGCCAAAATTTCGTCGCTTTGGTGGGCAAAATGCTTATGTAGAAGGATGGGCATTGTATTGCGAAAGCTTGGGTAAAGAATTGGGATTATATACAGATCCTTACCAATATATGGGTGCTCTAGGCGATGAAATGCACCGAGCAATAAGACTAGTGGTAGATGTTGCTATTCATACAAAAGGCATGACAAGAGAACAAGCAATAAAGTATATGATGGAAAACGAGGCTATTAGCGAACAAGGTGCTACAGCAGAGATAGAAAGATATATGGCCATTCCTGGACAAGCATTGGGCTATAAGATTGGTGCTTTGAAAATTAGGGAATTGAGAAATAAATATGCGCAACAGCTTGGCAATAAATTTAGCATAGCTGCTTTTCATGACGAAGTATTAAAAGATGGCAGTATGCCACTTGCACTTTTAGAAGCCAAACTAGATAAATGGGCTGCTAGTATGAATTAGACATTATCCTATTTAGAAAAAGGGTTGTCACATTTATTAAGTGATAACCCTTTTTTGTTATTTGATATCAAAGAGTAAAATCGTATTACTCAAGACTTTAAATCATGATAGGAAGTGTAATTTTTTACCAAAATGGAGATGCCTCTTAAGAATAAAAGACACTACCAATCACCTAGCCTTGAAGTGCTATTTATGTAAATAAATATAAAATAAAAAGCCGTTTGCAATAAATGCAAACGGCCTCTATTCTAACTAAACTGAATTTTACCGAACAGACAAATTGGTTTCAAATACAACTTCATTACTTGTTCCAGAATGAAACGTAACCTTATAAACGCCAGAAGGTAACTTTTCTGCAATTGATAATTTATAGGTTGCATTAGCCCCTTCATGCACAATGGATTGTTCATTAATTTTTTGACCCAAAGTATTATAGATAACTACTGTGTATTTACCTGCAAAAACATTGTTTAGCTGCAATTTCAATGTTTTGTCAATCATTGGATTAGGATACAAGCTGTAAGTAGCTTCCACATTTGCTTTCTTCAATTGAGCAATATTGCTGTATTGAATTGAACCATCTAAGTTGATTGCTTTAATGCGGTAGTAAGTATTGCCACTAGCAATGTTCTTATCTTCTGCACTATAGCTTGCAGTAGTACTATTTTTTGCAACAACCACCTCTCCTACTTTATTGAAATTCTTAGCATCTGTTGATTTCTCCACTGTGTAAGTAGCTACTTTCTCTTCGCCTTGTGTATTCCAATTAATGGTTGCTATTTCATTCTTCAATGTTGCACTTGCATAAATGGCTTTCACACTCAATGGTGCTGTTGGTTTGAACATCACTCCAAATCTATTGGTGTATGTAGCTGCTATAGCATTGTCAACTGTGAAGTTTACTTTGTTTACGCCTGCTGTTAATGCAGTAGTAGATTTTAAGTAAGCATCATACAGGTAAGCTGTTAAACCATTCGCAGTGAATGAACTTCCATCAACCTGCAATTGATACGCTTTTGTGCTTAATGAAGCTATTTTCAATACAATGCTATCTTTTGCAGTAGCTAGTGCTCTACCATCAATACTTAGGTTCGCATTGCTATGAACAATGGAGATATTGTCATTGGCATTGTTCAACTTAGCTGCATCTTCATTGCTATTATAGCCATTGCTATTGCTTGCTTTGAATACGGCTACTGCTCCATCTGTTAAGCTGTAAATACTATCAGTTGGTAGCTTTCTAAGCAAAGTGAAGTCCATTCTATTGATGCTATTTACTCCAAATACCGCTGTTTGAGTAGTATTGGTCACTTTCGCTGATTCAGTGAAAGTGATGGTTGGAGTAGTGCTCGCATTGTTTCTTACAAAGATGGATTGACCTGCTTGTAAGATAGTAGT
>Ga0209188_1000355_pt1 | contig 46781 bp, 84 predicted proteins | sample C_130625_EF_Meta_FD_187307 | JGI IMG/M metagenome (GOLD analysis project Ga0209188, IMG submission 187307) | Freshwater microbial communities from Lake Croche, Canada to study carbon cycling - C_130625_EF_MetaG (SPAdes) (version 2) | ecosystem: Environmental > Aquatic > Freshwater > Lake...
AAATGGAAAGAATAGATAAGTCTATATTAATATCTGAAAAAATAAAAGAGTGCTTGGTTAATAACGAGCGATCTATAGCTTGGCTGGCAGGGAAAAAAACACGTAAATACATTACACTATATAAGATATTAGTTGAGCATACTTACGCTATTACCGATAAGCTACTAGTTAGGATTAACGAAGTATTAAGTAGTGAGTGTAAGGGGTGGGATGTTGTTAGTTATGAAGATATAAAGTAAATATGACAGCAAAAGAATTATACTTTAAAGCACATAGGGAATACTCAGAAATCAAATTGCCTAACGTTATAAAAGATGGGCATTATTGTAATCCTAAATATCCTAAAATAGAAACAAGTAATGGGCTAACAAATTACGTTGTAAATATTATAAATTGGCTTGGTGGTAATGCCACTAGGATAAGTAGTGCAGGTAGAATGGTTGACACCAAACAAAAACAAGCCAGCGGAACTGTTTTGACTATAAAAAAATATATCCCTTCTACAACTAGAAAAGGTAGTTCTGATATTACATCTACTATTAAAGGAAGGTCAGTAAAGTTTGAAATAAAAATAGGTAATGATAAGGCATCATCCTATCAATTAGAGGAGCAACAACGCGAAATAAAAGCAGGTGGATATTATTTTTTTATTAAAACACCCGATGACTTTTGGCAATGCTATAATAAGGTATTAAGCGAAATTAAATAACTAATTATTTGTAAAGTTGTTGTATATTTGCGCTGTATTAAAGGTTAAGCAGCAGCCTATTATACATTAACTTATTTCCCTCGATGGATTCGTTAGGCTGCAACTCTAGCGTTATTCAAAGAGGGATTTTTATTTTTATGACTTTTCAAGAAGAAATATTAAACTGCATGAAAGAAGCAGTTTTAAAAGATTTTAAAAAAGAAACCAATGACTTAGGCGGGGCTTGTATTGAAGACGCAAAACTTCAAATCTATAACAACGAATTAGATTGTTTTGAAGATTTTATTTTACAAAGTGATGTTTGCGAATCACAAGGCGAAACAGCGGTAATAAAAACACTAACAGAAGCAAAACAAATAGCTAAAACACTTTACCCTTCAATTCAAATATTCTTATTTTATGGTAACATTGATTAGTGAATGTAAGCATTGCCAAAGTGATAAAATACATTATAAAGAAAACGAATTTGAAACGGGGTACTATTGCCAAAATTGCGATATAATTCATGTAGAAAAAAAACAATTTGAAGGATGCTGCAATTATGTAGATATTCAAACAATGCAGGTCGCTACTGCTAATGGCTTTAGCTATCGTAATATTTGCCAAAATTGCTATAGCACAATTGCAACTATAAAGAAAACAGATAAGCCAATAGGTAAGTTAATTGATATTTCGCTTGATGAATTAAATAATAGAAAGTATGGTACTAATAAGAATATTATTTATGGTGAATTATTGAATTTGAAAAATGAATTTAATAAAAATAAAGAATCTGCTTTTTGGCTTAGTTACTCAGAATATTTAAAATCTGACAAATGGCAACTTAAAAGAAAAAAGGTTTTAGAACGAGATAAATATATTTGTCAAGCGTGCCTTACAAATAAAGCAGAACAAGCACATCACTTGACTTATAAAAATGTTTTTGATGAACCTTTATTTCAATTAACATCTGTTTGTATTAGATGCCATGACAAACTACATGAAATAGATAAAAAGAATAGATATGGACTTTAATATTTTCAAAGAATTAGTTGAAATAGGGTTAAAGCCATTCCCAATTTATTGGAATGCTGAGACAAAAACCGCGACAAGTCATGTAGTAAGGCATGGCGAAATTACCGATGAAAATTATAATCAAAATACTATTGAAAGATGGGTAAAAGAGATTGACCAAGCCAACGGGATAGCAATTAAATTATTTTCACCGTTCTGCATGATTGATTTTGATTTAAAAAATACCGATAACAAAGAAATATTTAGTCATTGGTTTCAAGCTGTATCTGCAAATAATGAAGATATTTTAAGAAAGGTTTGCATTGAGGAAACTAGAAACAAAGGTTATCACGTTTATTTAAAGTTCCCTAAAATTAGTCATAAAATAGTTGTAGCCAATAGCCCTACAGGGGCTGAGGTTATTGCATTTTATACCGGTGGGTTAGTTGCTTATTGCAGCCCAACACCTAACTATACAATGTTTCACAATTCATGGGAAGATATAGAAGAATTAACAGAAAACGAATTTGAGTTATTAGTTTCTATTTCAGCAACTTTCAATGAATATGAAAATAAATTTGATGAAAAAGAAAGCGAATTTAATCAAGTAGAATATCCATTAGATTACGAAAGTACTTGCTTAACTTTTGATAGAGAAATTACCGACGACGCTTTTGAGCGAATGCTAAATGATTTAACTTTATTTAGAAATAACGCTTATCGATATCACAAAAAAGATAAACATATTGCATATTTACGCAAGGGCAGCAAAGCGGAATACTCAGCAAAAGTTTATTGGAAAACTAGAAAAGTTCTTTTATTTACTTCATCTATTCCCGATTACCCATGTTGGCAGGATAGAAAGGGAGCAACTGATAAAAGTTGGGTACTAACACCTTCACGAATTATATACTATAAAAATAAGCGCGACTGGATTAAAACAATTGAAGAAATATCAGTACTATGTGATAGCATAGGCATTGAAATTAACCAAACGCCTATTGAAGAACAACCGATACTTCAAAACCGTTCTAAATTCCCTTATGATATATTCCCAAGTTATATTGAAGAATATATAAAATGCCATAATATACAGCATGAATATATCGCTGCATTTATGTTTTCCGCAATTACCACTGCTATTGGCAATACTTGTTATTTAGAAGCACTAGATGGATATTATTTAAAGCCTATAGTATATTTAGCTGTTGTAGCTAATGCAGGGAGTGCAAAGACCCCTAGTATGAATATTGCTTTTGATTTCTTAAAGAATAGGGATAACAAAACTTATAAAGAATATAAAAATAAGAAAGCGGTTTATTTAGAAGAATCTGCAATATTTGACAAAGATAAAAAAGCTAATAACCCACCAACTAAGCCAACACTATCGCAAACTATCATTCAAGATGCGACTATTGAAACCGTTATAAATGTTTTACAATATAATAACAAAGGGTGCTGTTTAGTTGCGGACGAATTAATGGGTTTTATTAAAAGAATGAACGCCTATAAGCAAGGTGATGACTTGCAAAAATGGCTTGAAATGTGGGACGGGTCAAGTATAATGTTGCAACGTATCACTAGAGAAGAAACAAAGATTTTCGATTATACTTGTAATATTGTAGGTGGTATTCAGCCCGGTGTTTTAGACCAATTAAGTAGCGGTGATAATGCCTATAATGGTTTCTATCATAGGTTTTTATTTGCATACCCACAGCCACAAGAGAAAGCCCCATTTGAGCAAATATTTAAACCAAATCATTTAAAAGAACGTGTAACGCAATTCTTTGAAGATATTTATAAGCATCGGGAAAATGATATAAAAACACATTACACACTTTCGCCTGAAGCATTGTCTTTATATCAAAATTGGCATAACTATAAAAACAAATATTACAACAAAGCAAATAACGATAACGTAAAAGGTATAATCGCAAAGTATCAGGGTTATTGCTTACGATTTGCGCTTATAATTCAAGCAATAAGCGACACCACGTACAGAGTTGGTTATGTGCAGCAAGACAGCATGGAAAGGGCAATTAGGCTTACTGAATACTTCTTTTACAATATGAATAAGGCTTTAAAAATATTAAGCCCCGAAACGCCTATTGATAAGTTAAAATCACCTTACGATAAGCTTTATGCTGATTTGCCGAAACAATTTACTACAAAAGCTGGTTTATTGATTGCGGATAAGCATAAAGTAAAAGAATCTACATTTAAGTTATGGTTAAAGCGAAATAAGGATATTTTCACCGTATTAGACCGAGGAACTTACGAGAAGTTATAAAACTAAATTGATAAGCATTAATAGCCCTTAAATTAAGTTTTAAGGGCTAATTTGTTTTTAATTACTCTATTATCTTCATGTATTGACCATGTGCACTTTTGCTAACTTTTAGCCCTAAAAGCCTTCTTAAATACATTTTAGCGGTGCTATTCATCATCTTATGTTCATAGGCAGCATTTACAAATTGTTTAGTTGTAAAGAACTTAGGCATTTTATCTAAAACTATTTCATGAATAGGCTTATCCACTTTTTCGACTTGCATAATATAATCGTATTTTTCAATAGCCTTTTTTATAGTATTAGCTGAAATTCCTTTAGATATTAAACCAATAACCATTGATTGAGCTTCTTCTAATTTAGTATTTCTTATTAAGCATTCCAATAATGCTTGCTCATAACTAATTGCAAAAAAATCATTATTAAGTTTTTTATCGGAATACTTTTTATGTATTTCCTTAATTTCTTCTATAGAGTTTTCACACTCATAAAAGCCGACAATTTCAGCCCCATAAGGGCTATAACTTTTAAAAAGTTCAAATCTATCAATAATAGATTCACTACATACACTTGCAATTTTAATTGCATCAACATTGTTTTGCTTAAAAAAATAGACAAAATGTTTCATAACTAATAAGTTAATTTAAGTTACAAAGTTACATCATTTAATAGTAAAGTCAATGACTTTTTAAAAATATCTGTTACTATTTTTAAACCAATGTAATTAATAGACGAATAGTTACATAGGTTTTAACTTTACTATTCAATGCTAGTAAGGGTTTTAGCCGAAAGTTACAAAGTTACAAAACTACTAAAGTATAATTTACTTATTATTATTATATATAAAGAACCATATACCCGTATTTTTATATTTACCTAGAAATTATGTAACTATGTAACTATTTATAAGTTTTATTTATTTTTCCCTTTAATAAATATTTTATGTATATTTGCCTAAATAATTAAATCATGGAACTAGAAGGACAATTACATTTTATCGGGCAAACGACCCAAAGAACAGAATCGTTTAAGAGTAGAGAGTTTGTGTTGGTGCAGGAAAGTAGTAATTACGGAACGACCTACAAAAACTACATTAAGTTTCAACTGCTACAGGATAAGACTGCTTTAGTAGATGCATTTAAAGTTGGGCAAAAAATTAAAGTGCAGTTTAATATAAAGGGCAGTGAATACACTAAGGACGGGAAAACTAGCTACTTTAACAACTTAGATGCGTGGAAGATTGAAGGTGTTGGGAATGTAGTATCGCAACATCAACAAGCACCGCCGCCATTATCGCCAGCACCTAGCCATGAACCTAGCGATTTACCGTTCTAAAATATTTTACTAAAAATAAAGAAATATTATATTTAGTATTCATTTTTTCCTTATCTTTGTGCAATAAAAATAAGGGTTATGAAAAGTGCATATCAAGGTAAATGGGTTTGTTTTAGATTTGAAGCTAAGAAAAAAATTGTTAAGTACGTTACAAAAAACACATACGCAATGGTAATAGGTAATTTAGTTTTAACTTGTTCAAAAAAAGACGCGGAACAAATTAGAAAAAATTGCATAGACACTAAGTATAAAAATTACCATGAGTTTCAAATTACAGATAAGCAATTTGGTAAAATAAACTTTACAAATGTTGATTATAACGGATATGATGTTAATCATGTTGTTAATTACAAAAAAACCAAGATGCCTAATTTAGTAGTTTATGATAAAGGTAAAATAGTATTAGTTCCAGTTACTAATATGCAATTTATGGGTACTACCGCTTTAAATAGAACTTCTCTTTGGATTTAATTTATAATATTTATTGACGTTCAAAAAGCGGTTTATTCTTATTCCGCTTTTATTTCTTATTTTTGTGGTATGGTTAACGAACTAGAATTAAATTTTGATATATCTTCAAATGACTTTTCAAACTTTGAAATTGATTTTGAAGTAGAATTTGAAAGCCGATATATTAAGCCACCTAAAACAAAAGATATTGCAGAACATAATCTTAAATATGCCAATGCTGAAAAATTAGCAAAGGATATTGATATTACAGAAAATAGCCGATATTTTGTTATAGTAAACGGTTCTTTTATTTTTGGTGATTTTATAGAAGCTTTAATTATTGAAAAGCAATACAAGGTTAAAACTATGACAATATCAACACTTTCAATGAGTGAAAATAACGTAGATAGTTTAGCCGGATTATTAGAAGATAACTATATTGATGAATTAAATTTAATTGTTTCCGATTATTTTTATAGCCATGAAAGACATAATTTAACGCCATACATTTTTAAAGAATTAGATAATAATAACAAGTTTCAATTAGCCGCAGCCTCTACTCATTGTAAATTATGTATCTTTGAAACTTATTGCGGTAAATTTATAGTTATACATGGAAGTTGTAATCTTCGCTCAAGTAGTAATATTGAGCAATTTGTAGTTGAAGAAAACAAAACATTGTATGATTTTAATAAAGAATACCAATATAAAATCATTGATAAATTTAAAACAATAAATAAAGCAGTTCGTAGTAATCAACTTTGGAAAACAATAAATTAGTAAGTTATGGCTAGTGGTTCAAGTCAATATGCAGGAGTAAATAAAGGCAGACAAGCAAGAGCAGGTCAAGGTAAAAAAACATCCGCAAAACAAAGAAAAGAAAATAGGCAAAAAGCCGCAAAAGCATTTGATAATAATTTTGGTAAAGGCGGAGACGCTGGATTTTAATTTTTAATAAATGAGTGAAGAATTATACATTTTAGACAATCACAAAGAGAACATGCTAGATGCTTTAAAGAAAACATTAGGCATTGTTAGTTCAGCGTGTATAAAAGCTGGTATAAGTAGAGGCACTCACTATAATTGGCTAAAAGAAGACTATATATACAAATCACGTGTTGATGAAATTGCAGAAATGGCAATTGATTTTGTAGAAACTAAAATGTTTGAGCAAGTTAATAACGGTGATAGCGGTTTGATTAAATACTACCTATCTACTAAGGGGAAGAATAGGGGTTACGTCGAAAGAACCGAACAAAGACAAGTTGACGAAGAAGGCAAAACAGTTAAACAAGTAATGATTATTAACGGCAAAGAAGTAGAGTTTTAATTTTTTATGGTGGTGCAATTGTGGTAAAAACACTATGTTTGCAACATGAAAGAAATATTTTAAAAATTTGAAAATACAAATTACGAAGTTTCTAATTTTGGCATTGTTAGAACTATACCTCATATTGTAATCAAATCAGACGGAAAAATACACCCAGTAAAACAAACATATTTAAAAGCAGCTAAAAATAAAAAAGGATATTTAAAAGTAGGGTTATCTATTAATGGTAAATTAAAATCTTTAAGCGTACATAGATTAGTAGCAATTTGTTTTATACCAAACGAATTAAATAAGCCGCAAGTAAATCATATAAATGGAAAAAAAACGGATAATAATTATTTTAACTTAGAATGGTGTGATAATTCTGAAAATATTTTACATTCATACAAAATTGGTTTAACTAAAAATATTTACGAGCCATGTAAAGACAAATCAAATTTTAAAAAAGGTATAGAGCAAAAGTTTGCAAAACTTGATAATAATAAAGTAAAAGAAGCTAAACTATTAAGAGAAAGCGGTTTAAGTTATCAAAAAATAGCAAACAAATTTTTAGTTAATAAAAAAACTATGATTTACGCAATCAAAGGTATTACATGGAAAAATTAAAACAAATAGTATTCGCTCCTTTTCCCAAACAAGAAGAATTTATAAACGCTGTTTTAAGCGGCAATTATAGTTTTGTAATGTTTGGCGGAGCGATACGATGATTAGGCGGTTGTAAGTAATTGCAGCCGCCAAAATTAAGTGGTGGAAAAACAGTTGCTTTGCTTTCATTATTTACATTGCTTTCTAAAATTTATGCAGGTAGCAGGTGGGTAATTGTCCGAAAAGACATTCCTACAATAAAACGAAACCTTTACCCAAGTTGGGAAAAAGTAAAGCCAAGCAACTTTATTGAAAAAGATGCAAGCGATAGCAACCAACAAACAGTAACATTTACCAACGGATCACAACTTATATTCTTTGCGGAAAACTTTGATACTGATAAAGACTTAAACAGATGGAAGGGATTAGAAACTAATGGTATCGGGTTTGAGGAAATAAACGAATGCCAGCAACAAAGTTTATTCAAAGCATTTGAAAGGGCAGGAAGCTACGTAATACCAAACGCAACTAATCAGCCAAAACCAATAGTTTGCGCAACGTGTAACCCTTCATTTGGTTGGGTACGAGACTTAGTTTATTTGCCTTATAAAGAATATACATTAAAAACCTCATGGCATTATATTCAAAGTCGCATTTATGATAATATTCCACTTTTGGAAGCACAACCCGATTATTTACCTTCACTAAAAGCCAATTTAAACAGATATGAGTACGAAGTATTTGTTGAGGGAAATTGGGATGTTCAATTAAAAACAGGTGGTGAGTTTTTAAGAAAATTTGAATTAGATAAGCATGTAAAATATATTTCTTACAACCCAAATACAACTGTTCATATTTCAATTGATAGCAACGTTTATCCTTATATTGCAATAACAATTTGGCAATTAGAAAAAATAAATAATTGTTGGAATGTTAGGCAAATAGAAGAAATACCATGCGAAGACCCTTATAATACTTCAAGCCAAGCAGGGAAAAAAGTAGCATCATGGTTAAATAATATTAAATACACCGGATCAGTTTATTTATACGGTGACAAATCAACAAAAAATAGAAATAATATTGATGATAATAAACGTTCTTTTTTTCAAATATTTTTAGAGCAAATACAGCAAGCAAAATACAAAACCGTAGATAAGTTTTTAAGTCATGCTCCAAGCGTTTCAAGTATTGGGGATTTTTTAAATGCAATTTTAGACGGAGAAATAAAAGAAATAAATATTGAAATAGGGGAACATTGCAAAAAATCAATATCAGATTATATTGAAACCAAAACCGATAAAGACGGCACAATGCTAAAAGCAAGAACACCACACCCAACTATTAAAGGGGTAACAATGGAAAAAAACGGGCATCTTTTAGATAGCTTTAAAGATTTTATTGTGCAATGTTTTTACGAACAATATAGAACGTATTTGAATAGGTTTAACCAAGAACCAAAAACAGCCCCTAAGATTATCTCCCGAACAGAACACCAATTTACAATGTAAGTCTATTATATTTGCATTATGTCAGCACCTATTACACAATCAGCATTTGAGGCACTAAGCTACGGTTATTTGACGGGCAAAGACCTGGTTCAATACTGCCCTTTCCAAGCATTGCAGCGACAATATGCAACAAGCCCCGATATAATTACTAATGGAGTTTATACTGCCTATGCAGAACTATCTAGCAAGCTAGGAGCAACCTATGATATGGATGGGGAGTTTATTAAAACAGCAACTGCAAGAGATTTAGTTTCTGTAAAAAGAACTGCTATAAAAGCAATAGAAAATGTTTTAGGTGGTAATGCTTATCAATCCGAAAAAATGGGTGATATGATAAAAGAAAACAACGCCGAAATAAAAAAAATACAACAGCAGCAAACGTCTTTAAAGGCTGTACAAAAAGATGCACAAAGCCCAAAAGTAGGCAGTATAACTAAACTAACAACAGATTCATTTAGCTTTATTGGGTAATTATGAAAAAAAGAAACAAAGCATATCTTAAAGGGAACGGTCAAGGCACTGGTTGGGGAGTACCGGCTAATAAGGCAAAGCCAGCATTTGGCACAAACCCAAGTGTTAACCCTTTTCAAATACCTAGAGATTCGGGCTACTCAAAAATATCAAGCGTTTTTCCAAACAACTATTACAGGCAATGGGATTTGTTGCGTTGGAGACAAGCTTGTGATAATGCCTTTAGATTTGGTAATGCTATTGATTACGCTGCATTAGTATCATGGACATTTGAAAGTAGTGGGTTTGTTCGTTTCCTACACAGAAAAATAGAAACTGCAATAGGCAAGGCACCGTTTATTTTTGTTAGCAGCACAGGAGAGGAACTGCCACTATGGACGAAAGAACTTTGTTCAAAGAATTGGCAAAAGCAACTTAGACAAGAAATTGCCCTTTCACATTTTTGGGGTTTTACTGCATTAAATTTTAACCCCATAGATAACAAGATTTATAAGTACCCAATGCAAAATGTGGACGCTATAAATGAATATTTAAAGACGGGTACATTTGAATATTATGATGGAGTATTGATAGCCGAACAAGATGATTTATTATTTGTGCAGCCTAACAAATCACCCGAAAGTTTTTTGGGATGGATGCAAACAATATCTAGGGAGTTTATTCTTTGGAATAACGCTTATAATTACTGGTTAGCAGGTGCCAAAAGAAACGCTTATCCATTGTTAGCATTTGGATATCCACAACAAGGAACAGCAGAAAATGAAACGGGCGATTTATTTAATCCTTTACGAAATCAAGCAGAAGATTTAGCTGCTAATATCGACCCCACTAAGGGAGTTGTAAGACCTTACACTTTAAATGATGCAGGAGAAACAGTTTATCAAATAGACATTGAAGAAGTTGGGTCTGGTTCAAAGTCTAGCAAGCACGATGTATTTAAAGAGTTTATTAAAGAAAAGCAAAACGAACTTGAAAGAATGATAATATTATCTACTCTTACAAGCGGAACTGGCAGCAACGGTAGTAGGTCATTGGGCGAAGTTCACGAGCGCAGTTGGGATGATGTTGCAAGTGATATAATCGAGTATGTTACAAGCTACCTAAATAGCATTTATTTACCTAAATTACGCAAGTGGTACAAAAACATACCAGCAGGAGCAAAATTTAAGCATGATAGCAGTAAAAAATATAGCTTAGAAGAAATTAAAGTGTTAAGCGATATTATGACAGAAAACAACAAAGAATTAACTGAAGAGTTTTTTATCGCTAATGGAATAGCTAAAAATTATTTTACTGAAAAAGCGGACGCAACAATTTAAATATGTTATTGATAAAAACATTTATAGACAAAAGCAAAATTCATGGTATAGGATTATTTGCTAATGAATTTATACAAAAAGGCAAAATAATTGCTAAAATAAATAAATTAGATATTAAAGTACCATTAGTTAAAGTTAAAGAAGATTATGTTGAATTATTTAATTTTTATTCCTCTTTATGGGGGGGGGTATATCAAACATACTTTGACGATATGAAATTTATGAATCATAGCGAAAGTAATAATTGTTTAGATATTGAAAATGGAATGACGATTGCAATAAAAGATATAAATAAAGGGGATGAATTAACTTGTGATTACCGCTTAATATGTGAACTTTGGAAATGAAAAAAATAGATAGTTATATAGCTGCATTAATGTATTTAAGAGATGATGAACTAAATTACATCTATCAAAATCCAAACGGTGAAATAATATTTTTGCCTATAATGCAGATTTATAACGATGCTTTTTTCCAAGCTGAATACAATAGTATAACTAAATGGGCTGAAGCTTATGTAAATGAATCACCTACTGCACTTTATGAAAGGTACATTTTAAACTATACTCAATTTTCGGCAGGGAAAACACTAGAGGAGGTTAAAGAATTACAAAATTTAGTTTTTAATAGTGACGAATCAATAAAACCAATAGGTAAATTTATAAATGATGCCAATTCGTATAAGCAACAAATTAGCGACACATGGCTAAGGGTTGAATATGATAATGCTATTGGAAACGCTGTAATGGCTGATAAATGGCAACAAATAGAAGAAGATAAAGATATTTACCCATATTGGAAGTATGAGACTATGCACGATATCAGAGTTAGACACGACCACGCCGAACTAGATGGAAAAATATTTGAAATAGGTGACCCTAACGGAGATGCAGTAGTTCCGCGTAACTCTTGGAACTGCAGATGTAGAGCCGTATCTGTAGATTATGGCAAAACTCAAACTAAGGAGCAAAGCAAAGTATTACTTGAAAAATATGTAGATGAACAATTTAGGTTTAACCCAGCTAAACAAGGAATGTTCCCTAAAAAAGATTGCCCATATATTGATACGCTAAAGGCAGCAGGCAATAAAATACAATACACTTCTCTTTCATCATTAGGGGCAAACCTTCCACCATTAGCTGACGTAGCTAATGCTTTTCATAATTGGCAGCACGGGAAAAAGAAAATAGTATTTCAAAATGATAGGTTAAAGTTAAACGTTTTTTTAAACCCCAACATGATTGATAAAGTTAGGATAAACGCACCCACTAACTACGGTAAAATTGAAACGGCTATAAAGTACCCAAATGAGATTTGGGGTAAATGGTTAAATAGCGAACAATTGCAAACTAGATTGTATTTTATTCTTTACGGCAGCGTTAACCTAGTAGTAACTGTTGAAAGCGGAAACATTACAGCAGTTGAAGATATGGTTCAAAGCAAGTATAATAAGTTAAAAAAGGGTTTCCCTATCTTTGTAAAATGAAACCCCTATCGCAACTATTAGCAGATTTTAGAAAAGACAATGCAGCCGTTAAGGAAGTAATTGCAAAATTGCCGCGAATAATTGGCAATGCTTCTTTGAAGGCGATTGACACTAACTTTAAAGTGCAAGGATATTTTGACGGCAAACGCACTTCACCCTGGAAGGAACGAAAGCCATCCACAAATAAATCATACGATGCAAGGGGTAAGGCGTATAAAGGGAGGGTTTTTAATAGTGCAAATCCTATATTGATACAAACTAATAAATTAAGGGATAGTATTAAATATCAAGCAAGGGCTAAAAGTGTTTTTGTTTATACTAGCTTAAAAATTGTTCCATACGCACAAGCACATAACGAAGGCAACGGGAAAATGCCACAACGCCAATTCATGCCATTACCAAATAGTGACGGTAATTCGTATATTTACCAAATTACAAAAGATAAATTTAATACAATGGTGCAAACAGCTTTAAAAGATTTGAAGGTATGATAGCAAAAATAGAAATAGAAGGAAAAAGCTATAATTGTTTTATTACAGAAATTAATGAACATATAAACACAAATGGTAAAGTAGATGAAGTGTGTTTAAATATACAAATAATTGACCCTATTGAAAGTATATCTGAAATATGCAAAAAGGTTAATTCTAATTTTTACCGTGCCGACAAATTACCAATAACACACCAATAAAAATATTGTAATGAGATTTGGTAGAATGTATAAAGTAAAAAAAATAAATCACGAAAAATCAAGTCGTGTAACCAATTTTGAATTGTTTGTAGTTAAAGATATTTTTGTAAAAGAAGTACAATTTACTTATTCAATGGTTTTATACTATAATGGGCAAAAAGCATTTTTGCAACCTTTTATTTTAAGCGAACATTTAGAAGAATTAAAAAGCCTTAAAACTGCATTTAATTATTTGGTTACTAGCGTTCATAAGCAACAAAACTATTTATTGACTTACAACAATTAACATGACACCCGAAATAACAAAAGGAATACTAGAAGAAGTCACCGCAATAAGTTGGGAAATATTAACCAATAAAGGCAGGGCAGTAGATGTATTTTTATTAGAGAAGTTTAACGCAAGCGAGGACGTAAGCACTACAGCAAACTTTGTAATTATTTCTTTTGCGCCAAGTTCCGGCAATAGTCAAATGTTATTGGGTGGGCTTACAAATATGTCTTTTACGCTTTCAATAAACGTGTATTGCTATTTTGACGACCAAGCAGCAAGCAACGACTTAGATGTATCATTATCTTATATAGAGGACTTTGACTTCATTCGCAACACGTTTAATTTGCGAACACTCACAAGAACATGGGGAACAACGTCAATGCAAACTGTCAAGGCAACCAATGGTTTTATTGCAGCATTTACAAGTGTTGATGATGCGGACGTTTTACCTAATATGGCAAATACTAAGGGGTATAAATTAGTTTACGAATGTACTGCATTAGGAAGCGAAACATTACCTTATCAAATAGTTACAACTAATACAGTTACGGTTAATCCCACAATCGTAATTACCTAGTCATGGTTTTTTATTTTGTTTAGAAATTACCCCTTTAGGTTTCTACCTATGAGGGGTTTTTTATATTAACAAATAACCAAATAAAGCGAACAAGTAAAATAATACTAATAAAACCAATAACGTTAATAATACACCCTTTACACCGTTGAAAATAGGATGTTGCGCTATAGGTTAATTTCTAATTCAATATTATACATACAGTAAAACAAGTTCTGTAATTGATGCACCCATTTAATAGGCGTGAAAGTAAACCATTTATATTCGCATCTATCATCTACAGTTATATCACCAGCAATTAAATCTTTGCCATCCTTTTTTAAAATAAAACCATTGTGATAGTAATAAATATCTTCAAAATCTAAAAAACTGCACTTTGTTAATACTTTGGGGATTAATGGAATAGGTTCACAATCTTTAATATCATAAATATTAAAATCATTGTCATAAAATACGCCCCATTTGCCATTAAAAAAACGGCTTTCTTTTCCTTTAATAGACAATATTCCAAGTGCTAAGGAGTAATCTTCTATACAAATAAATTCATTAGTTGGCTTATGTAAAAACCAATTATTTGACATTATTTTCATTTTACTACTTCTATTTTCTTGCTTTTAAATAATCTTCTATCTACTTCTACATATTCGCCGCTTTTTCGACAAAATACTTTTATTGTGGGGTCACAACTAGCAACTGGAGCAGACAACGCCACAACTATATCATTTGAACTTAAGCCCTTGTCTTTATACTCATTTATTTTTTTCTTTTGGTATTCAGATATAACAATTTGAAATAACAGTTTAGCCATAAATAAAAGTCTTACCTTTTGAAATGCAAATATAAAGATAATCAATCTTTGCTTTGTGAAAGAAATTTTAGTAACCAATAGCACCCCAAATAATAAAGGGTTTATTTTACCTACCAACGCAATAGTTTGGGATAGGTTTTATAAACACCCTGTAATGCTAAAAGGTCACCAATGGGAATCAGACCCGTTAGGGCTATGGACTATTAAAATTGTAGGTGATGATGTTTTGGGAATACCAAATTTTAACGAAATAACACCTGAAAGCAAAACAGCAAAACAACTATTTGAGGCAGGTCAATTAACAGCAAGTATAGGAGGTTTTGTTAAGTTCAAGTCAGTTACAAACGCAATGGGTAAAGCTGATTTGTACACAGATGAAAACGGCTATATGGTTGCAGAAAGTTTTGAAGCCTACGAAATTTCATTAGTAACATTACCAAGTAACCAAGATTGCGTACAACTTTCAGCGCACATATACGAAGATACAACTAAGGAGCAAATATCTCAATTCATAACTTTAAAAGCAACTAAAATGGCAGAAAATAATGAGCCAACAAAGCCGACTACAAATGTAGAAAGCGATTCAAAAATTAGCGTAAACGAAGCAGGGGGATTGTTTAAGACTATCCTAGATGCAATGGGCATGAGTAAAATTAAAGAAGCTGATAAGCCTTCAAGTGAAGTAGCAAAACCTAATTCAGAGCCAAGCGGCAAAACAGGATTAGCCGCTAAAATTGATAAGGCTAAGAAGAAAATGGAAAGTGCTAAAGGCAAAGCAGAAGACGCTAAGAAAAAACTTGAAGAAGTACAAAAAAAGATTGCCGAAGCAGGTGACAATGTTTCACCTGAATATAAGCAAGAATTAGAAGGTGCTGAAACAATGTACAACGAATGCTCTATGGCTTACGATGATTCAGCTAAAGTTTACAACGCTTTGGTTGAAGATGAAGACCAAGACGGCATGAGCGCATTAAAAGCAGAACTATCTAGTAGATTGTTCCCAATTAGTAATTTACCTAAATTGAATGTTAAGCCTCAATTAGTAGATAAAACCACATTAAAAACTACAGACGTGAATATTAAAGTAAATGAAACACGTTTTAAAACAATGACTCAGTTGACTGCTTCTAACGATGCACAAGACAAAGCCATTGTTGCTAAGTTCCAAGAAGGATTAGGCGCAGGTAAAGATGATAGGGAATATAAAGTTATAATGACTGCCCTAGCTAGTGACCCTAAGTTTTGCGCTGTTGCAAACGCTTTCAGATTACACAATTTGAATGCAAGCGTTGATATGCAATCTGTGGCAGCTAATCACTACAAAAATAAACCTATTCCAGAACAAAGAGGCGGACAAGATTTGTTATCAATGTTAGCAGCAGTTGATAATGGTAGTTTCAGAGTTGGTTTAGATTCAACTCCTACTGATACCTTCCTTGCAAATCCTTCCACTTATGCAATTGATTTCCTTTCATTAGCATTCTTTACCCTTTATCCTAAAGGAGATTGGAAAAGCGATATACCAACGTTTAACCCTACAATGACTACAGGTAATTTAGGTTTAGTTTGGGCAAACATAGCCGCAAGTCCTTTAGTTTACGTTGGTTCACAGCCTAGCAGCCCTGCCAATTACTCTATTGATGATGATGCAGTTTCAATGACTATGTTGCCTTATTTCTTGCAACCTATGTTGTGGAATAACTACAAAACAGCTGTTCAACGCTACGATGTACAAGGCATGCAATGGGCACAAGCTTTAGACAAGTTTTGGAGTTCAATTGATAGTAATTTGATTACTACTTTCTTAGAGCAAGTTATTGCGGCACCAATATACAGTACTGGACAAACAAACACAACAACAGGAACATTACAAACTGCAATTTCACCAAGCACAAACAACAGTTGGTTGTATTCTCCTAATTACAACGGAACAGTAAATAACCTTGTTTTAAATGATATTTTCAGCGTAGAGCAATTGTTCCGCAAACAAAACTATCGTTTGGATAAAGAAAAAGTTCAAGTTGTAGTTGACCCTACAGGATTGAAAATGTTGAAAACAGACCCAAGCGTACAAACTTTGCTTAACAAGTATAGTACAAATGCAGGGGAAAACAATTTTGCTGCATTGGATTTGAATAGCACCATTATTAAAGAACGTAGCCAAGTAGGCGTACTTTCTAATACAGGTACAATATTAGACCCTACAGGTTCTATACCTTCAACAGCAACAGGGGCAAACCTTGCTTTCATTGCTTCTCAATTAGGTATTGGATTTGGAATGTTTGATGTGTTTGTTCAACAAGACCCAACTAACTACGGCTTAAAACTTTCTTGTGATGCAAGAATGGGAGCAAGCCTAATGAGAAAGACAGGTAACGGAGCAGCGATATTAGGTTACTCAGCAGCTATCTAAAAAAAAAAAATAATTAGGGCGGTTAATAGCCGCCCTTTTCATAACTACTTAAATTAATAATTACAATGAAACTTTTAATTACAATTTTATTATCTATTTCGGTTTTAGCGTCATTCGCTCAAGGTAGAACTTACACGTTAGCACCTACAACACAAGGAACGGCAGTATCAACCAAAAATGGCTACCCTACTAATGTTGGTGATAGCATCGGAATTAGCGACACATTAACCTACATCTTGCCAATTACACACGCTAATACATTAGCAATTGGCGGTCAATTAAATTGGACTAAGGTAGGTGCAGGAACAGCAACAGTAACGGCTAAATACTTCCAAAGCGAAGACAACGTAACTTATACTGCATTGGTTAAAGGTGTTGCAAATAGTACTTATACTAATGCCTACACTTTTGCAGCAACAGATTCTAAAATATTTGACTTCGCAAAAGATACTGTTTTCTTTTCAGCAAGATATTTAAAGATTCAATACATAACATCAAACACGGCAAACGTTAAAGCTAATGCCAATATTTTGATTCGTCCACTAATAAAATAAATAAAATGACTACATCTAGTTTTTTCCCAGCAATAACAGATACACACGTACAAGCTTTAAAATGGAATGTTGCAACTTTTGGTGAAGCATGGTTACATGGTAGCGGCGATATTTTTACAGAAACATATCCTGATCCAGAACACAAAAGCTTTAAAGTTACAGCCGAGATAAACAGCAACAACGCTTTCAATAAGGCTAGTGAAGCATTTTCGCACAGCGCAAGAAAAAAATACAGAAAAGTATATAGAAAAGGCGATGCGTTACCTACAAGTGTATTAGCTATTGAAGCGGAATTGCAAGAAGCTTATAAAGCGGCTCAAACTAAGAAGATTGTAGAAAATCAAACAGTTAGAGAAGTTCCTTTTTTCGACCCTAATGCAGTAGAAGAAGATACTACAGAAAAAAAAAATTAGTTGAACCATTACAATTAACAATAGATGAAACACATAGTAAGTCAATCGGTTCAAAACGACCAAATAGGCGTACCTCAAAGTGAGGACGGCATAGGCTTAATATTCTTTGATTGCCCAACTAATACGGTTGTAACGGGTACGGGTTTTAATTTAGATACACCATATTTAATTACATCATTAGCCGACTTAGTTGCATACGGTTTAACGGCAACTTTTGACACTACCAACGGAACAAGAATTTACCAAGACGTTGCAGACTTTTACACAGAAGCAACAATAGGAAGCTTATTATGGGTAGTAATGACAAACGTTGCAGGTAATTTTAGCGATTACATAGCTACAACCAATGGGGCGCATGATAACTGTATAATTCAAACAGGTGTTGCAGATTTCGCACAAAAAACAAAGATTGTAGGTTATGCTTATAAAGTTCCTACAACGGCTACAACGGGAGCTAATGACTTCCCAACAGATGTAAGCGAAACTATTTCAGCCGCAAAGGTTAAACAAGATACTTTAAGCGGATTGGGCTATAGCTACTATTATATAGTTGACGGTTATGCAATGAACGTTGCAAGAACTCCAGCTACATTAGGTAGTTTATTTCCTTATGCTTCGCCTTTTGGCAGTTTATGTATTACAGGGGTTCACCCTAACGGTGTGAGTGCTATTGGTGCTTATTTGGCTAAACTGTCAAAGATTAGTATAGGCACATCGCCTGGTTTTGTAAATGATGGATTAGGGTTAATTAATTTTAATGATGCCTACCTTACTAATGGGTTGTACATTGCACCAAGCAGCGGAACATTAAGAGCTAATGCCGTTGCTACTGTATTTGGTAAATCAGTTACTATTTCAGCAACTGATGCAAGGGCTGTTTTTGCTCCAGACGTTTCTTTATCTCAAACAGGAAGGAGTGCTTTCGTAAATGTTAAAATTAATGGAAAGAATGTTTATATATGCCCAACTATTTCAGTAGCAGATGGAGCAACGCAAACTACTGTAGCAACGGCATTAGCTGCTTCTATAAATTCATATACAGGATTTTCGGGATATACTGCAACAAGTACAGGAGTTAACCTAACTGTTATAGCTCCTAATGGAACAGGTGCTTTATACAATGGGTATTTAGTTCATTATCAAATATACGGCGGTGGTAGTAATATTGAAATGAATTACAACCTTTCAGGAGGAAGTTCCGCTACATCTAAAACTACTGAATCTGATTGGAGTGTTGTTTATAACGGTGTAACTTACAAATATGGTGATTCATTTACCGTTGTTTCGGGAGTAACAACTTATACAGGTAATTTAGGCGGGTACGTTATAGAAAATGTTACAAGCATTAAAAACCTAACACCTTCTAACAAATCAGGCACAGGCGATATTGACCTTTTGGGCGCAAAACAATATCTATTTATTAGAACTTTTGCAGGTAGCAATGTAAGCGGGTTATATTGGAATGATGGGGCTACTTGTGAAGATTACAGCTATACAATAGTTGAAGCACCACAAGTAAGGGTTGCCAATCATTACCTAGACGCTGCAAGAAGTTTCATAATTCGCAAGTCTATAAATGCTCAAGTAATTACAGATGCAGCAGGTAATGTTTCACCCGTTTGGGCATCGCCACTACAAGCGCAATTTGCAAAACTGTACTTTGAACCATTGGCAAATGGTACAGGCACAGGGGATATAAATAGCGGAACACTTGTAATAACAGGGGTAAACTTTAAAACAACAAAAAAACTCGATTATACAATTACGATTAATCAAAATCAAACTTGTTGGTCAGTTGATTCTACAATCACATTAAACTAATTACATAATGCCTAATTTAGAATACTTAATTGAAACGGGCGCAGAAAGTCAAATTTCTGTTTTGTTTCCCGGTGGCACTCCTTATTTATTGCTAACAGCAAAAGACTTTGACGCTTCCGACAAAGTAGGCGTTGAAACTATCTTCGCTGTTGGTAATTCTACTGCAATTGCTTTAAAGAAAAACAACTACGAGTATAGCGGTTCATTTACTTTACAAAGTGGCGAAGTAGCTGCATTATGCACAGCATTAGGGGTTGCATCATTAGTGCAAGGTGCTGAACTTGACAGCTTAATGAGATTTGGAATTAACGTGAAATTTGTTGAACAATATTTAAATGTGTACATAGGTAGTCAAGACACAACAGTTGGCAGCCAAGCAAAAGAAACACCAGTTAAAATTGCTTTTATGGCGAGAACTAAAAAATAAAATATGATTCAATTTACAGTAAAATATCATGCAGAAGTGCCAAAAGTGGCAGCAGGTGGTAGTCAAGAATTGGTAAAAGAATTGGTTAATAAAGTCCTAACATTTAAGGACTTAGACCAATACGATGAAAGTCAAAATTCTATTCACTTTGCATGTGAAGGGTTAATTGGTATAAGCGCAGATGGCAATTTAAAAGCAGATCCAGAAACGGTTATGTATATAGCTAAAATTGCAATCAATAACATGTTTATTGAAACAGCAGAATTTACTAAGGTTGATTTATTGCAGTTTAAAAAAGATGGTTTTGCGTTTGCAAGGTGGGGAACTGAATTTATTACAAAACATATTATCCCTTTTTTTCTAAAGTCAGGGCTATTGGAGAATTAATAAGCAACGACCCCAAACAAGCTGAAAAGGCATTAATGGCACAAGATAGCGTTTTTGTAATGAAAACTCTATTTCGTGCCTTTTTGCATTTAGATAAACAAGAGTGCGACAATATGCCAATAGGAAAGTATTATGACTATAAAATCATGCTAAACGTATATTTGGGCTTACTTCATTTACCTTACAAAAAAGACTAACAAATGGCAGATAAATACGGTTTTACCATTACCACCACAGATGAGGCAAGTGGTAAATTGCAAAAAATACAGGTAGAGATAAATAATACTGTAAGCGTTGCACAAAAAGCAGGGCAAGAAATAAGTAGAGGGCTTGAAAGTGCAGGGCATAGTGCAGGATTTTTAGAATCACAATTTAGCCATATTGGGGCAACTATTGCAGGTGCTTTTGCTTTGCATGGAATTAAAGAATTTGCTAGTCACATTTTAGAAGTTACCCAAGAGTTTGAAGGATTTGACAATAGAATTAAGTTTTCCGCAAATAGCATTTTAGATGCAGGACAAAATTTAAATTTTCTTAAAACACAAGTAGAAAGCTTAAATCTTCCAGCTAAGAATATATACGAAGGTTTTAGCGAAATGGAAATGGGATTAAAAGGAACGGGCATTGAGGGTAAAAAGTTAAGAGATTTATTTGAAGGAATGAGCTATGCAGGAGCTGTAGGGCACGTTAGCGATGCAAATCTTTCAAGAATACTTTACGACTTCAAGGAAATAGGCGAAAGGGGTTTAATGAAAAGATACTTTGCAAGTTTATCGGGAACATTGCCCAACTTTGGTAAAATTGTAAAAGATGCTTTTGGTAAAGGTTATGAGGAACTAGTTGCCGAAAAAATGAGCGGAACAAAGTTTTTGGAAGTTATTGGTCCCGCAATGAAAAAGAATTTTGAAAAAGGGCTAGACCAATGGAATGAAAGTTTGCAAGCTAGACAAAACCAATACAAAAACAGCCTTACCGATTTATTTTTAGGCATAGGGGCTAAATTAGAGCCTACTTTTAAATCAATGTTTACAGGTGCAACAGAATCTTTAAAAGGTATAACGCAATTTGTTAAAGGTATTGATTTAGGTAATTTATATAAATGGGGTAAAACATTAGCAGAAATTGCTTTAGCGTTTGGTGTTTTAAAAGTAGCCACAATAGGCTATAATGGAGCTTTAGCCATTTATAATACTTTAGAAGAAATAGCAATTTATAGAACATTAGCTTTAGAAAGCGGTCAGGTAGGATTAGCAGCAACAACAACAGCACTTACAGAAACATTTGTAGGATTAGAAGGGGCTTTAGCAACTATAGGCGCAGGCGCAGCAGTATTTGGGTTAATAAAACTTGCAGAATATTTTAATGATATTCAAAAAAACGTTGAAAAAGCGGCTGAAGCAATAGGAAATTTTAATAAAACTGATGAAGCGGCTAAAAGTTTACAAGACAGATTTAAAGATGTTAAATTAAGCTATGATAGTTTTACTAGAGACTTACAAAGTAAAGATAGCAATATTGCAAATGATGCCAAAGAAAGAGCTAGTAAATTTTTGGGAGATTTGCCAACTACAATTGAAGATTATAAAAAAAGCATAAGTGAATTAAAGACTACGCAAGAAGAACAGTTAAAAGAACTTAAGAATAACCCTAATGTTTTTTCAAATGCAACCGCTGGAGGTTCGAGTATTGGGGATTTTGGTTCTGACCCAACAATAGGTGGTGGTGGGGAAGCTTTTGTGACAGGATATGGGAAAAAATTAGCAGACAAAGCAGAACAAACTAAAAAAGACTTAGATGAAAATACTAAGCAACTAGGAGAACTAACTAAAATGTTAGATGCTATTAAAAAACTAGGTATAAAAGGAAGTGCAGCAGGTACTGAAAACAATAACCACACAGCCGCCGACAGCATAGGAGTTTTAAGCGGCGCAAATGGTGGATTAGATAAAGCTAAAATAATTAATATCAAAGTAGATACCATGCAAAAGATAGGTCAAATTACAGGTATAGATGACTATAGAAAAGCTACTACAGAAGCTATTGACACAATGATAAGAATGTTTAATAATATTTCAAATGGTTCAGCCGCAACAGTTTAAATATGGCAAACGAAATAGATAATTTTGAAAAAGCTTTAAAAGGTAAAATACCTCAAACAGCTATATTAGTTTCAGAAGTTGGTGTATTAGCCGCTACTGCAATTATAAATCAAGAAAAAGTAGAATTAAATAGGAATAAAAAGCAAGTTGATGACTTTCAAAAGGACGTTAATAAAAAAGTTGTAAAGGTTCAATTAGAACAAGATAACATAGGCGCACCTACGGACGTTGCTATAGTTAAATTAGTTCCCGTTAGCGATTTATTAAACACCCCTTCATTATGTACAATAGGGGCGCAGGTAGTAACAGAAACGCAAGTAGAAACACTAGAAAATGGCGAAACAATTAGCTACCCCGTTCAAAGAATAGTAGGCGGTGTAACATTGCCAGCCGATGTTAATATAGAACCCGAATTTGAAAAGTATATTATTGTAGATAGCATTTTAAACGGTTCACCAGTAACAGAATATGTAGGTAGAAAAGCAACTAGATTTACAATTAACGCTACATTTAGGGCAGCATATACCAATGGGCAAATAAACGCAAACGATTTATCTAATAATATTTTTCCTCAATCATTATTAGAGGATTTTTTTCAGCAAGTATTTCAGCCTAATGGCAGCATATCAATACAAAATAGTATTTTAAACGGGTTAGGCATTACAAATATTATTGTTACTAAGATGAAGCCTAAATTTACAAATGGCAGTTATAATATAGGTTTAACATTAGATTGCTACGAAGATGTTGCAGGAAGTTCACTTTTATTAAGCTAATACTATGCACTTTATAGGTCACACAAACGTATATATAAATGGTGTTAATGTGGTAGATGTTTGCGAAATAGACTACGAACATGAATGTAGTAATATCGGCGCAACATTGAACATTAAACTGCCATTATTAGTAAGAATAAAAAACACTAATACAAAATATTCTACATTATCACAAGTTAAGGTAACAGAGGAATTTAAAGTAGGCGATAATGTACAAGTAATATGCAACTATGAAGGTTATAATGATGTAACTGTTTTTAATGGATTTATTCGTGATTTTGGACAAGGTCAACCAATGATTATAAAGTGTATGGACTATCAATACTTTTGGCACTTTGGTATATTTGGCGAAAAAAACAGAATACTAATTAAAAAAAATGTAAAAAGCAAAAGATCATTTACTTCATGGGGTAATTTTTACAAGCAAATAACACTATTGAAATTACTGCAAAACTTAGTAGATTATGTAAATGATACTATCGACAGCGTTGCACCTGATGCCAATAATATTGAACTAATAAATGAAGTTGTACCAGACTTTAATATGTTTAATATAACATTTGCGAATATGTCACCAAGTGCAGTTTTGCAATACCTTAAGCAGAATTTAGGATTATGTATAACAATGATAGATAACAAACTATTTTGCAATGTTGCAAATACGTATAACAACACACACACATTAAAAACAGGCAATCCAAGCGACTTTATAGGCGACGGGGGTAATATATTAAGTTGTGGTATTCAAAAAAGTTATGCAGCTTTTTCTAGGTATAGAGTAGTTGTTAATTATTTGCTTGACGATGGACGTAAACAGCAATTGAAGTTTGGGGATGATAGCGGAGAAACTCACGAGTTCTTTTACTATAACCTAAAATACGATGCAAATAAATTTGAGCAAATAGGACTAGACTGTTTAAATAAATGCAAGCAAAATGTATTCACGGGTGATTTTGGATTAATGTTATACCCTTATATAAATGTTTATGACAGAATTTTATACAAACGTGATTTTCACTTTCCAGAAAGACAAGCAAGCTATGTAGTAACGGGTAAAAAATTTGTAGTTTCGCCAACTAAAGGATACAGGCAGACATTAAAAGTTTCATTTTTAAGCAATTTGTAATGAGTAAAGAAACAGAATTACAAGATAGTTTTACAAAAGCGGTTGATGTGCTGAATAAGTTCAAATCGTTCTATGATGCTACTATAATTGAATTAGATGAAGGCAAATATACATGCACTGTTGAAACTGTTAGCGGTTCTGTATATTACAATGTAGCTTTTGCAGTTCTAACAAATAGCTTTTCTACTATTAGGATAGTGCCAAGTGTAGGTAGTTCTTGTGTATTAGGTTTTAGAGAAAGCAATCAAGCAAGACCTGAATTGCTAAAAGTAGATAAGTTAGATAAAATAGTTTTTTTTGATGGAACGGTGGGAGTGCCTTTGACCCCTAAAACAGTTGAACAACTAAATACAATAGAGCAAAAAATAAACGATTTAATAACCGTTTTTAATAGTTGGACACCCGTTCCAAGCGATGGGGGCGCAGCCCTTAAAACAGCCCTTTCTACATGGGTATCTCAAACAATTACGCCTACTACAAACACTGATATTGAAAATACCAAAATATTACAATAAATTTGCGTTATGACTGATATTTTCTTTGATGCAGTTTCTAGGGATATAGTTTTAAAAGAAGGTCAAGGTTTAGCATTTACTAGCAACCCTTCGCCCCAAAACTTAGCTATATGCCTATATTCAAGGGGTGCAATTATGCAAAATAGAGACTTTGGACAAGGGATTGACAGCAGAGTTATTAATAGCAAAATTGATAACGTAGCAAATAAAATATCATTGGTAAAAAAACAAATATTAACGGATAAAGCTTTGACTGTTACTATTACCGCAAATATTGCAAATCACATTGTAAATATACAAGGCACATGTCAGTATTAGTCAAACCATTACCATTACAAACTGCTTTAGATGTAGTAACTAATAACACTGGAGTTGCGTCTATGTCTAATTTAGATCTGTTTTTGCAATCTAACGGTATAGATAATTGGACAGAAAATATTAAATCGGGCACAAATTATACACTACCTTCTACATTAGATGTTAATACAAATAGATTACAATCAATTAAAGGTAATGTAATTACAGAAGCAATCAATGCTCAAATGAGTGAAGATGCAAATTTTTACTTTTTGGAATTAGATAGCGTTTGGATATTGTCAACAGGATTTTGGAATGATACAGCAGTTTGGAAAGATAATAAATATTGGATAGATTAAAACTTATATAAATGGCATACACACCAATAAATAATGGGGATAGTGGTTTAGTATCGCGTACTAAAATTAACAACATGACAGCCGAATTATATAGCGGCGCAACTAAGTTAATTAAAGTACAAAACCAAACATTCAACTTTACAGTAGAAATACCGGCAAATAGTTATGCTTGGAAGTTATTTTTAGTAAAAATTGCAGGTGATGCTCAAGTAAAAGTGGGCACAACTCCCAACGGCGAAGAAATACTACCCGAAATAGGAGTAAACAATAATAATTGCCCAGGCAATAGTGCGGAAATTCCCGTTTCTACAACCGCATATAATTTATATTTTACGGTTGTTGCAGGTGAGGTTTCAGCATCTATATTCTTAATCCTAAACATATTCTAAAGTGAGTACTTTTCAAGAAACAGTTGCGAATTTAGAAACAGCAGGATTCGACAATCCTAGCGTAGGTGGATTGTACAAAAAGCTAGTTGAAGGACTACAATTGCCTATTGATGCCACCTCTATAGAGTTATCTAACGGCAAACAAGGCATTATTGATTTATTCTTATCTCAAAATTATGGCAAAGCAGGATATTATATTAATGCGGCAAAAGCCTTTCAATATGGGGATAATTTACTAATAGATGCAAATGGAAATTACTACTATTCTGCAATAGATACCACAAAGCAAATAATAAAACAAGCCGCTTTTGATTGGAATAAATCTTTAAATTATCTTTCTTTAAAAGTAGGTACAACGGATGCAACTGGAAACGTAACTGCACTATCACAGCCGCAACTAGCAGCATTTGTAGGGTACATGGATAATTACTTAGTTGCAGGTGTTCCCGTTAATATTATAAGCAAAAACCCAAACACTATAAAATACACCGCTAATTTAAGCTATTACAGCACTTTTGATTTGACAACAATTCAAACACAAGTAGCACAAGCAATAAGCAACTTTCAAACTAACTTTACCTATAATGGGCTATTTTATACTAATGACTTTAGCGATTATATAAAAAATAATGTTGCAGGGGTAAGGGATTTTTTTATTGCAAATATTACTTATGATAATGTTGCTTTTAGCGGTCAAGTATTTTTAAGTAGTGGCACTTTCCAAATTTCACCTTCAAGCACAATAAACTACATACCAGTATTGTAATGTTTAAAAAAATAGATTATAGCAAATTATTATTGTGGGTTTTAACACCTTATTTTGCCTTCAATAGTGAAGGTAAGCTAAGTAATACCTACAAGTTTTTAGCTTGCTTTTTACAGCCATTACAGCCATTATTCAACCAATACTATACTGATAGGATTAGGTTAATATTATTAGCACAATGTAAATTTACGAAGCAATTGCAAAATGTATTGAATATACTTTATGCACCTTCGCAAATTAACGACCCTACAAACGGGGGTATATATTTTAGCAGCCCAGAATATGTGATAAATGCAGCTAATAGTTTTTATCAAACCGATGCTATAATTTATGTAGGTTCTTTTGACGATACTGTGCAAACGCCCATTTACTTAAATAGCTTCAATGATAATTTGGGGCAAACTACATTGATAATTTATGTTTTAGACACAATTTGGGCTACATTTGCCGATAGTATTAAAGCGGATGTAGCAATGGTAGCTATTGCAGGGGTAAAATACACATTTAAAACTTATACAATATAATGTCAGATATATTTGAATTCCCAAGTGAAAGAATAGTTTACGGTAATATTACCAATATAGACCCAGCTAAAGCAGGAGGGGAACCCGTATTTGTTAGCGATATTTTAGCAACTCAGCAAGAAGCATTTGCAGCCGTTAGGGCTTTGGCAGGTATTAATTACGCAGTTGATACCTTTTACATATTACAAGGGCTAGAATACGATGCAGGTGCAGGCACCTATGAGGATGGAGTAATATATTTTAAAGCAGATACCGATTCTGTAGGACGTTTTTATTTTGTTGCTTCATTTAGTGAAGGCAATGCAATATTGCCTGATGCGCCAACGGGAGAAAATGCCAAGTTATACACCGATGCAGTTGTAAGACCTACATACAACTATTACACTGCTTCACCAGCGACTTTTAGTAGTGGTGTTACAACGCCGCAGTTTGATGGGAGCATGGATGAATATAGGCTTGCAAATTTTTTTTTAAAAGCACAGATAAATGCTATCAATACGTTGCTTGCTACATATGGCAATGTTGTAACTAGAAATGCAAGTGCAACGGCTGCAAATGGGGTTGTTCCTCTTTGGGATAATGTTTATTCCAAAAGTCAAGTATTGCCATTAGTTGGTGGAACTATGACGGGGGCAATAGTTTTAGCCGCCGACCCTTCCGCTAATTTACAAGCCGCTACAAAGCAATACGTAGACGGGTTTGCAAAGATATTGAAAAAAGGGAATAGGAATATTGGGGATGTACCGGGAACTACAACAACTTACACCATTACATTAGGCGGAGATGAATTAAATGATAACAACTACCTAGCATTTGCAACTATTAAAAGCAATGGTAGTGGTGCTGATTATGTTTTTACATGGAATCTTAGCAATTATACTACAACTTCATTTGATATAACTATTAAAGAAAACGAAAGCGGCATTCAAAACATTTCAATAGATTGGTTTATTATTGCATCATAATTTTATGAAAAAAATACTTATACTATTACTTTTTATTACAGGATATTGTGAAGCGCAAACGATAATATCACAGCCGTATTTGTTTCAAAAATACATTACTGTTAAAGATAGCGCAGCAATTAGCGGAAGGCTAAGAATACCAACAGACACATTGATAAACAAGCAAGGTATTGCGCAAGTAGGGGCTAATTTATACACAGGTAACGGGGCTTATTGGACTTTATCAAATCAAAGTATAATTTCATGGAATAGCATAATTGGTAAGCCTACATATTTTTTATCAAAATATGACAGCTCAACAGATATAAAAGACAGTATTCAAAAAAGGTGGGATAGTTCCAAGGTAAAAACTATTTTATCGTTGAAGGTTAATTATACCGATAGCAGTACAACATACTACACAAAATACCGTTCAGATACATCTAGGAGTAATATTTATAATGCAATAAATACAAAAGGTAATATTACGGGAAACTCACCTACTATTACATCCTCTGTTGTGCCTATAACATATTGGAATGGAACAAATAAAATAGGGTACACAAACGGTTTAACAGTAGATACAATAGCAAGCAACTTAACTGCCAATAATTTTTATAGTGGGTTTATAAGCGTTGCTGCAAGTGGCACTCAAATAACATTAACTACATTATCTGTTCCAAGCTATTTAATTACAGGAAGTGGAGGACAAACGATAAAATTGCCTAATGCAACTACGCTACCTAATGGCGCAATATTTACATTTAATAACAATCAGTCAAGCGGAACAATATCCGTAAATAATAACTCAAATACTTTAGTAGTATCTATCCCTTCGGGAGGTTATACATCAATTGTTCTTAATAGTAATGCAACGGCAGCAGGGTCATGGGATTGGCATTTTAGCGCACCTTCGGCAGTTCAATGGAGTACAAATACATTTAATTTAGGCAATGCTAGTATTACTAATGCCACATGGAATGGTAGCACAATATCAAGCGGAAAACTAGATACAACAACAAGATTTACGGGCATCGCAACAATTGGGAAAGCCTATAACGATAGCTTAGTATTAGCAACCGCAACAAATACCAAACTAGCTATTACCGACACCCTTGCAATGCTTAATAATCGTTTATCTTCTATCTCTTTAAATAGTAGTGGAGTTATACACAATAGCCCTATTACATTCAACAGACTAGGTGGGGCGTGGACGGGAACAATGAGCCTTGCAACTCAATCGCCATATAGGGTATTTTGGAATAATACGAGCAGCACATTAGCACCAGCATTTAACTTCTTAGATAGTAATGCTTTTGGCGGTGGATTCGCAACACAAGTAAGGGCTGCACAAACGGGGGGAAGTAGCTATACAGCAGGGCGAGGCATAACTCTAACGGGTTCCGCGTTTGGTTTAGATACTACTAAGGATATTACATATACTGGATCTAATTATTTTAATAATACTATAACAAAGTTCTTACCTACTAGAGCAGTTCAGATAGACAATAGTAATGGCATAGACCAACCAGCAATTAGGGCAACTGGTAGCTCATTATCTAGCTTTAACTTTATTACTAATAATGGAATTTTAGATATTAATACAGGAACAAATACAACAGGTATTAGGCTTAACACTACTTTTAGCATGACTACAATTGGAGGTGCAAGCTATGGAGGTGCAGCTACAATTTTAAGTACTTTAAATGGTAGACCATTAGTTTTAAAAAGTACTGCAAATGCAGACCCTAATAGTGATGGAGTAGTTATAGATGTTGCAACATCTTGCAGAACACCATTTAAAATAATGCAGGCAACAACCTATACACCCTTTATAATATTCAATGGGAGCGGTGCAGCAGGTAATGTAGGGATAAATACTACTAGTGATGATGCAACTAATAAGCTACAAGTTAATGGTTCGGCTAAAGCAACAGCGTTTAATTCTAACGCTACTCAAACAACTGTAAGTACTGGTTTATCTGCGGGAAGTATTGTTTTTTCTACACCTTTTAATGGTTCTAGCTATAAAAAAGTTATAGCTTATTGTAATGGAGTTACGGGAACTCTTTCAACGCCTTATACAATATCATTTACAAATACGCCGGTAGTAACATTTGCTTCGGCAGGCTTAACTGCATCGACATTAACAACTACGTCTTTTAATATTACAGGAGTTTCAGTAAATAGTGGATTTGTTATTATAGAAGGATATTAAAATTTAATTATGAAAAAGTTTTTTTTATTTATTGGGTTATTTTTAGCAATTGGCGTGAATGCGCAATTAGTTTCTATTATTGACACTAGCTTTCACCCTACAATTGATTCGTCATTAAGTAGTATTACAGCTTGCTCAATACAGCCAATTAAGTCTGCATTAAGCAATGATACCGCCACTAGGTTAAGTATATCAATAGTCAATGATAACCTATCCGATTTAGCCAACTTAAACGTGTCGTTTTTAAAAGAAAATTTAGCCCCTATAAAGTATTTTACATTTACGTTACAAGGGTATAATTATATAGATTGGAATGATAATGTTTATTTATTTAAGGTAGCAGCTACTTATATAAAAAACACTTATGGTATTGTTTTAATATTTAAAAATTAGTAGTGATGGACAACAGCACATGGCAAACATTGGCGGCAATATCAGGTGTAGGAGTTGTATTAGGTGGCGTAGTTATAGGCTTCTATACAACTGTTCATGTAAGATTAAAAGCACTAGAAATTGAGATACTAAACTTGCAAAAGAACCAAGAAAAAACGGACAATAAGTTTGACCGCATCATGGATAAATTGGAAGATATTAGCAAGGAATTAAGTTTAAAACAAGATAAAAATTAGTATTATGAAGTCATGGAAAACAACATTAGGAGGCATTTTAGGCGGTTTGTCATTAGCCGTTTACCCTTTATTAGAAGCTTATAAAGCAGGTTCTTTTGATGGAAAAACAGGCGGTCAATTAGTGGCAGCTATTGCGTTGGTTGTAATAGGCATTTTTGCGAAAGATAGCAATGTAACGGGTGGAAGTAATCCGCAATAAAAATAATAAATAGGATGCCTCTCAAATTGCCAAAGAATAGTATTCGGAGGATTTCGACGCACACTTCCTATTTTTTTTTATTTTAAACAATAAATAGTAATAAAAATGAGTGATTTAACTTTTGGGCAAAAAGCAGTAGGTTTAAATTTTACCCCATCAAACGATGATGCAGTAGGTCAAGCTAAACAAAAATTTGCAGATGCAATTGACCAATTAAATGATTTAAGAAATGCTACAGCAAATGGCGAAGTAAAGAGAATGTGTTCTATTGCAATTACAGAATGTCAAACAGCGCAAATGTGGGCTGTAAAGGCAATTACTTGGAATGATTAATTTGTTTTAAACCATCATCCCATTGATGGGGCGGTGTAAGTACACCTCAATCGCCGCTACGTTACCACTGGGTGGGTAGCGGCAAATTTTAAAAAAAAGTAAAATAAAATAAATGAAAGTACAAGATTTGAAGATTGGGCAAATTGTTTACCATAGAGATGTTTACGAACATAAAGAGCCTTTAAAAATTATAGGCATTAAAGAAAATGAATTAGAATTAGAAGGCGATTATAGCGGTGGTACGCATAACGTAATTCAATCACAATGGATGCCTTTAAAAGGCGTTTCTTTAATAAGAGATTATGCATATAAAGTAAGATGTAGAGAAGAAGTATTAAAATTAGGTACAATTGAAAGCGGTAATATTATAAAGTTGGCTGACATGGTGCTGCATTTTACAAGACAAGTTGAATATAATAAAGAGTTTTAGAATTATGCTAACAAAACTACTAGCCCTTATAGGCTGCTACTATCTTATTCGTGAGGTGTGGTATTGGTTAATGAATAAAATGTTTTTATGAATAGATACATGGTATATTTTACTATCGGCAAAAGAAAGCTAAAACATGAAGTATCAGCCCCAAACAAAGGCAATGCTACAAGTCAAGTTTACGCTAAATTTGATAATCCTAATATACTAGAAGTTAAACTATTAAACACCGAACAAGATACTTTTAATTGGTTAATGAAAACAATGGGGATTAAGAAATGAAAAACTTTAAAATAGCACTCCTACTAGCAACACTTCTAAGTCTATTCGCTTGTTTGAATGTGAATAAAGCCATAAGAAACAAAGACGTAATAAATGCAGTTTTAGAGGCGAATCCTTGCATTGGGAAAGATAGTTTAGTACACACAAGCGATACGACTATTAAAGTCGATACAATAACGCAATATGAGCCGTATGAAGTGGAATGTTTGCCGAGCATAGATACATTTAAACAAGTAGTGTTATTGCCAAGGAAGAACGTGATAATATACAGAACTATTCACGATACAATCACTAACTATAAAGAAGATATTAGAAAGATTACTGAATTAAATAACCATATTGCTGAATGCGACAAATTGGTCACTAAGCTACAATTGCGCAAAAGTTGGCTAATAGAATTTATTGCAGCGTGTTGCTTGGTGGTGCTGTTGGTTGTATTGTTGTTAAAAAAATAGGATTATGGAAGCAAAAGAAAAAGCAAGAGAATTAATAGAAAAATTTTTACCTGTAGCTTGTGGCAGTATAAACCAAGATGTTTTTGATGATTACGACAAAGTGCATGGTTTAAATAAAGGAGATAAAAAAAGTTTTTCAAAAGTACATGAACACTCTACCTTTTATCATGCAAAACAATGTGCTATAATTTTAGTAAAAGAGCGGTTGAAGGAACTTGAAACTACGCATATAGGATATGGTAAATTAGTAATGCAAGGTTATCAAAAATATAAAAAAGAATATTGGGCTAACGTATTAAAAGAACTTGAAAGTTTATGATTATAAGAAATAGCTACCCCGAAAAACCAATAGTAGAGTTTTGCAAAATAAGTGTTGAAATGGCTAAGATTGAAAATATCTTAAAACTATCTACAGCACATAGAGAAGTCAAAGCTGCTGCATTAGTGATAATTCGTAACGAAACGGGCAACTGTAAAAGCGTAATTAATAACACAAACATATCTGGTGTTCAATCTGATAGCGGTCGTTGGGCTTCAATATGGGATAATAAGATAGTAGCAACGTGCCAAAAAAATGAGGGCATGACGGGAAAATTAAGAGGCTTTGTTGTATTCGATAAACTTGAAACGGGAATTGATTTTTTAATTGATAGGATTGAAAACAAAGGCTTATTTATTGGCGAAAAAGTAGATAGTAGATATTATAATGGGAATGTAACAACTCCCGAACAATTAGCCGTTGCATATCATCAGGAGTGGGTAATGGGTGACAAATCGCAACCATCTGCACAAATGATAAAAGACTTTGTTTCAATGTATAAGCAAGCAATATTAAAATTTAGCTAGATGCCAATATCAAAATCAGAACAAGTAAGACAACTTATTTCAAAAGGAACTAAATTAAGTAGCCGAGAAATAGGCGAACAAATAGGAATAAGCCGAAAAGTAGTCGAAAGGATTAAGAATCAGTTGCTGAAAGTGGAAGCACCGCAACCAATAAAAGACACTAAAAGCACATTTGAACAAAAAGGCAACAAAGCGGAATACACATTTACGACACCAAAGCGAATAGTAAGCAAAGATGATTTAGTTGAGCATTGCGATATTGATTTGTCGCAATGGGAAATAGAACGAATGATTTGCAATAAGTGGGAAGTTGGCGCAAAAGATAGTGAAGGAGTGATTAACGTCACTCCTTTGTTTCAAGTAAAAGTTTGGTTAAAGCCGAAAGTAAATAACTTAGTAGTGGATTTCATTAAAACCACTATTGAGCAAATGAAAACATACTCACCTATATATCCTACATTAAATAGGAAAAAGAAACGTGACCCAACACTTTTAATAATTGATATTGCAGACCCACATTTTGGGAAATATGCAAGCAAGGTTGAAACAGGGGAAAGTTATAATGTAGATATAGCGGTTAAAAGATATAAAGAAGGATTTGACGGAGTGCTTGACAAAGCTAGTCATTGCGAACACGAAAAAATAAATATCATAATCGGTAACGATGCAAGCCACATAGATAACCCATTTAACACCACAACAGCAGGAACTAGACAAGACGTTGAAGGTTTATGGCATGAGAACTTAGAAGTGCTTAAATGGTGCTATATAGAGGCTATAGAAAGAGCTTTGACAATATCCGATGTACTTGTAACTCATTGCATGAGTAACCATGACTTTGTTTTGGGTTATTCTTTGGCTCAAATATTAGCTGCATGGTTTCATAATAATAAAAATGTAACTTTTGATGTAACACCACAACATAGAAAGTATGTGCATTATGGGCGTAATTTGATAGGTTTAACACATGGGGATGGGGCAAAGGAGCTAGACTTGCCAAATCTTATGTCTATTGAATGCAAAAAGGCTTATAGCGAAAGTGATTATATGTATTGGTATTGCCACCATTTACATCATAAAATAAGAAATATAAAGGACGGCAGAAAACACATACAACTTGAAAAAGATGGTAAAGGTATTTGCGTAATACATACGGGTTTGAACCTAGAATCAAAAGACAAATTTCACGTTGAATACATTAGAAGTATTAGTGGTACAGACCGTTGGCATAGCACAAATGCGTTTCAACATTCTTTTGCCGCAATGGAAGGGTTTATACATCATCCAGAATACGGGCAGATAAACAGGTTCACTCATTTATTCTAACCTACAAATATAAAAACCCATATTTTCAGATAATGGCTTAAATGAAAGTATGGGCTAATTCTGTCAACAAATCACCGAGAAATAAACGGTAAAGTGTTGATAGGGATGTTGATAGAAATGTTGGTAGGTTAATGCAGTATTTCGGTAATAAAAACAGTTTTTTTATTGTCTTTAAAATCGTCATAATCAGAATTAATAACTTGTTTAATTTTACTTGGTAAAGACTTTTCTATGCCATTTTCGCGCTCATACCTTAATACAATTGCTTCAATGTCGTCTTGTGATAATCCATATTGATTAATTCTTAAAGTATGAGTTTTGTATTTTAGGTTTCGCAATTCTTTTGACTTCTGATTGTAATACTTTTCAAGTTCTTCTAATTCGTATTGAATCTGTTGTTCAGGCGTTAAATCACAAGTAAAAACAAAGTATGGGTTTTCCTTATCCATATCAAATTGTACATCTTCAGCACCTTTACTTATTGCTTCATCAACATATTTTTTCAACTGCTTAACATTGTTAGTTAGCCTAACTCTTAATATTTCTTTTTTCATAATTCTATTTTAACGTGTTAAACATTTGGGATAATTTTAACATGAGGTATTAATGAATTGAACAAATCAAAATTTTCATATATATTGCCAACTTTTATACAACTATTTTTAATCCAGCTAACCGTTTGTTCATCGCTTAATGGGATTAATGGGAAAGGGTAATCGTTTAAAATATCTTTTTGCCAAATATGTACATGGGTATTAATCGCAAATCCACCTTTAACAGCATATATTCTGTATATAATATCGTTTGTTTCGCACTTAAATAAATCACCTACATATAAGTCATTGTCTGCTTTATCGTTTAAATTAACATATTGATTAAACTCTAAAATACTTAGTGACTCACGAAGTGAGTATTGATTTAATAAATCAAATATTGTCACTTCGCCCATTAAGTGAAACCCTTCGTAAGCCCAAACTTTATTTTTTTTGTCCCAAGCCCTAAACTTTAATATCAAATTACTTGCTTTACCCATATCCTACAACTTTTTAAAAATTAATACACTTACAACTAACCCCAACAAAGAGCCTAATCCTGCCCCAAAAGAATATAGTAGCCTATCTTTTAGACTGCCTATTGATATTCGTTTGACGTTCCAAGACCAAAATAAGCTAATTGTAAAACCACAGATAAAAACACCTAAGTAAATAGCTTTACTAATGAAGTACGTATTTATTGCCACAAAAAACACTTGTATAAAACCAGTTAGGAATAGTTTCATAAAGTAATATTATAGTATGACTTTATTGTTTGTTTAGTCATGTTTTATTTTAACTTCCAATTGTTCACCTGTTAATGACTTGTATAGGTTTTGAAGGTGGTGTAGAGTACTAACATTTAAGTAGTCATTTTTTACATTAAACATTTCAATAATGCAAAATACAATTCTATTGTTATAATCCCATAGATAAAACCAACTTTTTCTATACCTTATACCAGTATGGTCAAACCCACACCACTCAATCAACACTTTCTCACTCAATTCAACCGCTTCTACTTCATCAATAGGAGCGGTAATCGAGCCATCGTTGCATAGGGTAACTGTAGCTTTATTATCAGTACTAGGCATTGCGCAACAATATCCATAAACGCGACAAATAACGCCGTTGTGTTTTACTAGGTTGCCGCTTTGTAAATCTTCTAAGTTAATTATTCTATAAGGTCATTAAATACATTAAACAAATAGCAAATACCAATATTATACTTGCTGCTATAATTGAGCGAAATAAGTCTTTATCCATTTTTACTAGGATTTTGAGGGTAAGGTAATTTTGGTCTTTTGCCTTTTGGGTACGCGATGCAAAGTGTTTTTAAATCACCATCCAAACCATTATTCAAGTAATCTAAATTCATTGGTAAATACCAGCTACAAACTTCATGATTGCCACTTATTAAATTTACGTAATACTCTATTACATTATCATTCTTTAAAAAAAATGCTTCCATACTATTTACAATAAATTTTTATAGGTTGTTTTTCTTTCCAAATATTTAATGATTCTAATATTTTTTTTTTGTAATCAATGTTTAATTTATTGTAAAACTTTGCAAAATCAATCATATCTTTTTCGCTATATGGGTGCGATTGTTGTGAAGTGTTGTAGCCTTCTTTAAATAGCAATGGGATTAACGATGTATTTTTATCAGCCAAATATTCCACATAATCTACAACTTTATGGGCTTCTATATAGGTAGCTGTTGTAGCTAACAATTCACCATTAGCATAATAGTATATAAAATCTCTTATTATTTGTCTCTCACACTCCACAACTTCATTAGTTGTCAGGTTATGCACTAAGTATTTATTGCTCATTTGGTGTGGGTTTATTAAGTTCTGAAATAAGGGCATCGGCGTATAAAACTGCGGCTTCGGCTATTTTCGTTTCTTTTAATATTTGATTAGCTAATAACCCCTGCATTGCCATTGCAGCGAAGTATTCTCTTTTTATTAAACCTTCGTAAGCATACCCACTTGAGCCTACAAATGCAGTCACATTATCATTACCTTTTGTCATTTTTTCTATTTTTTTAATTGATTAATAAATACTATTACATGATAGATATTTGCAAATGCCACTATATTCTTATCGTGCAAAATAGCTTCTTCAATTGAATATATTAAATCATTAAATTCCCTATACTCATCTAATTTTTCAAGTTGTATATTCTCCCAAACCTCGTGAATCCAATCCCATGAGGTGTGGAATTTCATTTTTGCTAAACAAATCCTTTCAATTTGCATTGGCACATAGTTTGTGTTTTTATATAAAAAATGAATAGGAGTAGTATGTTCATACTTATTAGGAAATCCTAATGGAACTTTATAAGCTTTAACGTATTCGGGTAAAGCAGGGTAACATTCTTTATAAAAAAGTTCTTCCTCTTCTGTGCCAATATATTTCTCCCATCCTATATACTCAGCCACAGCTTCACTCATTTTGGCTATTTGTTTGGGGGTTAATTCTTCTTGCATATAGCATAATTTTTATTAGGTGAAAGATTAAGTAATTGTAAGAGGGTTTTAAAACTATCTAAATAGGTTTCGCAACAATCAGATAAATCTACATAATTAACTATAAAGCCACATTCATCTCGGTCAACTATACTTTTCGCTACATCATCTGTGATTGTGTATGTGGTGCAGAGGAATGTGTATGTAATGGAGGGTAATACAACTCCAGCTGTACCATTTAATCTAATAGAATAATAATATAGCCAATTGTTTTTAACCTCAAAAGATTTACTTTCCTTTGGCACCTCCACAAAAATAAAACTTCCCTTACTCGTTGTAATCTCATTCATAAATTACTATTGCTTCTTTAAATAAATAATTTTCACCATCAAAGGGAACTGTAATAGATGTTGGGTAGGTGGGAGTATGTTTAAGAGAATTGATAATTTGGTTAGCTGTTTTCATTTCGCTTATATAATCTAGTAATATACCCTTTAATTCGCTTTCACTCAAATCAAACTCTTTGTCACCGTAGGATTTGCGACCTGCAAGCCAATGCGTATAAGCGGACAAATCGCTACAATCTCTATTTTTTTCTTGAAAGTTATAATAGTCTACACAATGTTTATTCGCCAACTCCTCATCACTCATCGGTTGCTTAATCAAATTTTGAGGTGGTATTACTAAGAAACATCTTTCACTATCGTATAAATGAAAACTACCATCTGGGTTAATGCTTATTCCTTTGTTTTTTTGGGTAAATATTTTAGTTTCCATTATTCGGCTGGTATAAATTGGTTAATAAAAGAGTAAATGTTTAATGTTGATTCTTCTCTAAAACACATTAGTTCAAGTATTAAAGAATGTGTGCTAAATTTACGTATTGCCATAGGATTATTGATAATAAACTTATTGTTAGGCTGAAATGAAATACGTTCAATTTGAAATATAAAATCGCCATTTATTATTCTTACAATTAAGATTGTTTTATACTTAATATTATCAATGCCAGTAGTTTTAAATTGCCTAATGGCTACTATTTTATTTTCCATGTTCCTACTTTTTAATTAAATACGGATTATTATCCCCTAACTCTTTTTGGTCAATGCACTTTACCCCACTATTCAAATAGTGTATTAGTTTATTGTTTTGCATCTAGTAGTTTTTTAGCGTTATAAATAGCATCTGATAACATCCAGCTATTTTCATTATCCTGTATTTCAGTTTGCAAAACCAACTCTTTTAAGCATTCTTCAAGTGCATTTGTGCGGGATAGTAGATGGGCGTAATTAGCATATAGCACATAATTAGCACCCTCATAAAATTCGCTACTTCTATAAATTGGCAGCCTGTTCTTTATTTCTTCTACACTTTTCGTATATTATCTCTTTACAAATAACTGAACAATATTATTAGTTTCGTGCTGCAAAATTGGAACACCACTAACTTTTACTGTGCGTTGTTCAGCTTCGCATAACCATTCTAAATAGCTGCCATCGTGCCAAACTATTCTATCCTTTTGAAGTATTGCATTTTCCTTACTTAGCCTACTCCATGCGTGGGCTTTAACTAACTTGTTTTTACTGTTTAACGCTACTATCATTATTTTTTATTTTATCTATTATTAAATAAGCTGTCAATACCCAAATTGTAATCCAAATAAATAGGATTGTGTATAAGTTATACTCAATTGCCATAACCTAACCTTTTAATTTCTTTCTTTAAAAACCTTATTCTAGCTTCTTGTTGCCGTTCAATTGCATCTTTGAGCATATTGTGGTAATTGTCTATATTAAAGTTGCGTATTTGCTGCGGTGTGACATGCGAATAATTATAGTGAACTGCTTTCATGTACAAATTTTAAAGTTGATAATAATATTCGTGTTTTTTTTAGTGAAATTTCTTCCATTATAACGTCACCAATTAACGGGTCATGAACATAATAGCCTATTACTTGTTTGCCGCTTAATTTTGCATTTGCCTCTACTAATAGGCTTTTTTCGGGGTTAATAATCATTGTCTTCATCGCTATTATTTTTATCGTAATTAAGTGAAAGCCATATTAAGAATATTACTGATATGACTAGAGTGATGGGGATTAGCATAAGTAAAAAGCAGTTTATCCACTTGCTTAGGTGGGTGGGTTAATTAAATAAATTATTATTACCAAAATATTCTGGAAGTAAACTACCATTGTGTATTAAAGATTGTAATTTACCTCCTGCAATACATATTTTTTGCTCTTTATAAACACCTTCTATTAAAAACCCCCAAACTCCTTTCAAATTTATAGAAATACTTCTTTTTTCTAACTCTGCAATTATGTTTGCATTTGTTCTACTTAATTTTAAATCTGTTACTTTTTTCATACTTTCTAATTTTTATCAAAGTTCGCTTTTTTGCAAAATCTTTCTATAGTATTTCGGTAAACTTACTATTTTAATCGGTAAACTTGTACCAAATAGCAATCTCGCCTATTTGACAATAGTAATCAGCATCTTTATTATGCAGCCTAATGCCTTTGTCGGTAATAGCCTGAGATAGCGTTAATCTTACAATTGTTTGTACTTCGCCGCGTCTAATGACTTTATCATTTATGTTAAGCATATTCGCGATAATTTCTTTCTCTTAATTCAAATTCTTTCACCATTTCTAAAGGCATGGGATTATCTCGATTAAACTTCCATAATTCAGCCCTTGTTGGTTTGCGAAACTTATCTATTGCACTAGTCCAAATCTTACTGCCTGTACTTTGATTGTCACCTAGCAACGAGTATAATTCACTCGCTGCCATTGGTGGGTAATTGCTATTTTCCATAATTAAATCCCTCCTAGTTTTTGAATAGTGACTTCATCCATTTTATAAATTAAATGTAAAGCACTAAGATTAAAATTACCTTTTTCTACTATTGAATTGATACCAACCTCAGTAAGTGTAAAAGGGTTACAAAACACTTGCTTTTGGTCTTCGGTTAATTCGTAGTCGTTTTGTATTTTGGTTAATATTTGGTAGTCACCGTTTTGTATTTTTTGAATTGTTGCATCGTTCCATTTATCATTCCATTGTTTTTTTTGCTGTACAACTTCAATCCCACTATCACACCATTGTTTTATAAGTTTGCCTGTTTCTTCGGTGATAGTGAAAAACGGTTTATCCATAAATAACCCCGTTCTATCTTTGGAAGCGGTGCAATTATGCTTTTCATCCAAATTAAAATTAACTGTTAATTCATATTCAAAACCATCTCTAGTAACTTCTTTTAAACCAGCTTTTTCAACCTTTGTTTTTGTACCGTCCTTAATCATTTCATATTCAGTCTTTCTTCTAACAGTTGTAATCACATGACATTTACTTTGCAATATTGCATCAATAAACTTTTGGTGACGTGGTGTAAGGCTCGACCAATTAGTAAAACTATTACCAGTCATTTGTGAATGTATTTCTAAAATACCCCCTTTGCCATCCCATTCGTGAGTAATACTATCAACTATAATTACTTCCATTTCAGCATCTTCACACGTTTTAATAGCTTGAATATACCTTTCGGGGGTGTAAGGTGCTGCAAGTTCAATAGTGTTAAATTCGCCTAAATGACTATACAATGAAGCGGAATTGTTTTCAGTATCAATAACCGCTATCTTGCTCCAATTTCCTACTAAGCCATAAGCTAATAATAATGCACTATAAGTTTTGCCGCCACCACTAACAGCACTTAACCCTAATCTTAATTTTACTTTTTTCCTAGATGCCTTAACTAACTGCATATATTTTATTTTAATTATTTACAATTTTATGCGGTGGTAAAGTATGCCGCGCCACTAAGGGGATACTATTTAACCAACTTAGTAGTGATAGTTAATACATTACCTGTTAAACCACCTCTTGGGCTATCGTTTGTTAAAACTGTATCAATACCTATGTTTTTTAATAGTTTTTGTATATTGTTTGTATAGTCCATATTTGATGTAAAACGTCCGCTTCCGCTTGTATGTACTGGTCTAATTGTATTGTCGTAAATCTTAGAACTTTTATTTGTTCCGTTCAATAAGTCGGTAACTACTTGGTAAGCTATAGATGTTTTGCTTACTGATAATTTACTTAATCTTTTACTAGCTGCTGATACTTTTGTACTTTTCATTTTTCCTTATTTTTATACTGCAAATATCGGAAAACTATAAAACCTTTATTTATTAAATCGGTGAAAGTTGGGTGGTGTCGGTGAATAGCTAAAACAACTGCGATTGTATAGTAGGTTTGTATGTAGCATCATATCTTATATTGTCACCTTTGGGATATGGTAATTTTTTATAAGGCAACATTTCAGTTATTTTTTTTACTTGCTTTTTGCTGCCTAAAAAATAAAAGTATCTGTGTTTTCTTGGTCGGTCAATCATTATTAAATTATCACCAAATTTATTTCGCAACCATTCAACTCTATTTTCTTTACCTCTTGATAAATCCATTATAGTGCCATTGTGAAGGTGTTCCATACCTTTTACATAGTAATCTTTAAATTCAGCACTTAACCCCGTATAAATCCAATTAGTTGCCTGATAAATATATCCGTGATGGTTCTTTGATGTATCAGCATAACTAACTAATACTAATGGCTTTGGCAATAAATTAAATGATTGCGAAACAAAATAACTGAGTGTATTTTTTGGCAACCCTTCATTTACTACTAATCTATTTAATTCCATTAGTTTAAATACCCCCCCCCATAAATTTCTAAGTGTATTACTAACGGGAGTGCCATAAGTAACAATGCCTTGCAATATGTTATCAGTATTAAATAACCCAAAACAATATTCTATAGGTGGCATTCTTTTAGCGTAATGCTTATGCAATATCCAATCTTTAGCTTGAAAAGAGTCTATAGACTTAACTGTGTATTGATCTTTCATTTCTTACATTTTTTCACTAAATACTATCTCCTCCCCCTCTATCATTGCATCAATAATAGCCTCGACAAGTTCGCGCTGTTCGGGAGTGATTAAATTAATCTTTTCGGTTATCGCTGGTATTGATAGCAAATCACTATTCCAATTATGCTTTACGCCGTCGCGGACACTTTGCGGAAAATGCGGAAAAGTTATAAAATTCTCAAAGCACCAGTCTATTTTATTTAGGTACTTTTTAGATAGCTTCGCGCCTAATGTATTAGGGTCTTCTCTAATTACATCTTGGAATAGTTCAGATGCTATTTTGAGGTAGTGGAAGGGGGTGAGAATATTACTCATACTTCTTTATTTTTTCTCTCAACTCTTTATTTTCCTGCAACAATTCAGCATAAGTTCTAAGCTCTAGTCTGTCCTTAATTGCGTTGAAATTAGTAACTGTTACCTCGTCATTAACGTTTAAATAATTAGCTATCTTAGCTATTGAATAACTTACTGTTGAGTGGTCTAAAGCGCCAATATACTTACCTATATCAACTACTTTATAGTTGTAGTAATTTTTCCCGATGTAGCAGTATAGTTGTTTTATTCCAGTTATCCTATTACTTCTAAGTTTTGAATTTAAAGCCTTAATATGTATTCCAAAACATTCGCTAAATTCTTTTAGTAGTTCATCCGTTGTCATCTTCTAAATGTTTTATTTTTTCACACATTGCAATATATCTTTTAATGTTATGAAGCTGGTTAATAGTATTAGTATGATTTGCATCTAATCTCTTTTGTACTGCTGTAATAGCATGACAGCCATTTGCACTATAGTGTAGTTCTAATTGCATAGCTCTTTGAGTAAGATTGTACTTATTATAGCCCAAATAAAAATACAATTGCCTAATATTTACGATACTTTCTTTTTTAGTGGGGGTGCTCAAATCCTGTATAGATATGTAAAAACATTCGCTAAAATAGTTTAGTAGTGTGGTGGGGGTCATATCTTAAAATTTTCGTGATACTTACTTGTTTGAATTCCAATTTGGTTCATGTACTTGCTACCTTTTACTTTGCTATAATAGCGTTCTATTTCGCCGTATATGTAGTAAAATAGTATTTGCGCTATCTTAATATTAGGATAAATATACGTAGGCTGTTGGCAAGCTAATTCTATGACTAGACTACCTTCAAAATTAGGCTCGCAGTGCCCAACGTCACCAACTGTAACGTCTATACCTAGCCTGCCCAAACTAGACTTACCCATAACCTTAGCGCAAATATTTCCTTTAACCCCAAAGTTGCCTATAATGCAACTATTATAGATATACCCAGGGGCTAATAAAAAACCATTTTCAGGAATAGGTTTCTCTATCCACTCAATATCTTTCTTAATATCAATAACATACTGCTTAGTTAGCTTAATAGTGTCACTAATTCTTACATCATAGGAGCAAGCATTTAGGCGTGATAAATCCCAATCATCTATTATGATGTTTCCTTTTTCTCTTTCTTCGATAATTTTTAAATCGCTTAGTGGCATATTATAAATTTTTAGGAAGTTCGGGTAATGGCATCCAATGGGTTACGGTTCTATCATAATTAGGATGTGGGTCGTTAAAAAAACACAAAATATCGCCTTCTATACATTCTAAAAAATCTGCTACAACACCTCTATTCAAAGAGATTATTAATACAATTTCACCTATTTTAGGGGCATCATCTTTTACACTAATCCATTCCATTTTCATTACTTTTTAATTTTTCTTTAATAAAAGATTTTAATTCATGCTCTAAATCTTCGCACTTAATTACTTCATCATAACTCATACATATTAATACATCTTTAAAACTCATACAAGGTTTATTTTGCCATACATAATCGTCCGCTTCTTCGGGTGTATCTACTATGTGGTAGCTGTCTTTGTTAATATATGGCACTTTGTCGTCTTCTATTTTAATTGTGCCAAAGTCTTTTTTTGAAATTGCGTATTTCATAACTACATTGGTTTACAAGGTACTTCATTAACAAAATCTTTAGTTCGTGACGTGCAACCGTTTTCATCACAATAATTCATACTACAAGGATTAACGCATCCTAAACATTTTACAGACCCGTCTTTTGCTGAATATAATTTGACGTCATACGTAAATTCAAATTCGCCATGACGCATACAAATTGATAAAGAACTACTGTCTGATTCTAAAATTATTGGTATAAATACTTTTTTAAGTACTATTTGCCCATTACTATTTGTTTCTATTTTCATACTCTCCCGTTTTTAAGGTTAATTATTTCTTGTTTAAGTTCAATATTTTCTTGTTGTAGCTTTTCAAGTCTTACGCTTTTTCTTATTAGCATTCCGACTAATAAACTTGTAACAAAACTTATTAATACTACTTGTTTCTTCATATTTATTACGGCTGTTTAGTAGCCTTACTTTTTAACTCATTATCAATAAATTCTTTTACTTGTTGCCATTTGTCGAGAGGGATTGTAACTGTTTCAATCTGAAAGTCTAGACTATCTGATAAAAAAACTATGCTATTATTACCCACTTCAACGCTAACGTAATCGTCTATATCAAACTGTGCCATTTGCTTTACTTTTTAAAATTAAATCATATTCACTAGGCATAAATATTAGCTTTTGATCTTTAGATAAAATAGCTAAAAATATTTGCAATTGATTACTTTGTTCAACCGTTAATCCTATTTGAGTAATTCTGCCATCTTTTTGCTGCATTATTAATCCAATTACACCAGCTTCTAATTCCTTAAACTTCGCCATTGATTATTGATTTATAGTTAATTCAACATACCCAGCATTAACAAACAATTCTATAGTATCTTGTTTTGGGTTAATTAAAATAGCAACTAATACCCCGTTATCTGTAACCTTGATGTTTTCACCTTTTCTAGTATAGATTTTTGTAGGTTGTGGAATGCGGCGCATGTATGTAAAAAAAAGACCAGTTCTTATTGCTTCGTCTTTAACACCAAAATAATTAACCGTATTATCAATTTTTAAAAACTGCTTTTTTCCCCATATCGACCCATTATCACTACACTCCACCAGCTCCCCAACCTTCGGCTCATTTTCTAAAATATCTATGCAGCCACGATAGATATTTATTAATTCTTGCTTAGTCATAATTTATAAACGTTTAATTCAATTTTTCTTATTTCAAAATTAACTTTTTCAGGATTGCTCTCAAAGGATTTAAACTCACGTGGTGATATTACTTGCGTGCAGAATATTTCAAAATCAAACTTTGCAACAAACTTATTGGCTTTATAAGCAAATACAAAATCATCGCGAATTAGGCAGGTGTAAGTCATATATTTACCGTTTAGAATGCAAATATATAACATTTCTTTATTGCGCAATAAATTATTTATTTATATATTTGCCAAATGGAAAGAATAGATAAGTCTATATTAATATCTGAAAAAATAAAAGAGTGCTTGGTTAATAACGAGCGATCTATAGCTTGGCTGGCAGGGAAAAAAACACGTAAATACATTACACTATATAAGAT
>Ga0209188_1000357_pt1 | contig 46717 bp, 35 predicted proteins | sample C_130625_EF_Meta_FD_187307 | JGI IMG/M metagenome (GOLD analysis project Ga0209188, IMG submission 187307) | Freshwater microbial communities from Lake Croche, Canada to study carbon cycling - C_130625_EF_MetaG (SPAdes) (version 2) | ecosystem: Environmental > Aquatic > Freshwater > Lake...
ATTCGGTCATTGCGTATCTGGATATTGGAATTCTCATTAAGAAATAATATTTCTAAATCTTGAAGAAATCGTTGGATCTCCATTCTCATGAAATATAAAAAAATGAAAAAACAAAATGGAAATCAAAATCAAAATCAAAAGAAAACCAAAAAATCCCACAAAGAAAATATTGTTTTGTTTTATTCCCAATTCCCATATCCTAACCCTAACCGATGGGTAATTGCCATGTGAAATTCAAAAAGTTTTTTTTAATTTTCTGAATTTGAAATATGTTTTGTTTTCGTTTTTTTTGTAGCACAAACACAATCTAATGTCATGTCGAAGCGTCCTTATACATTCACATCCTCTACAATAACTCCCGTCCAAGTGGGTCCTCGCACCAAGATACAAAAAATGATTTCAACCATCATGGCCGAAGAAATTCGTCGTCTAAATCTGAAAATACAACGACTGGAAGCTGACAAAGAATCGTCGTCGTGTTTAGAAAGAGCCGTTGAAGCAATTTGTCGAGAGGCAAAAGAGACACTCGAGAAAGCGGCGGCGTTACCTCCAGGAGCTCCCGTGAACCATTCCAAAATATTAGAATACGGTCTCGTTCGCATCGGGTCAGCGTCTCAGGAAATCGTTCTTTGTTTGCACCGCAAAAAATTGTATTCTTCGTCTTCCACGCTTCCCTCTCCTCTAGTTAGCCCAAACTAAAATACTTGATTGGTTAGATATGTTTTTTCGTTATTAAACTGACTTAAACATCAAGCATGTCAATGCACTTGAAAATGGTTTTGCTGGATAAAGAAGGATATGCGTTCGGTTTGGATTGCGACAAATGACGAATACACTCTACAAAGGGTGCACCCAAGAACAATTCTTCGCTTTGGGTCAGAATATCACGCAAGAAAAAATTTGTGAGCGATTCGGCTGCCTCTTCCGCGTAAGGACGTCGACCATCCATTTGCAAAAACTCCACCAATTGACGCAGTAGCAGATGAGCGATCTCCAAATAATGCGACACCGAGATCAGTTTGTTGCCGTGTAAATGCTTATAAAAGAGAATCAAGCTGCGCCTTTTCTCATTTTGTTTGTTCATTTCGCAAAAGAGGTCGTAATTTTCTTCGGGATTCACGTACTGAATAGCCGCTGCGTCTGATGCAGAAGACAAAAACGTATCGATGCTCTTTGCTAGCACGCTGCGAAGAATCGCAAAATTGGATACCAATTCCGAATACAAATCTGCATATAGTTTTGAATAAAATTTGTTCGTAGAGGCCACTTCAAAAATGCAAAAGCCGATTTTGTCCACCAAGTCGTCGTCAATTTCCCGAGCGTCAAAAACAGGAATGAGAAGATCTTTGATACGATCGACAGTATCCATGTATGTGTCGTCGGAGACTTTATTCAAAAGGAGCTGGAGGGTTGAAATGATACTTTCCTTTACCTTTTCGAACTTGGGTTGGATGGGACTCGGTTTGTAGGAGCGAATGTTGGCCCAGCTGCTATTGGCCGCTTCTTGAACGGATGCTGCCATTGGAACTGCGCCACCTTTTCGAATGACCAGAGTGCTTGGATCATCCCCCCCGCTCTTCTTCGGGAATGTTTCGACCGAAAGTAACTTGGCTTCTTCTTCTTTTAAACGGGAAATCATTCGTGCCATCGCCGATGGACATTTGTCTCGACGAAGTCCCGTACTTGAGCTACATAATTTCTTTTGATCGTTCGAGGACAAGGTGGTAAGAAGCGAAGGCGAGCATTGGGAGGAAATCGCCGCCTTGATAGGATCCATCGGATCTATTACACTAGAGCCATTTTTCGCGAATCCACCCCCAACGCCGCCTCCTCCTCCTCCTCCTCCTCCTGCGCCCGCTCCACCAATACTACCTCCTCCACGACGAATCAATGGAATCGTCGTTCCCGATCCTGCGCCCTCTCCTGGGTTCTGAATTTCATCTGTCAATCGTTTGATCAAAAGACTTGTATCTTTCGGAAGTCTGGGCAAATGACCTGAAGTATAAATGCGTTCGTAGTCACGGAGTGTATACCGCATGGTGGCCTTGTCAATTTGCGGCTGCCCTTAAAATTGTGAGATCCCACCTGACGAGAAAAGAAGAAAACAAACTAAAACAAAATCAAATCAAAACAAATCGGAACAAAAGAATCCCCCCTCCCACTCAAAAAAGTTTTCCCTTCAAGTGATGGGTTCAGGTACAATGCAGGAAATGGAAATGTCGAAGAAAAAAAGTTTAAACGATTGAAATCAATGTCTTGATTATTCACTATTGTCCATCGAAACACTTTTTAAATCTATTTCTCCTTCCGCGAAAAAAAAAGCTCCTTTCAAACTTCTTCCGCTCCTCCCTTTCGTCATTTACATATGGAATTTCCTGCTTTGCAATCCACCATCTCCGCTTCGAAACAAGCTGCCGCCTCCTCTACTCCTTCCGTATTGGATGCATTTGACGAAGTTCAAACCGCCTTGGGTACGAATGCAGAAGAATCGTCTGTCAAAATTGCTGGCGATGAAATCGAGGTGATCGGATTTGACCAGTCGAAAACAGACACGTGGGACGGTTACGATTTTCCCATGCCGCTTCTTCGTGCAATCTACGCCAAAGGATTTGAGAATCCAAGTCCAATCCAGCAACGAGCCATTCGTCCCATCATTGAAGGACGGGACGTGATTGCTCAGGCCCAGTCAGGAACAGGAAAAACAGCGACGTTTAGTATAGGATGCCTTGCGAGCATTAACACGTCTCGTCCAGAAGTCCAAGCCTTGATATTGGCAAATACCCACGAATTGGCTGCCCAGACCTTTACCGTGCTCAAAGAGTTGGGGATGTACGACGAAAATTTGCGCGCGCAATTAATGATTGGTGGCAAGTCGGTAAACGACGATATCGATGCTTTCAATCAGGACAAACCACAAGTTTTGGTGGGAACACCAGGTCGAATTTTCGACATCATGAATCGGGGCATTTTTGACGTGGCTAGTATCAAAATGATTATCTTGGACGAAGCGGACGAGATGTTGACAGGAACTTTCACGGATCAAGTCCGAAAAATATTCTCCTTTTTGACAGAGCAGGCGCAAGTCATTTTGTTTAGTGCTACTTTTCCAGAAGAAATCAAGCGGATCACCAAACAGATCATGCGAGATCCTGTCCAGATAACCGTCCATGCCGCCAATTTGACTCTCGACGGGATTAAGCAATATTTTGTACGGGTCGATCGCGACGAACAAAAATACTCCACTTTGGTGGACATTTACCAGCTGTTAAACATTCCTCAATGTATGATTTTTGTGAATAGTGTCGAGCGGGCTCAGAAACTGACGCAAGACTTACGCAACGAAGATTTTCCCGTGTGCTGTCTTCACCGCGACATGGGCAAAGGGGAGCGCGAAGTGTCGTTGGAAGATTTTCGTCGAGGCAAATTTCGGATCATGATATGCACGAATATTACGGCCCGTGGAATCGATGTGCAGCAAGTATCTCTGGTTGTCAACTACGATGTCCCCAAAGATCGAAATTTCATCGCAACGTATTTGCACCGCATAGGGCGAAGTGGTCGATGGGGACGCAAGGGGACCGCCATTAATTTGGTTACATACAAAGATTCCTCCGTTTTGGCTGATATTGAGGCTTACTACAAAACTCGCATCGCTCCTCTTCCTGAGAACCCGACACTGTAGTTGAATCGGAGGGTGGGGGAGCGAGGACGAGGACGAGGGCGAGGTCGAGGACGGGGCGATGGCGATTTACAAAAAAAGGATTCGTCGTAATAATTTGTTTTTCTTTCGTGGCTGAATCACAAAATAAAATTAATTCCAAAATCTTTTATCCCTTCCATTTCTCATCAAAAACAAACAAAGAATAATCCAACCATGATTATGTTTATGACGATGACATTAGACCCTCAAGACAGCTTTCTTTCGGGAAGCAAAGGACTGTTGGGTCTACAAGATATGCTTTTGATAGGGGGCGACGGAAATGAAGGGGACTCCGATAATCGCTTTATCATGAATCAAGATGGCGATTCCATGGACGGGATAACGTCCTCCCAATGCATCGAAATTTTGGAAGATATTGTGGAAGAAATGAACGACACTTCTCTTCCAGTACCTTCAAATCCGACACCTTCAAAGAAGCAAGCTTCGTCTCCAACTGCATCCAATGCAGCCAACACATCCACCCCGCCCATCACGACAAGCGCATCGATAAGCGATTATTATGCCACGGCATCCCCTCGCCGAAAAGAAATACGAGCCAATTACAAATCCAATATCCACAAAATTGTCGATCATTTCGATTTGCCGATCCATTATGCCCACGGTCGCGAAAAGCTAGATCTCAAAATGGTGAAAGATCTAGAGCTTGTCGAGTCGCAAGACGGAGACAATAAATTGGGAATTTATGAACGACTCATGAATCCTCAATCCCAGTTTGGGAAAACGATCGTACAGCAATTCGCCAAATTCTATTCTACTGACGAATCCTTTCTGCAGCAAAATCAGGAGTTGCTATCAAAATTTAATCCCCAAGATGCTTTCCAAGTGCCGATTCGAGACTGTATGATTCAGCTCTGGGACGACATCAAAAATGATACGGATTTTAATTACACATATAGTTACTTGGATTGGGAAATGTTTAATTTTCTCAACCAAAATGAATGGTTTCTTTTGTTTATGACGTGGTACAATTTAAGTGCGCCCATCATGTCCCTTTTGGGACCTGTCATGCTCCTCATTTTGCCAGTCATTGTTATTTTATTGGGCAACTCTCCTTTGAATGGTGAGAATTATGTCCGTGTTCTTATGGAAATGATGGAAGACAACGCCGTCGGCCGCCTCATGACGAGCTCGTTTCGCAATAGCTCCCCTCAAGAAAAGCTTTCGATGCTAATGTCGGCAACCTTTTATTGTTTCTCTATCTACCAAAATTTTGTCATGTGTCAAAAGTTTTACAAAAACATGAAACTTATTCATACCAATATCGGGGTCATTTTGGAGTATGTGCAAGCATCCATTAGCGACATGCAGAAATTTTTGCAAATTTCGGGTTCTTTGTCCAGATATGAAGACTTCAACAAAGATGTCAGGTGGAATCTCGACAAACTCCAAAAAATGGAAGCAGACCTGGTGCGAATTTCACCTTATATGTTTAGTTATCAAAAGGTTATGGAAATGGGGTACGTTTTGCGATGCTTTTATAATATTTACAATGATGCAGACCTAAATGATGCTATGCTTTTTTCGTTTGGATTTTCTGGATTTTATGAGTGCATGCAAGGGTTGGCCAATCGTGTGCATGCAGGTAAAATGTCTCCTGTAGAATTTGTGAGACCAGGAATGGATGACAAGGGTTCCGAGGAGGATGAGGAAGAGGAGGGAGAGAAGGAGGAGAAAGATACACCAAAGACCAAAAAGGCACTCACGAAGGTATCGACCAAGCTTACGTCCGCTTATTATCCAGGGATCATCGACAAACCTGACATTGTTGTCAACGATATTACTTTGGATCGAAATATGATCATAACGGGCCCGAACGCGTCTGGAAAAACCACCGTGCTAAAATCGACTCTCGTGAATATTCTTCTTTGTCAGCAATTGGGTGTCGGATGCTTTACAGAGGCTACCTTGATTCCCTACAACCATTTTCATTGTTACCTGAATATTCCAGATACTTCGGGACGGGATAGTCTATTTCAATCAGAAAGCCGACAGTGTAGCGAGATCCTGAAAAGTATCAAGACCAACAAAAGCCGCCACTTTTGTGCTTTTGATGAATTGTATTCGGGCACCAACCCCGAAGAGGCTGAATTGTGTGGGTATGCATTCCTCTTGTATCTGACCAAGCAAAAAGCCAGGGTCGATTTTGTATTGACCACACATTACGGAAATATGTGTCGTCGTCTCGACAAACAGAAAAGCATCGCCAATATGCGAATGAAAATTGAGAACAGAGAGGAATCGCATTCAGCTGTTGATCTCGACGATGCCGAGGAAGATTTGGACATACATAATAATTACACCTACAAGTTGGAAGAAGGCATCAACGATAAAAATGGAGGCATTGTTATTTTGCAGCAAATGGAGTATCCCAAAGAAGTATTGGAAACATTGGCGTCAAATAAGGGAAAGCAAAATCATGAAGAAGATGCAGAGTCCATTCTTTAGCGATTCGTAGTTTTGATTTAAAATTAATATTTTTGGGGATTTCAAAAGTTGATCATCATTTTAAAAAAAAAAGTTCTTTTCCATCCCTCCATATCTATCCTTCCATTTTCGTTGTACCCCCCTTCGTTTTAGTTTCGTTATTTAAAAAACTAAAATCCATGAAAGAACTCCATTTATTTGTTGGTCTTTTAGTTGTCCTTTTGGCTATTTGTTTGGTCGCAAATTACTTCTATCAAAAATTAGAAACCCAAAACTTGAAATTGACCTCGGTGATGAATTTAGTTTCGACCATGGCCAATGAAATGACCGTCATGAGATCGCAAATAAGTAATTGTTATACTTCTTATTCAAACTCAATGGAAACTTCACCAGCACCAGCAACAGCTCCATTCTTGGAGAGAGGGCAGAATGATGAGAGGCTTCCAGCGGAAACCAATGCTATCCGTGATGAGTCCCTTACAGCTCCTATTGTTTGTATACCTTCCATCGCTCCAGCAACCAAAGAGATTGTCCTCACCAGCCCTCTCATTGAAGTTTCTGATGATGAACTTGACGAAGACACGGACGGCGAGAAAGACGATGACGAAGAAGACGACGAGGTCGACGACATCGACGAACACGATCTATCTAGGGAAGAGGAAATATTAATGGTGGATGATTTAGAAGTTGTTGACGTTAATCTTGAGGATCATTCAGACGGCGTAATAAAACTTGCTGCATATAGGAACAACGATTTGGAAGGCGATGATTACGACGATATGGAGGGAGATGAGACGGGTGATTCTGAAGAAATAATCCATAATATGACGATGGGACTCATGATGAAACTCGGAGGCGGGATAGGGGGTGGTGGGGTAGGAAGAGGAGGAGGAGGAGGAAGCGACCTTGGTGCGGCAATGTTTGGCGGTCTTGGTCCTTTGGGATTATTGGCGGGGGCTTTAGGGGGGAGGGGAGGAGGAGGAGGAGGAGGAGGAGGAGGAGGTTCGCGAGGTCAAGGAGGAGATGATTTTTTCTCCTTCTTAGCAGGACTTTCGAAAAACGATTCCATGACGCCGAGCGATGAAGGAATCGGTCTGGACATAGAAGACCATAAGGAAGGAAGTGATCTTCTTCCGAATCTTGAGGTTGACGTTGATGGTCATGATCATGGTAACGATGACAATGACAATGACAATGACAATGACAATGACAATGACGACGATGACAGCCGCGGAATGGTTTTTGGAGACATGGAAACGCTTCCTATATCAGATGAGGAAGTACCATTTCCCTCTCCGATGGTCGACGTACCCCCCTCGATGGAAAATCATACATGGAATTTAGAAGACATCGTTACAGAAGATATTAAAGTTGTGCAAATGTCCAATGATAATGCCGAAGAGAGTTCCGCCTTGGATGGTGCATTGACGGACCCCGCCTCGTTGAAAAAGGTTCCAGTGGCCAAATTGCGGGCACTTGTGGTTGAAAGGGGACTGGCTGCATCCTCTGACAAATTAAAAAAGCCAGATCTTCTCAAACTCTTGGGCGTTTAAACACGCAAAGAAGGATTGATACAAAGATCTTTGCGAGGAAAAATATCTCCCGACATGCATTGTTGCGACTCGTCAATAGCAAGACACGTTCGCACACCCATATTTTCTCCCGCAAAACACCATGATCCCGTTTTGTTGTTCGAAGAAATCTTTTGCACGCTGCTGACAGAATTATCTGGGCGAACGTTGGTTTGAGTCGATATGGAACTTGACGATGAAGTAGATTGAGGAGAATTGGTAGATGCATTCGTTGCCGTCGCACCTGTAGGAGACGCAGAATTTTGTATGCTACTGGCGGCCATATTACCGACTACATTGCTATTTGTAGTGCCTCCATTTCCTCCGCCTCCCCCTCCCCCTCCGCCTCCGCTACTACTTGTCGCAATGGCCACAGCACCTGCTCCGTTCCCAGCCGTTCCCGTATTTAAATTAATGCTGGATCCTGTAGCTCCGACCTTGATGATATTTGCACCTACCCCAACTAAGGCGGCCGATGTCTCCGCTGCCGCGGTTGTTCCTATGGCTGCATCGGCTCCGATTACAAAAGTATTGGCGAATTCTCGAAATACAAAAGCGAGATTCGCTCCGAGAAAACGTTCGACCGATTTGGTCATATTTGTCAAAAATACATCGATTTCTTGCGTCCCCTTGGCCAGGTAGACAAAAATATTGAGTCCGAGCATCGACAAGAAAATGATGAAAACGATGGAAGCAAAAATTATGGACATGGTCGATGGGCTTGTACTAGGAGTCGCCGCGTTTGTCGCCGCCTGTCCAAACCCCATCATAGAATTTGATCCTGATTGGGCTGGGTTGGAATTAAATACCGACGGAAGTTGAGAAGCATACGATGATGAGGCGGTGGACGAAGAAGACGAAGAAGGAGCAGGAGCAGGCGAACCGAAATTCATGATTCACTAGGCAAGCAACAATGATGAAATAGAAATAATAGGAAAAAATAGAAGAAAAAAAACAGTTGTGACTTTTTGTAAGGGAAGGAAAAAATAGCAAAACTTATATCCGCGGTATAAATGTTTCACCAAACGAATTCATCGTTTCCAATTGCGATATGGTGCGGTCAAAATTACTTTTCCCTCCGCTGCCCGTACCATACAAATAATCCGTTTTTGGTGAATGCTCATTCCGTTTGATTTGTTTGTATATACGATCTATTTTCGTCAGGACATTTTGAAGAATCTCTTTGTCTTTTGGATGGGCAATTTCTTCTTCAAACGCTACCCGCTCGGTAAGTAGAGTTACGCCGAAAAAGAGAAAGACATTCCGTTTGCGAGCATGGCCAGGTAGATATTTTACTGAAAACAATTTCAACAAACTCGTCATTACCTTCGGTATAAGGATCGCAACTGATCCTCCTGCTCCTGCTCCAGCTCCAGCTCCAGCTCCAGCTCCTCCTGATCCCGTCATCCCCAGTCCTCCTTCCGTGGGCATCCCTTCGGCCTTTCCAACCTCGACTCCCAACTTCGCCTTGTGCAGCAGGATATCCCACAACATCCAAACACAATCTTTTTGGTATTTGGACTCCACAGGGGCAAAACTCCGCCGTCCGCATGTCAGTGGTTGTTTTTTGGCTCGACAAAGGGCGTCGTATTGAATCATCCATTCCAACCAAAAGAAACTGTTTGCACTGTCTTTGTTATGCAAATGGTAACACAACTCGTTGACCGCGCAAATGGTTTCTTGTGGATCTTCTGCCATGACAAATCCACCTTCACAGAAACGAAGATTGGGCGCCCGCATTCGTTCCTGAAGTTGAATCAAATCAAAATCTTCTTTTCGAATTCTGATGTCATCAAAACTATTTTTTCGTTTCGCACAACATAACAACGTTACAATTTCAGCAAATAATTTACGAATACCATCGTGATTGCGCATGCGCAGTTCATCATTGCGAAAGTACTGGTGCACGATGTCCATGAATTTTCTCATGCGCATATCCAGGTAAATGGCCATTTTGGGGTTGCCCCCGTGAATATATTTGCCGTAAAAGCCCAGGATACAGTCCCATAAATCCCCGAAATGTCCCGAACAAACCAGCTCAGCACTCCAATAACAAGCAGGCTCAATTTTGGACTTGATGATATTTTCAATCAATTCTCTTTTGACATCTGTTTTTTTGAATTCGGAAAAAGTGATCGTGCGAAAATGCCCAGCGTTTCGAATATCGTTGATTTGGGAAGTGACATCTGCCATGATTTATTTTTTTTTCCACGACGTCGGAAATTCAAAGACAAAAAGTTTCAATGCAAAAAAGAAAACAAAAATATATACTTTTACAAAGCAATTAAGAAATCAAGATTGATTATTTTCCAATTTGTTGGAATCAAATTTCCGACCCTCATTACGCAGAGTTTTTTCCCGCTTAAACAAAACAAATCGAAACAGATCAAACCATGATAGATGGTTCCTTGATGATCCTGCTTGTTCTTGTCTGCCTCATCATTTTTGTGAAAAATGCGCCCCCGCAACTTCTCGATCGCCTGCCTTTCCGTCATTCGTACGCATCCGATGTCGAAGCCTTTTCATCCAAACGGAGATCTGATCCGAACCGCATAACATTTCTCACCGATCAAAAGATCTATGACTCTTTCTACGCAAGTATTTACGATCTTCTTGTTTACAGTGAACCTAGACTCAAGTACGAACTCAAAACAATAGAGCACGACACGATGATGAATCCATCAAGAAGCCGTATTCTGGATATCGGATGTGGTACTGGCCATCATGTGGCAGCTTTTCTTGGGAAGGATTACAAAAATGTAACGGGAATCGACCTCTCGGAAGCAATGCTCGACCGCGCACGAAAATATTATCCACAATATACGAAACATTATCGCCGAGCGGATGCATTGAATCCGTCCATTTTTCACGAGAATGCATTCACTCATATTTTGTGCATGTATTTTACTATTTATGAGTTCAAAGACAAGAATGTCATTTTTCGCAATGCTCGTCAATGGCTACTGGGGGACGGATATTTTGTAGTCCATCTTGTCGATCGCGAGAAATTTAATCCGCTAGTGCCCATGTCCATGCCTTATCTCTTGGTGAATCCTCAGACATTCGCGCACGAACGCATGACAAAAAGTAAGGTCGTTTTTGATCAATATAGCTACGAAGCAAACTTTGAGCTCGATGAAGAACAAGATATGGGCATCGTCAGGGAAAAATTTACAAATCGCAACACGTCAAAAATATTTCGCAAGACGGAAATGCATCTTCATATGGAATCCATTGACTTTATTTTGACGGTTGCCAAAAAGGAAGGGTTTAAATTAGTTGGCATAGTCGATCTGTTAAAAGCAACTTATGAATATCAATATTTGTACATATTTCAGAAACAGTGAATTTTAACATGATGCCGATAACGCATGGAATAAATATATACATCATGGGTCAGGATTTCGTTGCGATCTTATGAGATTAAGTTATCATCAAAACACTTCTTAAACGTTTTATTGATAAAAAAAATATAAAATCGGCGAAACAAATTTGAAAAAAAGCACTATGACCTCTTATATTTGGCCAATCGTCCTTTTCTTGGCTATAGCTGTCGTAACCTGGGTAGCCTATATAAAAATCACATTTCGATTTTGGTGTCAGTCGACAGCTTTCCATCGTTATGATTTGTCCACTTATTTTCGTCCCGCAGGATTAAATCGAACGCAGCCTCCTCCTCCTCCTCCTTCTCCTTCTCCATCATGCCTATTGGAAAAGGTTCGTATCTGGGATCTCTCCTATCTCGACTTGAAAGGGTATCCTTCGGTCCAAAACGTATGGAATTTCCTTATGAATTATAGCCCTCTACTGGGAATTCCCGACGCCCAATGGGAATCGCATATTCTACCTCTCTTGATCGGGCATAACTTCGCCACGACTTTTGTAGGGATTTTTCGATCCGAACAAGAAGAGCTTGTCGCTTTGGGCATTTCCCGCGCAATCCAAATAACCATGAATCGAGTCTCCCTCTCCTCGTCAATACTCTCTCTCAGCGTGCCTGCCGCTCTTATGGATCTTGTTGCTATTCACTCCGATTTTCAAGTTCACAAAGACCATTATTACGAAAATATGTTATCGAATCTTCAATGTTATTTGAATCCACACAAAGGAAAAGTTCCTGTCATCCTTATTTCATCCTTGGACGATGAATGGCAAGGGCCTAGCAAAATATTGGTTCCTCTGCTCTCTTATGATCAATTTGAGATTCCTAATCCCGTTTCTGACAAGGCATCCATTCATTTTCCCGACAATGCAGGCATCCGCGTCGATCGCTGCACAAAGAAAAACTTTCATTGGTTTGCTCAATTTTTGATTGGAATTCACCAATCCCAGCAATATGATCTAGAGATGATGGCCGAACCAGCAAATTTGTTGGGATTGATTGAAAGTAACCCCCCTTTGTTGATCGTTTATTTGCTCAGTGATTCCAGACATAAAACTGTCTTAGGTGCCTATTTGTTTAAGCCTAAACCTAAGGATGGTCTGCACTTTGTCGGATCCATATACGGCGAGACCAGATTGGTGGGCAGATACAAAAATTCCGAAATTGTCTACAACATAACTTCCAGCGAATTTTTCATGGGGTTGAAAATCGCTCTGGCAGCGATGGTGGACGATGATGATGATAATGCTGCCTTCTATCCGTTTGTTTGGCACAATGTAGGGGATAACATTGTTTTGTGGGAGCAGTGGCGCAAAAATGCCGTTCATGATGGCAAAAGCCCAACAAAACATAAAAACAATTGGTATACATTGGGCCTTTCTTATTGGTCAAGAAATCCCGTAGAGGCATTACTTTTGTTTTGAGATCTTCATCTTACGTAGCGTCCCACTTTGACAAATGAATCAAGAACAAAAATGATAAAGACTCCCAAAAAGAAATAAAGAATGATTTCTTCGTACATGGAATTGGTTCGTTCATCTTGTTGTTCTTCCAAAAGGGAAATAATAAAATTTAATTTGGTAATAAGTGGATCATTGCCATTGGACGAGGGGTGGTCAGACGACCCCATGTTCCATTGACTCATGATGGAGTCTGGTGGGGCGGAAGGAGAAAAAGCGCTATATGGCAAATTTGAGGAGGGGGACGAGACTTTATTGCTATCGGGAGGAAGCGAAGGAGTTTGAAACATAAATGGTTGTTGAATACGACCTGGAGGGCCACCATTTTGCAAGACTCTTTTGTCGTTCATCTGCATAGACAGTTGTCCTACATAGGGTGAGTTGTGAACATCAGTGCCGTCGTCGTCTGCTCGTAAAAATTCGCCTGTATTTAGTTGACGCATCATATTGTCGCTTGCTACTGGATTATTTGGATCTTCGTTTCCTCCACTCAAATCGGTCGATCTGTTTTGCTCTTTGTCGATGGTCATTTGAACTCCTGCGGAAGAAGGAGGTTGCAGAGGTACAAAATCGGCCATGGAATTCGACATTCCTTCTACGAAATCGTCGTCATCGTCGGTTCCTCCTCCGTGCAAGTATTGGAGCGCACTATTTACTTTTGACGATATATTTGAACTTCCTGCTACACCACCGCCTCCTCCTCCGCCTCCTCCTCCTCCGCCTCCTCCGCCTCCGCCTCCTCCTCTTGACCTCTGGGTCGCTCGTCCATTATTGCCACTACCATTACCATTACCATTACCATTACCATTACCATTACCATTACCATTACCATTACCGTTACTATTTCCATTACTGGTACTTATTCTATGCTGAGTTCGTCTCCTTGGTGGTAAATGGCTTCCGTCGCTTCTCTGAGAAGCACTCCGATGATATAAAGATACATCGAATGTGTCATCATTGAATAGCGCGGCTGTTGACGCTAAAGACATGTAGATATATTTTCCGTCCTACTTTTCACCAAAAAAAACAATCTTGATTTCTTCCTTGAAATCGGTTATATATTCCCGTTTCTTTGTAAAAAATTGAGATAATTCTTTTTTAGTCTACACGATAAATTTTTCACTTTTTGTCCATATCTTTTTTTTTCTTCCAATTGTGAGAAAGTATACTACAAGAAAGGTTGTTTTTGGTAAATTTTTTTCTTCTTCTCTATTCATCTCTTTGTCCTTTCTACATCAGAGGGGGGTTCATCTCTTTGTCTCATTTTATTCCATTCATCTAATCGGTCTAATCTTCTCACACAATCCATCCTAAAATTACTAATGAAAACTCTTCATCTTCTTCTGGGACTCTACGTCCTTTTTGTTTTGTTGACACTGCAATTCCCCGATGTATTTTCGGGCTTTATTGGTTCGGTCATCGGGAAACTCATCTTTATTTTTATTATCGTCTGCATTACTGCGGTTGATACTACAGCAGGACTTTTAGTTACCGTTATCTTTATTTCTCTGGAAATATTCCTTGCGCTTCAGCACGGCGCTGGCCGAGGGCTCGGAAGGACGTCTACGGCAGCATCCAAATTGACGCGAGAAGCCTTTGGCGAATCTCTCTTTTCCTCGGCTCCTTCTTCTCCTCCCAAAACTGATAGCAAAAAGTCCCCACCTGTCTTTGAAGAAGTAGATATTACGGGAGGATCTGTAGCAACGGCTAGATTTGGTTCAACGAGTGGCGGGATCGACAAGAAAACCAAAATAGAGGATGTCGGATATTCACCTGATATTTTGGCCGCAGGAAGTCTATTGTCGTCTGCAACCAGTACAAACAAAGCTGCTCTTGCCCCCGCATCTAGCAGTTTAATGACAACCTCCGAAAGCCTTCTCTCTGCAACACAAAAATCGAATCCCAACGTCGGTCGCGCGTCGGGAGCCATGGCGCAATCCAACGTAGATATTATGAAACAAAAAATGAACACGGAGACCTTTTTGGTAAGGAAAACGGGAATCAATTATATCAATCAACACAATTACAAAGGGACTCCTTTAGGTAACAAAAACCCCTCAGCTGCCTCCAACATTCTTTCGAACGACACACTAAATTATACTTCTCTTTGGTAACTTCTTTTTTTTTTGAAGCTTGAATTTCATAAACGTTGACTTTAAAATATTCCTCCGTTCAATTTTCCTCCTCCTCCTCCAAATCTCCACCTCATCTTCTTCCTCCTCCTCCTCCTCCTCCTCCTCCGTCTTGATTTGATGAAACAAAAAACCAAAGATCCGAAACTATGGACATTTATACCCTTGTTTTTTCTCACCATGTTAGCAGTGATGATGTTCACTCTATCGGCCCCTTCCCACGAAGGATTCTCCGCCAGTTTTATTCGTCCTCATTTACGGACATCCAGAATGTGGTGGGACAACACCACGAAAAACACGGATCAAAACTGGAATAGTTTGAAACGAAAGATTTTAGGCTAAAACCTTTGACCATGTTTATTGAGCTGCCGCTACAGGCTCACCAGCATTCAGTACGTAGTAGACCCCTACAATCGCTAAACATAAAACAACCAAGGCGATGATCATCCACACAGTATACTCTGTATTCCTCTGCAAAACAGCCGTATCACTTACCGATAGCATACCTGCGAGCGATGGTGATTCATTTTCTGAAAGGTTTTTGACATGAAAATATTGATCGCTTCCTTTTTGAATCAGATCTGAATTCATTTGAGTAATCTCGAAAATTCCCATCCCCCCAGTATCAAAGCCTTCCTTTCCATGCATGTAATGGTACAATTCCGACCCCGTTTTTGAAATAGAATGGGCGACCCCATCTAATTCATTCTCCGTCACCGATTTCGCTTCTTCCGTGCCCGCAGTGAATGCAGCCAAGCCACATTTGGTTGTTTGGGTCATGTAACTAGGAGTACCTCCCCCGCTCGATCCCAAAGACATTCCACCATCCAAATTCAAGGATGCGTCTCCCCATCCTAAACTGCTTCCATAACCTTTGCCATCGGGCATGGGATAATTTGCCCACGTCACACTATCGATTCCCACCATGTCTTGCGAGCAAGATCGATCGTTGGACAACGCAGGATTGCGAATATATGTGGTCGCTCCCATAGTCGGAATAACGCTACTGGTACCTGCTGCTTCACTTCCTGGAGTCATTGTTGCCGCCGCCGCCTGCATAAAATTGGGAGTTTTTAAATAACAGTTCAAGCTATTATCTAGGACGAATCCTCCGCACGTCCCTTCTCCTTGCTCTTCGCAAAGATTCTGACAACTTTCCACTGTTTGATTGGGTATCGGCATTGTCACAGGGGCTCCCGAACTCCCCGTTCCCGTTGTTGCCGACGTCATGTCGAATCCATTGACGGTGGTATTGGCCACCGATGAATAGGTTCCTTGCCCTGGAGGAGCGCTCGTCAACATGTCCGCAGGATATACTTTCAGCTCGGCATTGGCATCCACATAGCCAACTTGCCCCAACGCAGACGGATCGCCTTGATCGGTCAACTGATATATCGCATTTACTTGACCAACGCCCACGGAATTCCCGTCACTTCCTTCTACAGAGACAACGCTCGGTCCCCCAGATGCCAATACTTGCTGAAAAGGAGAAATGTAGCATGAACCTGTCCCTGTGGAAGGATCGTAGTTTCCAAGGCCGAAAAACGGCATGAGATAGGTATCTGCCTGTTGCGCGCATTGAGCGTATGTCGATCCTTTTTCTACTGCCATGAGACCAGCTTTGGGCGTCATAAAACAACCCGATGGCGTCGGTTGCCCCGATAAAGAATAAACTGCGTTTTGGAGATTGCCTCCTAACGTCATTTGCGTTTTCGTCCAATAATCTTTGGCTGGAATTCCCTTCCTGTTGTCGATTTGACCGTACTGTTGGGCACTTGACAAATCGTTGGTAACAAAACATTGGGCATTGGGAACATCGATGGAACTTGGATTTGCATTTTGAATCGCAAAATATTTGTACCCATTTTGCACCGCATAAGCTTGACACGATCCATACGAAAAGGTCGAACTCATATTATTGACGGGAATCATAGCCCGCGTTTGAGGATTGTCATTGTACAAACCTACATATTGGGCGGGATTGTTCGTATATAAAGCCATCGAACCTGAATTGCCGTACACGTAATTGTCGCTTTGTGCATTGCATTTTGAAATGGCTTGACCGTTCGAAGCTATTTGTACGCTATCGTTGCTCAATCCGCACGTAGAATTGCTGGCTGCACTGGACGGGTTCGCTATCGCTGCCCCTGGGTCCGCGCCCCCCAGGCTAAAAAATGACGATCCATTATCGACGGCTGCCTGCAAGCAGCTGGAATAATTGTAATTAGGGGCTCCTCCATCTAGGTAGGTCATCATGGCGGGGTTGCTTGTCGAATCATTGTAGAGGCCTAAAAGAGTCGAATTGGGGTTTTTCATGACCGAAGTCACCATGACATTTTTGCCTTCGTTACCGCAACTCTGACCAGGGACCATAGGTGTCCCAGAAAAGATGACAGGAGTCGTTCCTTGGCTATAACTGCCTCGACGACCCGTATTGATGGAGGATCCCTGGGGTAGAACGGTAGTTGCGGAAGCAGCAGGACAACCGTTTTTCCCTTCCGAAGCTTTTTGATCCGACGGTGTCTGAAACCATTTAAAGACACCCATATTCGTTACATATCCAGTGATGGGTTGGGATTCGCCCAAACTGCTGATTCCCGCAGCGGCTAAAGCAGCACCTCCATCGCTTTCGCCTGCCCCCGAGTTTGGAAACGTAACATTGGTTCCTAGATAATTATCACGAGCAGGATCGGTTGTAGCTTTATAGATTTTCGTCTGCTTATCGAACTTCATGTCCAAAGCATTTGCTTGAGAAATCAAATTGCCCATTTCTTGATTTTGGAATTCCGCGGATTTCGTCAAGGAGGCCAATCGAGCGTATTCATCATTTTTATCTTGTGCATGTTTCTTCGCGTTGGCCAATTCTTGGGATGTTTCTTCCAACTCCTGGGAGAGGACAAAATTAGGATTATCGAAGCCTTCGAGTTTGGCGTTCATGGACTGGAAAAGTTTTGATTGTTTTGCTGCGGGCGATTGAGAAATTCGACCCAACCCAGAATCCCAAATGTCCGACTCGGAAGTCATTTCGAATTCAACAATTTATAAAAAAATCTGTGCTTTTCCCCAATGTAAGAATTTTTTTAAAAAAAAACTTTCTTCCAGTCTTGAAAAGAATATTACTAAAGTTTTTCCCTTGAATAAAATGGTGGATGAATCCCATGATAGAAAAATTCTGTTCGATTTCAGCCTAACTTTGCCATCATTTTGGAGAGGTCTCCAGATCCCGAACTAAAATTTGCGCTGTTGGGGTTATTTTGCGCTGCCGAGGCGGCGGGGGGAGAAGGAGAAGGAGAAGAGGAGAAAAAAGAAGAAGAGGGTGAGGAAGCAGTAGGAGCAGCAGCAAAAGTACCCGCCGAAGAGGGTTCGGAATCGCCCCTTGTCAACAAAAAATAAATGCTGCATGCCGCGACAATAGCGAATAGGATTCCTACCCCAAGCCACAAATAATACCGTGTATGCATGCTCTGAACTTCGGTATAAGATGTCGAATAATCTTGATGGGTGGTGTCCCATTGCTTTTTCAATTCATCAATCTCCAATCGATTTTTTGAACGCGTCTTCACATTTTCATCGATAAGAGCAAGCAGCATTTCGTTTGAATTGGCTCCGCTCACATCATTACTCTGAATTAATTGAAGAATGTTGTTTTCAGATGCTCTTAAATTTGCTTCTTTCTGGTCGAATATGGTTGCCATTTGAGTGGTATCTTTTACAAACGCGGTCATAAAATTGCCTGTAGCTGTTTGTGATCGGTTGGCGTCGACGAGATTTCCTTGTCCGCTAGCCAAAGAACAGTTTCCTCCTGTGGACGTCATGGTAAATGTACCTCCAGTGCATTCATCTGAATTAAGACAAAGTTGCTCGCAACTACTGATATCTGAAGCAGAACTAACTTGCAAAATACTTTGTCCCGTAAACGACTTACCTGGATAGGTCTGAAGAGTCGAAGTGGTTGCTATCGACGAACTTGCGGGGGTGAGGGCCACTTGAACACTATTCAGAGCGTTTTGGAGATCTTTGAAAGCTGAGTCGTAGTCTTGATTTTTGATTTGGTAATTTTGTAGATTGTTGTAGAGGTCTATTCCCGACATCCCTGCTTTTTTTTGTTCTTGTTCTTCTTCTTTTTTCTTTTTTTCTTCGCCTTTGTTTCCCTACACAAAAATATTTTTTCTTTTCAATTTTGTACTTTTGCGAATCATCAGGATCCATTGGGATTCGAGGATCGGTTTTGCCAAACCTTGTTCATTTTGTAAAGCATGGCAAAGATGGCAACGGTCAGAATTGCACAGTACATTATTTGCACCGCATAAATTTCTTTGTATTCAGTAAAAACGTCCAATGAATATTTTGTTCCTCTGCTTTCCCTTTCAAAAATTGCCTGCTTTTCAGCAAGCTCTTTTTTGCTTTTCTCAATAGAAATGGAATAATCTTTGTGTTGAGAATTCACCTTCGCGGTCTCCGCCTTTACTCGTAATTGCAAAGAGTTTGACTCGTCGACATATCCATTCAGAAGAGCAATATCTCTATCTCGACCTTCTTTGTAACCACTCTCTGCCTTTCCCATCGCAATGTTAAAATTTTTTTGCAGTGAATCATATTCCTCACGAAAAGTAATAGGAGACACGTAATTATCCTTTAATAGTGACATCGTCTAAAACGAAAAGGTGAAAGAGAGATTTGAAAGTTTTATCAAAAACAAAAATGCAATCAAAACAAATAATTTTTGCGAGGGATTGAATAATTATTAATTGAGACAAAAACGATAAATGTCGGACGTAATGGCAGTACGACTGTCGCGCTCAATATAACAAACTTCTCCTGGACGCATCCCCAAGACTTGTGCGCAAGGATCAAAACGTGAAATCGTTGGGAATTCGGTATCCTTTCGAATACAGTAGCGCGCTTTGACTTTTTCTTTTTCCAAATCCGACAAAATAGTACGGGGCGGAACATATTTGTGCTCGTTTATATCAAATTGCAGTTGCGAGAGCGTAAAAATGGAAATAAAATAACCGTGATTGTCCCATGCTTGTCGTTGTTTGGCCTGCAATGTTTGGGACATACTCTCGTTCATGTCTTCTTTTACAATGATCACCAACCAGTCATCTGTTGAAAGCATGTTTTCCGTCGCGAAATATTCTTCGACATACGGTTCAATATCTCGCAATGTATGCTTAAGATGAAATGCGACAAATACCTTTTTGACTTGTGAGCTGTGCTGGACCAGCATATTGAGCTGTTCCGTCAAAAACATGTGATAAATTTCAGTAAGACTTTTGTTCACAAATGGGGCTACGTCATATTGCTGGGATGCCAGGTGTTTCAACATTATGGCATATCCCTTGGCGATCGTTGTGATAAGGTTGCTCGATGTTTTGGAGAGTACAGAATAATCACTCATTCTTTCAAAACAGTTGATTGTTTTTTAAAAAAAAATAAAAGTGTGAGGGAGGGAGGGAGGTCAGTCAAAAAAGCAAATGATAATCAAATAGTGAATTTTCTTTGTTTTAAATTTAAATTTGTTTCGTTCATTCATAAAGGGTGGAGGAGAGATTTTTGAAGATGGATCATTAATTTATTTTTCGATTACCGAAATTGTTTTTGTTTTTCCTCCATTGCCGTGCCCACTTCCTCCGCTCTTTGTCTCATCCTCATTTTCGCCATCTTTCTTCTCGTCTTCAACGTCCAAAATTGAAGTCGGGGATGTTGTCGAAACCAGAGTCTTTGCAGACCGCAGCGACATCAGAGCGGGCATTATACCAGTCGGTCCTTCTGATTCTTTTGCTTCCGCTAACATGGATTGGCCTAATGTGCTGGCTCCTGTTCGATTTGCTAGAGGTGACATATTTGAGAGAGCCATCAAAGACGACATATCCCCCAGTGTCACCCCATTCGATGGCAAATGCCCACCCTTTTCAGGAGTATGGGACTTGTTGTCTGCAAGACTCTGTAAAGCCAAATTCCGCACCAAAGGACTATCGGGGTCGTAAACGGGCGTATACATATTAAGAATTTCTTGCTTGCGGAGCGCTTTCTTTTCTTTCTTGGAAAGTTTTGGACCCTTGTCTTCTCCGTCTTTCTCGTCTTTCCCATCCTCCCCGTCTCCGTCCTCTTCATCGCTCCCATCGCCCTTTTCTCCACCTTTGTCCTTGTTCTTCTTCTTCTTCATGTTGTTGTTTTTGCCATCCTCCTTGCGGGCGGGATCTCCCACCAATTTTCGAAATTCCTTGTTTAAGTTGGAAATTTCATGTTGATATTGTTTCATCAAACTGCTTGTTTTCGATGCCCGATACATTCGCCAATTTTTAATTTTCTTGGGCATTTTGCCGCTTTTTCCAGCAAGCTTGCCATTGCCGCCTACTTTTTCCCAATGTTGCAACAACGCCTCCAAGTTGTCTGAAAAAGATAGGTTTTTCATTTGCGATACGGAATCTTCCGTAATAATGCGTGGCATTACATTCATAGATTGCAATTCCTGAAATAATTCCATCGTTTGATTGGGTAGCGCCACCCAAGAGGCAGGCGTCGCCTCCAAAGCCATTCCTTGATCGGACCGTATGCCATGAGTGCGGGCATCCGCAACCGCCGCCCTCCCCGTTTGTCCACATATGGGCATATATCGCCAGTCGTGTGGCGAAGCAATACATTGATCTTTTAGGGAAGAGACACATCCCAAAGCCGCACAAGCACCCATCACGGATTCTTCATGTCCTCTGCATTGATTCGTGTCCTCTCTGCGATAACGATCAAGCAGGGAAAAATAACCCATGCCCGTGTAAATATCCGCTTCCAAAACATTTCCATCCATACCGTCATACATGACTTCGCAACCACTTGACGATAAACCTTGAACTGCCAAATGACGCCCCACATTGTTTAGAAAAACTGCTCGCTCCGCCGCCGAAAGCTGTCCATATTGATGAGCATCCATGAGGCCTCCGTACATAGCCCCGACACGCCCCAGCAAAAGCTCGATCATTTGTCCGACATTTCCAGCGGCTTGGACAAGCGACGGATGAATGAGAATATCAGGACGGTCACCCCGTTTTGAAAAAGGCATATCTTTTGCATCCACGAGGAAAGCGATGCGTCCATGGAAACCGTTTCTGTCGACGAGTTCGTCATTTTCGCGCAAGGGGCAAAATCGTCGGAGCTTGACCTTGGCCAATTTTCGCTCTTGCACACTAACCCCTGATCCTTCGGTTGTTAACACGGCTTGGTCGGTATAGATAGGAAAATCGTACGCCAAATCGGGACGGTGGTCTACGTCCATCCATGGAAAGCTGTCGGTCAAAAGGGGGGCAGATTCGACCAACACAGTCGATCCTTTTAGCTGCTCCTGCTCCTGCTCCTGCTCCTGCTCCTGCCCCTGCTCCTGCTCCTGCCCCTGCCCCTGCCCCCGATTCTGCTTTTCCTTTTGCTTTCCAAAACCCTCTGCCTTTTTGATGATCTTCCCCAAAAGAGCGGTCCGCCCTGTAATGCGAACATTTGGTCTCACCAGCCCCGACGAATCCAAATGAGAAAAATCTATTCGCGGACGCGTTTCCACATTGGCCAAGCGATCGACAGGACCAAACGTAACATCGTCCCCGCCCCCACTGACCATTCCAAAATAGGATGTTGTCCAAAATAGTCCTCGTTCTATCGCATCGCGACAAATGACCACTCCCCCCGATTGTTCGCTCGACGTTAATCCACAAGCGATGACGGCCACGACAATATTCATTCCAAACGGCATAGGGGTATTGCTTGTCGATGCAGACACCAAGGCTCGTTGGCCACCATGGAGATGTCGCTCTATATCTCCTGACAAAAGTACTCTTGCTCCCACATTGCTATGAGAAACACCAATGATAGATTGCGACGTATTTTGAGTGACGTGACGAATCAGCGACGAAGGGCTATGAGAGGGAAAGGGGCATATATTGGATGTAAATCCCCACAACAAAGACGAATCGATTTCGAGGTGAGTAAACGGGTGGAGATGACGCTGAGCAAGGACAAGCTGGCTAGGATGGGACGCAATATAGGCATGTTTCTCTTCTTGAAAATCCACCAGGTCCAAAATACCCTTGTACGTCTCCAACTTGCGGCGGCGTTCGGCATTCGTTACATATTTTAGAGCGGGATACAAATCAAACAAACTATACAAAAAGTCTTGCTGATACCACGCATGATAAAAATAACGTTTTGAGAGATATCCAGCAAAGAGGGATGTGGCATCTCTCTCTTCGGTAGCTTTCTTATTCCCTCCCTCTTGCTTACTTCTATCCTCGTCTTGAACGATTTCTCCAATCGTTTCCGAAAAGGCTTCTAAATAACTGTCGCGCCGCCGATATCGTCGTAATTTGGATCGAATCTTGGCCAATTTCCGTAATACGAATTTCTTTGGTTTTCGTCTTAGTGAGCGTCGCCAATGCTGTTTCCGCAATTGATGGGCAGCATTCTCTTTGATTCGGCGAAGAGTGCGCCCCGATTTTTCTCTTCCTTTGTTGCCTTCTTTTCCCGCTTGTATCTCGTATTCTTCATACGCATACAGAGAATGATTCTCATCGTTGTCGCTATTACCATCGCCTTCGCCATTGCCATAACTCTCGACCTCCTCATCTCCTCTTTTTTTGCTCCGTGAGCCCCGCCCCCGCTTTTGTTTCGACCCCCCCTTCTCATCGTCTTCGCCCCACCGCCCATCCTCGTCCGACGATGAGGACGATTCCGAGGACGATTCCGAAGAAGAGGATTCGCTAATATTGTCCTCTTCGCGGAAAAGGACCGACGCAACTTCCGCCGACGAAAAATGATCGTTTAAATGGAAGTCATCTTCGTCGTCTCCTCCCCACGCACCTGCAGTTCCTGCTCCTCTCTCCACCCAAAGCTGGGTTTCTTTCGTTCCTTCACTTTGATGATGCAAAAGAGGACGCAAATAAGATGGCCGTCCCCGTTCCAAAAAAAACAACGGCCGCATCAAGCGACCTCCATCGGTCCAAAAAATCATTTCATTTCTGGGAATGTCAAACGCGATACTGGTACTGGCGGGCAAAAGTCCATTGCGTCGGTATAATTTCATTTTGTTTTTGAGAGGAAACGGTTCTGACACAGTTCCAATCCATTGCCCATTCACCAAAACTTTTGTCTCCACCGCCATTCGCCGCGGCGAAGTCTCGCAAAGAGGCGCCACTCGCCCAAACAAAAAGAGATACGATATCAAGAGACGAGGATCATATCCACTCGAAACAAAACATCCCATGGACATTTCATATTGCTTGGTTATGCATAATGGACCTCCGAATGGGTCCATCTTGCCGAAATCTTGGCCATTGCGATGATCCGTGTCGCCGTCTTGAACAAAAACACTGCGCATCTGTTTGACTGAAGATAACCAATTGGAACGATCGAGCGCCTGTCCGTCTTTCAAAATACACTGAAAAAGGGAGCCCGAAAGAATGGACCCTCCTTCACGGAAGAAGTGGGCTCCCCATTGATGCAAAATTCGGCAATAGATATTGGATCTGTCTCGAATCCTCCGTCGCCGTTTTAGTCCAAACGCATCCACCCCTTCTAACCAATTGCGTTGGCGCGTCTCTTTATCTCTTTCCTTTTCCTCGTCTTCCGCCACTGCCTCTTCTGACGTCAATGATTCCAGACCTAGATACAAATCTTGTCCACGCGCAAACTCCGAAATCACCAATTCGCGCAATCTCTTTTTGTACAGCGGAATCACCTCTTGCCATGCCTCGCGCAAAATATCGCCCGTGCAAAGGACACGTCGATTCTCTTGGGATTTTACCGCGTCCGATTCTTTTGCCCCCAGGGAACGCCGTAACATATATCCTAAAAAGTAGGCCTTGTCCAAGTAATTGGAACCTCCAATATGAGGTAACACATAAAACTGAAGAAAGAGATCAACGATGGGCGAAATCCCGCATTCTTCGAGAGGATGGAGTCGACTGCCTACGAATTTGTGTGCCGCTTCCTCGGAAAGAATGTTGTTTCCTTGATAAACGGAGGAAACAAGGGAGCTGATCCAGTTTCGAGACGATTCGGCCTCGATATCCAAAAGCAGAATTTCCATGATGTTTTTGTCCGACGTCAATCCCAACGCTCGCATCATCACAAATAAGGGAATGGATATGCTCTCCGATGAAGCCAAGAGAGAGAGTGGACCATTTGTCCCGATTTCCACAGTGACTGTCCAAGGATCCCCATCTGCCGCGGTCGAATGCAATGTAAGACGATTCGGTTTTTTCGCGGTAGATTGGGGAAAGGGACCTGAATGGGCGGCCGATACAGAATCGATATACATACCCCGACCTTTTGTCAAAGGGACCATTGTGTTTGGTGCCGCCGTTTCGTGAGCGGGAACCAAATACTCTCGGCCTTTCAGTATAAAGTACGCACCGATATCGTAAGAGCATTCTCCCCATTCTCGTCGAATGGCTCGCGGAATATTATCTAATATGCACTGATGGGATTGGACCATGATGGGGACCGTCATGAAAAATACGTCATGCAGGGTAAAATTTCGAGGGTGTGGGACTCGGGACCGATGTTGCATTCGGTGTCGTCTTCGTCTATTTCCTGCGGCAACTACTGCAGCCTCTCCTTCATTTCCCAGATCGCTTTTGTCGCCGTCGCTTCCTACTCCTCCTCCTCTTCCTGCTCCTCCTGCTCCTCCCTCTCCTCCCTCTCCTTCGGCACGGAACGAATTATCCTCTGGGGGCACATATAGTGTGAAGTCTGCCTCTTGCAAACAAAATGCAGAGGGGTAAGAATCTTCATCCTTCTCATATTCGAATTCCACATCTATATCCATAAAAATATCAACGCAGTAATCCATGTTACGGAGACGTGCTTCGTTGGGAAGCAAATAATGCGGTGGAGCGGTTGCGGAAGATGCCAGCATCGGTTTGCGAAATCTCACCTTGTCGCCATGAAGACCACCCAGCAAAAGAATGCATCGGGAATGAGAGAGTGGAGAAGTCATTATTTCTGGAATATCTGGCTTGACTTTAGCGACCGCAAATTCCCCTCTACGACCGTTCTCTTCTTCACCACGGTCATGATGTTTGCTGGTGTCCACGGATTCCATAAAATCGCCTCCATATTCTTTAAAAAGACGACCGATTTCGTCATATTCTGCAGACTCCGCCGTAGCCGCTTTCTGGTTTTTCCCATCTTCTTCTTTGTCTTCATCTCCCAGAACAATCTCAATACGATTCTCTTCTGCAAAGAAGCGAGCCAAATCTGCTTCCAAAAAGTTATTGTACGATTCTAGATGATGACCCACCAAATGATGGGGTTTTGCCGATAATTTATTTAACACAATCTCTACCATCTTCCGATATTCTAGCTCCATTTCTCTCTTCCCCTCTCCCCTCTCCCTTCTTATTTATCTCCTGATTCTTTTCCTCCCTTTAATGACTTCTTTTAAAAAAATTGGAAAAAAAAAGATGAAAACAAATCTTGAGTTTTCCTTTTTGTTTTGTGGGTTTTAAATACATATTTCTTCTTCATTTTCGTGAAAGCAAATGCACAAATTCGCCAATGATAGAAACAAAGGGGGCGTTTAATTCAAATCGTTGAGCGACAACTCGAGCAATAAACAAATCTCCTGCCCCAACTTCATCAAGTCTCTCCGACAATTCGGCGTCATGAGTACGGGCAACAAACAATACAAAAGGAGTAGAGCCATCTCCTGACGCCCCCGATTTGGCACCTCCCCCTCCTCCTCCTGTCGCTAGTGCACTTACGGCTCGAATTCCAGCCTGTGTGATGTTTGTTGCTCTGCATCGCAATGTCATTCCTTCGTGCGCCGAAAACAATTGGCATTGAAATTTCACATTAAAAATTACGTTGGCTCCTCTCACCAGCCCCGCACTCGCATTCACAATTTCGCAGGAGCCAGGCCGCATAAAACCTCCCACTCCGCATTTGCCCTCGAAATCGAGCCGCAGTCTTTGAAGCAAAGTGACTGGTTTCGTATCAGCAATATTATTATTAAACTCTTCCATCGGCACAGACACCCGTTTGGTTACAAGACTAGGAACAAAAATGTCGTCGTCATCCATTTCTTACTGTCGGTTTGATTGTAAAATAATAATAGGATCAGTCCAACACAAATAAAAACAAATAATGCTTACCAAAACGTTTTGGTTTAATCTTTTATATTTCTTTTTTTTTCCTTCTTCCTCTTCTTGTTCTTCTTCTTCCCCTCCCCTCTTCCCTCGAATCCATAGAAAAGCTTCATTTAAAAAATATTCGTATCCTTTATTTATACGACAAAAGTAAAAGTTTTGTGTAATTTCCCCATTTGTTTTCGAAACTTAAAATGACTTCCATGAATTCCCATCACCAAAGGGGTGGCGGAGGGGATTTTCGGGACGATGATCCTACCATTATCGTGAGTGCAAAGCACACTGTAAGAGAAGCCGTCGAAGATATTGACGCAAAAACAGACCGTTTACAAAAAATGGTCGCCGAACTAGAAACGCAGATTCAGACCGCCAGAGAAGAGGTGGAAAAAATTCGCACTCGAGCCGACCAACATATCACCGTTCAAACCAATAAGGACAAAATTGAGGAAAAGGCAGTTTTCAATGGATTCAAAGAGTTGGAGATCTACTTTGACTTGGTGGACATGGCGGAGATCGAAGAAGACAAACAAACGAGCAAACATAATCTTTTCAAAGCGTCTGAAATGCTCCCTCAATTTTTGAGAGCCAAAAACATTGAAGACTACAAAAAATGGCGCCTTCCAGACGGTTCGTACCATCCCGATGTAAAAGATAAGCGCGTTCTATTGTCGACACAATCAGAATATCCACCCAAAGAAGTTCTTATCAAAATGAAGAGCACTACAGATAAACGTTTAGTAGAGTCTCAATTGCTTGTAGAAGAATTGTTTGATGCGTTTTTAGCCAAAATAGCAACATACAACTCCAATACAAATGTAGTCGATATGACTGTCGGTGACGAAAAACATATGCTTGATCGCCTCCGTATTTTGCGTCACAACATTGAACGGACTCTCGACGTTATCTTTTGGCAAAATGTCATTGTCTTCAACAAAAAGGTTTACTCCATTCAGTCCCGCAAAATACTCTCCTCTGAAGATTTATCGAAACGTCTTCCAGTCGAATGGAAACATTTGTACGATCTCGAAGGCAAGAAGGAATTGTTTGAAAAACAAATCGCCATTCAAGAGAACAAAAAAGAAGATCTAGAGAAGCGAAAAAGAGATGCCGAAGAAGAAAGCTCTTCTCGATCTTCTTCGTCTACGCGCTCCACTTCGAGAGACGACAGTATCGGTAGTGGAATGTCGGGACGGTACGATTTTGGTAGGCATACAGTGACTCCGACTAAGCGAACAACCGAGCGATTTCTCATGGTTGGAGGTGGACCATACGATTATTACGGATATTCCAGCCGCTATCGTGATCCTTATTATCGTGGTTACGACCCATATGATTCATATAGTTCGTACAAAAAACAGCCGCTCCTTTTTTACGTCGACATAGAATTGGTCGTACGAAAACTTCATGATAATATCGACGATTATCGACACACTCTCAAAGAAGAATCCAATGGGATTTTTGCCGTGTATAACTTGTATGAAAAACTCACCAAACCAGACTGTGATACACGCACCCACGAATTTAAAACATTGTTGGGTATTGTGCAACGAAAAATCAAAGAAGATCAGGAGGCAGGTAATGGAATTGTGGTTCGCATGGCAAAAGCTATTCGAAACGCTATTGGTGTCGACGAGTTTAATGGATATGGTAATGAGGCAGAGAGTCTTATCCCTAGAAATTACTTACGAGAATACATTCGCGAGCGAGAAAAAGAGCCTTTGTTCAAGGAAGGTGAAATCATTTATGCGCATGTCATGGGTCGCGAGTCGGGGAAAAAAAGAGCTTTTAAGGTATTGCGGTCCTATACATACACCAGAAGTTATCGCAAAGCTTTGTGGATAAAAGAACGGGAAGAAAGAGACAGGAAAAAAAAGGAAAAAGATGCAGCAGCGAAAGCGGCGAGAAAAAGACGAATAGATAGCCGACGACGAGGAAGAACGAGGATTTTTGACGGCGGTCGTAAAACGCGTCGAAAGAAGTCATCTTACGCAAGAGAAGAAGATCCGTCGCCACCACGCATTCCGAGAAGACTAGGACCAAACAACCCCCGATAACCCATGGCCGATCCCCCCACAAACGATTCCGACGCATTGGCAAATATAGCAGGTATAGGTCCATCCTCGGAAGAAGACTTTTCGTTTACCTTGTCACGATTTCTTTCTATTTTTTCTTTGTATTTTTCTTTCTTTAGCTTTTCCAGGGTCGACATCAAAGTGGAGATATCATCCTCCGTCACCAAGTCATTTGGTTGATCGTTGCGAAACTTGGGCAAAACGCGATGATGATGGGGGATAATGCAATAATCATGATCTTCGTTAAATAAGTACTCCGACAAAATAATAAACGCCCCCGTCAAACACAACGCGGAAAAAACATCTCGAGTACCGATCCAAGCCATCGCGAAGACCAAAATTTCTTTTGTCACCGTCATTTTCATATACTCTTCCATGGACTTGCTAAACTGGATTTGAATGAATTTGGAACCGACGTTCAGCAAGATCATCACGCATCCAGCAAATACTTTGCTATTATTTAAAAACGACATGTGCGAGTTCATGTAGTCGTTGATGTCGTCCAAAATATGAGGATGTTCTCCCTTACCTAATTTGGTCGGAGATGACAATGGTGCTGGGGCTGTGGCCGCGGACGGGGTTACTCCTGGAACGGGGGTCGGCGCAATGGGAGTGACCCATAATTTGGACACTCGTTCCCAATGCCACGCCTTGGGCATACCAAAAAAATATCTCATGTAAGAAAAATTATTGGACGGCGTGGACGAAGGAGACCTACGCCGCTTCCGAGACCCCCGACTACTATTGGTCATGGATCGTTTGGGATTCGGCATGTTGATGATAATTTCTTTTCTGTTTCTAAAAACTTGAGGAAAGTTTCTGTAGTCCTTTTTTTGTTCCTATGTCTATGAAATTGCCAAGAGAAAATACTGCGGATGAAAGAGATGGAATCCGCCACAGAGATACAGTGGCCGCCGTTATGATCGCTGCCGCCAAGAGTCCTCGCCCTGCCCTTACACTCACAAAAAAATATCGGTTGGATGGTGGTGCCGAAAGCTTTCCACAATACCCGCACCACGGCCACCATCCGCGACATCCGCAAGAAATCTCCTTTGCGATCGTCGTTCCTTCCTCGACCTTTTCGTTGGCTTCCGCTTCCGTTCCTGCTTCTATAGCCTCTTGCGAATACTCCGCAAAGTCCCGAAAAATCGCTTCCGATTCAACATGCAGCATAGTGGATTTGTAATATTGATGGAGACAGCGCCCAATGGCATAATCTTCCAAGAACATTCCTTCAATCTGCTTGCGCTCAAACTCCAATAAATACATGATCGCAGTATGCGACAAGAAGTAGAAACGCCCAGAACAATAACTTACAGGTTCGATGCTCAAATTTTTCGGAAGTTCTGGATGTTTCGTGTAATACGAGGAGACATGCTGTTTGCGGACATGAATAATGTTCCCCCCATAATGAAAAGGCATGGATGATTTCTTGGCTGCCAAGAGTGACGATTGTAAATTCCCAAAATAAATGTCGGGGCGAGACAATATACAATTTTGATCGTCATCGGTCTTCCACAAATATTTGAATTGAAACCGTTGCATAATCGCGTAGAAAGCGGCCATGACCTTTCTGGGCAACGAGACATAATCGTCTTCTGTCCGAACAATCAATTTGTTTTCTTTGTCCAAAAATATGTACTCGCGATTTAATGTTGGATCGCCTTCTATATGAAAATAGCGGAGCGATTGTGGCATTTGGCGCAACCAACCCCGTTTTTGTTGCTCGGCTTTGAATCGATATTTTTTACAACTCAAAATAATCAAAATGATTTCTTCGTACTCTTTGAAGAGATGGCGAAACATGGGGACAAGAGAGGAGGAAGAGGAGGACGAGGAGAAGGAGGAAGAGGAGAAGGAAGAGAAGGAGGAAAAACAGGAAAGATGGGTTATTTAATACAATGATCAATCTACTAGGACCTTTAGATTCTTTTTTTCCCTTTTAAACAATTGAATCAACCAAAACATGATTGAATAGTTCGGCTTGTTTTGATGAGCGATTTTACTATACGCATGCACAAGATCAAAGATTGTTGCATGGAAATTAATGTACATCAGGATCATGTATATCCCGAACAATCCACCCCCAAAGCAAACTGTGGCAAATGCCCAAGGGTTACTGGGACCATGAAAATGATATTTTAAATCGTAAATCGGGAGTACTTTGATAACGATATTGATAGCGACAAACAAAACAAGAATATAAGACCGTTTTGCTTTTGTCCATCGCACCAAATCAATAAATTGGAAAATGACGCATACCAGAGCTATGACCAAAAAGAGAAAGGGATTATATGGAATCGCGCCCATGCGGTAAAATATGTACCAGACAAATATCCAAATTGAGAATTCGTTTTGTGGATACGTAGGAAGATTCATCAGTTTCTTGAGGTGTCTCATGACGATAATGTTTTCAATGCCAATGAAAATTCGTTCGATTTCTCTTTCAAACAAGAAAAAATATTTTCGAAAACAAAAACGAAATGATAGAAGAGGAAAAAAGAAAATGTTGAGGGATATACTATCTTCTCCCGATTTCGCCACAGAGATCTTGGAAGTTTTGCAAACCAACTGTCGTGGGGGGGGGGGGGGGCGAAAGAAAACTACTTAAACACGAATAGCATGTAGTATCCATTTACAAGTTCTATGTCTGTCGAAAGAAAAATGCAGCAAGAACTGAAAGATCATTTTATCAATGTAACAAGGGGAAAATCAATGATAACGAAAAAACTGCAATCGTTGGGTGTAGATGCATATGTGCAAGACCCATTTATTCTTCAATTGATGAAGTTCCATCCATCCAAGACAATCAATCCTGACAATATTGAATATTTGGTTATAAAGCCCCGTTTACCATACAAAACATTATCTCTCTATTACAAATATAAAGATAGTGAAATCGTTGATGATGTTTCGTATGTTGCTTGCATAAAGAATTTATTTGGTGTTTTTGAGAAAGAGAAGAGCTTCAAGTCAGATATTAAAGCTGCTTTTCGCAGTGTAGTCCATCATGGTGCAAAATACATGTATTTTGTAGAGCACGCATCGCCTGTAAACGATCAATGGATTGGAAACTGTTCTGAATGTGGAATTTCAACATCCATGTGCGTCGACCATTTTAATATTTCCTACGCGTTAATATTTGACAGGTACATTGAAGAGACGAAGTTAAATCTCATGGAGATTCAAATTTATGAAGCAGAAAATAATGAATTGAGATTATATGACACGGAATTGGCAGACCATTTCAGAACATTCCATGACAATTTGGCACAATTTCGGCTCTTGTGTAAGTCATGCAATAGTAAGTTTGGGTCGTATGGTTACTGCAGTAAATCCTGAATCATATGTAGATAAAAATAAAAATTACACGCGCAACCAATGTTGAGGGAAAAAATCTCGCAAATTATTGGTCGAGGCTAACTCTCTCCCGAAATATTGAAGAGGAGCAACGACAATCTTTTCTTCCGTTTCCCCTTCGCTGGACAAATAAGCTCCCCACCAACTAAAGGTACTATTGGCCATAATATGATGGCGACAATTGCTCATAATTAGCAATTGTTCCCAGTCACTTATACCATGATCTATACATTCAAAATCAACGAATGAAAACTTGCGCATGAGCGGGACTATCCGCTGACGGTAAATTTCTTCGTGGTCGTCGAACTCGCAAAAATAAAGGACTTTCCACGGAAGTTTGTCCCCCGCCTCTTGTGCCTCTTCTGCCTCCTCCTCCTTCTCTTCGTGATTGGTAGCTTGTCGTAGTTTCGCGACGATTGTTTCCATAGCCCGCTCGTAATAATTCAATGGTAACACAGGATGTTTGTTTGGCAAATATTTATAGTCTCCCCAGCGAAAATGCATGCTTATAATGCAATCATTCGCATAAGAAGGATACGTTTCTCGTATATTAAGACGGACCTCGTCCATCCCCAAAATCTCGTGAACTATCGTTGGCAGTTGATTTTCAAAATATTTTGGACTCTGAAAATATCCGTCAAGAACGGCGACAGATGGAAACGTATTCGACGGGACAGGAGCCATCAAAAACGGTAAATAGGGCAAGGGACTATATTGGAATTGTTTTTCTTTGACCAATCGTTTTTGACTTGATCGCAATTGCAAAAGATATTGCGGAGGAACCAGTTTATTCTGTAAGCGAGCAAAGAGAAGCGACGACCAGTACAGAGGTCGATCGGCCCGCGATCGATACACAGATTCTCTTGTGAAAAAAAAAGGGCATTTATTGTTGAGAGCATAGGCTATCGTGGTAAATATCTGGAAAAGTTGATTGCCGAGTCCTCCTTTTAAATAACAAGTTATCATGGATGGAAGGAGGGACGAAAGGAGGGACGAAAGGATGGACGAAAGGAGGAATGGAGGGAAGGACGAAGGGAGGAATGGAGGAAGGAAAAAAGTCAATATAATATATCGTGACTAGATTTGAATCAATACTAATTCCGTCTGCTTTAAACTTTAAAAATTGTCTTCCTCCAAATTTCCCCAATCTTTCTGGGCTAAAGCATCTTCGCTAAAACCACTGTCTTTCTTGGCCAAGGCATATTCACTGACTCGGCTTTCAAAAAAATTGGTCTTTTGTTCCATGGAAATGAGCTCCATAAACGCAAAGGGATTCGCGACGCCAAAAATCTTCGAGCATCCAAGCTGAACGCTCAGTCGGTCGGCAACAAATCGAATATACTGCGTCATCAAAGCGGCATTCATTCCAATAAGTCGACAAGGCAACGCTTCGCACATAAATTCCGTTTCGATTTCGACGGCCTCCGTTATGATTTCGCGCACCGCTTCCTCGCACAGTGGATGACGCAATTTGTTGTAGAGAAGGACTGCAAATTCGGTATGAAGAGCTTCATCTCGCGAAATCAATTCGTTGGAAAAGGTGAGTCCATGCATTAACCCTCTCTTCTTCAGCCAAAAGATGCTTGCAAATGCCCCCGAAAAATGAATGCCTTCAACACACGCAAACGCAACCAACCGAGCAGCAAAAGGCGATTCTTCGTCCGATATCCATTTGCGGGCCCACGCAGCCTTTTTGTTGATGCAAGGGAAATGGTCGAGCGCTGTAAATAGCCGCATCTTTTCTTCGGGATCTTTGATATAGGAATCAATTAGCAAGCTATAAGTCTCCGAATGAATCGTTTCCATCGCCATCTGAAACGTATAAAACGAACGGGCTTCTGCCAACTGAACGTCTTTGTAGAAACGAAGAGCCAAATTTTCGTTCACAATACCGTCGCTTGCGGCGAAAAACGCCAATATCATACTTATGAAATGTCGTTCATCTGAGCTCAACCCCATCCAATCTTTCATGTCATGGGATAAATCGATTTCTTCCGCGCGCCAAAAACAATCCACATGCTTTTTGTACATTTGGTAAATAGCATTGTCTTTGATGGGAAACAAAATAAATCGTTGATCGTCTGCTGATAAAAGAGGTTCTTCTTGTTCCCTAAATTGGTGTTGAGACATACCCGAAAAAGCAATTTGTTTTTTGTTTGTGAAATAAAACTGTGATTTCTGAAAGAATTCGACTCAATAAAGAAAATGTTTTAATTATTCTGTTATGAAAGAAAATTTATGTTTAAGCCTTTTCTTTCTTTTTTTACATGCGTCCGAATTTCATCAACTCCGAGGGAGGAACCAACAAATGGCGATGTGTATCAATTTTGCGGTAACATTTGTTGATCGTGACTTCACTGATCTCACTGACTGATCTAACATCTTTTTTAGAGATAGGCAGTTGTCCCAAGGAGGCAATATAATAGACAATACCTGCGGCTATGCTTTGTGGAGTATTCTCTGGCATGATTGTTTGTTGTTCCATTTTCATCGCCATAAATAAGGCCAACTTGGTCAAATACGAATCCAAGTTTAACTTGCTGCAGTATCTTTCGATAAAGGCCTGGGGAGTCGTGACAGCGAATTGCGTTTTTTCGGGAGCGGTTAAACCCTCTTCCATCCGATTGATAATCATTTGCGCGTTTTTGCATCCTTTGGTGGCGCTTCGTACATCTAGTGCAAATATCTGGGCGATTTCTTTCGTTGATCGGGGAAATTTGTTCATGCGACAACTGATATAAATGGACGCGGCAAGTAGCCCATCCCGATTTTCACCACGAAAGGACATGTCAAAATCAGAAATCTTTTTGTGAATTTTGAGTGCGTCGTCGATGATGACCCTCTTAATTTCAGCCTTTTGCGCCATTTGAATAATGTGCTGAAACGACTCATACTGCGCCTTTTCGCGATAACTGTTAAATTGCCACTCTGAATAACGAATCGTTTTGTGCATTTTGTAAGAGACGCGACCGCGCGAAACGATTTTGCAGCCAAAAGACGATTCTGGAAGAAGATCGTTGATTGGAAGACCGCAGCGAGTGGGGTCTACCGTGTTGGAATCTTCCGCGCCAAAATATCTCCATTCTGCGGTATGATCGACGATATTCGTCATCAAATAACCACATTCCGAGTTTGTACATGCAAGGAAATTATCCTCGCCAAAGGCCAACTCGCTCTTACACAAAGGACAATGATCCCTTTTGGAGGACCCGTGGAGAAATATTACATCTTCGTTTTCATCGGGTTCAATCCTTATTTCTCGTTCCAGTTGCGCCATTTTTTCAAACGAAGAGTCGTGTCTGGATCGTCTTCGTGTTTTGGTATGAGAAGGGATTATTGGCAAATGGCGGAGGGTTGACATTTATTTGCGTTTTGATTTAAAAATGACGGATCGGTAATTTGGGTCGATAGGTAGGGTTAGGGATCAAGAAATTGTATACACATTTTTCGATTCTTTACGTTGTCTTTAAATTTGTTTATCCAACATGGGGGGGGGGATAGCGCGATGGCGGAATAACCATCGAAATGAAACAAACTTTTTTTTTACTCGTCATTATTAAAAGATCGTCCCTTCCCTGTCGCCCATTTGTCGATTGAATCCAACAAATATGTCGGTTGAATCGCGTTTTCCCAAAACAAATAAAATTTGGAACTACTCGAATCCCCGACTGGCTCAACGAAATGCTTATCGGTACCTCGGTCGGTCCGCGATTCTTTACCGAAGCAAGAAGAGGGAGAAAAAATATACTGTGAAAGTACCAGAATCAAACAAGATTGTTCATTTTGGGCAAATGGGTTATGAAGACTTTACCAAACATAAAGACAGAAATCGACGAAAAAATTACTTGACGAGGAGTCGTAAAATTCGTGGGAAATGGGCAACAAACAAATATAGTCCGAACAATCTCGCTCAGCATATATTGTGGTAAGATATTACATTCTTTCTCTGTCTCTCTCTCTTTTCAAACTCTGTCCGAAACATTTCGATAATGAATTCAATATCCCACCGAAAAAAAACCCATCGAAACGATACAACTTTTTTACTCTTGAATAAAATATCATTCATTCTCCATCATTCTCCATTTTAGCAGACTCCCTCCCTCCCTCCTCCTCTCCCCCTTCACCCACCACGTCGGATCATTTTGATGGATGCCGTTATTACGCATCTTGGAAATTCTAGCATGACCTTGAAAGTTGCTTACGGATGCGCCATTTATAATACCTTGTTTTCCTCCATCGTACCTATTCTGGTCCAGAGCTCCCATATGGAGTCCATGCCACTTCTTTTTCTTTTTTCCATCGTTTCTATCGTCGTATCTTTTGGCTATATGTGGTTCATGGAAAAAAAGCAGGACCTAGCTACTATAGCTGCGATCATTTCGAGCAAAGGATCACGACCCAATATTATCTTATTGGGAGTATGTTCTTTTCTTTGCTATTTTCTTCTATTTGAAGGTGTCCAGTACATCGATACAGGCTCCTTCAATGCATTGATTATTTTACAAATTCTGGTGGGCATACGTATTAGTGTCGTCGAAGCCAAACTTCCTATGAATGTCTACGAACTGGTGGGATTTTGTCTCAGCTTAGCAGGAATCGCTACTGTCCTCTACAATTCTTATCGAACCCTACCTCCGTCCAAACAATTGCCCACCCAACAACGTCATTTCTTATATGGCGTTGCCTGCTTGACTCTCTTCGCCTGCTTCTTTGTCTACAATGAACTCGAATATACAAAAGTCATCAAAGAACCCTTTAGTACGATTTTCGTCCAAACCTTTGTCATGTTTGTCATCTCCATGATATCGTTTGCTATCTACAAACTAACAAAACCCAGCGCGTATTTATTAAGTCGTTTCCCTCCATCCCTCCCATCTTTGCTCTATGTTTTAGCAGTTCCTATTTTTATGTCTCAATATTTGCCCGCCCTTTTAGAGTTTATTGAGTACGATTATCTTACGTTTGTCGTCATTGCATTTTTCTTATTCATCCAAGCTTGTTTGGGTTGGACGTTGGACAGCATTTATTTTCATCACCCATTTACGCCACTAAAAGGTGTGGGCTGCGTCCTCCTAGCGGTAGGGACATCTTTAGCTGTCTACGGTTTTCATATCCAAAATGAGAGCGGTTTGATCAAAAAGCATGGAGAAGGAGCCGACGGTTCCCATCCCATCGACTCGTCAGGAAATATGTTTTAAGGACAACAAATTGAAGCGACAAAGATTTTTTACAAATCCAAACTTACAATATTTTTGTCTGATCGAGGCCTCCGCTTGCTTCTCTTGGGAAGTTCGTTATCTCCCCCAAATCCCATTTCTTTCATTTCAGACAAACTAATGGTGCTACTTTCATTCGGATTGCTGGCGGCCGCCCCAGGTGGAGCTCTCTGAATATCAATGGTTCTCGTTTTGAGACCCGACAAAATGTCGCTAATATCAGACGGTCCTTTCATTTCGGGGCGGCTGGAAGGAGCTCCCGAAGACGCGCCAACTGTCCCTCTCCGATTTGATATGGGAGGCGGGACATTGCTGAGATCGTTCGAGTTCGATGTGGATGGGTACATACTGCTCGATCTGCCCATCGACATGGACATTGGCGGCTGCAAGATACTGCTTCCAAAAGGATTGTTGCCTCCTCGATTGGCGGGAGGAGGAGGAGCACCTGGCCCCTGGGTAGCCATGGGAGGCGGTGGGGGACCGAATCCATCCAGACCTCCGCCCAGACCCATGCCTCCCGCTCCTGCTCCTCCACCACCACCCCCACCCCCCATCATATTGCCCATGAATCCAGCGAAATTGGGACTTTTGTCCGTCATCGAATTCACCGCGGCAGTTTGGAATTGTCTCATCAAATCAGGATTCTGACGGAGAATATCATCCATGCCAGGCATCGAACTTTTGAACATGGTGTTGGTCATGTGCACCATCATGGCACTGCCAGCCAATTGAAACATGAGTTTCAGTTCTGGAGCAAGGGTCGCTTTGGACTTGTACTTTTCGTGGAGCTCGCCGAATACATCATCGTAATCGTTGAGATTCTCATTGACCTGCTCACTCCATCCGTCCAATTTGACGTCAAACGGGTCAAAACGACCATTTAAAAATTCGATCCCATTGATCACGGCCATCAACATGTTTCCCTGGAATTTGATGGAATTTGTTTTGGATTTTTCCTCCATGATCATTTCGTATTCGCCTTGCATTTCCATGAGAGGAGAATCCATGTTGTACTTTTTGGTCAGAGACACTCCCTTGGTCTCCAGAGCTTCCAGTTTGCGCAAATACTTGAATTTTTCGCGCAAAAGGTCCTCTTTGCTCATGGGAGGAGTGGCGCTATTCGAGGCGACTACCTTGTCGGGATTCATGGGAATATTATTGAACTTGCCAAAACCGTCCCATGTCGTGGAATCGGCTCCCCCTGCGTCGGCTGCGGATGCCTTCCCTAAAAGAGAAACGTCGTCTCCGCTTCCACCACTACCACCCGTAAGTTTGGAAAAGGTATCCTCACCAAAACTGACGGCGCGGGTAAAAATATTGGACGATTCTCCTCCGCTGCCACCACCACCCCCTCCCCCTCCCAAATCTCCCAAATTGGCTGGGGCAATGTCACTGTCGGGATTGCCGAGACTATTGAGTTCGCGCTCAAGATTGTTCAAATCTTCAATATCAACATCTGCCTTTTTGCTACTTCCTCCACCCCCTCCTCCTGCTCCCCCCGACATGACTTTGTCGTTCATGAGGAGCTCTAGTCCACCCCCGAAAGACGAAAAGGAAGACGAATCCAAATTAAGAGGCGAGATTTCAATAAGGTCGGCGTCCATGATTGGAGGGAGATCTGTGAAAAATAAAACAGTAAGATTCAATAAATGAGATCAAAGGTCTACCAAATGAAATTCTTTTATCCTGTCCAAAAATAATTTTGCTTTAATTAACATTTTGCAACGCGAAAACTAATGATGAATTATACGAATATAATTTCGACACGCCACGCCATATTTTGTTTTTTAAATCTACGAATATTTCAAACCCAAAAACCCCAAAGAATTTAACAATCTATTTCCAGCCCCAGCCCCAGCCCCAGCCCCAGCCCCCTAGCCCCCAACCCCCACCTCCTCATCTCCGTGACAAAATGTCCATTGCCTCCATTCTTTCCAATAATGCCAAATATGCCTATATGGCGCTGAATATTGCTGCGTCTTGCCTGATGCCAGTGTTTGCCAAAATAACGGCGAAAAAATACAATCCGATCAACAATGTCGTTATTTCAGCCGTATGTTTCCTTTTTTTCTCCATCGTCTACCTCTATTTCGAAAATAAGCGTGATCCTCAGTATCTTACCCAATTTCATTTTGACTCATCAAGCAATAATCCAAACTCCAACTTGCTTGATGTCACTCCCGACCTCTGGCAAAACTTGTCAAATCCGCGCATTATTCTATTCTCTATGGCCTCTGGCGTACGGTTTTTTGCAGCGTTCGTCGCAAATTCTTGCTTGCCCATTACCATCAGTATTCCCCTAACGGCTCTCACAACCTACGCCACCTTGTTTTTTTACCATATTTTGGAAAAACATATTGTCACCGATCTTGATCTGATTGCCGTCTCGATCAGTTTTTTCGGTATTATTGTCATGAGTTGGGAGAAAATAAGAGGTCATATGGAGGAACTCGCCAAAGAGAAAAAACTGCACAAAAAGCACAAAGATAATGGAATCGTCAGTTTTGAAGTAGCAATAGCTCTTCTGATTACCGCGATTTTGCTAAACGGTTTGTTGTCGGTCATGAATCACCAAGTCGTGAACATGACCAGTCCAGGGATGGCGATGATCAACGAAAGTGTGGGGGCTTGCTTTCTGACCGTGTTTGCGTGGGCAGTCTATACATATTTTCCAATGGGAAAATGGCCCGAAAACAAACTGCCTTCTGGATTGGATGTGCTAAAAGCCGTCGGGGTGTATTTTTTGTTTGTCATGGCGGGCATTCTCTCCAAATTCAAAGCGCTTTCGATGCTCTCACCTACCGTGGTAAGCACATTGAGCAACACAAACATTATATTCAGTTTGTTGTTGGGATCGATTTTTTTTGGCGAACGTATCACCGTCATGAAAGTGTGTGGTGCGATTATTCTCTTCTTGTCGGTGATTGTTATTTCTTTCCAGGACTCGGTTCATAGTTGGACCTCGATTTTGTATAAATTCGTTACCCAATTTTTCTAAGATAATAAAGTCCCTGCAAAAAGCAATCCGCCAGATCATCTTTTTTGGCAGATGTTTCAAACAACTCCATCCAAGGGCCCCCCTTCTCAAGACGATTCCGACACAACACAATCGATTGCTGTTTTCTTTTGGAATATCCGACGGCTCCTGTTGCAATTTCCGTGGGATGTCCGAGGGACAATTTATTTCGCGAAGAGGCAAAGGAGATGCGAAGAGATGCGGGTCCGCGATCAACAAAATATTGCAAAATCATTCCTTGGACCGTTTTCATTCGGGTAGCGATGGGGGCAATCTGGTTTTCGATGACAACATCCGTCAAAGAACAATCTGTGTCTTTTCCGAATTCCCTATCCAAAACCTCTTTTAATGCTTTCGAAATAGCAATCAGATCCATGGTTTTCGACGTCGAAAGAGATGGTTCCTTTTGTCCCTGACTGTTTCCTACAACTACACGGAAACATTGTGAGTAAATAGTCTTTTCAATCGCGCGGCCCAGGGCCAGTTTGGTCATTTTAGCAATGGGAAGCCCTTCATTCTCCTGGGGAACATGCAAATCAGTTGCTATTTGAATTAGCTCTGCTTTGGTTTGCTTGGCCATGGTGGCTATAGGACGCTTTTCCAATGGCGTTGATGGAATCCTTAAAGGGGTTCCACTACTCTTTTTCGCATGCAAGCCGCACCACGTCAACGTAGTTTCCCCCAAAACGGTTGAGTATTTGCCATCTCGTTTGCATGCTAAGAGACAGCATTTGGGAGTTTCTAATTGGTCTGTTTTTGGGTTCGTGGGATTTCCCCTCCCCGCCGTCAAATCGATAACACACCATTTATGAATGACCGCATCTTTATCCAAGACACAAAGAGCAAGGTTTTGGATGCCGACATCGATACTGAGAATCATTTCTTTTTCTTTTTCTCAACACAAAATAGAAAGAGTGGAGTGGTTTTTTTAAATTACTTTTTTCTTTTGCTTTTTTGTGGCTTTTCCGCACAAAATGCCGATTCCCCTAGATAAGCGCCTCTATGCAGCGGTCAAGCGAGAAGCTGATCAACGCTATGCCAAACCAAGTGCTTATAAATCGGGATATATTGTGCAGACATACAAAAGACGTGGAGGAAAATATGCCAATGATCACAAAACAAGAAATTTAAAGCGATGGTTTGCCGAGAAATGGGGCGACATTGGCCACAAAGGATATCCCGTGTATCGTCCGTTTGTAAAAGTTGATAAAAAGCGGACTCCCTTGACGGCATCGGAAATTAGTCCCACCCAGGCGAAACGGCAGATACACCTCAAGCAAATTATTCGGGGAAATCACAATTTACCGAAATTCAAGGCGAAACGGAGAACAACAAGCAAGAAACGCCCTTAATTCATAGAATTGATCGATGGGGCAACCAATCGGGCCTGCAATTGTTCGCGAGACATGTACGGGTTTTTTAAATCACTATTGCAGTATCCAAACGACGGACGACTCAAATCACTGGTCGTTTTGAATGTAAAAGGGACATTGGAAGTGCTAGTGATGTCGATATTGGGACGAACAGGGAGCCCAAGTGCGGATTGGGCGTCCATGCTATTAAAGCGGACCACTTCGTCTGCATGCGTCTGGAGGTATCGACGATAATCCCAATTGCTATGAATGTTTTCTCGTGCTCGCAAGTTGTCGTTGACTACCGCTTGCGGCTGATAGCTACTGTAGATACGACCATCGGACATGACGGGTGGAAAATCAAAATGAGCATTATGAGACGCGGAATAATTTTGGGACCACATGAGAATATATGCACGGGGGCGGGGCGGGCGGGGCGGGCTGGGAAGGGAGAGTGGGCTTTTTGGAATAAAAAAGAATGAGTCAATGAACCAATAAACTATTTTGATATGACTCAAATATTATAAATGTTTTGTTTTTCCCTTGTCCGCCGCCGCCCAGTTGAGAAAAAAAAAGATATTATTTTCGTCTCGTCATAGAAATTCTTTTTTGATGACGACGATGACTATACCGTGCTGCTTTCTTGATTTTGAAAGAAAGTCTACGTCTTTTTACTTTTGCTCTTTTTTTGTTTTTATGCTTGCGTGAATATCTTCCACCACTTTGGTCTGCTTGGGCTTGTACTTGTGGAGTTTCGACTGATGGAGTTTGGTCTGGTTGGGCTTGTACTTGTGGAGTTTGGTCTGGAGCTTGTACTTGTGGAGCTTGGGTGGTAGCTTGGGTGGTAGCTTGGGCATTAGCTTGGTCTGCAGCTTGGGCTTCTAATCTTTTCTTTAGTAATCTGTCCTTTATTTTCACAAGATCTTCTTTCCATTCTTCAATAAACTTAATATGGAGATCTCTATATTCATAAATTATAGTTGGAATTGTTTCATCTAAAGCACGAATTAGTCTTGTCAAAAGACTGGTACTTCTTTTATACATATCCATTGTTTTAACATAATCTACATATTCAGAATTCAGTAGTTTACGAGGCAATCGATATTCACGGCAAAAACGTATATTTAATAATTGCTCTCGCAATTCTTCTCTACAAAACTTCGTGAAAATGGTTAGAATCCTCGTAAAAGGATTTGGTTCTTTTTCTGTTGCGTTCTTCAATACATAATAATATTCAAAATCTAATAGGATATATCGACAGAAATTTTTATAAATTTCCGCATATGTCTGAAATGGTTTCGGACCAAACATGCCAGAGTTATCTATTTTAGCCGCCAATAATTTGTTATGTAATTTCTCATCACCTCTGCATAGCCTTTCAATAAGTTTTACCGTTATGGGGTGATATATATCTATTGCAATGTCAGCAAATTGATTTTGTTGACGTTTGTCAAAAGGGTTTGGATTTATCTCTTTCTTAGTTTTGAGAAAATATTGGAGATCAACAATATCAAAGAATTTGATTGCAAGATCGTCATTTTCAGCTAATCTATTGATAAATTCATCGTAAATTTGTCCATAATGCTGTAACTTTGCTGATGCTGTATTGAACAAATTTTGAAACTTATCGTAATGCTTCTTATGCAAAATGTTACAAATTTCTTTGGTGATATCGTATTTCTGTTTATCAAAAACACCATATTTACGAAACATTGATTTTTTAAAGACATTGACCGTTGATGATGAGTTTGATACTGGTTGTTGTGATTGTTGTGGTTCTTGTGGTTGTTGTGGTTGTTGTGGTTGTGGTGGTTGTTGTTGCTGAGGTACTTGAACAGATCCCTGATTCGCCGTCAGTTTCGGACGAGACAAAGAAAAAGATTGACCCATCCTCCCTAAAAAAAAATTCAAATGAAAATAAAATTTAGAAATTAGTGAGTTGTTTTATTTGCATGACCGATATTTTTTTTTGATTTGGGATCTGGATTTTGTGTGAAAGAAATGATGACGAAGAATCTACAATTCTACAAAATTCTCAAGAAGAAAAAAAAATCCAAATTACTAATATTGACGGGTCCTAAGCTCCATACTCAAAGCATTTAATCCTCCAGGAACGGAGTGTGCCGCGATGAGTTCTTCCATGAGACGGTCCATATCGTGAGCAGAGGCTTCAAATGTCAGTAATCCTGGCATCATACATGTCGTTTTATGTTTTTTCCAGTGCATTTTTTGGCATTTTCTGGAGCAATAGCTAACCAAATGACATCTTCCACATCGTTTTAAATCGACGGTTTCTGGTACAGCAGGGCACAAAGGAACATTCATACAGCGTTCTTTATGATTTCGCTGAATTTCCTCATTAACAAAGCAAAATCCGTCGTCGCCCACATCATCAATAATTTTCCAAAACTGAAGAGCAACAAGAGTATCGAAAAATATCGTTTTCACCTCCAAAATGTCTCTAGCCATGACGTCGGGATGAGACGCGTAAAATTCTTTGCGCCCTTCCAAGTCACCAACGCTAATGGGATGAATATCCCGATCACCATTTTCCAGCTCTCGTTGTTCGCGACAATCGGTACATTGGCATCGATGAAAGGTAGTGGATCGGCATTCCATGATAAGATGAAGAATGTTCCCAATCTCACTATCGCCGCATTGGGGTTGCGTCGAAACCAGAATACCGCTTCGTAATTTGGTGTAGGACATAATGATAGCGAAAAGGGAAAGACGACTTTGAATCAAGTTTCTGTGCTCTTCTACCGTTATTAGCGCTGCTTTTGCGCGCGATTCTTGAATCATTTCCACCCACTGAGCCCATGATTTGGGAACGGCATCAAAAGGCACGGTTACGCCTTTGAAGCACATATTGAGATGAAACTTTCCGCGTGTCGTCCGAAGTTGTTCGAGATGAAGAAACGTTTCAATATCACTCACCATCTCAACTTGGTCACCAGAAATCATCATCATCTTTCAGAGTCAAAAGAAAAAACAAAAAAAAATCCAAAATTCACCTACCAATGCTTCAAATAATGATTTCGTTCTTTTATTCATCTCTTTGAACATTTCATTTGTTATTTCCATCTCGCTTTTTTTAAATTTCATTGGAATGAGTATACTCTTGGGGATCGGACAATCCTCAACAAAAAAATAGATATAAATACCCTTTTGGATAGAATATACTTAATATTCCCATTTGAGATCCGTTGTTTCTCAACTAATCACTATTTTATTGCCCACGTCAGTGATTTTCCAAAACCTCCATCAATTCTAAATCTTTTGTTGGCTTGAAAGTAAAGATCCCCCCCCCCCTTCCTACTTCTCTTTCTTCCTTCCAGATTCGTCCATTTTCAGAGTAAACAAGTTCAAAACCAAATCGTTTGCGCGCAGTCATTGTATGACCCCAGCAATGCATTATTTGATTGGTCAAGTCGCCATCAGACAATATATAACGGCATTGGAAACAAAATGTTATCTTGAATTTCAACAAAAGGCAGCCAAATTGCTACCCATTCCAAAAAAAGGGGGAAAAGCGAAAATGGAAGAGGTAATGGACCAAGCATTGGCGATTCCGACCATTGAAAATGTCGAAGAAAGCATGCATCGAACAAAATTTTCGGTTGATCATCTGAAAACCTTTGCACGACATTATAATTTGCGTCTCAGCGGAACAAAACATCAATTGTTTGTTCGAGTGTACTCATTTTTGCGTCTGTCGTTTTTCGCGCGAAAAATCCAATCTCTTGTCCGTGGTGTCTTTCAACGCCGCCTGAATCGTCTTCGAGGTCCCGCTTTTCTAAATCGCGCATCGAGTAACAATGAGGCGGACCTTTTCACGGGAGATGAAGTCCAAGATATTCCCACGGCTCAATTCTTCAGCTATCGCGACGAAGACGAAAAAATTTATTCCTTTGATTTTCTTTCTCTATTCAATATCGTGTTTGAAAAGAAACATGGATCCACCATTTTTGGAGGTCGCAATCTCTTGGGGGAATACCGACCTGTCCCCAACCCCAAAAACCCATATAATCGTAGCAAAATTCCCGCCGTTGTGGGAGAGAACATGCGCACGATTGTTCGTCTCAGTAACCTCTTAAAAACTGCTCCAGTGGAGTTCTCTGTCCAAAAGGAAGAATTGACACCCGCCAAATCGTTCTCTTTGCGCGTGCTGGAATTGTTCCAAGGCATCGACTCACTCGGCAATTATTCCGACCCGCAATGGTTTTTGGCCTTGACGCACCCCAGCGTAGCCCGATTTTCGCGTGAGCTTTCCGACATTTGGCATTATCGCCTTCATCTTTCGATTGCGATCAAGCGCCTGATTTGCCCGCCGTTGGGAGATCCGTTTCGAGGGATGTCTACATTGTACGAAAATCAAAGCTATCAGATGACGATGCAGCCCGACGTACTTCGCGAATTTTTGGTCCGTGTCATGGAAGCCATGGTTTTTAGCAGCCAGGACGTAGAGTATCGCAAATTGGGTGCGATGTATGTTTTGTCGGCGTTGACATTGGTATCCTCTCCAGCAGCGTCAGCTCTTCCTTGGCTTCATCAATCTGTGGCGTTGCCATCTCAATTGATGGACTATCAGCCAGCCCATCAGCACCCTATCCAAAACCAGATAGTTGTCGAAGAAGATGCTGTCCCAGATTTGGAATTACAGCCGATGGATGTACCGTTTATGGATTTGACCATGGAGGAGGATGATCCGCCTGCCCCTTTGGCGGGAATAGCCGCTCCGATATCCTTGATTGGCGATGATGAATTTTAGGAAACATGCCTTCATGCTATCCACCTGATCCCCCTCCCTCCCCCCCCCACCACCACCACCACCACCTCCACCACCACCACCACCACCCCCACCACCAAACATACATTCC